>Ga0066686_10000242_pt1 | contig 17208 bp, 11 predicted proteins | sample GraSoiAngelo_135_FD_65627 | JGI IMG/M metagenome (GOLD analysis project Ga0066686, IMG submission 65627) | Grasslands soil microbial communities from the Angelo Coastal Reserve, California, USA - 14_0929_05_40cm | ecosystem: Environmental > Terrestrial > Soil > Grasslands | place: USA...
CGCCGATACCACATCCGCGCCCGCGGACTCGTTGCAGGCCTGCCGGACCTGCTCGAGATCGAGGCCCATCACGGCCGCCATCGCTCCCTCGCCCGCAGGAAGCGCCTGCTGCATGTAGCTTCCCCGCAGCCGGACCAGGCGCACCGCGTCGGCGAAGTTCATGGATCCTGCGGCGACCAGGGCGGTGTACTCCCCAAGGGAATGCCCGGCCAGGAAGTCGGCGGCGATCCCGCGCCGCCGCAGTGCCTGCCAGGCGGCGATCGAGACGGTCATCACTGCGGGCTGGGTGTTCGCGGTCAGGGTGAGCTCCTGCTCCGGCCCGGCGAAAATGAGCCGGGAGAGCGGCTCTCCCAGAGCCGCATCGGCGGCCTGGAAGACCTCGCGGCTCTCGGGGAAGGTCCGGTTCAGCAGCAAGCCCATCCCGACCGTCTGGGAGCCCTGCCCCGGGAATATCACAGCGAGACCTCCCAAGGATCTCTCCGGCAACTGGCGCATCGGGGCCGGTCTACCAGCGGACAACCGATGCTCCCCAGGTCAGCCCGGCCCCGAAAGCGGCAAAGAGAAGGATCGACTCCTTCTTGACGAGCCCGGCCCGTACGGCCTCGTCCAGGGCGATGGGAATCGAAGCGGCCGACGTGTTGCCGATCCGATCAATGTTGACGAAGATCCGCGACGGGTCGAGCCCCAGCCTCTGCGCGACACCGTCGATGATCCTGAGATTGGCCTGGTGGGGAACGAACAGGTCGATGTCCTCGGGTCTCAGCCCGGCGGCCTGGATGACCTCCCGCGAGACTTCCTCGATGGCGCGGATGGCGATCTTGAACGTCTCGTTCCCTCGCATCTTGATCGTATGAAGCCCTTCACGGACCGTGGTCTCCGTCGTCGGATAGGCCGTCCCTCCGCCGGGGATCATGATGTAGTCAGCCATCGCGCCATCGGTGTGGATGCTCGTCGCCAGCACGCCGCGGGGCGGATCGCCCGCCGTCATCAGGACAGCCCCGGCGCCGTCCGAGAAGATGACGCATGTGGTGCGGTCCTTCCAGTCGATGTACTTGGACAGCAGCTCCGCCCCGATGACGAGAATCGCCCCATAGCGGCCGGTGATGATGAACTGCTTGGCGACCGTCAGGGCGTAGATGAACCCCGAGCAGCCCGCCTGCATGTCGAAGGCGGCGCACTTCGGCGCTCCTAGATTGTTCTGGATGAAGCAGGCCGTCGCAGGAACGGGCATGTCGGGTGTGACGGTGGCACAGATGATCATGTCGAGCCGCGAGGACGGGATTCCCGCCATTGCGAGCGCCTGCTCGGCGGCCTTCGTGGCGTAGAGCGAGAGCCTCTCGCCGGGCCCTGCCACCCGCCGCTCGCGGATGCCCGTGCGCGTGAGGATCCAATCGTCGGAGGTGTCCACTATCTTCTCCAGGTCACGGTTGGTGAGGATCCTCTCGGGAAGAGATGAGCCCGTGCCTGCGATCACCGCGCTTCGCATCGTCTCTCCCTGAGGCCGTCTCTCCCCGAGGTCGTCCGGGGTTCCGCCGGATCGCCCGCCGCCGCCCGGAAAGCGGCTGGCCTCAGCCGACCAGGCGCGTCTCCGCCTCCGCCAGGGAGCGGATCTCTTGCGCCGTCCGTTCGTTCACCCGGCGCTCGACGAACTCCCGTGCGACGCCGATCGCGTTCTTGATCGCCTTGGGCGAGGAGCGGCCATGGCAGATGATCACGCACTCTCGCGCTCCGAGCAACGGCGCGCCGCCGTACTCTGCGTAGTCCACCCGCTTCTCCAGACCCTCGAAAGCAGGCTTCATCAGCAAGGCGCCCAGCCGAGTGCGCAGCGAACGGGCCATCTCCTGCCGGAGGGCGGAGCGGAGGCTTTCGATCATGCTCTCGGTCACCTTGAGGGTCACGTTGCCCGTGAAGCCATCGGTCACGACAACGTCCACTCGCCCCGAGTAAACGTCGTTCCCCTCGATGTTGCCGATGAAGTTGATCCGCGTCTCCCGGAGCACCTTGAAGACTTCACGGGTCACGTCGGTCCCCTTCGTGTCCTCTTCGCCGATCGACAGAAGCCCGACGCGAGGGTTGTTCACACCGAGCACCACGCGAGCATAAAGATATCCCATCACGGCGAACTGGCGGAAATGATGCGGCTTGCAATCGACGTTCGCCCCCGCGTCGAGGATGACCACCTTCCCCCCGACGGCAGGGGCCGTGACGGCGATGGGCAGTCGATCGACCCCTTCGATCGATCCGAGAAGGATCTTCGCGGCCGCCATGACTGCTCCGGTATGTCCCGCCGAGACGAGGGCGCTCGCCCGGCCCTCCTTGACGAGCCTGGCAGCGACGCGGATCGATGAGTCCTTTTTCTGGCGAAGAGCCTGGGCTGCCGATTCGGTGCCCATTTCCACGACCTGGGAGGCGTGGGCGATCTCGATCCCCTCCAGGCTTGCCGCGGCGAGCCGCCCCAGCTCCGCCTGGATCGCGTCCTGCCGGCCCACGAGCACGACCTGGCAGCCCCCCTCGCGGACCGCGCGAACGGCCCCTTCCACCACAAACCCCGGCGCGTGGTCCCCTCCCATGGCATCCACCGCGACCTTGAGCGTCATGCCGATCGCACCCGGAGGGCGAGCCTCGGACAGACGGAAGCGCTATCGCGCCTGGCCGACTTCGATGACATCGCGGCCCTTGTAAGAGCCGCAGTGGGGGCAGACCCTGTGCGGGAGCTTGTCCTCTTGGCAGTTGGGGCACTTTGAAAGCGCCGGGGCGGCAAGGTGGTCATGGGCCCTGCGCTTGTCGCGCCTTGCCCGGGAGTGGCGTCGTTTCGGATTCGGCATTGTCACTCCTCGGCGCGGCCCGGAGGCCGGCGGCTACTGTTTCGGCGACCGTGGCAGCCAGACGATCGATGGAGAGGAAACCTGGTTCTGCCCCAGAGCCTCGCAATCGCAAGACGCGATGTTCCGGTTGATGCCGCATCGCGGACACAGCCCGCAGCAGTCCTCCCGGCAAAGGGGCTTGAGCGGTATGCTCAGATAGAGTTGCTCCCGGAGGACCTCGGGAAGGTCCACCTTTCCCTCGGAGACAGGATAGAGTTCGCAGTCCTCTTCTTCGAGCTGATTCTCGGTGCCATGGGCCGGCATCCTGGATACGAAGACCAGATGGAAATCTGACGAAACGGGCATTTCGTACGGCTCCAGGCAGCGGGCGCACTCGAGAGTCAGACTCGATTCGACCCTGCAGGAGAAATCGACCCCTCTGCTCCCCCTCGAGAGGAGCGCTCGGACCCTCGTCACACCCGTCGGAATTGGCTCGTTCCCGCTCCCTCGTAGCGTCCCGATGGTCATGACCCTCTCTATGAGGGTTCCCTCCCGCGCTATGTCCTTGATATCAATGAGCATATGAAGCCCACCCGGGACGGGCGAATTATAGCATCGGTGGGGGGGTTGTCAACGGAAGGCGCTGCGAGAAAGAGGTTTTAGGCTTTCAACACCGACAGCTCTTCCAGCGCCACCGGATGGGTCGGAAGGATCTCCAGGGCCTTCTCGAAGTGCTTCCTGGCCCTCATGGCCAGCCCTTTCCGCTTGTAGAACTGCCCAAGGGTGACGAGATAATCGGCATTCCATGCGTCCAGTTCCACAGCCCGCTGGAAGGAGTGCTCGGCCATCTTCTGCCAGCGGTGGCCGGGGTTGCGCGCCTGGACCTCCCCCATGAGATGGTGAAAGCGCGCCACGGGCTCGCACTGCCTGACCGCGAGAGAGCAGTACTGCAGGCAGTTATGATAGTCCCCCTGCTGGTAGTACTTCTTGGCCTTCTGGTAGTAGATCTCCGCTTGCTTCTCCGCCTCGTCGAGGGTCGTCTTCGCTTCGGTCTTCGTCAGTTCCCGGCGCATGCTCATCGCTTCGATATCGAGCTTCACCTCCCGTCGCCCGCTCGTCGATTCGTCTCCCGAGGCCTCTTGATCCCGGCCGTTGGGGCGTCCCGGCAGCGCTGAGCTCTGAAGGGCAAGATAGGCCTGAACCAGCCTCCCTTCGAGAATCCGGATCTCCGAGCGCATCTGGGTCCGGACCTTCTCGAGGAAGCGCTGGGGAAAGATCTCGGCCTTTCGTGCTTTGTAGGCCTCCTGGATCTCCTCCCAGGACGCCCCATCCCGGACTCCCAGCGTCAGGGACGGCGAGGAGTCTGCTGTGCTCTGGTAGCGTTGCCGGATGAAGTCGAACTCTTCCTGCTCGCGGGCCTCGTCCCGCCCGTGTTCCAGGACGATCGAGGAGGTCTTGAACGGGCCGGTGGCGAGCGGAGGCTCGTGGGCCGCGGCGCCGAGCAGTAGCAGGGCATAGACGAACCGGCTCGTCGGCTCTTCCTCGTGGGGAGGGAGGGTCGACAGCAGCTCGGACAGCGAGAGCGTTCCGTCGAGGCGCGACAGGACGAAGCCTTGAACCGGCGTCAGGTTCAACCGGTCCACGGGAATCGCGCCGCTGGGCTTCTGGATCAGGGGACGCGAGATTGCCAGCAGGGCCTTCATGAGCGCTGGAAAGCCCGTCATCGCTTCTATCGCCTGGATATAGCTCTCCACCGTGTGCAGGACGTCCGGTTCGACCTGAGCCGGCGGCGCTTGTCCCTCCCGGAACCGGTACTTTCCGGACTCCCACCGAAACGCCCGGCAGAGCAGCTCCCTCAGGTGAGCATGGAAGGACTCGACGAGGCGCTCCACGGAAATTCGCCCCCGCTGGACGAGATCGCCGCCGAGGTCCCTGCTGGAGGCCCCGCGGGCCTGCGCCTCCGCCAAGGCGCCGCTCGAGAGCGCCCCGTCCCGCACCAGCCGCCGACCAAGATCCTCTCCCGAGTCCGCCTCGCCGTACTGGAGCATCCCGAGTTCGAACTCGAGCGAAAGGGTTGTCCCGGGCCCGGTCAGTTCGAGCACGCCGCTGCGCTCCAGCAGGAAAATGTCGCGGACGAGCTCGGCGAGCTCGTAGGGTAGGAACTGTCCTTCCATTCCTCCTCTTTGGACCTCCACAGCCCGACTGCCTCCTGGGCTTCAGGTATAAACATAGGCATGTTTTTTCGGAAGAAAAGCCGCCGGAGAGAATGGAGAATGATGCCTGAGCCCACGAGGGGCGGAGACTTACATCCGGGGAGGACGGGGGTGCAGGTACTGCTCGAGGACGTGGATCACGTACTGCCGGGTCTCCCGGTAGGGAGGAATTCCGACGTGCCGCTCTACCGCTCCCTCTCCCGCGTTGTAGGCGGCGAGGACGCGGCCGAGATCCCCCTGGAACCTGTCGCTCAGCAGTTTCAAGTAACGGACCCCGCCTCGGATATTCTCGACAGGATCGAAGACATCGCGCACCTGGAAGCGGTCCGCCGTCGCAGGCATCAACTGCATCAATCCGCCGGCGCCCTTTGGGGAGACCGCGAAGCGGTCGAATCCCGATTCGACGTGAATCACGGCCTCGACCAGCTTGGGGTCCATCGAGAGCTCGCGGGCGATCCGGCTGGCCAGCTCCGGAAGCGTTTCCGTCGCTGGAGCGGTCGCGCTCACGACCCCTGTGGGGATGAGAGCCGAGGCGGGCGGAGCGCCGCTGGCCTGAGCAAGTGGATCCCCGGCTGACTGGGGGACCTGCTCGAAGCGAGCAACGAGAGAACCCGCGACGAAGACGCTCCCTCCCTCGGTCAGGCCGACGAGCCAGCCGCCGGTGGCGGATTGATGGCTCTCACAGCTCAGGTAGCGTCCGTCCCTGAGTACGGCCCGTTCCGCCGCCGCCACAGGCTGCAGAAGGCAGATCGCCTGCGCCAAGAGAAGAGCCAGGACTTTCGGGAAGATTCTCATCTTGCGGGCCGGCCCGGATGATTCATCAGAGAAGCTCGTCCTTCATCGTACGCGCTCCATCGTCGCGCGTCAACGCGGTTTCCAGAGTCGGTTTCCGGAGGCCCAGAGGCCACCTCCCCAGGAGCCTCAGCGAAGGAAGCTTCTCTCGATTGCCGCATGGGCCATCCTCAATGTTGTCGGACGCCCATGAGGGCAAGTAGTCGGAACGCGGCAGGCGGCAAGTGCCTCCAGGAGCCAGCCCATCTTTTCCGGTGTGAGGCGGAAGTTGACCTTGACGGCCCCCTGGCAAGCGGCCGCGGCGGCTAGCCTCCTCAGCCTGCTCGCCTGGGGAGCCTCGCCGGGGAACCGGGCCTCTTCCATCTCATCCACGACACGCCGCTCTCGGGCGAGATCCTCCAGAAGGTCTGCCAGCAGGGAGGCAGGGTTCGAACCGGCAAACAACGACGGAATAGCTCTTACGACCGCCGCGTCCTGACCGAAAGGTTCCACCTCGAGGCCGATCTCCGCCAGCTCGTCGAGCGAGGCCTCCAGCAGGGCCCGCCGCTCGGAGCCGATCTGCGTCAAGACCGGCGCGAGGAGGGGCTGGACCGGGTCTTCTTCGGCCTCCTGTCGCCTGAGCAAGCGCTCGTAGAGCACCCTCTCATGGGCGGCATGCTGGTCCACGATCAGCAAGCCCTCTTCATCCGAGGCGAGGATATACGAGTCGCGGTACTGCGCCAGCAGCGGCCTGGCGGACCACTCCTCACCGGCGGCGAAGGAGGCGCCGATATGAGGCCCCGCGGGGGGGGTCGTGGTCGATGGGAGAGGGCCGAACGGCTCGAAAGCTTCCGAGAGCCCGAAGCCGCTGCGCGCCAGGGGCAGTGCGCGTTCGGGGAGCTTCAAGGAGCCAGTCAGCCCCTTACTGTCGATTCCTGGCGCCGACTTCAGGGCACCTGAGAGGCCCAGCGCCCCTTTCAGCGCGGAAACAACAGCGTGATGAACGTCGCCGGGCCGCCTGAATCTCACCTCGCTCTTTGCAGGGTGGACGTTGACATCGACGCTCTCTGCGGGCAGGTCGATATAGAGCGTCACGACCGGAAACCGGCCCGGGGGGAGCACGGCCCCGTAAACCTGGGTGATCGCGTGAGATACCATACGGTCCCGGACGGGACGGCCGTTGACGAGAATTCTCTGGCCCGAGCGGTCGGAGCGCGAGTCGCCGGCGCCGCTGACCAAACCCTCGACACGCACCCCCTCCCCCTTGTAACGGGCTTCGAGCAACGGAAGGTTGGGACCCAGAAGCCGCCTCACACGATCCCACCGGCTCGCGGAAGCGGGCGCCGCCAGAAGCTCGCGCCCATCGGCCACGAGCGTGAACCCACAGCCTGGATGCGCCAGAGCAAGCGAGGCAACCGACTCTGCCACGAGAGCGGTCTCTCTCTGTTCCGAGCGGAGGAACTTCCGCCTGGCTGGCGTATTGAAAAACAGCGAGTGCACCTCCACTACGGTTCCCCGGCTCGCCGGGACCTCCTCCACCCCTTCAACCGTCCCTCCCCGCAGCTGCAATCTCCAGCCCGATCCGTCGAGAGCACAGCTCGTCAGGCTCATCATGGAGACCGACGCGATCGCGGACAGGGCCTCTCCGCGGAAGCCCAGGGTGCGGATCGCTTCCAGCTCCTCGGCCGAGGAAAGCTTGCTCGTCGCGTGCCTCTCGACGGCAAGGAGGAGATCCTCTCGATCCATCCCCTCCCCGTTGTCCGAGACCCTAATGAGGGAGCGCCCCCCTGTTTCCAGCTCCGTTGCTATTGCCTTGGCACCGGCGTCGAGGCTGTTTTCGGCCAGTTCCTTGAAAACCGAAGCCGGGCGCTCGACGACTTCTCCCGCAGCGATCCTGTTCGCCAGGATCTCAGGAAGGACGATGATTTTCCCCACAGGGCCCCCCGAAAACGGCGTCCGGGTCTGAAATCCGGACAGCCCCACTGTCATTCTGACATGGTATTTTGTGCCAAAAGTAACTAGGTGTAATCCGTGGAGGACAATTGGCCTTCTCAGATGCTCCCATTTTGGCACTTTACAGGTCAATACTGCTGGTACGTGCCTTGCTCAACTCGATGTTGGGGACCGGCAGAACAGGATCGCATCATGATCATCCCATTCTACCAACGCGAACGTTCGATAGACGATTTCGTGGACTCGGACGAGGAGTGTAGGCTGTCGGCTCTCATTGCCGACACGGAATCTCCCAACCCGGTCGATCGCGTCTACCAGAAGGAAATCACCAGCATCGTCTCCGAAGCGATGATCGTCCTGACCGAAAGAGAGCGGACGATCCTCGAGGATCGGTACGGACTGACGGGTGAAGAGGAGATGACGCTCGAGGCCATCGGGCAGAAACTAGGTCTTTCACGCGAGCGAGTGCGCCAGCTCGAGCGCGACGCGAAGCACAAGCTCCATCAGTTGCTGAAGCCACGTCGGCGCGAGTTGTGCCACTCATTGTCCTGATAGGCTTTTCCCGCCCACCTTTTCGGTGCTCCGGGAGAGGGGCCCATCGGGCCAGTCGGGGACGATCCTAGCGCAATCCTTACGAAATCCGCCGAGTCAAAAGGCGGGGCCGATGGAGATGTAGAACTGACCTCTCCCCTCGCCTCGCTGCCGGTCGAGTTTGTGTCCGTACTCGAGCCGGATGGGGCCGACGGGCGTTTCCAGCCGGAGTCCGGAACCGATGGTATGCCTCAGATCCGAGAAACTCAGATCCGAGGGTCGCAGGTAGACATTCCCCGCATCGTAGAAGACAACCCCCCCGAGCCAGTGCCGGATCGGAAACCTCAGCTCCTGGTTGAAGATCAGAAGAGCTTCTCCTCCGAGGGGTTTCAGCCCTCCGGGGGACTGCCTGACGAGGGTCCCTCCGGGATTGTCCGTTGTCCCGTCGCTGTCGCGATCGGCATTCGACCCGAGCAGGTCCCGTGGAAACCCGCGGACAGTATTGTCGCCGCCACCGAAGAACCTCTCGACCAGTGGAACGCTTGCTGTCCCCGCGAACGTCGGCGCGATCCCGAGACGGGCGGATGTCGCAAACACCAGCGAAGGCGCCAGTTGCCGTTGATAGGTCCCTTGGAAGAACATCTTGACGAAGGACTTCTGCGAGCCGACCGCCGGAACGAAGGTCCTCACATCCGCTGAGAGGTAGGTGCCGCGCTGGGGAGAGAAGGGGCTGTCGCGCGTGTCACGGACGACACCGACGCCGGCGCTGGCCAGCCTCGTCCTTCCCGGCTCCAGTTTCTGGCCCGTCTCGGTCTGCAGCTCCGAGAGGACGTTGGAGTCCAGGGTGGAGACGTTGAAGACGTTCGAGACGTTGAAGTTGTAGCGGAGGAGGGTCGTCAAGGTCGAAGAGTGCTTGAGGTTGACCAGGAACGATGTGCCGATGCGCCTGAAATCGAACGACTCCCTCTCCACCCGCTCCCAGAAGCTGGACCAGGTGGAGTCCCAATTCCGTCCGGACAGCCGCGGCTCCTTCCAGACAGTCTGAAGCCGGTCGTCCTTGGCGCTTGCTCGTGCCTGCACGCCCACGTAACGGGCCCTGCCCCAAAAATTGGCATCGGCGAGCTCCACGGTCCCCCGGGGACCGCTCTCGCTGTCGTATCCAACGCCGACCCCGGCGGTCAGGTTCTCCGTCTCACGGACGCGCACGCGGAGGACCCTTTCGCTCGCTCCCGCGGCAGGAGCAGTATCGATCGTGACCCCCTCGAAGATCCCCAGACGGTAGAGCCGCTGCTGGGCCTCTCGCATCTGCTCGCGGCTGACAGCGTCGCCTGGGGTCATGTGCAGCTCCCGGGAGATGACCTTGGCGGCCGTCCTCTGGTTCCCCTCGATATCGATCCTCTGGATCGACTGCTTTTGGCCCGGCTCGATCTGATAGGTCACATCTACCGTCTGACCGTCGCGCTTCGCCTCCGTTGTCACCACAACGTCCGGGTATCCGTGAGCGTCGTAGAAGAGTCGGAGCGCGTTCTCGCCCCCGGAGGCGAGGTCGGGGCCGTAGGGGCTGCCGCGCCGCAGAGGGACGAGCTTCGCCAGCTCCTTTTCCGCGACCCCCTCCGTCCGACCCTGGAATGTGACGGAGCCGACCTTCGACCTCTCCCGTTCCTCGATCGAGATCACGACCCTGGCCACCTTTCCATCCGGGCTGAGCGTGATGTGCGGCTCGACGCGGGCGCCCAGGAACCCCTGCTCGAGATAGAGACTGCGGATGGAGCCGACATCTTCCTCCAGGACATCGGGCTTCAAGGGATTGCGCGAGAACAGAGCGCTTGGTCTGGTCAGCATTTGGCGGCGGATTCTCTCGTCGGGAAGCTCCTTGTTCCCCTGAATCGTGACCTCCTCGATCAGGACGGTTTCGCCCGGATCGATCTGGAAGCTGACTCTCATGGTCCCGTCCTCGAGTGTTTCCGAGGTCCGGTCCACGACAACGGTATAGTGCCCGATCTCACGGTAGTACTTGGCGATCTCCGACCGCGCCTCCTCCACCAGGTCCATCGTGAAGAGCGCCCCCTGCCACAATTCTTCGAGCCGCGCCCGGATCTTCTTTTCCTCCCCGCCCGCTCCCACGATGCGCACATCGATCCGCCGCCCACGATCGATGGCATAGCGCACGTCGACTGTCTTTCCCTGCTCTTGCGGGAGGGCCCGCACGCTGGCTTCTAGATAGCCTTTGTCCAGGTAGAAGCGCTTGATTTCCGCGCTCCCCTCCTGCATCTTCCTGGCGCTGAAGGGCTGGCCGTTTCTCAGCTTGACCCGTCTTCGGAGCGAGTCGGTCTCACCCTTCCCTTCCCCCTCGAACGAGATGCTCCCGACGAGCGTGGGAGGGTTCGGGGCGCCGCCCGGCGAGGCGCCTGAAGGAGACCCCTTCGGACCGATGCGAAAACGGGTCCGGTAACGCAGGTCTCCGCCCACCCCGCCCGTGCTGGCCCGTTCGGCGAAGGCTCGCAGGTGGCGCGAGATCTCGTACTCCAGGGCGTAAACCTGCCCGCTCACCCCGCCGATGTCCCGGGAGTAGAGGAGGAGAAGGTCGGGATAGCGCTCGGGACGCTCGCCCACGGTGATCCGTGTCGTCGGATCGGCCTCGCCCGCGAGCAGGAGCGGATCGATCCGGAAGCTGCTCAGATGGAAGAGCTTCTCGACGGGCTCCTCGACGATCCCTGTCACGGTCCCGCCGAGATAGAGGCGGGCGATATCAGTGGGGGCCTGACCAGGGGCCGTCGAGAGAGGCGCGGCGGAGCCGGTGATGAGCAGCGAGACGATCTGGTCAGGCGGCAGCGGCGGATTCGACGTGAGGTTGTACTCGAGCCGGTCCATGGCTCCGAACACGTGCATGACCACGTCGTAGTCCGAGATGCGGGTCTCGGCGGACAGGTTGATGTACGGATTGAACCGGCGCGGCTCGTTCAGCTCCACGACGGCTTCATCCACGCGGTAGTCCACGCGCCGGAATCGGATCCTGCCTCCTTCCAGAGCCACGATCCGGCCCGTCAGCTCGGGGCGGGCGACGGTGCCCCCGATCTCCAGATCGGCATTGGTTTCGACCTGCCCCAGATCGTTCTTTAGCCACAGATCCCGGCTGGCGTGCAGCCCGATATCGAGCGAGACGAAGTTTGCGAGACTCTCCTCAGAGCTGGCGCGGGGGGGGTATTCCCGCGCCCTCGACGCGAGCGAGAAGGACTCCAGGTGGAAGTCCTTCCGGTAGAGCCCCTTCTCGATCTCGACATCCCCCTTCAGCCTGAACCGTTTTCCCGCCCCCGACAGCTCTAGCGACCCGCTGTAGGTCCCGCGGAACCCCTCCGGTGCCGCGGCCGTCACGTTCGTGCCCCGCAGACGCACCTGGACCTCGCCCGGCTTGAAGCCCTCGAGGGTGATGCTCGCGCTCCCCTTCACGGTTCCCCCTCCCACATCGGCCGTGAACTCGGGGACCTCCAGCGCCTGCCCGGAGAGGTGAGCGGCGAGTTGGAGGTTCTCCGCGACGAGGGGAAGGTCGAAACGGCGCAGGCGCGCCCGCGCGATCGTGATGTCCCCTACCAGCTTCGGCTGCGGGAGCGTTCCCACCGCCTCGAGGCGCAGGTTCATGGTGCCGCGGATCGAAGCCTCCGGCAGGAATCCCTGAAAGACTCCGAGGTCCACCTGTCCTTCTCCCCGCAGATCGAGCCGGGCCGGCTCTCCGGGCTCGACCCAGCCAGAGACCGAAAGCCGGCTCCCCTCGGATTCCAGGACAGCTTCGTTGAGGGTCATCCGTCCGCGGGCGAAATCGATGCGCGCAGGTTTCTCGAGGACGAACCGAGCGGAGCCGAGGAACAGCTCCAGACCGTCCGCCTCTCCGGTGACCTGAAGCTTCCCCGGCTCGTCCAGGGGCCCGCGCACGGCCAGATGCGCCGTCACACGCCCCGCCAGCCCTTCCTGCGGCGGCACGCGAGCGGTCGCCGCGAGTGCTTCGATCGACGCCCCGTCGAGGACGATCGCTGCCTCGACTTCGCGAGGCGCGGCGAGCCCCACGCGCCCGTCGATCCGGGAGGAGACGTCTGGAAGTTGGATCGACAGGGATGCACTCCGGAAATCGGTCTCCAGCGTTCCTGCGGCGTGTCCCAGAGGAGCGCCCCTCGCGGCGAGATCGGGGCAGGAGAGTTCTCCCGCGAAACGGAATGTTCCCGCCTCACTGACGATCCTGCCCTCTCCCTTGGTCATGCCGGAAAGCGCTCCTGACCCGCCAAGGGCCGCCAGCCGCGCCAGGTCCACTCCGTCCCAGGAAACGAGCGCCTCGGCCCGTCCGGAGTTCGGCGCCAGATCCCCCTTCACTTCCAGCGTGCCGCCGCCGATCCTCAGCCTCAGCGGGGAGAGACGGACCAGGTCCCTCTCGTAGGAGAGATCGACGCTCCCCCCTTCGACATCGAAGCCGCGCACCTTCCCCGGTCCCATCATGGCGCGCGCCGTCGTGCTCCAGCCGGCCTGATCTCGCCGGATGGAGAACGTTCCCGAGAGCCTCCCCTCGATCCCCAGTTGGAGCCCTGCCAGCCCGAGCAGATCGGGCGCATCCCACGAAACGACCTCTCCGCTCATCGACACCCCTTCGCCTCCGCGCTGAAACGACATCTCGGCGGACGCGGCACGGTCTTCCCGTCGCGCGCGCACTCCCGCCAGCCTCAAGGCGTCCGGCTGCAACCGAAAAGCGCCTACCGCTTCCCCCCAGTTGACGCCCCGATAGATCAGGAGGCTCGCAGCGAAGGTCCCCTCCCCTGTCCAGAGTCGCTCGCTGCAGTTCGCGGTCCCGGAGACGATCGCGGCGCCGGCGGCGGTATTCAGGCGCCATCCCGAAGGCTCCAGCCCGACAGCTCTCGAGCAGGCCTCGATCAGGGGAGCCGACTTCGCCAGGTCTCTCGAGGACAGCGAAAACGCGACCGACGATCGTTCCCGGCGGGGATCGATCTCTCCTCGCGCCACGAGGCTTGCTTCGGATGACCGGGCTTCCGACCGCTCGAAGAGGATCCTCCCTCCTGCCAGGGTCAGGGCGGCCTCCCCTTCGACGGGCCATTGACCTGGAGGCGCAGGCCCCGATGGAAGAGCAACCGAGACGGCGACCTTCCCATCCACGTGGTCCGGACGGAAGGCGGGCCAACTTACTGAGCCTCGCGCCTCGAGCCTGCCGGCGAGGGGGAGAGGATGGCGCAGCGCCTCGAGTACCGACCCCAGATCGCAGCCGCCCGCCGTGAAATCCGCTTTTCCTCCCCAGCTCCGGGGCAGAAGGCGTGCCGTTCCCTCCAGCTTGCCTCCCGCGAGCAGCGCCTTGGCGGGGCCGAAGGCCATCCCCGTCATTTCACTGCCGTGAACCGGACCTTGAACCTGCCTGAAAGTCCACCCGCGCCAGGCCAGCAGAGGGGAGCGCACCATCCCGTCGAGCTTCCAGCCGCCGCGGCGGAGAGCCAGTTCCCCCCGGTAGAGGAGCTTTCCCGAGACCGGCGACGGACCGCTGGCGAAGATCAGCCGCTTCAGGTCGATATGAGCGGAGAGTTGCGCCGTGAAAGCGGGTTCGTCGTCGAGCCGGACCTCACCGGACGCACTCGCATCGAGCCACTCGCCTCCGATCTTGATCCGGCTGAGCGCGATCCGCTCGGGCAGCAGCTCGAACCCGATCGACAGCCCCAGCAGATGCCGGCCAAGGCGGGGGTTTTCCAGGATCAGCCTCTCCGCGTCGAGATTGCCCGCCAGGCGCCTCGGGCCCTCGCCGCCCATCTCCAGCCTTGCCCCCTCGAGAACGAAGTCCATGGGCGTGTCGAAATCGGCCACTCTCAGCAACCCCCGCCGGACCTCCACGCGCCGGACCTCGATCCGCCCGGCTCCCGCCTGCCGCCCCGACCAGGACCACTTGCCTTCGTGTCTGCTGAGATTCAGCTCCGGGGAATCCACCTCGAGCCTCTCCAGGATGATCTTGCCGATGAGAAGCGACCGCAGCCGCAGCCCTCCGCGAACCATGCCGATTCGCAGCAAGGGCCTGTCCGGGGGCTCTTCCGCGGAGCGGGCCTCGATGCTCCGTGCCGCGAAGCTGCCGGTGAGAGGGTCGATCTCGAGCGAGTCGATCGTCACGGGTCTCTGGAACATCGCGGAGAGGCGCTTCTCGAGCGTTCTCTTCTCGAGACGCGCGAACCGGGCGGATTCGAGGAACAGGAGGGCGGCGAAGAGAAGGGCCAGCAAGCCCGCGAGCGAGGCGGCGCCGATGGCCAGCGCCTTGCGGCCGCGTCTCAATGGCGAGGCCTCACACTTGAAGGATGAAGCACTTCAGGTACTGACTCTCGGGCAGGCCAAGACGGACTGGATGGTCGCGCGAAGCCCCACGTCGCTCCACGATGCGGACGCGCCGGCGGAGGTCGGCGGCGGCATCCTGGAGGGTCTCGAGAAAGGCGGCTTCCGGGAAGTTGTACGAGCAGGAAGAGGTGATCAGGAAACCTTCGGGCTCGAGGACCTTCATCGCCCGAAGATTGATCTCCTTGTAGGCTCTCCTGGCGGCGGGCACATCGGCGCGGCTCTTGGCGAAAGCGGGCGGATCGAGGAAGACGGCTTGGAAGGTTCGCCCTTCCCTGTCGCAGCTTCTGAGGAAATCGAAGGCGTTGGCTTCCACGAACTCGATCCGCTGGAGACCGTTGAGCCTGGCGTTGCTGCGGCCTCGCTCGAGGGCCGCCGCGGAGGAATCCACGGCTGTCACCGAATCGCATACCTTCGCCGCGTGCAGGGCGAAGGAAGCATGGTAGCAGAACAGGTCCAGCACACGCCCGCGGCAGTAACGAGCCGCCTCCATGCGGTTCTCCCTCTGGTCGAGGAAGGCCCCTGTCTTCTGGCCCCCGCGAAGATCGGCCAGATAGCAGACACTCCCTTCCCGCGCCTCGACCAGGGCCGGGGTCTCCCCCCGAACCTGCTCGACCTGCCGGGGAAGCCCTTCGAGTGTCCGGACCCCTACGTCGTTGCGCGCGAGAATCGACTCGGGCCGCAACAGCTCCTCCAGGAGTTGAGCGAACACCTCTCGCATCCGGTCGGGACCAGGCGCCAGGGTTTGGAGGACCAGGTGCGGTCCGTAGCGATCCACGATGAGCCCGGGGATCCCATCAGCGTCGGCCGCAACGAGCCGGTAGGCATCCGTATCATGTATGACAAGGTCCCGGTAGGCGATCGCCCGCGTCAGCCGCAGTCGCCAGAACGGCTCGTCGATCGGCTCGCCGCTTCGTGTGATGAATCGGAGGGCGATCTTGGAATTGGCTGACCAGAAAGCCTGACCCGCGAAACCGCCTCCTGCACCAGCGGGGCCGCGGCGTTCTTCCCTCACGCCGACGATCGCTCCATCCGGTGGCTCCCCGTCCAGAAGCAGGTCGCTCCGGAAGATCCAGGGGTGTCCGCGGCGCCACCGTTCCGCCCCGCGCCGGGACAGGGAGACGGATGTCGAAACGGCGTTCATCCAGGGCTTCCGCCCCGCCAGAGGAGCGGTTTCTCCCTTCGCATCGGACAGATTCTGTGTGTTGGAACTGCGGAGAAGGGCTGTGGTCCAGGGGGGCTCGGGGGCCGCCTCCGAACGACGGCTTTCGGCTCTACTCCTCTTCCCCTTCCCCTTCCCTCTCGGGCATCGGGGCGATCCCCCGCTCGATTTCTTCCTCCTCGGGCTCGAAGGCGTCCTCGAAGGATCCCAGTCTCCGGTAGGCAAACTGGGGGAGCAGGCCGCGCTCCTCGAGGTCCTGACAGCGCACGCAGTGGCGGGCCCAGGGGGCTACCTCGAGCCGTTTCGACGGGATCTCCGCTCCGCACTGCTGGCAAACGCCGTAATCACCCCTCCTGATCCGCTGCAAAGCTTCATCGATCTGGAGCAACTCCTGCCGCTCGAGATCGCTCAGCGATAGGAGGAATTCCTTTTCATAGGAGTTGACGGCGTAGTCGATGTAGTCCTCCGTTCCCTCTTCCTTTTCGGCCCGGGTCTGGCTCGCGTTGCGTGAGAAGGCGCGTGTCAAGTCCAGCTGCCTCTCCCGCAGCAGCTTGGAATACTGCTCCAGCTTCGCCTTCTTCATCATCATCCAACCCTCTCCTTCCCGTCGGCAGAATCGATAAATCTATCATCCTACCAAGGGAGTGTCAATGTTTCGGGAGGTGTCAATGTTTCGGGCACTATCGGACCATCGGCGCACCGGGGCACCATCCGCGCGCCGGGAGTGTCAGTGCTCGGCGCGTCAATGCTCGGGGTGTCAACAGTTCGCGGAATCGCAGGCGAATCGTGCGCGCTTGCAAGCCCCTATGAATACTATCCACCGAAGCGCGGCTTCATGGGTCTCGCGGAAAAGCCCGCCGCGACATGATGCTCAGAGAAATCCATCAGGTCCATGAAACGAGGCACGATCTACAGCAGCTCAAGGTTCACCTGAAGGGGCGGGGCCGAATCGGTCCTTCACGGACCCTACGATTTCTTGCGCCTTGCCCAAGGACCGAAAGGGAACCGGCTCCCGGCAAAGAGCCTGCCCAAGGCTGGGGCACGAAGGCTCGTTGCGGATCTCCAGGGCAGGCCGTTTCAATTCGGAAAACAGGTCGTTTTCGATCCAGAAAGACAAAACAAAGCGAAAGCAATGTTTCGATTGATCTTCACTTATACTGACCCTCGTTGAGAGTGGGTTCGAGGGAAGGTTGATCGCAGAGGCATCTCCCCAAGAATCGATCGAGACCGACCGCGGATGCAACGGGGCGCTCACTCCCGAAGTGCGCGTCCAGGACCGTGCTCTGCGGGGCGCCATCCGGCTCGGCGTGCGCGTGGACCGGGCTCTGGGGCGGGCGCTGAAGCTGCTGCGGGAGCGGACGCTCTTCAGACCCCTCGGCTTCGTCCGCATGGCCGACTACGCCCGGGAGGTTGTCGG
>Ga0066686_10000244_pt1 | contig 17193 bp, 14 predicted proteins | sample GraSoiAngelo_135_FD_65627 | JGI IMG/M metagenome (GOLD analysis project Ga0066686, IMG submission 65627) | Grasslands soil microbial communities from the Angelo Coastal Reserve, California, USA - 14_0929_05_40cm | ecosystem: Environmental > Terrestrial > Soil > Grasslands | place: USA...
GGAAGGGCGCCGGGTAGGCCGCCGAGCGTCTGATCCTTGGTCGCGACCACGATCACGGTGTCATAGTGTCGGGCAAGCCGTGGTGCTTCGGCTCGCAAGAGACTCGAGATTGCGGGTACGCCTGGCGACTTCGCCGTTCCGCTTGCGACGACATCGACGACACGGTCGCGGCCGATCGTGGCGTGCTGCGTGGTTTCAGGCCATCGCAAGCGGCCGTCGAGGATGTCGTGGATGCCCGGCTCCGCGTTCACGCGCAGGGCCGACGCGACGGGACAGGAGCGCGCGTCGGTATCGATGAGGATCACGTTCCTCGCCTCGTCGGCCGCGATGGCGCCGAGATTGGCGGCAACGATCGCGGCGACCGCGGAATCCTCGCCCGTAACCGTCAGCATCAATAGCGACGACGCCGGCGGTGCCACGAACAGCCACACGAGCTGGTGCGCGTCGTTTCCGGGGTCGATGTGCGGGGGCGCCATGCGGTCGGCCAGCCGCCGGCCGCGCTCGGGCGAGGCAGGCCGCGGCCGGATCACGGAGATCACACGGACGCCGGCCACGCGCTCTGCCTCGTGCGCGTCGGCGATGCGCGGACGTCGGATCTCCTTCACCAGCGCGAACCCGAATCCGAGCACGATGCCAAAGACCATTGCCGCCGCGAGCAGGGCATAGGGTGGCGCGTTCATCGCAATTTCGCGCGCGCGGTCTGCGCGACGATCGAGCTCCAGTAGGAGCCTCCTCGCGCGTCCCAAATCCGCGGTCGCGACGGCGAGAGAGGCGCGCAGCGAATCACGGGCGGCGAGGCGCCGGAGTGTGTCCGCCTCGGCGAGCTCGACGGGCGATGGCCTTTGCGGCGGCGCGAGCGCCGTCACCTCAGCCCGCAGCACGTCTCGCCGCTGGGCGCCGATACCCTGGATGGCGCGTCCGATTTCCGTGGCGCGCGAGGTGAGCGCAACGGACACCGCGTCGGCGCCGCCCGACGTGCCGATCGCTTCGCGTTCCCGCTCGATGTCGGTGAGAGAATCGAGGAGCGCTTTGATGCGAGCATCCGACGCGAGCTCGCGCGACTCTCCAAGGGCGCGGTAAGACCCGGCCAGCGGAGCAGTCTCGGTGCGGGCAAGGAGTCGCTCCAGCTCCGAGATCCGCCCAGCGAGAGAATCGCGCCGCAGCGTGAGCGTAGGATTCAGCGTGTCGATCGGGGCCTCGGCGAGTACGGCCACTTTCCTGCGCGCGTCAGACAGGGCAGTGTCGGCCGCGGCCAGCTGCGCCTGAAGCTGTGCGACCCGTAGTGCGAGCGGCATCGTGTCCGGTCGCTCGCCCGGTTTGGGCGCTATCGCTTGCGCCTTCTTCTGCGCCTGCTGGGGCATGAGCACGAGCGTGCAAAGCGCGCCGACGAACGCACTGACGCTCACCGCCCCGATGAAGATCGGGCGGTGCATCGCGTTCCGCGCGCGCGCTGTCATCCACGTGGCGCGCGGAACGAGAAGTCGATACTCGGCGGTGAGCGGCATGGCAGCAATCCTAAGCACGAAGCGTACACGGGCGCAGCGCGCGCCGAAACGCGAAAGAGCGGAAGCTTGCGCTCCCGCTCCCCCGCAACCCGTAACGCAGCCGCTACTGAACTGTCACCGACCCTCTCATTCCCATGGCAAGATGCGGCGTGCAATGGAATTCATACTTGCCTGGGGGAATCTCTCCGAACGAGATCGTGTAGGATTCGTTCGGCTTGAGCATCATCGGGCTCGAGAGCTCCGAGACCTGCGTTGGCATGTTCGCTGAAAGCTGCGCCTTACCGTTGGCGGGGACTTGCGAGGGATCGAACGCGACGTTGTGCGGCTCACCTGACACTAAGACGAACTTCACTCCGTCGCCCGGTTTGATCGTGACGTCAGCCGGATCGAACTTGTAATTCCCTTGCGCGTCCTGCAGCATCCTCACTTCGATAGTCTTTCCCGTGATCGGTGCGGCAGCGCCGCCGCCTGCGTTGTCGCCGACAGCGCCCGTGCTGGCTCCGCTCGGTGCGGGAGGCGTCGCGGCGGATGCGGTGGCGGCCGAATCTGTCGTCGACGCGTTTTTCTCAACGCCACAGGCGCCGAGGACAACGGCGCTTGTAAGAAGGGTAAGTCCGTAGAACCTCATTGCTCGAGGACCTCCAAGATGGGTCGTGCTCAGAATCGTGATGAGACCAAGCTCCGGCGAACGGACTCCGCCGGGATTGTGAAACTATTCACAAGCAGAGAGCAGCGCAACGCGACCCCACATCGCGCGGCATGATCGCGATTCCATCAGTCGACCTGCGCGACGGCGCTTGCGTCCACGTCGCCGGCAGCGCATCCGGCACCGAGCGAGGCAGCGACGGTAGTCCGACGGCGGTCGCACGCGGTTGGTCCCGCCTCGGATTCGGCTGGCTTCATGTCGTTGATCTGGACGCGGCGACCGGTAGCGGCTCGAACTTCCCGCTGATCGAGGAGATCCTTCGCAGTTCCGACGTCGACGTACAGGTCGGCGGAGGAGTGCGGTCCACGGACGCGATCGAGCAACTCTTCCGGGCGGGGGCAACGCGCGTCGTGGTGGGCACGCGCGCCATCGAAGATCCGGACTGGCTGACTGACGTCGCTGCCTTGTATCCAGGCGGCGTCGTCGTCGCCACCGATGTGCGCGGACGGCGGGTGGTGCGGCGCGGATGGGTCCGTACGCTGCCGGTCGACCTTCTGGACGTCGTCGACGAGCTCAATCCCCTTCCATTGGGTGGGCTGCTCGTGACGGCCGTCGATCTCGAAGGGCAGATGCGCGGGACCGACCTCGCGCTCATGGAGGACGTGGCCGAGCGGTGTCATTTTCCAGTCATCGCCTCGGGGGGCGTCGCGTCGATGCACGACCTCCGCGCTCTGGAGCATCGGGGCATCGCTGCCGTCGTCCTCGGCATGGCGCTCTATACGGGATCGCTCGACGCGCGCACCGTGGCCCAAGAGTACGGGGAATGAGCAGAGACTGAATCCGCGGAGGACGACATGCCGACGTCGACGCTCGACAAGAAAAGCGAGGCATCGCTCCTGCTCGAAGCGGCTCAGGAGCTCGCGCGACGCACCGGAAGCGTGGCGCTTCGCCACTTTCGATCGAGCCTGACCGTTGAATCCAAGGTTGACGGCTCACCGGTGACCATCGCCGATCGAAGCGCCGAGGAGGCCGCGATCGAGTGGATTACGCGTCGCTTTCCAGAAGATGGAATCTTGGGCGAGGAGTCCGGCGCGCACCAACCAAACGCGAAGCGTCGGTGGTTGATCGATCCTATCGATGGGACGAAGACGTTCGTCCGCGGCGTGCCACTCTGGGGAACGCTGATCGCGGTCTGCGAGGGCGAGACGATACTCGCGGGTGCCGCCTCATTCCCGGCCGTCGACGAGCTGATCGCGGCTGCTCCGGGGCTGGGCTGTTGGTGGAATGGGGCGCGTGCCCACGTTTCAACGACCACCGCCATCGAGGCCGCCACCGTGCTCACCACCGACCACCGCTTCCTGAAAGATCCTGCCAAGGGGGAGCGCTGGCTCAGACTGGCTAACGCGGCCGCCGTGAGCCGGAGTTGGGGTGACTGCTACGGCTACCTGCTCGTCGCCACCGGCCGCGCCGACGTGATGGTCGATCCATCTGTGGCGGCGTGGGACGCCGCACCCTTCCTTCCGGTCATCACCGAAGCGGGGGGCGTCTTTACCGACTGGGAGGGCGTATCGACTGCATTTGGGGGCAGCATGGTGGCTACCAACGCCGGCGTCGCGGACAGCGCCCGCGCGCTGCTCGGTGTGTCGCGAGCGCCCCATGCTTAGGCATCTCCCAGCGGAGCCGGACCCGCGCCTAGAATCGCTCTAGGTAGTCTCGCGACAACTTGCTGGGATCGCCGAGGAAGACGAAGCGAAAGTTGCGCATGTACTCACGCGCAACCCGCCGCACGTCATCTGGGCGCACGCGGCGCAGGTCGTCGACGAAACGGTCGGCCAGACGGTAGTCGCCCTGGTACAGCTCGGCGCGTGCGAGGAAGTTTGCCTGGTCGCCGTTTGTTTCGTTCTTCATGAAGTAGTCGGTGATGAACTGCTGCACGAGTCGACGGAGCCCGGCTGGGTCAACGAGGTCGTTCTGCAGCTCGTCGATTTCTCCGCGCATGAGCCGCAGCGTCTGATCCGGCGACACCGTCGTGACATATACGCCACCCGTTGCGACCGCGCGCTCGATGAATGGCGCATCGACCGCGTAGCTCAGGTTGCGCTTCGACCGAATCTCGGTGAAGAAGCGCCCCGATAGCACCGCCGTCGCGATGCGCAGCGCATTGTAATCGACATTCGTCGCCGGCGGACCAGCGTAATAACCGATGATGTAGTTGGTGGGCAGCGGCTGTCGCTCGACGACGAGCGCTCTCCGGTTGGATGTCACCGGTGGCGGCGGCGTCCAGTTATAGCGCCCTGCCGGCAGCTTTGCGAGCGTCGCGCGGATCAGTGCCTCCAACCGCGCTCGCTCCACGTTGCCGACGACGACGAGCAGCATGCGCGACGTCACGAACTGCTTCGTCAGATAGTCGCGGAGGGCGGCGACTCGGATCGACGCGAGGGAGCGTTCGGTCCCTTCGGTCGAGAGGGCGTAGGGGTGGCCCTCGAAGAGCAGACTGTCGGCGACGGCGCGAAGCTCGGCGTCGGGATGGAGCCGCTTCTGCCGCGCCGCCGAGAGCAGTTGCGCGCGCACCAGCTCGACCTCCGTCGAGTCGAGGGTCGGGTACATCAGCCGGTCGCTGAAGAGTGCCCAGCTCGAATCGAACGTGGTCCGGAGAGCGCGCAGACCGAACACCGTCCAGTCGTCTCCGGGGTCGATGCTGATCGCGCTTCCCGTGCGATTCATCGCGAGCCGGAGCGCGTCCTTCGAGTAATGCGCGGTCCCACGCTCCGACGCGGCGAGGAGGAATGTCTCGATCCCCTCGGTCGCCGGCGTCTGCTGCTGCACGCCACCAAGCAAGAAGAGATTCGCGGCGACGACATCCGACGCCGTGTTGCGCCGGAGAATCACGCGCAGACCGCCAACGACGAACTCCGCGGTCGACGTATCCGAGTGCGATGTGCCAATTGTCGCGCGCGCGGCAGGGAGCGCCGCTGTCACTTCCAGCGGCTCAGCGCCCTGCGCATGCGCAATGGAGACGACACCGCCCAGTAGGGTGACGGCAAGCACGGCGACACGCCGTTGGAAGCGAGTGGTCATGGCTGTCCTCGCGGTGCACCCAGCTCCGATTCCGTCAGCCCGAGCCGCTGTCGCACCTGCGGCGAGAGCAGCACGCCGACCACATGCGGCTTCCCGATGATGTACGTCCGCGCGTACGATCGGAGGTCATCAGGTGTCTGACGCGCCATCATGTCGGTGTAGCCGTAGAAGTAGTCGAGGCCCGTGACCGCCCACCAGAAGCCCAACTGATGCGCGAAGCCGGAGGCGCGCTCGAGCTGAAACATCGCGTCGACGATCCGGTGCTGCTTCGTGAATTCCAGCTCCTCCGTCGTGAAATAGTTTGGCTCGACCACTTTGGTGATCTCCTCGTCGAGCGCCACCAAGGCCTCGCGAAGCTTCTCCGGCGACGTCTCTCCCGCGATCGTGATCGGACCGGTCTGGTTGAGCGTGTAATAGTTCACTCCGATCGACTGAAAGAGGCCGCTGTCGACCAGGCGACGCTGGAATCGAGAACCGGACTGATTCAATGCGTCGGAGAAGACGTCGGCCGCGTACGTCGCAGCGGCATCTTTGACCGCGCTCGGACCCTGCCACCGCAGCATCACGACGACCGAACCGACCGGTTGCTCCGTGATCACTCCCTTGTTTCGCGGAAGCGGTGCCACGGGCGGAATGGGGTCTGTCGCAAAGGGATCGGCACCGCGTTTCCAGTCGCCGAAGATCGACCTCACGAGGGCAAACGCCCGCTCGGGCACGATGTCGCCGGTGACGATGATCGCCGAATTGTTTGGGATGTAGTAGCGGTGCTGGATGTAGCGCATCTGCTCCGGCGTCGTCCGCAGGATGACGTCACGCTCCCCAAGCGGATTCTTGCGACTCCAGGACGTCGTCCACAGCGATTTGTCGACAGCGGTCGTGAAATGATAAAACGGGCTCGATTCGTTCCGGTCGTATTCGCCGATCACAACCGAGCGCTCGCGCTCCAGCTCGTCCTTGCGGAACAGCGGTGCCTTGAGCGCCGCGGCGAGGAATCGCATCCCACCCTCGACGCTGTCGGCAGGTAGCGTGAGGTAGTAGTTGACCACCTCCTCTCTCGTCTGCCCGTTGAACACGGCGCCGAGCTCCGACGCACGCGCGACGAATTGATCCGGGTCGGGATATTCGTCGTTGGCCTTGAAGAACATGTGCTCGTACAGATGCGAGAGCCCCTCGAACTGCGGCCCCTGCGTGAACGACCCGTTTCGGACGTCCGCCTCGATCGTCACGAGCGGGACGCCGCGATTCTCGACGACGATGATCTCGAGACCGTTCGGCAGAACCTGGCGCTGAATCCGTTTTTCGAGCTCGGCGCGTTGGCCGATCAGCGTCGGCGCCCACGTGGCGAGGACGCAGAGGGCGAGCAGGAGCGGAAGGAAAGGGCGCCGTGGCGCCACCGGTGCTTCCATTATTTCTTTACCTCGACAATGTCTGGCCCTGCCATCACGAAGTCGGCGCGCAACCCCCTGCACTTGCGCGAGCGCCTCGACCGTCTCGCCCGACGCATTGCGGCGCCCCCCTTTCGGTCTCCGACAGGATCGCAGCCGCCGCGCCTCCGGCGTGACGAGCTGCTCGCTCCTTATACCACCTTTCGTATCGGTGGACCAGCCGACCTCTACTTCGAAGCCACCACCGCCGACGAGCTTGCGAACGCCGTGCTCGCGGCGCGCGACCTCGAGGTTCCCCACTTCGTCCTCGGCCTCGGCGCCAACATTTTGATCGGCGACAAAGGCTTCCGAGGTCTCGTCATCCGAAACACTGCCCGACACTTCCAGTTCCAGGAGCAGGGTGAATTCTGCACGCTGTGGACCGAAAGCGGGGCCGTCGTCAAGGACCTCATCCTTGAGGCCGTGCGGCGCGGTTGGTCCGGGCTTGAGCATTACGTCGGGATTCCCAGTACGGTCGGCGGCGCCGTATGGCAGAATCTACACTTTCTGTCACCCGCTCCGGAGCGCGAACGAACGATGTTCATCGCCGAGGTGTTCGAGTCGTGCGAGATCCTGAGCGAAGAGAACGAACGAAAGACCGTCGATGCAGAGTACGTGCGCTTCGGTTATGACGACAGCGTCTTTCACCACCGGCGCGACATCGTGCTCGCGGCCACGTTTCGTCTGCGACGTGGCGATCAAGCCGCGATGCACCGCGTCATGCAGGAAAACCTGAGCTGGCGGGGCGGCAAGCATCCCTGGCTCGACTGGCATCCCAGCGCGGGGTCCGTGTTCAAGAAAATCGAGGGCGTCGGTGCCGGCCGTCTCATCGATCAGTGCGGACTGAAGGGTTTCCGCGTCGGCGACGCGCAGATCTCGCACATCCACGCCAATATCATGGTCAACCTCGGCCACGCTACAGCGCGCGACGTCCGTGAATTGATCGCGATCGCGCAAAAGGCGGTCGCCGAGAAGTTCGACGTGCGACTCGAGCCGGAGATCGGGTTCATCGGCGAGTTCTGAGTGACAAGTGACAGGTGGCAGGTGGCAGGTCTGCGAAACATGCCCACCAGCAACCGACCACCTGCCACCTGCCACACTTAGAATTCCTGCCCGGCGCGAAAAACCAGTCGCCAGGGTGCCGAGTGATCCACCGGTCGGGCGACGCCGACGCCGAGCATTCCGCCAAAGAACGTGAGTCGCGCATCCACGGTGGCCCGGACGCCGTCCGTCGGCCGAGAGATCGGCGGGACGCAGATGGCGAGGGTCTGAGGATCACATGGGGCCGAGACACCGGGATCGAGTGCGCTCATTGCCGCTCGAGCGCCCGCGCTCGAGGCCTCCGCCCACCCGCCCTGGATTCCGGAGGCAATCCCTGGACTGAGCCCTGGGATCACCAGCGATCGGACGAGGCGCCACGGCCGCCGCAGCAGCGGGAACGTGTATGCCGCTAGGAGGCCGGCGGTCGCCGCCCGATCACCGGCGAACTCTTTGTACCCGTAGCCGGGTAGCACACCCTCGCCGCCGAGCTCGAAGAGAGTTTGCGGTGGAGGGTGGTTGCCGATGACCATGCCGCCCTGAGCGCGTCCTGCGAGGACGATGTCTCGCCAGCCCGCGCGCGTCGCCAGAGTGAGCTCCGTCCGCTGCCAGTTCAACTGCCCGCGCGCGATCTCGTAGGAGAGCTCTGCCCCAACACCCGGCTGAAGAAAGATTCCTGTTACATCCGGATGGATCTCGAGCGTGGCCGCGCCGCGTGCGTACCGCCCATTCACACTCCCGCGATTGAAGCGAAAGCGTCCGCTCCCAAAGAGGCCGTGCTCGAGACGCGCCGTTTCCTTGCGATCCTCAGCGATGCCGACCTCCGCCGTCAGCAGCGCTGTCTCCATCGACCGCACGGCGCGCGCAACTCCTGCGGACACGACACGCCGGTCGACGTAGTCCTGGTCGTCCAGGCCGGCGAAGAGCGCGGCGAGCCCGACACCGCTCCCCTCGAGCGGCGGCGTGAAGTCGTTCGTCGTGCTCAGCGATCGCTCCGCGCGGATATTCGTCGTCCAGAGCCCGCGCCGAAGAGCGACCGATCCTCCCCCGCGTAGCGTCTCCTCGCGCCACGCCCACCCGCCGAAGGCGTGTGCCGTTAGGCCGGGCGCCGCGTTTCGAAACCGGACCGCTATCGCGGCGCCAGTGTATCCTCCTTCCACCCGATTGAACCGAGCGATCTCGTCCAGCTTGGTCGGCATCAGATCGACGCGTGGCGGCCCGTCGACGCGCCAGACATCAGGAGCTAAGTCGTCGAAGTCGGAAGCGGAGACTTCACCCGTCGCTGCGCCGAGCGGACGTACCCAATCGCCGTAGCGACTCACGCTATCCGCCGGCGCGAAGGTCAGCCGACGACGGTAGGGTGCGATGCTGTTGCTGCCGGCGACGCTATCGGCCTCGACCACCGCGGCGGCCGTGTCGACGTTCGTCCGCGCTGGGAAGGCACTGTCCCCAGCGGTCTCCACCCGCAGGTCGGCAAAACGCGACACGAGTCGAAACACAGAACGCGCTGGACCAAGCGGCGCGAAGCTCGCCTGAAACTCGGAGCGTTGGAATGCCGGGAGCCAGTAGCGTCCATCCACTTCGGCATTCACGAATTCCACGAATGCCACTCCGACCAGTCCCGGGAGCCGGGCGAGCATCGACTGCTGTCCGGGGCTAGCCGAGCGTGACGTCACGAACTGACCGCGCATGCGAACGATCTGATGACGCGTCGCGTCGAAATCGATCTCGCCCTCGAACGCGCCGATGGGCGTTGTTCGCGCGACCGAGTCGAAGACAGGAACGACATGGACACGAACGATCGGGATTTCTCGTCCGTGCGAACGCAGCGTCGCGACGGTGTCTCCGCCACCGAATCGGTAAAAACGGTCGCGGTCGCCCGCCAGCGGATGTACCGCGCGCAACGGCTGCCCTCGCGGCCTGTCGCGCACAACAGCGGGGCTGCGGGTTGGGCCAGTGTCGGCCGCCGCCGGCGTCACGCTATCGGGCCGGACGCGTCCCGAGCGCCTGGTGGCCGTCATGCCGGCCATTTCGACGCCAAGCGACAACCGATCTCCGTAGAGGGACGGAAGCGTCCAGCTCCGTGCGAACGACAGGGCAGAGTAGGGGACGCCGACGGTCTGTGACCGATAGCCGACGACCCGCAGCTCGTAACTCTGGTTGCGCGACCAAGCAGAGGCCATCGCGATCTGCTCCACTTGCGCCACGCGCTCGCGCCCGAGTGTGTCGCGGAGGAGAAGCGATAGCTCCGACTCGACGCGGGCACGGTAGCCGCGCAGTGGCGGAGGGGGAACCCGGTTGGCCTCTGCCGCCTGGGCAATGAATGATGCGAGCGCCCGAGAGCTATACGTGGAATCGCGCGCCGGCATGGCCGCGGCGAGCTGGGCGACGGCGAAGACTCCAAGCATCACGCCCATTCTACGCGCCGCACCGTCTCAGGTTTCCGCAGCGGCGAGATCTCTCTCCAGCATTACCACCTCTTCACTGGCAGCGCCCCACTGCTCGAGGGCGTTATCCAGCTCCGCTTTCGCGCGCTCGAGCTCCGCGCCGAGGCGCGCGGCTTCGCTCGGCCCGCCCGTGGTCGTGTACAGCTGCGGATCCTCGAGCGCGGCGCTGAGCGCCCCAACTTGCGATTCGAGCGACTCGATTCGCTGCTCGATCTCCTCGAGAGTGCGTTGCGCGCGACGCAGTCCACGCGCCAGATCGCGAGCGCTCTTCGACTGCTCCGCCGTCTCGTCACGCTTGACCCGGTCGAGCCGCTGCTTCTCGTGCACGCGGCGGAGCGCCGCTTCCTCGGACGCCCTGATTTCCGCGGCGCGCTCGCGCTCGGCGCTCACGGCCTCCCATTCAGCAAAGCCGCCGCCGAATTCTGTGACATGACGATCGTGCAGTACCCACAGCTTGCTCGTCAGCACGCGCAGAAGCTCGCGGTCGTGACTCACCAGAATCACGGTCCCGTCGTATCGGTCGATCGCGTCCTCGAGCGTCTCGATCGATTCGACGTCCAGATGATTGGTGGGCTCATCGAGGATGAGCAAATTCGCGCGCGAGAGCATGAGCATGGCCAATGCGACGCGAGCGCGCTCGCCGCCGGAAAGCGTCTCCGCGCGCCGCTGCACCTCGTCGCCGGAAAAGCCGAATCGCCCGAGATGCCCTTGCACGAGCCGGCGCTCCCATGATGGTCGCAGACCGGCAATGATCTCGAACAGCGTGTTCTCCAGCGGGACTTGCGAGAGATCCTGCCGATAATACCCGACGTCGATTCCTGACCCGATTCGCAGCACGCCTTCGTCCACAGGATGGCTTCCGAGCAGTGCCCGAACGAGCGTCGACTTGCCCGCCCCATTCGGCCCGACGATGCCTAACGTCTCACCGCGGAGCAGCGTCCCACTGAATTGCTCAACGAGCACGCGGTGGTCGCTCCCGGCCTGCTCACCGCTCGTGACGGAGATCGAGGCCTTCTCGGCAACCGCAACCCGGTCACCTCCTCGCTGGCCCACGACGAAGCGGAGCGCGATGGCGTCGTCGTCCTCGGCGACAGGACCGCTCAGGCGCGGGAGGCGCGCGAGTCGCGTGCGACGTCCCTTCGCCTGCCTGCTGTTCTGGCCCGCGATGTTGCGCGCGATGTAATCCTGCTCGTGCGCAATGACCTTTTGCTGCTTGTCGAACGCGCGCTGCTGCGCAAGGCGGCGCTCCGCGCGCTGTGTCACGAACGCCGAGTAGCCCCCATCGTACGGCGTCGCCGTCTCGCCCTCGAAATAGAGGACATGGTCGACGACGTCTTGCAAAAACGCACGGTCGTGACTGATCAGCAGCACCGTCATCGACGACTGCCGGAGAAACTGCTCGAGCCAGCGTGTCGTCTCGAGGTCGAGGTGGTTTGTCGGCTCGTCGAGCAGCAGCAGGTCGCCCCCTCGAACGAGCTCGCGGGCGAGACCGAGTCGTCCCCTCTCGCCGCCGCTGAGCTGGGCCACCGGCGTCACCCGCGCGCGCTCCGGATCAAAACCCAACCCGTGCAGCACGGCATCGATACGCGCCGTTGCCTCGTAGCCGCCCTCTCGCTCGAAACGCTCGAGATCATGACCATACCGCTCGAGCGCCTCGGGCGTGGCCGCGTTGGCGAGCGCGCTCGCCTGCTCCAGGAGTGAGTGCTCGAGCGCGAGCAGGTCGCCCAGGCCGCCGGCCGCTGCTTCCCACACCGTGGTCGCGTCTCCGAAATCGCGATGCTGCTCGAGCAGCGACACGCGCAGGCCGGCGTGCCTGACCACTGTGCCTCGCGTCGGCTGCGCGTCGCCGATGATGAGTCGGAAGAGCGTCGTCTTACCGGTGCCGTTTCGGCCAAGGATTCCCCACCGCTCTCCGGCGCTCACCGTAAAGGTGATGTCCCGAAAAAGCGGTGTTGCACCGAACTCCATGGCGACGTTGGAAACCTGGAGCTGGGTCATGAATGCACCCGCACTCGCCCGGAGAGCACGCGCTGCATCAGCGGCCCGTCCACGCGCGCCACTCCTCTTCCGCAAGGCCCACGCTCAGGCCGTTCACTCCCTGGCCAATTTGGCGCACCAACGGCATCCGCAGCAGCAGCGGCTCGTCCATCAACTTGTCAAGCCATTTTTCCTCTGACAGCCGCGCCGAGTGGAGGCCGCGATCCGCGAAAGCTCGGGAATCACGGTCGATCAGTGCCTCCAATCCGAACCGCTGCGTAAAGCGACGCAGCTCTCCCAGCGACGGCGCGCGCTCGGCGAAGTCCACGAAGTGAGTACGTATTCGTCGCTCAGCAAAAAAACGAAGCGCCTTGCGCGTGTCGGGATTCTTCTTCACACCAAAGACTTGAACTTCCATCGATTAGCTTGCCTTCGTCATATCGCGCGCGATGGGCGTCCTGTTGGCATACTCCACCATGTCATTCATGGCTCGGGCCTCTGGCGAACATACGTACCGCCCTGCTTGGTGGGTACCGGGCCCGCACGCTCAGACGCTCTGGGGAAAAATCGCGCGCCGGTGGCCGGCGCTCCCAACGCGTCACGAGCGCTGGCGAACGCCGGACAATGATTTCATCGAGCTCCTCCGCCTCGACGCCGGACCGAACCGGCCACGCCTGTTCCTTCTACATGGCCTCGAGGGCACGGCGCGCTCGCATTACGTCGGTGGTCTGTTGCAGATGGCGAAAAGCCGCGATTGGGGAGCGGATCTACTGCTCTTTCGGGGCTGCGGATCGGAGCCGAATCAAGCCGCGCGATTCTATCATTCCGGCGAGACCACCGACCTCGCCTTTGCGCTGAGTCGGGTTCTCGAGGAGTTTCCCGCCGCGCCGATCCTGCTCTGCGGGGTCTCTCTCGGCGGAAATGTGCTGCTCAAGTGGCTCGGCGAGCGCGGTGAGTCTCTCCCCGACCGCGTGCGCGCTGCGGCAACCATTTCCGTGCCGTACGATCTGGAGCGCGGCTCTCGCCACATCTCTCGAGGTTTCTCGCGTCTCTACGAGCGTCACTTTCTCCGCACCCTCCGGCGGAAGGCCGCCGCGAAGCTGGCGCGGTATCCTGGCCTGTTCGATCGCGAGGCCCTGCGCCGCGCGCGGACTCTCTATGACTTCGACGATGTCGTGACCGCGCCCGTGCACGGCTTTCGGGACGCGCACGACTACTACTCGCGATCGAGCTCGCTGGGCTTCCTCAAGCGCATTCGCCGCCCGACATTCCTTCTCAGCGCAGTCGACGATCCCTTCCTGCCTGCGGAGGTCCTCGCCCAGGTTCGCGAGGTTGCGCGCGAGAATCTGTATCTCGAGTTGGAGTTCCTCGGTCGCGGCGGACACGTCGGCTTCGTTGGCGGCCTGCCCTGGCGCCCGATCTATTACGCCGAACGGCGCATCGGCGACTTTTTCGACGCCGCACTCTCGCGCGCGTTACACCCTTCTCCTCACCGACCATCGGCGCCTTACCAAGCATCTGTCGAAGCACCACATTCTCGGCAACCTCGCTCGAGTCACTCAGAGGATCTCGAATGCTGACCCATTCCACTCGACTGTACGCCGCGTGCGCGGTTCTGCTCGCGGCACTTGCCGGCTGCACGACGCGGCGTGTCTCATCGTCGGAACACGATCATCAGATGGGGGCCGCGGCGGCGATCGGTGGCGAAGTGTCGCTGCAACCGGTCGCTGGCCTTCCGCCAAACTCGGCCACCGTGGCGCAGCGTCTCGCTTCGTCTCCGCGACATGGCGAGTGGGCGACGATCAAGACGGGGCCGAACGACAGCGTTCGCGCGTGGGTCGTGTACCCGCAGCGGAGCACCAAGGCGCCCGTCGTCGTTGTGATTCACGAGATCTTCGGACTGTCAACGTGGGTCCGCGGAATCGCCGACCAGCTCGCGGCTGACGGCTTCATCGCCATCGCGCCGGATTTGCTGACGGGTAAGGGCACCCTTCAAGGCGACACCCTTCCATACGACGCCGCGCGGTCGCTCATCCAGACGCTCAAGCGTCCGGACGTGCAGCGGCAGCTCGCCGCCGTGGGCAAATACGGGATGTCGCTGCCCTCAGCGCTTCCCAAGTACGGCGTCGTGGGATATTGCTGGGGCGGCAGCACGTCGTTCCAGCACGCGGTGGCGTCTCCCGAGGGCTTGGCTGCGGCGGTCGTCTACTACGGAACCTCGCCAGCGAGTGCCGAGCTCGTGAACGTGAAGGCCCCGGTTCTCGGCCTTTACGGTGGCAACGACGAGCGGGTGGATGCCACGATTCCAGCCGCGGATTCGACCATGAAAGCACTGGGGAAATTCTACGAGCCGCACGTCTTTGCCGGCGCCGGCCACGGCTTCCTGCGCGCGCAGGATCTGCCGCAAGGGAACAATGCGGGCAACCCGGCAAATCTGACAGCTACTCAGCAAGCGTGGCCGCTCACGATCGCGTTCTTCAAGAAGTACCTCGGTGCATGATGAGGTGACATGAGCGCGGTGTATCTGGGTTCTTTCATCGCCGGGTTGTTGATTGGTGTTGGCATCATGTTGTTCGGCATCGAGCGCCGCGCCGCCGACGCTGCCTCCAGACCTATGCTGCGGCTCTGGATCCCGCTCGTGGCCGCTTTCGCGGCTGGCTTTGGTATCGCCGGCTATCTGATCTCGAGAGCGCTCGCGGCGCCTGGCGTTTTCGCGGCGGCTGTCGGCGTCGGCATTGTTTCGGCAGGAGTGATGCGATGGATCATCGCCAGATCCGCAGCCATGGTTCCGGAGCACGATATCGAGGACGAGCGTTATGTCCTTCAAGGCCACATCGCGCGAGTGGTCGCACCAATCGACGCCGGCGGTGAGGGCGAGATCATGTTCGAGGTCGGGGGCACGCATCGCACCTTTCGAGCACGCGGTCTGGACGACGCGGCCGTGGATGCCGGCACCGAAGTCGTGATCGAGCGCATCGATGGCGATGTCGCGTACGTTGAGCCCTGGGTCTTCGTCGAGCGCAGACTCTAGCAGGGGGGCACGATGTCGGATGCAGTGTTGTTCGCCGTCATCTTCGTCGGCTTTTTCGTGCTTCGCCTCATCGCCGCGACGATCGTCTTCTTCGTGATTCTTCCCGATGGCGACCGCTGTCCGAACTGCGACGCGGTGACGCTTCGCATCAGATCTCGAGGGATGAACGCGCTCCTGCCTTGGTTCCGAACGAGTTGGTGCTACGAGTGCGGCTGGCGTGGCTTGCTCCGTCGAGGTCCGCTCACACCATCTCCGTCGAGCAGCGGGTCCGCTCAGGAGAGAAGCACGAAGCGCTGAATGGCCTGCGGGATAGCGCTCGACATCTCAGCCCCGGCTTCCGGCGAACAGTTCGAGCCAGGCAGGCCAGTTTCCACTCAGCTCGAAGAAGTCGTCGAAATAAGTCAGACCGAGCGATTCCAATTCGCCGATGAGCTCTGAGAGTGAGTCTTCTCCGAGAATGGGGCCTATGGCCACCAACTGCCCTTCGACGCGGAATTCGTCGGCGGTGAGACCCAGACGCTCGTCGATCTGAGCGCGAGTCAGCGCGACGCGCTCGTAGGCTGCGCGTCGCAGAAAGAGCGTGGGGCCGCCATCGGAAACGGGGAGCGGCATGCGCGCGAAGATCCCTCCGGAGTGAGCCTTCAGTATAGCTTTGTCGCATGCCTGCTTCGTCCTCTTCGCCTGTGCAGGGGCCGCTCGCCACCGAAGCCGATTTCGACGTCGTCGTCGTCGGAGCGGGCCATGCCGGCACCGAAGCAGCTGTTGGCGCCGCCCGGCTGGGGGCGCGCGTCGCCATCGTGACGAGTGCGCTCGAGACAATCGGGCAGATGTCGTGCAATCCGGCGATCGGCGGCGTCGCGAAGGGCACGGTGGTTCGGGAGGTGGACGCACTCGGCGGTATCATGGGGCGCGCCGCCGATCTTGCGATGGTGCAGTTCCGGATGCTGAACCGGAGCAAGGGACCGGCAGTTTGGGCGCCACGGGCGCAGTGCGACCGCGGACTGTATCGCCGCGCGGTGCGTATGCTGCTCGAGGAGCATCGGTTCCTGTTGACCATTCAAGGAACGGTGGCTCGCCTGCTGCTCGACGAAGGGAATGGTCGCGTGCGCGGCGTCGAAACGTTAGAAGGCAGACGCTTCGGAGCGCGCACCGTAGTGATAACGACCGGCACATTCCTTCGTGGTCGCATTCACATCGGCACCGAGACGCGCTTCGGCGGTGGACGAGCGGGCGAGTCGCCGGCGACACATCTTGCCGAGCAACTCGAGCGGATCGGCCTACAGGTAGCGCGGTTCAAGACGGGTACGCCGCCACGCATCGACGGCCGCTCCGTCGACTATTCGCGGCTCGAACCGCAGGAGAGCGAGGTCGAGCAGTTCGACTATTCCTGGTCGCACTTCTGGACGTCGCCCCGGCGTACGGGCGAGCACACCCGTCATCCTGGACAGCTCCCCTGCTGGATCACCTTTCTGGGTGAGCCCGGGAAGCGTCTCATAGGCGACAACATCGGCAAGTCGGCCATGTACGGCGGCGCCATTGCCTCACGAGGTCCGCGGTACTGCCCGTCCGTAGAAGACAAGATCGTGAAGTTTCCGGCGGCGGAGCGTCATCAGATCTTTCTCGAGCCCGAGGGGCACGACACGTCCGAGCTGTACGTCAACGGCCTTTCGACATCGTTGCCTGCCCCCATACAGCTCTCGATCCTCCGTACGATCCCGGGGCTCGAGGACGTCCGAATGACGCGGACGGGGTACGCGATCGAGTATGACTATTACCCTCCGACGCAGCTCGACGCGACGCTGCAGGTGCGCGCACTGCCGGGACTCTACTTCGCCGGTCAGATCAACGGCACCACCGGATACGAGGAGGCGGCTGGGCAGGGGACCGTCGCCGGACTCAACGCGGCACTTGCCGCGCTCGAGCGACCGACACTCGTGCTCGGTCGCGAAAGCTCGTACATCGGCGTGCTCGTGAACGATCTCGTGACGCGCGGTGTCGACGAGCCCTACCGCCTATTTACCTCGCGCTCGGAGTTTCGCCTTACGGT
>Ga0066686_10000250_pt1 | contig 17073 bp, 14 predicted proteins | sample GraSoiAngelo_135_FD_65627 | JGI IMG/M metagenome (GOLD analysis project Ga0066686, IMG submission 65627) | Grasslands soil microbial communities from the Angelo Coastal Reserve, California, USA - 14_0929_05_40cm | ecosystem: Environmental > Terrestrial > Soil > Grasslands | place: USA...
CATGATACAAATACGTGGCATATTGATCCATTCGATCTTACCATTTAGCCTACCTTTTTTTGGTTTATATCAGCGCCTCATGGAATCGAATCTTGTTAAAAAAGCAGGCGATGATGATATCATAATTCAGGTATCAAGTGGACCTGCATTGCCAAGTAGGCCTGATCAACCAATGATCATTTATTGCCATGACGACTTCAGAAACGAAGCAGAAAGAACTATCACAAAATACAAAGGAATCTGGTCCTGGTACTACCGACCTTATTACATGTTAGCTCAAAAATTCACTAATCAAATAAAAAACAAGAATATTTATCTCATAGCAAATTCGGGATTTATACAAGAACTACTCAAGAATAGATTTGGAAAAACCTCTACTGTAATATATCCACCAGTAGAGCTGAACAAATTTGATAAGGCATCTACAAAAGAGAATAAAGTTGTAACAATCTCACGATATTCACAAGAAAAAAATCTAGAATTCGCAATTGATGTGATGAATGATATAAAAACAAACTATGTCATAATTGGTAATACCAAAACACGAAGCAATGAAATCTATTATAGTGACCTGCTAAAGAGAATACAACACCAAAAGAAGTATATGAGATTATTAAAAAATATCGAACGAAATAACGTCATAGAAGAACTAATAAAATCAAAAGTATACTTCCATCCCTCGCCCGAGACATTTGGAATTTCTATAATAGAAAGTATAGCAGCAGGATGCATACCAATCGTTCCAGATAACTCTGCTCACAAGGAAACAGTCCCTGTAGAGGAATTAAGATACAAACAAGACAGTCTTATTGATGCACAGGAAAAAATCAAGAAAGCCCTTTCAGGTGATTATGACAAATTCATAGAACCACTACAAAGATCGATAACAAAATACAGCAAAGAGAACTTCAAAAAGGAAATAGTAAATTACATAGAGACATTAGGCTAATTCCACATTGTAAATCTTCACTTACGTATCTATGAAATTCTTTCATCGTAATCAAAATATAATCAGTACTTAGACTGGTTGTAGATTTCATGAAAGTTGCTATCGTAATGGGAACAAGGCCTGAAATAATAAAACTCTCTCCAATTATAAAAAATCTTAACAAGAATAATAGTACGATCATTTTCACAGGTCAACATTACGATTACGACATGAGTACGAGTTTCATAGAAGAGCTGGATCTGAGAAAGCCAGACTATTACATGAAGCTTACTAAATTAGAAAATACTACAACTGATCGAGCAACTCAAATTGGAGAAATTGTTCTTAAACTCGCTAAGATAATATCTCCAATTAATCCGGATACAGTGATGGTACAGGGAGATACAAACACCGTACTTGCTGCAGCTATTACTGGAATAAAGTGCAATATTCCTGTTAGTCATGTAGAAGCGGGCTTGCGAAGTTATGATTGGAGAATGCCAGAAGAACATAACAGAATTGCGGTAGATCATATTTCTGAATTTCTATTTGCCCCCACAAGTCACAATAAGAAAACACTCGAAGAAGAAAAGGTACACGGTGAAATCTATGTAACAGGAAATACATCAATAGATGCTGTAGAACAAAACATCAAAAGGTTGGAGAAAAAAAGAACTATAGATATAAAATCGGATGATTTTGTTCTAGTTACCTTACATAGAGGAGAAAATGTTGACGATCCATCAGCGCTATCGCCTATAATTACAGCTCTCTTAAAATCTAGAATTAACATGATCTTCCCAGCTCATCCACGTACTGTGAGGCGATTAAAGCAATTTGGATTATATAATAAAATTGAGAATTCTAACATTCTTCTATTACCTACAGTTGGGTACTTTGACATGCTTTTTTTGATGAAAAAATGTAGATTCATTATTTCAGATTCAGGTGGAATACAAGAAGAGGCCACTTCTCCTAAAATACGAAAAAAGGTATTAGTAATAAGAAAAACAACTGATAGAATCGAAGCTGTAAAGTATGGCTTTTCTGAACTAGTGGGTACTGACATCAATTCTATAATTCATGCAATAAAGAAAAACATGAATGCAAAAATTCTGTCTCATGAGAATCCATATGGTAAAGGAAATGCTGGCAAAAAAATTATCAGTATTCTACGGAAAAAATTCTGATTCAATGCGGATCAACTACCACAATACTAGTTTTCGATGGCTTTTGCAACCTATAATATATTAGGTTGGTAATAATATAACGAAATTGTTTGCCACATGACGAAGAATTCTCTTAATGAAAGTATACAAAGAAAAGACGCTAAGATATGCGTTATTGGTTTAGGACAGGTTGGGCTTCCAACGGCGTTAACTTTCTGTAAAGCAGGATTTACCGTAATTGGTTCTGATATAGACAACAAACTTCTCTCAACTATAAATTCAAAAAAATCCCCCTTTGAAGAACCAGGACTTGATGATTTACTTCAAAGGTGTATTAACTCTCAAAAATTTGCTACGACAGATCAAGTTGGCGAAGCAGTAAAAAATTCAGATGTTATAATAGTATGTGTTGCAACACCTCTTACAGACGATATACGACCTAATCTTTTGTACCTAGAAAAGGCATGTATCTCAATCTCGGAATTTTCTCTTCTTAACAAATTAGTAGTAATCGAAAGTTCCATTCCACCCGGTACCTTTGAAGAACTTGTGATCCCAATTCTTACAAAGAAAAATAAACTTGGTTCAGAATTCTGGATTGTGTTTGTTCCTGAAAGACTAGCTCCGGGTCAAGCGTTTACTGACATACAAAATACTCCACGAGTAATAGGCTTCATAGATGAGAATTCTGGTATAATTGCAAAGGCATTATATGAAAAAATTGTAAATGCAGAAATTCTACTTACATCTGTTCGCATTGCAGAGATCTCAAAATTAGTTGAAAATACATTTCGTGATGTAAATGTGGCATTAGCAAACGAAGTTGGAATCATCTGTGAAAGTTATGGTACAGATGTAGATGAGCTAATAAGAGTGTGTAACTCTCATCCTAGAGTAAAATTGCTGCAACCTGGTCCAGGAGTTGGTGGACCATGTTTACCAAAGGATCCCTATTTGCTATTAAATCCGCAAGGAAAACAGCCTATAAGTTCACGAATAATTCTAGATTCAAGAAGCATTAATGACAGCATGCCTGATCATGTTGTTAATTTGATCAAGGAATCACTAGGCATACAAAACAAAATGCTTACAGGTACATCAATTCTAGTTCTTGGAGTTGCATATAAGGCAAATGTTAGCGACACCAGACTATCTCCAGCAAAAGAAGTTATCTGTCAATTGATAAAAAACGGTTCTGTGGTACGTGTGTTTGATCCCAATACAACTGAAAGTTTTGGCGGAGAAACAGTATCTGAAATATGGAAAGCTTTGTCCATGTCTGATGTTCTTGTTGTGCTTACTGATCACGATGTATTTAAAAAATTAAATCTAAAACAAATTCAGCAAACTATGAAGAGAAACCCAATTATTGTAGATACAAGAAGGATCTTCAACAGGAAAGAAGCAGAAGACCTTGGGATACAGTATGTTGCTGTGGGTTACGCTGGAAAGATCAAAACATAAATGATGCAGATAAAACTCATGAAACATGAATGATTTTGCCGATTCTTCAGTTCTTGTAACTGGTGGTAACGGTGCGGTTGGGTGTAATCTTGTCAGAAAATTATTAGATTTGAAAGCTAATGTAACAGTGTTAGATGATCTTTCTCAATCAAAAAGGGGAAACCTACCTCAAGACAAACATCTTAAGGTCATAGAAGGAAACATTCTGAACCAACGAACACTTGAGAAAGTGTTTGCTAGGCATTATGATTATGTTTTTCATCTTGCGGCTAGGTTTGCAAATGAACTGTCAGTCAATGATCCTATAGAGGATCTAAAAGTAAACATTCAAGGTACGCTTCAAGTATTACTTAGGGCTGCAAGACAAAAACCCGAGAAGTTTCTATACTCATCATCATCATCTGTTTATGGTCATCAAAAAATCATTAAATTTAGTGAGAACACTCTACCAAGACCTTCTACCCCATACGCTGCAAGCAAATTGACAGGCGAGCATTATTGTAACGTTATACATGAATTATATGGAATAAATTATACTGTTGTTCGCCTCTCAAATTCTTACGGTCCGTTTGATCCCTCTGGAAAATTTAGAAATGTAATCCCAAATTTCATGGTAAATGCTTTGAAGAAAAAAGACTTGATCATTTATGGTACCGGAAAAGAAACAAGAGATTTCACATATGTTGATGACTGTGTAAACGGAATTCTTCTGGCTGCTAAATCAAGTAAAAGTAATTACGAGGTCTTTAATCTCGGTACAGGAAAAGAGACTACCATAAGAGAAATCGCTAGTTTGATTTTAAGCATAACAAATAGCAAATCCAAGATTACCTTTAGGCCTATGAGACAATTTGATCACATCAAAAGACGAAGTATGGATATCTCTAAAGCAAAAAAATTGTTGCAGTATGAACCAACTATTAACATCAAAAGAGGGCTTGAAAATACTTATCGGTGGTTCTTAAATTCGGTGTGATCTGAATAAACATAATTGTACTATGTAACGTGGATCTCTCACAAAAATGGGGGGACTACACGCGCGTTTTTTCACTTATGAGCGCATTTTCGAAACTTGGTCATAAAGTAACTATATTGATAATTAGACCAGAACACAAAAAACCTAATGTTTTATCATTTAAGGAAAATTCTCTTGATGTAATAGAGTTACATCCTTCACCAATGTTAAAAATAAAAGGTAGACGGGGTATCGGTAAATATATCAACTATCTTTTTTGTCTGCCAGTAATTACAAAAGTGGTATCTAAACTTATCAAAGAAAATCATGTAGATTATGTGTATTCGTATATGCCAGGAATAGGAAGCTCTCTGCCCGCAATGAGAATAAAATCAAAGCATAAAATCAGACATGTTCTTGATTTTGCCGATCTGCATGTATATGTTAGGCCTAAGATGATAGTTGAACGTTCCTTTAAGGATGCGGATAAAATCTTGGCAATTACAGATTATTTAAAAGAGGATCTTCTCAGAAAAGGGATCGATTCTAATAAGATATACATTATACCAAACGGTGTAGATTTAGAATTATTTAATCCCGCTAAATATGAATACAACGAAATTCAAAGACTACGCAGTTCTTTTAATGCGGACAAGATAATTGTATTTTCTGGCGCATTACACGATCTGAATATAATAATTAATTCTGCGCAAAAAGTGATTGATAACATAAAGAATGTAAAATATGTCATAATAGGAGATCATAGGGACCCTGCTCGATCAAAGTCTGTATGGGAAAATAGAATCAAAGAAAAAGGATTTGCGAATAATTTTACATTTTTAGGTAGAAAATCCAGAGAAGAGATCCCACCATACCTTATTTGTGCCGATGTCTGTGTAGACTCCTTTCCTAACGAACCATATTATGCTGCAGCACATCCCATCAAAATACTCGAATATGGTGCTTGTGGAAAACCAGTTGTTGCTACAAAAGTCTCAGAAACTGAAAAAATCATTAAACATGGATTCTATGGTTTTCTAGCAAATCCTAATGATCCATTGGAATTTGCAAACCATCTGATAACTTTGTTAAACTCTAGGCAACTATCTGAAAAGATGGGAATGGCATTCTCGGATTACATAAGAAACAATTTTAGTTGGAATAAAATTGCACTTGATTTACAAAAGGCTTTGCTTGATTAGCCATGTTTTTAATTTCGTTTCCTAAGTTCCTTTATTACTGCCTTGAATAATTCTTGTGTTCTATTATCAATCAAGTATGTGATCATAAAATAACATAACATACCTGATAATACAAATAGCAAAAGATTGGGCAAAAACTCGAATATGCTCTTTTTAAACTCCAGAAATTGTGTACTGAGAAAATACATTGTTCCAAAAACTCCAATGCTTGTTAAGGAATATTTTAGTAAAATTTCGTGACCTATTTTCAATACAAAATTCTTTCTAACTAATGTGTATAGATAAATCGTAAGCGGAAATTCAGTAACTGCCATGATTATTGACCAATAAATTACAAGATTTATCTGCTCCAGTCTACTTGATACCAAGAATAATAAAACAATGGACAGTGAAATTAGATAGATACTAGCTTGAATAATTGAAATAGTTGGCAGAGAAAATAATTTACTTTTAAGATAGTCTCTGAACGTAGCTTTTTCATCAATATCCACTTTTTCAATCGCGGTAAGTGCAGGATAGAAGACTCCAGTTAATGTGGTAAAAAATATTCTGATAATCATAAATATTGCCACAATAGCAGCTACCTCATAAAGTGGATTTAAAGCAAATAACGCAGGTCTCGCAAAAGCAATTGATAGTGCTGTTAAAGGAATTATAAAATAAAACACACGAATTAAATTCTCTTGAAGGTACTGTCGTCCGTCGCCTTCTAGTAATTTTGGATACAAAGCTTTAGAGATGGTACCTGATTGTGCAACAAGAGAAGAAATCGTTATTGCTGCTGTATAATATGCAAGGCCGGTAACAGAACCTACTATGAGAGTGTAAATTAAAACATCAAATTTTGAAATTAAATTTGCAAGTTGGGGATAGTATGTAAGCCAGGAGAGCTTTAACCATTTTTTCAAGAACTCTATTCTAATTTTATTTCGAATTTTATTACGTGCATAGATCAATGAAATAATAGTACTGAGAAAATACGCAACAAATGTTGTTATTATTGCGCCAGTAACTCCTAAATGCAAAAAATACACAAAAATCATACCAGCCGGAATTTTCAAGTATTCAAACGCAAGCGAACCATAACTAGCAGCCTGAGGCTTCCAGCCTAAATTAATTGATGATAAGGTCCTATCTAAAAATATAACAGGTATTAATATTGACGCAAAAAATAAGATGTTTTTATCTACCTTAAATTGCTCAGCACCCACATAAGCAACTAATAAATAAATCACAATTCCGACAATAGAAAAAATTCCACTTGCAAAAACAGCAGTTTTACCTGATTCTGTACCTCTTGCGATTTCTCGTGTAACCCAATAAGAAATTACAGATTCTGAAATAATTATATAAGTAATTAATCCACCAATGAGAGTCCAAGCGCCAAGTTCATTAGAAGTTAACTGACGTGTTACGATAAGTATGAAGATCATTCCTGTTATGACGCTTCCAATTCCTATAGCAAAAGAAATTAAGCCAGAATATGTAACTCTAATTCCACTCATCGTTGTATCTTAAGTACCAAACGGTTTGACTTTATGTTAAAGTTTTTTTGAATATAGATAACGACATTCTTAATATAGGAATGCCTAAAAATGTATTAGTAAACCGTGAGATGATAAATCATGAAAGATAAAATTTTGTTTTTGCTAGATATGGAATGGATTCATTTTGGCATTGCAAAATTTTTACAAAATAAGCATGATTGTGAAATGTATGCTGTTATTGATATAGATCCTCGATCAAGATTTTTTTTTCAAAAGCAAAAATTAGTACAATTTAATAAAATTTGGTATTATAGGGATCATCTTCCAAAAACTACAAAAAAACCAGATGTTGAATACCTGAAATACTTTGAAGAGAAGTATAAAATTAATCTTTGGGGAATAGCGTTAGGAGAGAGATTTTTTTACGAATATAATAAATTTTATAAATTTGACTCTGACGAGATTTTATCAATACTTGAACACGAATGCAGATTCTTCGAGAATGTGTTACAAGAAATAAAACCCGATTTTCTAATAATTAAATTAACTGATTCTCATCAAAGTCAACTTTTATTGGACTTGTGCAAAGCTTTAGGAATTAAGTCTTTAATGATGGGTCCCACCAGATTTGGATACCGTTATACCATCTATTCCGATTATGATAATACAACTAATTTTTTCACAATGGATACTGGTGGTCCAAACCGGTCAACTGTTGAATTACAAAATTATATGAACAAATATCATGCGTTAAAAGAAATAACTACATTGGAGTCAACATTGAAATTTCCAATTTGGAAGAAAATAAAAAAATATGTACAATATTTGTCATCTGTTAGTAGCGAAGATTATAAAAACTACTATGCACATTTTGGTAGAACAAAATTACCGATCATATTGAATTTTGTTTTTCTAAAAAGGTTCTATAGAAAATCTTTTGTTGATAAGAATTTTATCAGAAAAATAGAAAAAAATACTAAGTTTATTTATTTTCCTTTACACTATGAACCCGAACGCTCTCTTCTACTTGTCGCACCATTTTATAGAAATCAACTTACAGTGATTTCTCAGATAGCTAGATCTCTACCAGTTGACTATCAACTGTATGTGAAAGAACACGCAGTCATGTACTTAAACGCGTGGAGAGATATTTCATATTATAAAAAACTTTTAGATATTCCAAATGTCCGTCTAGTTCATCCCACAGTTAATCATGAAGAATTAATGAAAAACTGTTCTTTGCTAATAACTATTGCAGGTACCGCTGGCTTGGAAGTTTCATTTTACAATAAGCCTGTAATTGTTTTTGCTGATGTCAGCTATACTATGCTCCCGTCTGTATACCGATTAAAAAATATTGAAGAGCTCCCTCAAGCTATCAAAGTGATGTTGAAGAAAGAAGTTGATCTTTCTGCATTAAACGAATATGTCAATCTCATAGAAAAAAATTCATTTGAGATAGATTTGACTGATCTTTATTTGAAATTTGATGAATATTTTTCTGATGAATTTAATAGTGCACGTAGTAGCATCCCTATACCTAAAATGAATTCATTTTTAGAAAAATACAATTCAATTTTTGAAAAATTAGCAATTGAACATCTTAACAAAATTCAACAATATAAAAAACAAAATACTTGAAATTCAACAAACTGTAGAGAAAAATAATTTAATTCTAATAGGACATAATTTAATGGCCATACGGACTTATAATCCACATATCTCGATTTTCTTTTGCTTGCTTTTTTTCTGCTTCAGTTATCAATATTTCTTTCATTTTTTCGCCCTGTCTGACTCCTATGATCTTATGGTTTTTAGAAATCTTTGATGCTAATTCTTTAATATTATATGATTTCATTTTAGGTACAAAAATTTCACCTTCATTTATCATAGATAAACATTGTAAAATGAAATTCACTGCTTCATCGACGCTAAAAAAATATCTATTCATATTTGGATCAGTTATTGATAAAGGTAATTTGCTTTTTAATTCCTCGTTCCAAATCTCAAATACGTTTCCTCTTGTTTCAATAACATTTCCAAAACGTACAGAAGCAAATTTAGTTGTCTTAACATGGAAACCAGCCCAACTAGTTAATCTTTCACTTAATTGTTTTGTAGTTCCATAAAGGGTTGAAGGATCCGCGGCTTTATCTGTACTTATGTTGAGGAATTTTTCTGGCATATTCCTTATTGCCATCTTTATCATATTTGTAGTTCCATTAATGTTAGTGTCAATTGTTTCGATGGGATTGAATTCCGATATTTCTATATTTTTTACTGCTGCGGAATGAATAATTATATTTACATTTTTAGCTGCAATCTCGATCCTTTCTTTGTCTAAGACATTACCTAATAGTAATCTTAATCTAGAATCATTTAGAGAACGACTTAATCTAAATAATGCATGTTCATCAATATCTAAGACTCTTACTGTCTTTATTGGATATTCTAGAATTTTTTTTGTTAAATGTGAACCTATACTGCCTCCTCCACCTGTAATTAAAATTGTTTTGCCTTTTAATTCCTTATTCATGATTGCTTTAAAACTCATGTTTGTTTTTCGATTCATTTTTTCTGTTCCTAATTAATTCATTTTGTTCTATTCTTGTAAGATTTGGAGGGGCTGAATAATAACTTTGTTCCTATCATATTTTGGCAATCATAATCATTCAATAACTTGAGTCTTTAAATCATGTTTCTATAAATGTTATAAAATCAATGATATGACAGAAATAATATCTTAATTACCAGAGCTTCTACTATTTTTCTAATTGACAGTCTTGACAATAGTGCAAGCTCGAACTGGTTCTACAAGACTTCCAGGTAAGGTTTTGATGCCTATTCGAGGGAAACCAATTCTTGAGCACATTATTGAATTTTTGGAACATTCCAAATTAACTGATCGCATAATAGTAGCAACTACTAATCTGACTGAAGACGATAAAATAGAAGAATTATCAAAAACTCTTGGAATAGACTGTTATCGTGGAAACCCGACTGATGTTCTTGAAAGATATTATGAATGTGCACGATTGTTCAATGGAGATTTAATAGTACGAATCACAGCCGATAATCCGTTAATAGATCCTACTGTAGTTGATGAAGTTATCCAGATTTGTAAGGAAACACGTTGTAATTATGCATCAAACATGATACATCAAACGTATCCCTTAGGATACCTTGTTGAAGCAATCACTTTTGATACGCTTAAAAAAATAAATGATACTCAAAAAGATCCCTTAAGCAGAGAACATGTAACATATCATATCAGACAAAACCCAAGCCTGTATGATATAAAAGAAGTTTTTGCACCTTCAGAACTTGCTAGACCTAATTGGAGATTGACAGTGGATAATATGGAGGATTTTTATCTAATATCTGAAATTTTTTCTAGACTTTATGAACACGGCTCAATTATAAAATATCAAGATGTAGTTGAACTGTTAGACAAAAACAAAGATCTTTTAAAAATAAATGAAAAACATCATTAGATATATTTGGTTAGAAATCTTAATTCCATATAATAATCACAGCAAAGGATCTTCGTAACAATTAATTGATAAACATTGTATCAATAAGTTTCTGTATACTTTGGATTCCTTGGAGTTGACAATTTATAGAATTCCGGCATCCTCATGTTTAAACCTGCTTCAACGAGGTATTTTTTTGCATTAAAGGTAGACTGTTGAGTGTAATGAAAAATATTTGCAGCTGATACTGCATCCGCTTTTCCTATTTTAATCCCATCTACAAAATCTTGCCATTTTCCAACTCCCCCAAAGGCAATAACAGGTATTGTAACGTTCTCACAAACTTGTTGTAATAATTTCAAATCATAACCTTGTTTGGTTCCATCATGATCTATAGAAGTAAGAAATATCTCTCCCGCTCCTAATTTTTCAACTTCCTTCACCCATTCTACAGGATGTAATCCTGTTGGTTTACGTCCTCTGTCAATGAAAACCTCATATTCATTAACTTGATTTTTTTTTACGTCAATAGAAACCACTATGCATTGTGAACCAAACATTTTTGCAGCGTCAGAAATAAAATTAGGATTATTAACTGCCTCTGTATTTATAGAAACTTTATCTGCACCTTCTTTCAAAAACTGATTTATTTCAGTAGTGTCTCTTATCCAGCCTCCTACAGTCATGGGAACAAAAGATCGCCTAGACACTCCTTGGATAATGTTATGAAATTGATCTCGGTTACCAGGCTGTCTACTAACATCCAAGATTATAATTTCGTCCACAGCCCAATTATTAAAAAAATCTACCGCAGTTATTGCGTAACCAACCACATTAGTATGCTTGAAATTTCTGCTCTGAACAACATGTCCGTTATTAACAATTATGTTTGGAATTAGTCTATTTTTGAGCATATTATTTCCTTATATCATCCAAGAAATTCTTTAGTAATTTTATGCCTGTGGATTGACTTTTTTCGGGATGGAACTGTACAGCATAAATGTTATCCTTTTGCAAAGTGGCAGTAATTTGATTACCTCCATAATCACAGATTGAAGTAATTATATTCTTTTCAGACTCATCAACTTTTAGGTAATAACTGTGAAGAAAATAAAATGTAGGTTTTTGAATTTCTTTAAACAATCCTTCTTTTTTTAAAACCATAGTATCATTCCATCCTATGTGAGGAACTCTTAAAGATGGAGTGTTTGGCTGAAGTCTAATTACTGTTCCCTTTATCCATCCAAATCCAGTATGTGATCCTCCCTCAAGGCTTTTTTCTGCCAAAAATTCAAGTCCCAAACATATTCCCAGATAAGGCTTCTTTTTTTCAATTACTTCTTTTTCTAAAATTTCTAAGAGATTTTTTTCCCTCAGATTTTTCATACCATCAGAAAAAGCTCCTACTCCTGGAACAATGATTGCTTCTGCACTAGATAATGTGTTTTTGTCATCAGTAATACAAACTTCTTCGCCTAGTAGATTAAATGCATTATAAATGGAACGAACATTCCCCATTCCATAATCTACAATGGCTAACATGTATAGGAAAAATACGATTCACAGGGATATTATTTCTTCGTCTTCTCCATATGAATAATTAACTGGAGGATCTTGGTACGGTGCAGACGTCATAAAACGCCATTTTTCTTTAATTGGTAATCGTGCATCTTCCACACCTTTATCCCAAATGTGATTACCTACCCAATCTAATTGGTGCCACTCGCCTTTTGAATCCTTTTCCCATATCTGAGGATCTCTTAAATGATCAATTTTATCTAAAAATTCTTTTTCAGTTATTCCTGCAAATTTTAAGAAAAGGTCTAAATTTTTCGGTCTCTTGAGATATTCATACTTTCTTATCATTTCTATGGCTTCTTCTCTGCTCATTCTTTGATATCTAATTTCCATAGAAGCATGATCGGTACACCTACTATATCCAAACTTTAGGTATTTGAGATAATTGTGAGTGCCCTCAAATAAATCGTCAATTGAACTGTGTAAATTAAAGGTTTGTTCACTGCTTTGATAAGTTTGAAATCCGTACTTTTTGATCATTAATTCTGCGTGTTCTATTTGATTCCATTGATCATAATTTGATAAATAAATCCCTCTCACACCTACTGATTCTATTTCTTCATCTGGTGGAAAAAAGAACGGAGCAAGATCTGCTCTGGTTATGTCCTTATTCTCTGCATCATTCAAGATATCATCCGGTTCAAATCCTCGCATGGCAATTTCTTGTCTGTGTTTTTGTGTAAATTCAACTTGATCATCCAGATTAAACATACCTTGCCAGTAACCTCCTCCATCTTCCCCGTAGATAACAAGTGGCACTTTGTATCTTACAGCAGTCTGAAATGGAAATGAGTATATTCCCGAATGATGATGCCATGTCATATCTCCTACTTTTGATAGCATGAACAAAGAGAGCTTCCTAGCAGTTTTCGGATTAGTATTATATCTCAGAAGATCACATCCAAACTGATTTACTAGATTATTTATATTTCGAAGACCTAATCTTGAATTATATCCATGATTGTATGCTACCAATAAAGGCCTCATTTTATAGACTTGTGTGATAAGATAAGTTTGGTAATGGCTATCCTTGCCACCACTTACAGGTATAATACAATCATACGAGGCTCCGTTCTTTCTTGCCTTTTCTTTGTATTCTTGTAGTAGCTTCTTAAGCTCTTCTCTCTTATTATTCCAGTAATTTTCATCTTTGCTTGCCCTTTGTTCAAATGCACGACACGAGGCACATACTCCCATTTCATCAATTATTAAATGTGGTCTGGTATTGGCAGGATAACAACACCTTAAACAATATTGCATTGTTGATTAAGGGTTTAAAATTCAAATTTAATCTTTCTGCTAATGTGTAAAAATGGTGTTATCTATGGTATTAATCCCGAAATAAATACATAAGAGACAAATGGATTATGTCGAGAGGATGAAAGAAGAAAACATAAGACCAGATTATCTAATTCGGGAAAATCACAAGCTACTTGCCGAAGACATACAACTATTAATGAATCATAGCAACGAATTCGTAAAGATATCATGTCCTGCGTGTGAATCCAGTAAGCAACAATTTGTATTTGAAAAAACTGGATTCAATTTCGTTCAATGTCTTGAGTGTGAAACATATTTTATTAATCCACGACCTTCTTTTGAATTATTAGTGAAGTTCTACGAAAGTTCTGGATGTATTAAGCACTGGAAACAAATTTTTTCTATTACTGAGAACGTTAGACGGACTGAGATTTTTATTCCACGAGTAGAACGAGTCATTGAACTTTGTAAAAGATACAATGCTCCTACAGAAGTTTTGCTTGATGTAGGAGCTGGTTTTGGGACTTTCTGTGAGGAAATAAAAAAATCTAGTGTATTCAAGAAAGTGATAGCAATTGAGCCATCAAAAGATCTAGCCGAAGCCTGTAGACAAAAGAACGTAGATGTAATTGAAAAACCTGTAGAAAATATCGATCTTAACAATGTGAGTGTCATCACTTGTTTTGAACTAATTGAGCATCTTTTTTGGCCAAAAGATTTTGTTAATACCTGTGGCCAGAAATTATCTAAAGGAGGCTTATTTATAATAACAACACCAAATATCAAAGGATTTGATTTACTTACATTAGGTAAATTAGCCGATGGTATCACTGGACCAAATCATCTTAATTACTTCCATCCTAAATCTCTTAGCAGACTTTTAATTAATTGTGGTTTTGAAATAATTCAAGTGCTAACTCCAGGTAAACTTGATGCAGAACTTGTACGAAAAAAAATACTAACTGGTGAATTAGGCGTATCGAATCAGCCATTTTTGAAATATCTTCTTATTGAACAATGGGAAACCGTTGGGAAAGCTTTTCAGAATTTTCTTGCAGATAATACACTATCATCACATCTATGGATAGTTGCTAAAAAGAGTTAAGAATATCTTGTATTTACAAGCATTTGATTGAATCAAAATGAGGGACTTGTAGATGATTGGATAATTCCACTCTACAAGATTTACACTGACGATGAAGATGTAAATTTAATTACTAAGATAATTAAACGTGGTACAAAATGGGCAATAGGACCAGAAATTGATGAACTTGAAAATATGATTAAAAATTTTGTTGGAGTTGATTATTGTGCTGTTTTAAATTCTGGCACTTCAGCTTTACACGCCATTTTTCTGGCATATGGTTTAGGAAAAGGCGATGAGATTATAGTACCATCTTTTTCGTTTATCTCTACCGCAAATTCAGTTCTTTTTGTAGGTGCACAACCAAATTTTGCTGATATAGAGGATGCAACCTTTGGTCTTGATCCAACTTTAATTTCTAATAAAATAACTTCTAATACAAAAGCCATTGTTCCAATGGATTATGGTGGTCTCTCATGCAAAATTCTTGAAATTCAGCAAGTTGCAAAGCATAACAATCTGATTCTAATTGACGATGCGGCTGAAGCTTTAGGCGCAATTGTACAGGGAAAGAAGGTAGGATCGATAGCAGATTCTTCTATCTTTAGCTTCTGTGGTAACAAAGTATTAACTACGGGAGAAGGCGGCGCAGTAGTAACACACTCTAAAGAAATTTATGAAAAAATAAAACTGATACGTTCACATGGGAGAGCCGATAAGATTAGATATTTTGATAATCCCTTAGAGGCAGCCTATGTTACAATAGGGTATAATTGGAGAATGTCGTCCCTAACTGCTGCGTTAGGGATTTCTCAAATGGCTAAACTTGATAAAATAATAAAAATGAGACAAAATAATGCAAAATACATATCATCAAGGCTTTCAAAACATTCTGAAATTCGAGTTCCTACCTCACCTTCTGGGTATGAACATATTTATCAAATGTATACAATAAAATTGCCTGATAAAAAAACTCGTGATGACTTACACAATCATCTTATCAAAAAACGTATCTTTTCTAAAATCTATTTTACTCCGATTCATCTTACCTCCTTATACATGAACACATTTGGAACGAAAAGTGGTTCTTTACCAATTACTGAAAAAATCGCTGAAGAAATATTGACACTTCCAATATATCCAAACATGACTTCAGAAGAAAAAGAATACCTTATTACATCAGTATCTGAATATTTTGAATCGAATGGAAATTTACTTTGAAAAATATTTGATATATATAGATAGTTATTATTTACACCCCTTCTTTTTCCAAATTTCAAATAACTTTAAAGATGAAAACTATTACTGAATTGTTGAAAAATGATAAATAGTTATGGAGGAAATCGTAAATATTGAAAATTGGAAAATATGATGTTGATATAGGAAAACCAGTTTATGTTGTAGCAGAAGCTGGAATTAATCATAATGGGAATGTGGAAATAGCAAAAGAAATGATAGAAAGCAGTGGTAATTGTGGTGTTAACGCTATCAAATTTCAAACTATTATTCCTGAGGAATTATTTTCAGAAACATTAAATCCTGAATGGTATAATTTATGTAAAAAATGGTCCTTTACAAAAAAACAACATGTTGAACTAAAAAAACATGCTCAAAAAAACGGCCTAGAATTTTTTTCTACTCCATTAGGAAAAAAATCAACAAAACTACTTTATGATATTGGTGTCAAAACTATGAAAATTGCGTCTGGCGAAGTAACTAATCACGAACTCATTAAAACTGTGGCAAAACTTAAGCTACCTATGATAATTTCTACTGGGATGACTATGATTTCAGAAATAGCGTCAGTAGTTGAAATTGTGGAAAAGGAAAATTGTCCCTTTATATTACTTCACTGCAATTCGAGTTATCCTACACCTATAGAAGATGCAAATCTTTTCACCATTAATTTTTTACAGAAGGCATTTGGTGTTCCTGTGGGATATTCCGATCACTCTATTGGAAATGAAGTTTGTCTAGCGGCAGTTTCTTTAGGTGCATGTATGATAGAAAAGCATTTTACTTTGAATAAAAAGATGGAAGGACCAGATCAAAAACTATCTTCTAATCCAAAAGAATTTTCTGAACTGGTTTCTAAAATTAGAATGATTGAAAAATCATTAGGTACACCTAGGCATGGTCCTACAAAATCTGAAGAAAAATTCAAAAATCTAATGAGAAAAAGTATTGGTACATCTACAAATATACAGTCTGGCACGAAGATAAAAAAATCAATGTTAAGTGTGTTTAGACCAGGAACTGGAATTTCTCCAATATTTCTTGATACAATAGTAGGAATGACAATAAATAAAAATGTAAAAAAAGGTACACTGCTTTTGTGGGACATGTTTTAAATTTTTGTTAATTAATAAGGCATATCATTGAAATCAACATCGAAACAAGAAATTGCAGTATGTTGCATAACTGATAAATCAAAAGGATTCGGTAATTTTAGTAGATCAGTTACAATCGCAGA
>Ga0066686_10000261_pt1 | contig 16911 bp, 16 predicted proteins | sample GraSoiAngelo_135_FD_65627 | JGI IMG/M metagenome (GOLD analysis project Ga0066686, IMG submission 65627) | Grasslands soil microbial communities from the Angelo Coastal Reserve, California, USA - 14_0929_05_40cm | ecosystem: Environmental > Terrestrial > Soil > Grasslands | place: USA...
GTGAGCACTCTATGATGGCTCTAGCCCAGAAAACTACGAAGAGGTGAACTGTGATTCAGCGAATGATCTCTACCCTGATGGCGTTGGCCCTGGCCGCTCTTCCTCTTTCGGCCGCGGAAGATCAGAAAGAGGCCGATCGCCTGGACAATTGCGGCACGGTTCTCAAGGAAATTCTCGATATCCCTGACAACATTCCCACCGATCTCTTAGACAAGGCCGAGTGCGTCATTGTGATTCCGTCCGTGCTCAAAGCTGCTTTCGTTATCGGCGGAAGTTACGGCAAAGGCGCCATGACCTGCCGCAGCGGCGAACACTTTACCGGACCCTGGAGCGCACCCGCGATGATGCGGCTAGAAGGGGGAGGCATCGGCTTCCAGCTCGGCGGTCAAGCCACTGACTTCGTTATCCTGGTGATGAACCCGCGCGGCACCAAAGCCATCCTGAAGAGCAAAGTCAAGATCGGCGCAGACGCTGCTGCAGCCGCGGGCCCCAAGGGCCGTGACGCAGCCGCTGCCAGCGATGTAACCATGCGCGCCGAGATGCTCACTTACTCCCGCTCTCGCGGCTTGTTTGCGGGAGTCTCCTTGGAGGGCTCGACGCTCCGCCAGGACAACGGCGCAAACGAAAAACTCTACAAACGTCAGGTCACGGCAGAGCAGATTGTCCGCAAAGGCGCCGCTGCGGTGCCTCCTTCCGGGCAGGAAATGATTGCCTTCCTGAACAAGAAATCACCGAAGAATCTGTCCGATCCCAACTCTCTCAAAGAATAGTTCTGAAGCAACATATCGTTTGCAAACACCCCGGCTTCGACCGGGGTGTTTTGCTTTTCGCGTCCCGTGGCGTCCGTAAACTTGCGGAATGCCACACGCCAATAATGGCTTGACAGCATCCACAGAATGACCTACAGTCATATATGGTTGTTGGTCATTGAATATGGCCTCTGGCTCCAAGTCGCCTTCTTCCGTCCCCACTCGGACGCCACGGTCTGCCCCGGATCGCCGCCAGCGTCGCAGCGCGGAAATCCGCGAACGCCTTTTCCGCGCCGCGCTCAATCTTTTCGCCCAAAAAGGGTTCCTGGAAACCACCGTCGAGGACATCACCGAGGCTGCTGACGTGGGCAAAGGCACCTTTTTCAATTATTTCCCAAGCAAGGACCACATCCTTCTGGCGTTTGGGGAGATGCAACTCAGCAAACTGGAAGCAGCGATTGCGACAGCTCGCCAAACAAACGAGCCTATGCCCGAGTTCCTCCGCTCCCTCGGCGTTCGCATGACCCAGGAACCCACGCGCAACCCCGCCATTATTCGCGCGCTTCTGCAGGCATATCTTTCTACGACTCCGGTTCGCGAGGCCATGATGGACCTGCAAAGACGCGTCCACGCCCTGCATACTCAGATGATTCAGCTCGGCCAGGACCGCGGCGAAATCCGCAACGACTTGCCAGCCGCGGAGATCGCCAATGTATTTCGCCAAACCATTTTCGGCACGCTACTGATCTGGTCGCTTTACGGTGACGCGACTCTGCATTCACGGATCGAAGCGGCGTTCAATCTGCTCTGGACCGGCTTGGCGCCTCGCGCCAATCTGACGCCGTCCGCGTCCGTCCCTTTCTTCACGTGTGGAGATTAGTTCTATGAACCGCAAGCTCATCCTGATTCTTATTGCTGCTTCCGCCGTTCTGACAGCCACTGGCCTTTATGCCGGATGGTTCCGGCGAGACACTACCATGCAAGGTTCCGGTACTGTCGAAGCCAGGAATATTCGCGTCGGCTCCAAGATCGGGGGCCGCATCGACAAAGTTCTGGTTCGTGAAGGCGATTCCGTGGAGCCGGGGCAGGTCTTGATCACATTTGACGACAAGGAATTGCAAGCTTCCCTCGAGCAGTCCCGCGCCAACGCGGAAAAAGCCCGGCGCGGCTACCGTCCTGAAGAAATCGATGAGGCCCGCGCCACCGCGGCGCAAGCCAAAGCCGACTTCGAGTTGAAAAGGAACGGCTATCGCCAGGAAGATATCGCCTCTGCACAAGCAGAACTAGACCGCGCGAAAGCCGATGAAATGCGCACGCACCTCGATTTCGACCGCTACGAAGCGCTCGCGAAAAAGGACCTCGTCTCCAAGCAACAGCGCGATACGGCCGAAGCGAACTGGAAAGTGGCCGTCGCCCAGCAAGAGAGCGCCCGTCATAAGCTCGATGAGCTGCAGCGCGGCTACCGTCCCGAGGAAATCGCCTCCGCCGAAGCGCATTACCATCAGGCGCAGGCCAGCCTGGAAAAACTCGAGCGCGGCAACCGTCGCGAAGACGTCGAGGTCGCCAAAGCCGCCTATGCCTACGACCAAGCTCGATTCCGTGAGCGACAGGTCACCGCGCCCTCAGCCGCCACCGTGGAAGTTCTGGATGTCCGACCGGGCGACCTTATCGCTCCCAATACGCCAGTCGCTACTCTTTTGGAAAAGGATCAGATCTACGTTCGCATCTATATTCCCGAAACCGAAATTGGCCGCATCAAGGTTGGCCAAAAAGCCGAAGTTCGTGTCGATTCTTTTCCGCACACTGCATTCGACGGCGTCGTCGAGCAAATCAATCAGCAGGCCGAATTTTTGCCACGCAACGTTCAAACTCGCGAAGAGCGCGTTCACCAGGTCATTGGCGTAAAAATTCGCATCAATGATCCCGCTGGCCATGTTCTTGCAGGCATGGCCGCGGATGTGAAACTGAAAGCGGAGAATTGAAGCCGTGGATACGGCTCCGCAAACGAACGGCGAACCTGCCATCTCTGCCGAGCATCTCGTGCGCCGCTTCGGCAACTTTACTGCGGTCAACGATGTCAGCTTCCGCGTCCAGAGAGGCGAAATCTTCGGTTTCCTCGGCCCCAATGGCAGCGGAAAAACGACGGTCATCAAAATGCTCACCGGCCTTTTGCCGCTCAGTGGCGGCCAGGCTTACGTCGAAGGGCTCGATGTCCGCACCGATTCTGAAGCCGTCCGCGAGCGAATCGGCTACATGTCGCAGAATTTCAGCCTGTACTACGATCTGACCGTCACGGAGAATTTGCAGTTCTATGGCCGCATTTACAGCCTCGAGCCCGCGCGCCTCAAGCGGCGCTTTGAAGAGATTGTCCAGCTCAACGGCCTCGAGCCTTACTTGAATCGCCTGGCCTCGCAACTTTCCGGCGGCTGGAAGCAGCGTCTAGCCCTCGGTTGCGCCATGCTGCACGAGCCGAAACTTCTTTTCCTCGATGAGCCCACTGCCGGCATCGACCCCGTCGCGCGCCGCCAGCTCTGGGATCTGCTCTTCGAGCTTTCGGGGCATGGCATCACGTTCTTTGTCACCACTCACTACATGGACGAAGCCGAGCGCTGCAGCCATGTCGCGTACATTTATTACGGCAAACTGATCGCCGATGGAACGCCCAATTCGCTCCGCGAGCTACCCGACGTCCAGCCGCACGGCACACTGCGCGTCGAAATCACCACGCCCGAAGTCACGCGCGCGCTGCGTTTCGCGCGTCACCTCCCGGGCATCCGCAGCGCCACGATTTTCGGACAATCCATCCATGCGCTCATCGAAGATCACTTCAATCTCGACGATCTCCGCGAACAGCTCTTGAAGAACGGCATCGCCGTCGCCGAAATTCGCTCGCTCGCTCCCAGCCTCGAAGACGTCTTCGTCGAGCTCACTTACAAACACCAAGCCATGCTGGAGGCCGCGCGTGCGTAACTTCTTCCGTGGTTTCGGCGCCGTCTTTTACAAGGAAGTGCTGCACGTTCGCCGCGACCCCGCGACGCTTTTTTTTTCGCTCGTCATTCCGCTGTTGCAAATGGTGGTGCTCGGTTTCGGTATTGACACCAACATCCGCCAAATCAATACCATCGTTTTCAACGCTGACGGCCGCCGCGAGAGCCGCGAGCTTCTCGATCGCCTGAGAAATTCCGACACGTTTCACATCATTCGCTACGTCGAAAATGACGGCGACCTTAACAACGCCATCATCGCCGGTAAAGCACGCGTGGGCATCAAGATTCCCGTAGACTATTCGGACCGCCTCCTCCACAACATGAGCGCGCAGGTGCTCGTCCTCATTGACGGCTCGGACTCTTCCGTCGCGGGCCAAGCCATCAATGTCACTACCGCCATCGGCCTCGACGAATCGCTTCGCCGAGTTCTCCAGGACCGCGCCAGCTTTGCAGTGGATATGCGCCCCAAGATGCTCTTCAATCCCGATTCCCGCTCCCCGAATTTCTTCTTGCCGGGCCTGACCGCCATCCTTCTTCTTAACGTCACCACTTTTCTTACCGCTTTCTCCATCGTCCGCGAAAAAGAGCGCGGTACCCTCGAACAACTATTCGTCACTCCCGTCCGCCCCATGGGCTTGCTCTTCGGCAAGCTCCTTCCCTACCTGGCGATCGGATTTTCAGAACTCTGCTTGATTCTCACGTTCATGCGATTTGTCTTTCAGGTTCCCATCCACGGCAACGTTTTAGTTCTTGCGTTTCTCTCCCTGCCCTATCTTTTTGTTTCTCTTTCCATCGGCATCCTCGTTTCCAGCAAAGCCAATTCGCAGTCGGAGGCCATCCAGCTCGCTTTCCTCACCTTTCTTCCCAGTATCTTCTTTTCGGGCTACATCTTTCCGCGCGAGACCATGCCCGTCTTCTTCTACGTCATCAGCTATTTCATTCCTGCAAGCTATTACATCAACATCACCCGCGGCATCATCCTGCGCGGCGCCGGACTCTCTCATCTTTGGCTCGACGGCCTGGCCCTCTACGCCATGGGCTCCATCCTTCTTCTTATCGCCGCCCGTCGTTTCCAAAACAAAGTCATCATGGCTTAATGGGCCCCCATCAGGTTTTCTCAGGAGTTGGGTTTGCGCTTTTCACCTGATTGCGAAAAGCGCCCGTGCCTTCTATATCCTCTCCGTGTCTTCAAGAAACGGGGTGTTCAAGAGAGCCGCAAGGCGTGCCACACCCTCGTTTCTTGTGGGCTCTAGCCCTCCTCGTCCTCAGTGTCTGCCGGCCAGGGTGGAAAGGCATGGCTAAGGTGGCGCTGCGCAAGATCGCATGCTGAAGTGAGATTCGTGTTTGGCTCGCCTGCTTGCTGAGGCAGCCGAACGCGGGAGATTGTGTTCGTTTTCTCGCAATGACCAGAATTCAGCCAACTACATGGAAGGAGCCATACTCATGAGAAAGCCAGTACTCGCGATCCTCTTTGCAGATGTCCTGCTGCTCGCCCTTGTTCCGCTGCTGCTTCAACTTGGCCCCGCCAGTCAATTTCATGTCATGGCGCAAAGTTCATTTCCTGATCCGGCTAACGAGCACGCCTGTCCCAGCCAGACAGGTGCGGGCGGCGGCGCCGAAGCAATTCCCGCCTTTGTCGGCTCGGGCAGTGACGGCTTTAGCCCCAATCAAAGCTTGTGCTTGCCTCAATTGGCTCCTGTTCCGACTGGCTTGAGCCCCCTCGCTTTCATCGTGCAAGGCTTGGAGCCCGGTGACCGTGTCGACTCCCAGGGAACGATTTATGTTGAATCGATCCGCGGCGTGCCCGGCGGTGTGGATCTTTGGCGGTGGTCTCAGCCCATTGAAGGTGCGCCCAACGCCAACGGAACTTTGCCGTTCAAATATGAAGGCCAACCCGACAATTGCGGCATCTTTGGATTGACGGGCGGCGGGTGCGTCAACAACGTGGGCAGCCCCACAAATCTTGGCCTAGCACCCGGCGGAGGCGATGCCGACATCGCTGTGAATGCGCCTGACCCCAACAATTCCGCCATCCCCAACGTCGCCCTAACAAGCTTGGCCCTCGTTCCTGGCGTGACCGCCACTAACTCCAGGAATCGCGGCGACACCTTCTTCACTCCCCCAAACGTGCTCTCAGCACAGGTCGCGGGGGATGACCGCATGTGGAACGACGCACCTGATGATCCTTCCACTGTCTATATGAGCTACCACGACGTGGCCACTTTCAACATCGATGTGCAACGCTCCAACAATGGTGGTCTGACCTATCTCGCCGGGGCCGGTGAAGCTATCGACGCCGCCACTTTCCCTGCCGCAGGCAGCCTGTTGCCAACGAGCAGCGCAAACGTCGCCGCCCAGATCAAAGTCGACCGCAACACCAGCTCCTGCCCGAGCAAAGGAAATCTCTATGTCGCTTTTGTGGCGCCCGATAGCGTGACCGAAAACATGGCCTCCGGACCGCTCCGCAGCGTGTACGTTGCCGTGTCCACAGACGCCGGCCTCGGTGCTCCGACCATCACCTTCACCGACCACAAGGTCTTCACCGGCTCAGCTGGCGCCGCCAACATCTTCCCGGCGCTTGCCGTCGACAACTTCGGCAACGTCTATACCGTCTGGTCAGACAACCAAAATATCCTTCTCTCTTCGTCTTCTGACCTCGGAAACACCTGGACATCTCCGGTGCGCGTCAACCGGGACGGCACAGTTGGCAAGTCCAACGTGTTCCCGTGGATCGCTGCCGATGCCTACGGCCACGTGGTCGTCACCTGGCTAGGATCTAGCCTCCCTGGCAACTCCAACGATGTGGCCGCCATGCAGCCGGGGTGCGCCGATGGCACCACGAATTGCTGGGCGCAATGGAGCGTCCATGCAGCGGAATCCGTGAACGGCAACGCGGCCGTGCCATCCTTTACGCAGCGCACGGCCAGCGATCATTTCATTCACGCTGGAACCGTATGCACCAACGGCACTGGCTGCTCCAACGGCGACAGCCGCGCCCTCGCGGATTTCTTCCAGGTGGCTCTAGACACGCAGCACCGCGCCAACATCGCCTTCGCCGACGACCACCTGGCAAGCCCGCTCTGTTCGCAACAGAGTCCGGGCCACTGCGCGAATAACGACCCCCAAACCTTCCGCGTGGCTGTGCCGTATTTCACTTATCAGCTCAAGCCCACTAAGCACATCGTGACCACCGGCCTTTGTGCCAGGTAGCGAGACAAGTCCGAATCAAGCCAGAGGTCTTTCCGTAGACAGCTCGGCCCCTGAACTCATTCACGATGTTCAGGGGCCGCTTCCATTTCAATCTCATCCGGGCGTGAGCCATCGTTCAGCGCTTTTGTCTTTTGCGGCGGCGCAGCGTATCCTGCGATTATTCTGGAAGGAAGAGGATATTCCGTGTCCTGCCCGATCTGCGATAGGCGCAAACCCGCCCGCTTCTGCCCTGCCAAAGGCGAAAAAATCTGCGCGGTCTGCTGTGGCACCGAGCGCGAAGTCACCATTGACTGCCCGTCCGATTGTTCGTATCTCATCGCCGCCCACCGCTACGAAGACGGCCATCAGCGCTCCTTGCCCGCGGATACTCCATTGCTCGATGAAAAAATCCCGCAGGATATCGTCTACACTCACCAGCAACTCATGGCCGCGCTGGCCTTCTCCATCGCCAAGTTCTGCGCTGTCCAGCCCGCTGCCGGGGACACCGACGTCCTCGCCGCTCTCCAGTCGCTTGCCCAAACCTACAAAACGCTGAGCACCGGCATCATCTACGAAAAACCGCCGGACGCACCATTGTCGCGCGAACTCTATGCCGCACTTGTCGCCTATATTTCCGAAGTCAGGAAACAGCAATCCGAAAGGGCAAGCTCCGCCCTCTTCAAGGACACAGAGATATTTTACTTGCTGGTTTTTCTTTACCGCATGGGCTTGCTGCGCACCAACGGCCGCCCGCGTTCGCGCCGCTTCATCGAATTCCTCCGCGGCCAGTTCCCGCAATCCCCCGAACTCCAGCGCGAGGAATCCCGCATCATCGTTCCCTAGCAGTTTTTTTGTGGCACAGCCCTCTTGGGTGTGCGCCTTCTAGTGCAACTATCCCGTCGCACACGCTTGTGTTAGTTCCATCGTCTGGGCCACCACATCCCAACCCAAAGACAACTGCGAGCAAGTTGCAGTGCGCTTTTTTTCCACCCACGGCCTTGATCGAAATCCATATTTTTCGCGGATTCGCGCCACGCGCTCCGAGGCTTTGCGCCGGTACTCTTCCGGAGCGTAGCCATTCTTCGCAAACCACTGTTCGTATTGCTTCGCCAGGCGTGGAAACTTCTCTCGCACAAATGGCAGAAACTGCTTCGCCGAAGAAGGCATCAAGAACAACACACCCGAAAAAAACCACTGCGCGCCGGCTTCCCGCGCCGCCTCGGCCACGGCTTCCAAGTCCCCCTCGCGGTCGGTAATTCCAGGGATCAGCGGTGAAGCGGATACGCCTACGGACAGCCCGGCCTCGCGCAATTGCTTCACGGCCGCCAGCCGCAAATCCGGCCTTGGCGCCCGTGGCTCGAGCAACCGGGTTAATCCTGCGCGCAAGGTCGTGATCGTTATGTCGATTCCCAGATTTGACCGCTCCGCGATGCGCTGCAGCAGACCAATGTCCCGCACAATCTGGTTCGACTTGGTGATAATAGAAATGCTGAGTCCTTCGCGCTTTGCAAGTTCCTCCAGGCAAGCCCGCGTCACTCCATACTCCCGCTCGGCCGGCTGATACGGATCCGTCGCCGTTCCAATGGCAATATGGTCAGGCCTCGCTCCGCCTGACGCTTCCGATTCATACGAATACTTGTGCGTCACATCCCAAGCCAGCAGCGACGCCGCGTCCTTCTTCACGTAAATCTTTTTCTCAAACTCAGCGCCATCCAGCTCCATGTATTCATGTGTGTACCGCGCGTAGCAATACTTGCAGGCAAACTCGCACCCTCTATACGGGTTGATCGTCCACTCGAACGGCACGCGGTCCGAATCGCACCGGTTCAGGATCGACTTCACCGGCAACACAAAATACTCCGGTTTCTCCGCAGACTTCCGCCGTGTCTCCGCCGGCGGGGAAAATGCTGCGAGGCGGGCTATGCCAACCAGTCGCGCGTTAGCGCGTTCAGGGGGCTCCGCGGCATCATTTCGGACCGGACCCGTTTGGCGGTTTTGGGTTCCGCTTTGGGTCTTGAACGCCGGGGCGCAATCCGTCGTCGCTCGATCTGAAATGCTGCCGCGTCGGTCCTCTGTCCGGGCAGGACTTTGGACCACTTGCTTTGGGCTTATGGCCTCAGGGCACTCAGGAAAGAGTCCTGCTGTGGTTGGTGAAACGTGGCGGCGTCGAATCCGAAAACTCGGCGCCGATAGGGAATGAACTGGAGACATAGCCCACCTCTAAGCACGGGCCAAGTATTTCGCTTTTTATTCGCCAAGTCAAGCATTATTGTTCGCCTTTTGTTCGTCTGCGCCTTCTGTTCCTCGTTCTATTTCCGACGTGCCTGTCTGGATAAGGCATCTCGCCGCAAGCCTGGAGGCAATTGCCTCCCTCGCTGCCACAAGGTATCCTCTTTGTCCAGGGAACCGCCGTCCACATGCATAAGGGGCCCAGAAAGGTTTTGCTCGCCACACCCCTGCTTCTTGCGGGGCTGCCTGCGCTTTCTTTCGGCCAGATTCCTCAGGCCCCAAAGAAGCTGCCTGCGGGTCCTGCGGCCCCTCAATCGACCCACTACCCCATATTCATCCTGGCCTTTGGCAACGATCCGAACTGGAGCCTGCGGATCGGCCTGAAAGGCCCTGAGCGCGTGGATCGCCCCGGCTATCCGCCTATCCCGCTGGAGGCCGCCGACGTCGCGCACGAAGCCACCGCTGATTCCTGGACCTATCACGCCAAAGATTCCGCCACCGGCGCGGCCGTTGCCATTCACCTCTCGCGCGAAGCGTGTACCGATGCCAAGAACGACACGCTGACTCTCACTCCGCCACCCTCAGGAAAGTATTCCTTCCGCGCCTCCGTCGAACATGCACAGCTCGGCTCGATGACCGGCTGCGGTCGCATCGCTGCCGAACTCTTCCCCAGGATCAACAATCAGCCCGACCAGGAAGAAGAAGATGACGCCAAGAAGAAACCTCCCGTCCCCGTATCCTCTGTCACCAGTTTCAAGTCCCCGGTTTCTGCGGCTTACCTGAATCCTGCCGGAAAAATCGTTTTCAAGCGTGGCACCACAAATCATTTGATTGGTTCGGAGGGTTCTCAATTAGCGGTTTCCCATGACGGCAAGCGGCTTCTCTACACGCACGAGGACAAACCGGAAGACCGCGCCATTTTTCTCTACGATTTCACTACGGAAAAGTCCACCGAACTTGTTCGCGGGCAGGTCCAACAAGCCTTCTGGTCGCCTGACGACGCACGATTCGCATTCATGAAATTCGGCGATGGAAAATGGCATTTGTGGACTGCGCCTGTCGCTTCCCCGGAAGCCGCGGCTTCCGTTTTCCCAGGCGATATTGTTGCAATCCACGGATGGGTTGACGCTCAAACCATTCTCGTGGACGACCTGCAGCAACTCTCCTGGGTGACCGATACCGGTACAATCCAACAAGCGATACCCGAGAAGGACATTCTCGGTGATGCTTTCGGCTCTTCCAGTGCGGGCACGTTTCGCGTCCATCCCCTAAATCCAGATCTGCTTCTCGTTTCCGCAGAGTGGGTGAAGCCGCCTTCGGGTGTTCCCATCGATGCACATACCGGTGGCAGCTTTGGCTTTTTCTTGTACGAAATTCGCTCGAAACGGCGTGTCCTGCTGAGCCCCCTAAATCTGCTCACCGAGCATGCGGAATGGTCCCGTGACGGCTTCCAAATCTTCTTCACCGGGGCCGATTCCTCACGGCGGTACGCCACTTACCATATGTTTTGGGATGGCATCGGCTTGCAAAAATACGTTTCCGGTACATCCCTTGCAATCGGGCCGTAGCTTCCTCCCCATCGGCCTCGTAAAGTGGCAGACGACCCTTGTCCCATACGTCGCAGCCTCTTGATTCCTTACCGCTGTCTGCGGCATTGAGCGTATACTTTGCATCATGAGTACTAGTCCCACACCGACTCCCCAACAGGTGGGCATTCTCGTCCTCGACGACAATGCCCAAGGCGCGAGCGCGGTCAAACAGATCCTGGATTCCGAGGGATGGCGAGTTCGGGTCGTCTCCGACACCAAAATGCTCCTCGCGGAGTTGAAGACCGGGGAATGGTCTCTCGTGATTGCCAATGTGGTTTTGACAGGGGTCGACGGTCACGCCTTCGTGATCCTGCGCGAGCTCGCGAGCGTTTCTGCGGCGGATGGCGCCCGCATTCGCGTCCTGTACCTTATTCCAGAGGCGACTAGCAGCCAATACGTGACCCATTTGGAAGCCGCGCGGCTCCCCTATGTGCTTCGCCCTTACCACCTTCACGACTTTCTCGAAAAAGTCAGTGATCTGCTCGTCGAAGTGAAGGCCATCGAAGGCCCAATCCGGCAGGTCCGCCACGAATTCGGCGCGTTGCGCAAGAAAAAGAAACAAGCCGGGCGTAACTCCATGTTCGCTTCGCGCGATACCTTCTCGTATACCGACGAAGAACTCACCGAATACGAGAAGCAGGAAGGCGAATTGGCCAAATCCAGGCGCAAGCCCCGTATCAACCTTGGCGACCCCAACCGCTAAACTATTCGCCTGAAGTTTTCCATCACAAGTTGATGCAAGGAATTCACACGAGCGCGTTCTAACCGTGAGTCGTGTCCCCGCTGGTTTGCTCTGACCGGGCCGGGGCTGACACACAGGAGGCTCTCATGGAACGTTCGATTTTCGCCGCCCTGATCGGCGGACTTCTCGGTATTACCGCGCTCGGCGGCCTGGCTTTTGTCGGCTCGGCGCCTGTCTCACCTTCGGCCCTTCCTTCCCGGCCAGAGGGCGAATGGCGATTGCTCGACCCCGTCGTCTATGAAAACATCTCCATCTTCCCTGTCGTCAGCTCCCAGAGTCAGGACACCAGTCCTTTTCTTACGCTCGAGGAAGGTCTCGCGACCGGCGAAGTCACCGTCGCCGAGCAAGGCGCGCAGGTCCTGCAGCGTTCGCGTGACGGCCGTCCCGTTTATCTTCCGCAGTACAACACCGGCGCTTCCGTCAACCAACTTGTTCTGATCAATCGCAGCCGCCGCCCGCTTTTGCTTCTTGCCGGCGAACTCGTCAGCGGCGGCAAGCAGGATCGCGTCATCGGCAAGGATCGCATCGTTCCCGTCGGCGCGCCTCCGCTTCCTCTTGACGTCTTCTGCGTCGAGCACGGCCGCTGGACAGGCGCCGCGCAATTTGCCGCCGCGAATACCATCGTCCATCCCAGCGTCCGCGAAAGAGCTGCCGTCGATCAAAAGCAAGCTGAAGTTTGGGACGCCGTCCGCAGCGGCACCACGGCCAAGTCAGCTCCATCGGCTCCTCGCCCGCAGATATCTTCGGACAATCTTCAAGCCGCCATCGCCGGTAATGGGCGCACCGAAGCCTACGAGAAAATCTACGTCTCGCAGGCCGTTGGCGTCTCCATCGATGACTTCGTGAACGAAGTGCAGCGCCGTTTTGCGCAGGCCACTTCCGGTTTGAAGAACGAGCGCGTTGTCGGCGTGGTCGTCGCTTACGGTGGCGAGGTCGCCTGGAGCGACATCTTCGCCTCCAGCGATCTATTCGATCATTACTGGCGCAAACTTCTACGCAGCTATGCCGTAGAAGCTCTCACTCGTCCCACGTACCGCCAAGTGGCCTCACGCGACAATGCTGTCGAGTTTTTGCGCCGCTTGAATGGCCGCGAAACGCAGGAAACCGAGCCGGGCGTTTACCGCTGGCGCGAAATCAAGGAAGGCCAGCTCGCCCAGATTGAGCTCGACGCGCTGCAACCCAAACCCATCACGCTGCACCGCCTGCTGCTCCATCGCACCAGTTGACGATGTCTCGTTGGATGTAGCCGAAGGGGCACGATATATCGTGCCTCTACTCCAACTTTCGTACGGCGCTGTGATCTGGCGTCCGTTCGAGCAGTTGGGCAGCCGTCATCTTCAGAGCAGCGTGCAGCGCTTTCGGCGCTATTTCCGCTAGCGGCGCCAGCACGAACCGCCGCAGGTGCATCCGCGGATGCGGCACGTGCAATTCCGGTGTGTCAATCGTCTCCGAACCATAAAGCAAGATGTCTATATCGATGAGTCGCGGCCCTTTCGCCACCAGCTTCTTGCTTCCCATTTTCGTCTCGATCTCGCGCAGCACCCGCAACAACGTCATCGGATCGAAATGCGTTGCCACTTCCACCGCGCAGTTCAAGAACCACGGCTGTTCTCGCAAATCCACAGGCTCAGTTTCATACAACGACGAAACTTTTTTCACCGCTACGCCCGCGTGTGGTAACTCATCAATTGCCACTCGCAGGTTCTTGGCACGGTCTCCCAGATTCGAGCCGACCGACAAGTAGACTGTTTTTTCAACCATGCTTTGTCATTGGGAGTATCTATTTAATCGTGTCCGCGCCGGCTTTGGCGCACTGTGCGTCCTGCGCGCTGGTTGCTCCGCTGACGCCGATCGCTCCCACAATTTTCCCGTCCATCACCAAAGGAATTCCGCCTTCCGCTGCCACCACGCCCTTCAGTGTGAGTATACGCAGACCTTCTCCTCCCGCCGCCAGCGCATCCTGAAACGCTTTCGTCGGCCTCTTGAAAAGCGCAGCCGTGCGAGCCTTATCAATGGCCACTTCCGCGCTGCCAAGTTGCGTGTTGTCCATTTTCTCGTAGTAAATGAGTGTGCCCCCCGGACCAACGATCGCCACCGCCACTCTCCAATTATTTTTCGCCGCCTCCGCCAGCGCCGGTGCAGCCGCCTTCTTGGCATTTTCCAGGCTGATGGCCGTCCCATACGGATTCGGCATTTGTGCTACCGCGCTCGCCACCACGCCAAGTGCAAACATCACCGCAACAACAAATCTCACCATAACTTTTTGTGACATACTGTCTCCCCTCCGATTCAATTGTTTTTCGTTCACTTGCTCTCCGCCGTGCAAACAAAATTGCCCGCATCGTTCGTATCGCCCGCGCCTCTATACTTCGCAATCTGCGGATAGGGACAGAGCGGCCGTGTCATCTTCACTCCCGTGGAAGCGTCTCTGCCCTGGTACTTCGTCGCAACGATCACATTAGGCGCAGTCCCCTTCTCCACCCACTGTTCGAGCGCCGTCTCAACGTTGTGTTGCGCATCCCTCGCGTCGGCCACTCCCTGTCCGAAGGAGTCTGTCCCAGGACCGCCGCTGCAGTGTTGCATCCCCGGCATCATGTAGAGCCGCGCGAATGCCTCGGACTTCCGCGCCCCCATCTTGCGCACCACATCGTTGTAATAGTTGATCGTGTTGAGCGCGGAAATCGCCGCATCGTTCCAACCGTGATAGAGGATCAACTTCCCTCCTCGCGCCTTGAATGCCTTTAGGTTGGGGTCCGTTGCGTTCAGTATTTTCGCGGTCTTCTCGTCAGCCGCTTTCATCGCTTCATTGACGCTGGCATCCTTGTAATTCCAGTCCGCCTTCCCATAAACGAAGCTGGAGAAATATCCGCCACTAAACGCGAACAGCAAGCTTTTGCCCGGCGTAGGTCCGGTGATCCACGTTTCCCATCCTCCGGGTCCTTCTTCTGCTCCGGGCACGTACCCCGGAAAAATCTTCCGTCCTTTCGCGTCGTTGGGCCCTTCATACAATTTCTTTAGCGCAGTGACTTGCGCCGCCGTCAAGCACTTCTCCGAATCACCTTCTTTGCAAAGCAGTACCGCGGGATCGAAGTGGCATTTCTTCGGGTCGTTTACGATGCCGTCGCTCACGCCGTCCTGCGCGTCGCAGGCAACATTCACCGCGCGAGCGATCGCCGGCAATTTGCTCGGCGGGATGTAGCTTGCCGGATCCAGCGTGGTCGCCTGCGCATCCGCAAGCGCTTTCGTCAGCAAGTGTGTAAAGTAATTGGCCGGCGCTCCCGCCAGAATCCCATCGTAGTCTTCCGGAAAGCGTTGTGCCTCCATCAACGCTTGCCGCCCTCCGTTCGAGCAACCCCAGAAATACGAATGCTGCGTATCCTGGCCGTAGTAAGCCTTGACCGCCACCTTCGCCACGCGCGTCATTTCGTGGATTGCCCGGTATCCGAAGTCCGCTACCTTTTCGGGATGTCCCAGCGCCCAACTCGCGTAAGTTGCATTTCCGGAGTGGCCCCCGTCCGTGCCGGTCATCGCATAACCCTGCGACACACCGATCCCCAATTGCGGGTAACTAATCTCTCCTGAGAATCCTCCGTTGCCCCGTCCTTGCAGCTTCCCGTTCCACCCTCCGTCCTTCGCATCACCGGCGGGCATCCACACTTCGATCTTGATGCAGGAATCCGCGCTCGGCGTGGCTTCCGCCACCACCCGGCAGAACGCAGGAAGGGTTTTGTAGAAAGAGGGGTTTCCCGCTACCAGCGGAGACGCATTTGGCGGCGTGAACGCTCCGGCCGCGACCGTCTCCGCTGAAAGGATTCTCGCTCCCAGCAATTCCAGTTGCGCTAAATCCTCGCAAGAATGCGTTCCGGAGGCCGCGTCCTGTCCATAAGCCCCGCACGACAACAGCACCACACTAAACGCCGCAAGAATCAGCTTCCTCATAACGAGTCTCCCTGCGTTTGAGCGCCTTTCGCGCCGAAGCGCACGTTAGCCCAAGTCCAAACTCCTGCGCAATCCTTTTCGTGGAAGCAAGATGCCCCTCTGTCATTTCGTCTATAACGAGGTCGGCTCTGTCAAGGCAAACTTCTCCGCGCACTTCTTCTGGAGTGTTTTCTCTTCACCTATAAGAATCTTTTTCTTCCTCGCGACCAAGGTTCGTGCCGTAATCGTTTGGCGGAACTTTCTCAGTTCCACCACCCATCTATTCGATCCCAACCCGCGTCGAGACCATGATTACTTCTTCGAACTCCCCAACTTTTTTGGGGAGGCAGGACGCCCACTCAAACGGTCGGTCTCAAACGCGACCACGAAATGACTCAAGCTGTCCTGCATGGGAACCCTGGATCAGCTGCGCATAGTCCACTTCCGTACGCAGCATCCAGTACAACCTCATCGCCAGCTTCCGCGCCATGGCCACCTTCGCCAGCGCACGGCACTTCCGCTGGGCCAATCGTTGATACGCGCGACGCCTCTCCGGTTCATGCCGCACCGCACTTTGCGCTGCTTCCACCAGCAACCCGCGCAAAAACGGATTCCCCTGCTTGCTGATGTGTCCCAGCCGCTGCCCACGACCGCCGCTGGAATGCTCCGTGGGAATCAGCCCGAGATAACTGGCCACCTGTTTGCCGCGGCGAAAGCGTTGCGCCGGTCCCATGGTTAACACGAACGCCAGCGCGGTGATCGGCCCCACTCCCGGATGCGTCATTAATCGCCGCACTGCTGGTCGGGTGTTGGCCTGTTCGGCCGCCGCACCGTCCAGCTCGCCAATCGACGCTTCCAGTTGATCCAACAGCACCAGCAACTCCGCTCTCCTCCGGCTCGCCCACGGCAGCAACGGCAACGCTTCCAGTTGCTTCCTGCCCGCCTCGCTCCACAGCTTTCGCTTCCGTTGCACGCCCTGGTTCAAGGCTAGCGCCTGCAACTGGTTTTTCAACTGCGTGCGCATGCGCACCAGCTTGTGGCGATGCAGCAACAACTGCCGCGCGTCACGCTCGGCAGGCGTAGGCACCCAGATCCGCGGAAAACGCTCCTCATCGAGAAGCTTCACTAACAGTTCCGCATCCCGCCGGTCGGTCTTTTGCTTCCGCTCGCAACTGGCGCGAATCTTCGCCGCATCTCCGATCCACACCTCATGCCCCAGCTCCGCAAGCAACTGCTCGAACCACTGCGACTGCCCACTCGCTTCGATCCCCACTCGCACGGGCCCTTGCAACCCCGCGTAAAAGGCCCGCACCTCCTCCTTTCTCTCGTGACTCAGCGCCCTCTCCAACATCTCTCCCGTCGCCTTGTCCCACATGACAATCTGCTGATAGCCCGGATGAAAATCACAGCCTATAATCTTCATCGTTCGGCTCCTTCCTCCCGAGCCTTGGTCGCTCATCACGCCAAGTCTACCCGGGTCCAAGGAGCCGACCTCGTTATGAAATCAA
>Ga0066686_10000268_pt1 | contig 16782 bp, 11 predicted proteins | sample GraSoiAngelo_135_FD_65627 | JGI IMG/M metagenome (GOLD analysis project Ga0066686, IMG submission 65627) | Grasslands soil microbial communities from the Angelo Coastal Reserve, California, USA - 14_0929_05_40cm | ecosystem: Environmental > Terrestrial > Soil > Grasslands | place: USA...
CCGATCACACTGTGCTCGCGGTCCGCCTGCTCGTGCACGTCCCAGAAGGCGACCTGGACACGCGTGGACCCGTAGTGCTGCTCGAGCGCGCGCGAAGGGACCGAACGCACCCGGCACCTGCCCTCCGCGACGAGGTTTGTCGCCGCGGCGCCCTCGATGAACGGGTGCTTCCTGGTCGACTGCTCGAACCAATCGATGGGGGCGGCCGTCGTCGGGAGGGGGACGCCGCGCATCATCGCGTCGGGCGGGACGCCGACGCTCTCTCCGAAGCGGATGAAGAGCTCGGGGTGCGAGACGTTGCAGCCGGAGCTGGGCCGGTCTCCTCCTCGTAGAGGCTCTCCGCGAGCTCGATCCGCTCCAAAATATCCGGGCAGCTCGAGTGCAGCGCGCTCACGGAGCGCGGGAACTCGCGCACCTGGAGGAAGAATTGCACGGCGAAGGGGCCGAGGGCGGCGCGCGGGAGGCGTCCCTCCGCGATGCGGAGCCAGAGCGATGGCGGCCGAAGGCCCGGCCCGCGTCGATCAGCGCGCGGAGATCGTCGACGAAGCCGCCACCGCCCCCTTCACCCCGCGCGCTGCGATCCCACTACGGGAGGCAAGCGCCGCCCGAAGGCGCCAGACGCCCGACCGAGGCCTGCCCTGGTTCGCTATCGGGGGCTCTCCGTGCCTCACCGCGCGAGGTGCGCCCCGGCCTCATCGACCATCTCTGCCAGGGCGCTCGCGCAAACAGGCGAAATAGTCCCCTTCTGCCCCGCGTGAGCAGCGATGCGGGCGGCCTTCCTGAAGCTCCTCATTGCGCTGGTCATCAGGCGGTTCGCCTTCTTCTCGCTCCTCGCCTCCGCCGCGCGGGCGATCAGGAGCCGCGATTCCGCGAGGCGCCGGCTCAACGCGACGGGCACCAGGTCGCCCGTGCAAACCGAGCTCGCGGCCAAGTCGACGGCACACGTGGCATCGCAGAGAGCGGTGCCACAGAGCCCCTGCGTGGAATCGAAGAGCGGTCCCTGATCGACGCAGAAGGGGGTCGGCTTCTGCCTGATCGGCACACACACCGTGCCGGTGCCGGTGCACTGGCCGCCTCTCCCGTCATCGGCGAGGAAGCTCACGTGATACACGCGGCCGTCCCCGCCTCCCATGCGCTCGGCGCGGATCAGTGCAAGGCTGGTTCCGACGCCGGCCCCATCGGGACACGGGCTCCCCGAGTCCTCGCTGTCGATGGGCTCGTCCTGAGTGATGCCGGTGATGGTGATGGTCACCGGGTCGCCGTCGGGATCGGTCACGCCGTCGATGGAGACGTCCGCGAACCTGTGGTTCGGAGGCCACAGCTGCAGCGGCGCGGGGTCAGCGACCGCGGCGGTGCAGTCCGGCGGGTGGTTCCCGGGCTGTCCCGGGCGCGTCGTCGTCGTGGTCGACGAGGTCGTGGTCGTGGTGGTCGGCGGACGCGTGCTCGTCGTCGTAGTGCTGGAGGTGGTGGAGGTGGTGGTCGATGGGCGCGTGCTGGTGGTCGTGCTCGAGGTGGTGCTGCTGGTCGTGGTCGTGGTGCTCGACGTTGTGGTGGTGGGTCGCTCAGTCGTCGTGGTGGTCGACGTGCTGGTCGTGGTGGTGGTCGGCGGCTGCGTGGTGGTGGTGGAGGTCGTGGACGTGGTGGTCGTGGTGCTCGACGTCGTGGTGGTCGTGGGCGGCTGAGTCGTCGTCGTGGTCGTGGTCGTGCTGGTGGTCGTGGTCACGACGGGCGCAAGCTCCAGGCGCAGGAGCGGCCGTTGGCCGACGTTCGGGTTCTGGAGCGAGGAGAAAGCGGCGCCGTCGGTGCTCTGGTTCTGGACCGCCAGCGAGTACGTCCCCGGACCGCCCTGGAAGGCCACCGTCACGTCGACCGTCTTCGGCCGCCCGACGACCACGCTCCCGATCCACGCCACGGGCCGCGTGAAGTCGGGGACGAACGGCGAGCCGTCGAGCGTATCGATTTTCCCGTCCTGATTCGTGTCCACATCGTTCCACTTGAGACCGGGGCCATTGGCGCTTCCGCTGTTGGTCCCAGTGCCAGTGCCTTCGACCCAGCTCGAGTCAGCCACCGGGTAGAGCGTCCCCCCGTCGTTCGTGCCGTTGGTGCAGAAGACGGACAAGGTCGCCCGGGCGATGGGCGCCGTCACGGCGCTCAGGTCGAACTTGACATAAGCGATGGCAAACGGCTTCGTATCGACGGACACGTGGTCGGATAAGCCGTGATCCCAGCTCGCCTCGGTGCCGGCCTGGATATAGGTGTCGGCCACCGGAGCGAGCGTCACGACCTCAGACGGGAGGCCGCAACGACAGTCCCGGAGGCAGAGCCCTGGACACGCCGCATCGTCGGCCCCGTCACACGTCTCGCCTGGTTGGTTGAGACGCCCGTCACCGCAGACGGGGGTGCACGTGCAGTCCGCGGCGCACGGCCCGAGGCAGGCAGCATGCGCCGCGCCATCGCATTGCTCCCCCGCCTGGTTCACCAGGTTGTCCCCGCAGCGCGGCGGGAGCGGCGGAGCACCCTTAGCGAGCGTCATCGAATCGCCGACGGTGCCGTCGGCGCGGATCATCTGCTCGACGAGCGTCCCTCCATCCACCGCCACGCGGGTGAAGTGGTAGGCAGACTCGGCGTAGGCCGTGAAGCTGCTCGACCCGACCGATCCGATTGATTTTCCACCACCGCCGGTCGTGATGTAGACCGTGCCCTGGCCCGGATCGACGACCACGTCGCCGCGCAACGGCTTGGTACGCTCGTAGTCGTGGTCGTGTCCCATGAAGACGAGGTCGACGCCGTACCGATCGAGGAGGGGGAGAAGCTTGTTCCGGATCGTCGTATTGCTGCCCGTCGAGCCGCTCGAATAGATCGTGTGGTGAAAGACGACGAACTTCCACAGCGCGGCGCTCGCGGCCAAGTCCTGGTCGAGGAACACGTACTGCGCGCTGCCGGGACTCGTGCTGGCGTTGCTGTTGAGCACGGTCACATGCGCGTTTCCGAAGTTGAAGGAGTAGTAGTTCTCGCTGCCGGCAGCGTTGTTGGCCGGTGTGTAGAAGGCGTCCCGCCAGGGCTGCCCACCGGCGGTGAGGACGTCGTGGTTGCCGAGCGTGGGCCAGAAGACCAGCTCGCGGAGGAAGTCCTGATACGGCACGAAGAACTGGGGATTGAAGTCTGCCGCGGCCCCGTCCTCGTAGATCATGTCCCCCGTATGGATCATGATGTCGACCGGGGTGGCCAGCATGCGGTCACGGACCGCGAGCTGTGTCGGCAACCCGCAGCCCGAGTCCCCGAGCACGAGCAGGTCGTACGGCATGTTCGGATCGTCGGCCTGGAACACGGATTCCGCGCGGAGGGGAACGCCATCGGCGAGGGGAGTGTAGGCGTACTGTGCCCCGGCCAGCAGGCCACCGGCCGCGAGCGCGCAGACCGTTCCGACACTCCCCGTGAGGACCGTGGCGACGCCGTCCACTGGCCGGATCGCGAGCGCGCAGAGGGCGGCGGTATCCGTGTTCCAGACGACGGTGACCGAGCCGGTCGTCATGAGCTGCAGGTACGGTCCGCGGGTGAGGAGCGTGGCCCCGCACGGAGCCGCCGCGAGCAGCGCGGCGAGCACGACCGCCGCCGTCAAGCGCGGGGATCCCCGCCGATTGTGCGAATCGCGATCGATTGAGACTGGTCTCATCACACACTGCCTCCCAGGCGCGCGCATGAGTAAAAGCAAGGCGTATGCCGGTGAGCACCTCCATTTGTCTGCGGAAGCCGATGTGGCAGGTCGAACTGCTGGAGCTGATCGCGGGTGCGTTGGAATAACCGCTGCGGAAACGGGCGTCTATTGAGTATCAAGCCGAGCAGACGCTTACGGTTCTTGTAACATGTGACGTAGTCCTCCGTAAGGCACTGTTCATGCGCTATTCTCGGAAAACTTGGCTGCGAAAACTTCGTCAAACAATTGCGAAACACGCAGGCATTGCAGCTCCGCCGTGGCGAGCTCGGAGCCGCCTCACAGCATTGTCCGAGGCGCCGCGATATCTGTGTAGCTTGCGGCATGCAATAATGGCATCGGTTGCGGGCCGGCGGCGCGCTCAGGGCGACGCTGTACCAACGCTCGAGCGCCGTGCCTACCGGCTGCGCGGCCAGCTCCGACGCGCGGCGCGAGGCGATGCGCATTGGAGGCCAGCCGCTTCACCCCATCTTCTGCCCCGCCCCGGAACCCGACATCGCGCCGGGGCGCGGTTCGTCCCGCTGCCGTGGGCCGACGGTGATTACGCGGTCGCGGGAAGCACCCGCAGTCGAGCCTTCCGAGCGAGCTTCCCCTGCCGCGCGTCAAACGTCACGAAGTCGCGCACGCCGAGAACGACGGCTCCGGCGACGTGGAGAATATCGAGACTGCGGCACCCTGTGCTGGCCGCATGCCTTCCCGACCGCTCCTCGGCCTTCCGGTACACATCGCTCACGTCGCGCCGTCTGGCGGCGCTCCCACGCTCGAGGCGACGGAGCGCGAGGCGATTCTCCGCGCGCTGCACGAGAGCAACTGGGTGCTCGGAGGTCCGCAGGGGGCCGCTACCCGCCTGGGTCTCAAGCGCACCACGCTTCAATCGCGGATACAGAAGCTCGGCATCGATCGGCCCAGGGCGTGAGCCGAAGTACGCGGCGAGCAATTCCGTGCGGCGTTCAGGCGGTTGCCATGCGGAGCGACGCCTCGTTTGCGATACTGATGTTCCCGGGGGGGCGGGTGGAGATGGTAGACCAGGGACGGCGGAGGGAGGCCGAGTTCGTCTGCTGCCGCAGCTGGTGGCGAGCGCCGCGTAGATGAATCAATTGGGCCGAGCGGCGTCAGGTGACTGTGCCACAGGCGCTTCTCCAGCGAGTACGCTTGGCGCACGCACGCCGCACCTACGGGTTGCGCTCGTGGCCACGCCGCTCCCGGTCCCAGCTACCCTGGCCAGCGTCGAGGCGCGTGTTCCTTGCAATCTCGTTCTCCTTGGTCGCTCTCTCCCCCGCCGGAGCCGGGGCACTGCTCGGGTGCCGGCGCGTGTGTCAACCCGCCATCCGCCGCTGCGTCGAGCAGACCGGCATGCGACGCCGAGAGTGCCGGCGGTCGCTCGTCCCCCAGTGTCGCAGCATGGGGCGCGCTGCGTGCGACGAGGCGTATCCCGCACCGCCGGTGGCGACCCCCTGCGCCGGCCGTTCCGGGCCGGTCGTCAACCTGACCGGCACCTACGCGCGTGGCTACCGCGCGGCCAGCCTCGCGCCCCATACGATCGTCGATGCCCAGAGCGCGACGTTCGTGAGCAGGCCCGGCGTCACACCCCTGTATCTGGCTGGCGGCACCGACCTCTGCATCGGTGGTGGAACCGTGCGGGGCACTTACCCGCGGGACGCGAGCTGGACCTACATGCACAGCGATTGCTGCAACACGGCAGGCCTCGAGGTGAAGGCTCCTCGCCCCACCGTCGAAGATCTGCGTATCGACAACGTGGAGGACGGCATCCGGGTGCGCGCGCCTGCAGACGGCTTTGTGGTCCGCAGCGTCCACCTCAGCCACATCTTCGACGACGCCATCGACGATCACGAATGCCTCGGTGGCGCGGTGGATGACGTGCTCTCAGATGGCTCCTACGTGGGGATCAGCTCCCGCCCGAATGCGGGGCAGGACGGGCGCGGGAAGGTCCTCACCATCCGCAACTCCCTCTTCCGCCTCGAGACGACCAAGCATCCATATCCGCGGGAAACGCCGCCGGCGCACGGCGCGCTGTTCAAGTGGTCCGGCCAATCCGTGCAGCTCGCGCTGCACGACAACGTGTTCGTCGTGGTCCGCAGCCGCTCCACGTTCGGCATCCCCTCCTCGGCGCATATCGTGAGCTGCGCCAACAACCGGCTGGTCTGGCTGGGTGACGGCCCGTTCCCCGGTGATCTCGGGCGCGATCCGACGACCGGGAAGCCGTGTCTCAGCGTCACGACCGATCGGAGAGTCTGGGATGACGCCGTGGCGGCGTGGCAGGCGCGGCACCCGGGGCTCTAGCTTTCCCCTCAGAGGACGCGGTGCGACCGGGAAGAGCTTGAGGGCCGTCTCGGCACTCTCCGCGGTGTCCGCCGCGACGCACGAGGTTCAAGACGACGCGCTTCAAGAGGTCGGGGTGGCTATGGCTGAACGACACGCCCGTGAAATGCAACGTGAAGCGCCACCGCCGCAAGGGAGCGCGAAGGGGACGCCGAGCGGGCCACGCCCTCCCTTAGACCTGTGGCTCGGCCGCCGCGAGCGGGAGGGTCACTGTGACGGTCGTCCCGGCCGCGGGTGCGCTCTCGAGTGCGATCTGCCCCCCATGCCGCGTGGTGATCTCGCGGCACAACGCCAGGCCGAGGCCGGTCCCCGCCGTGGGTCCCGGGCCTCGACGGAAGCGCTCGAAGACCTCCGGGAGGTCTGCGGCCGGAACGCCCGGGCCTGCATCGCGCACTTCGATGGTCGCCGCCCCGTCTTCGGCGCGCACGGAGAGCTCGACCGCGGCGGTGGGCGGCGTGTGGCGAAAGGCGTTGTCGACCAGGTTCAGCACCAGGCGCTTCAACAGGTCGGGAGTGCCGCGGACGGTCACCGGGCGTTCGACGCGACAGGCGAAGTGTCGGCCTTGCTCCTGTGCAACGGGCTCGAGGAACTCAGCCACCTCGCGCGCGAGGGCGTCGAGGCGAACCATCTCCCGGCGCGCTTCAGTACCCACTCCGGCCTCGACCGCGCTCAGCGTGAGCAGGTCCGCCGCCAGGCGCTCCAGCCGCTCGGTCTGCTCGAGCGCGTCGAGCAGCCCTGCGCGGTACGCCTCGGCGGAGCGCTCGCGCGCAAGCGCGACATCGAGGTGAGCGCGGAGCGCGGCGATGGGCGTGCGCAGCTCGTGGGCCGCGTCCGCGGTGAAGCGCCGCAGGTGGCCGACCGCCGCCTCGAGACGGGCGAGCAAGCGGTTCAGCACGGCGGCGAGCCGGTCCACCTCGCTGGTGCGACGCGGCGCCAGCCGGCGGTCGAGGGAGCCCGCCTCGACCGTCTCTAGCTCGGCCGCGAGACGGTCGAGCTCGGCGGTGGCGTGGGTCGGAATCTCCCAGGCGAGGAGCATCAGCGCAGCGAGCAGGACCGCGGCGGCGCCGGCGATCGCCAGACGCGCTCGCTCCAGTGTGCGCACGTGCCGCCCGACGCGCACGCCGATTTCGGCCCAGCTACCGTCGGCCGCCGCGTACCAGACGACGCGATAGGGTCCTTTCTCCGCAGCGATGGTGGCCGCCGGCGGGGCCGGCACGCCCGCCCGCGCCAATGCGGCCACAGCTAGCGGCATGGTTCCGGACTCGGCGAGGGTGTGGCCATCGGGGGCCGTCACCCGGATGAACTTCCCGGCCCCGAGCTCGTGGTCCCCGGCCTCGCGGGCAACCGCCCCGAGGAAGTCGACGCGGCCGATGGCGCGAAGCTGGGTCAGTGTCTCGGCTTCCTCCTGGAGCGCGGCGTCGAGCGGCGCCCACACGGCATGCTCGATGAGCATCGCCATGCCAAGTGCGGCCGCCAGCACGACCAGCGCCACGATGCCCGTGAAGGCGAGCATGAGCTGCCAGCGGAGGCTGCGGGGGAACCTCACCGCGCCCGCTCGTCCAGGATGAAGCCGGCCCCGCGAATGCTGTGGAGCAGCAGGGTGCCTCCGGGCACGTCGAGCTTGCGGCGCAGCCGGCTCACATGCACGTCGACGAGGTTCGAGAGTCCATCGTAGCTCTCGTCCCAGCAATGCTCGAGGATCATGGTGCGCGTCACGAGCTCCCCCGCGTGCCGCATGAAGTACTCGAGGATGGCGAACTCCTTGGCCGTGAGCGAGATGGACACCCCTCGCCGGCGGACCTCGAAGCGGCCCGGGTCGAGCTCGATGTCGCCCACGCGTAGGACCGAGGGCGCCACCGGCCCGCTGCGGCGCAGCAGCGCATGGATGCGAGCCACCAGCTCGGGGAAGGCGAATGGCTTCTGGACGTAGTCATCCGCGCCCGCATTGAGGCCGGCGACCCGGTCCGTCACCTCGCCGCGTGCGGTGAGGATCAGGACGGGGACCGCGTCATTCTTCTCCCGCAGCATCCTCAGGACCGACAGGCCGTCCATGGCCGGCAGGCCGAGGTCGAGCACGATGAGATCGCAGGGATTCAACCGCAGCAGCTCGAGGGCATGCTCGGCGCTGCCCGCGCGATCGACGGCGAACCCGCGCGCCGCGAGCCCGTCGTGGAGCGCCTCGAGGAGCCCCGGATCGTCTTCGACCACCAGTAGCCGCATGGCTCCCCTCGCGGCAACCCTATCGCCCCTCGATGTCGGCTTGGGAGGCCGCGGGGCCCGCCTCTTCAAGTTTGGAGTTGGGATACAGAACCGGCCGCTGGGCCGCACACGCCGCAAGCACCAGTAGAAGCGGTGCCACGCTCCCGCTCACTCGGAGCGTCCGCCTCATGAAGTGACGACGGGGGCGCTGCATATTCTCAGTGTAGAGCAGTCAAGTTGGTGATCTCAACCGATGATGCGTAGTGTGCTTCGAGTGTCGTCTATTCACTGTGCTTCAAATCCGCCCTGGCGCACGCTGCAGCGTGTAGAGGCGCACCACCTGCTCTGTCATCCGGTCGACGATCGTCGGGAGGTCCCCGTCCGCGGGTGCTTCCTGGCGACCGACACCGCCTGATTCCCGGCGGCCATCGGCGCCAGCTCGACGCCTCGGACAAGAGATCCGCGTAGGTTCCGGGATGAGGCGCATCAATAGCGCCTACACGTAGGACGGGCGCACCAGGGAACGGAGGGAGGTGTCCACATCCTCGAAGTAGCCCTCGAGGATCACGACCTCGCCCCGGACCAAGCGGGGGCGCACCTGCACGAGGTAGCGGAGCAAGCTGGCAGCCAGGTTGCGCCCGAGGCCGCACAGGCGCTGGCAGCCGGCCCCGTCCCTTATTGGCTTCGCCTCACCTTGGAGGGCCGGATCCTCGTGGTGGTCCTCGGCCCGCCAGCGGGGCGCAACGGGCGGCGCCGGCTCCTCGAGGTCGGCGGTCGAGGTCCTGATACGCGTGGGGGCGAAGCGGCGGCATAACTCTCGTGACAGCGTCGGCTTGCCGAAACCAGGCGGGCCGACGAGGGCGACAAGGTGACCCGGCGGGCGGAACCACGCCCGCAGGCGGTCCCAGGCCGCCCCCGTGCGGGCACGGAGCCACACGGGGAGCGTTGCGGGGTGGTGCCGCGCGCACGCCAAGGCTACACGACGGCGAAGCCTGAGCGCAGCCTCCGGCTCACCGCGCGTCAGGGTGTGCGCCAGGCAGCGTGCCAGTTCGGGCCCCACGGCACGCTCGGCCGCCTCGCGGAATTCGTTCGTGCTTCCGGCGTCGAGCTCGCGGAGGCGGTCCCGGTACGATGGCCGCACCTTTCTTGCGTCGAGTAGGCAGTGCAACAGGATTTCGAGGCTCTCGACCGCCGGGGACGGCACGTAGAACAGACCCCCGAGTCGGCGCGAATCGAGCACGAGTGGGCCAGGAAGATAGGTGAAGCGGCGATGGATGAGGTCCGTACGGAAATCGAGCAGGATCCCGCCCTCCACCCCGTCGACGGGCGTCGGGAGCAGATAGTAGAGAATATGCCCGGTTCGCCGCCGGGTGGCGGTCCAGCAAAGGCCGAACTCATCCGCGATGCGCCGGATGATCGCGTGGCTCAACGGCACGTCGTTCAGGTGCACGATCAAGTCGATGTCGTTGCCGAAATGCTCGGGCCATCGCTCGTAGTTGCGCAGCACCACGTAGCGCACACGCTCCTCGTGATAGGCGGCGAAGAGGGCCGTGAGGAAGCGGCCCGTCAGTGAATTTCCCAAAGCCGCAGAGCCGGTCGAGCGCAATGCCGCTGCGGGGGACTTTGGCGCAGGTGTCACACTATTCTCTCTGTCTCTTGTTGCACTTGCATGGTAGCCAGGGAGCGCGCAAGCAGATTTTGGCGGCGCACCCAGCGCCCCGGCTCCAAGGTGCACTTCGAAGGCCACGAGGCCACCGATAGCAGAAGCTCTGTGAAGGCTTCGTGAAGCCGATCCTTCCCGGTTGCTTTCGGACGCCGCGCCCTACGTCGCGCCCGGCGCGGCGGGGCCTCTCCCGCCCGGCGGCGCCTTGGTACGGTTAGCTAGCGGGCTCGCGGCGCCGCGGCGGGACCATGGACGTTGACCCGGCCTGGCGTCCCGCAACCAATCGAGGCGGCGGGCTCTCGGTGGTGAGGTCGCCGCCGCGCCTCGACGGCGGCGTTTCGCGGCACGGTGCCGACCGCACGCACCGGAAACGGGAGGCGCGCGCGAGCCTGCCGCGCATCCGCCCGATCATGCACGGACGCACGAGCAGCAAAAGCTGGCCACGCAACATAGTGCGAAGCCGCTTTGGCGTCCGTTACCGCATGAGAGTCATGTCGAGCTTGCGCCGAATAATCCCACATACGCTGCGCCCGGGCATTCTTCCGCCGGGCCCGCAGGGCTTGCCAAGAGAAGTAGTCCGCCCTCCCCGCCAGCACCGCGCCCTCTCGCGGCGGTAGCCGACACGGGGGATGGTGAGAGAACGCCGTGCGCCTTGCGTTGTCGCACTCCTTGGAGTCCGCACCCGCCTTCTCGCAACATGAATTCACCTCGGCCACGTGACGCTCGAACCCGGCTGCCCAGATGGCCTGGGTGCGCGCAGCCGCGCACCGCACGTGACATTCGGCGACAGCTGCCGCCTTGGGGCACCCGATCGCCATCGCCGGCAGGCAGCGCTGCAAAGGGAAGATAAGCCCTTCAAAGGGGGTATCCGCCCCGATCCCGTCCTGAGCGCGTCTACCACGCCGCCGGTGGCTCCGTAACGAGCGGGCGGCCCACAGATGTTCATAACGGTCGCGCCCTGAGCGCAGCACCGCGCGGCGACCTCCTGTCCGTAGGAAGGCGCCCCGTCTGCGGCAGGCCAGGTCCCACACGCCAACAGGAGATCACCGGGCAGTAGAGAGGTTCCGCCGGCCCTAGCCGGCACGCGGGGAGCCGACGCCGACGTCCACGCGAACTGAGACCGAGTGCCCCGGCAGCGGTGCAAGCGCCAGGGCAAGTTGCCACAGGACCGACCCGATGCGCCCGAGATGTCGTGCTTCGCGGCCGGCATCCGGGTTGCATCGGCCCGGCGTGGACGCAAGGGTGCGCGAGCGCGACCCCCCGCCATCCCGATCCGGCGCATGAGACCCACGACGCTCCTCTCGCGCATGCTCTGTGCGCTCCTCGGGGCGGCGACGCCCGCCGCGGCCGCAACCCTGACGCGTGGCCCCTACCTCCAGCTCCTCACCACCCACTCGGTCACCATCGTGTGGAACACCGACGCGCCCGCCGCCTGCGCCCTCACGATCCACCCGCTCGCGGACGGCGCCACGACGCTCATCGCGGGGGGTACGGACACCGTCTGCGCCATCCCGGTCGACGGGCTTCTCCCCGGGGCACAGTACGGCTACACCCCGAGCGCCGACGGGACCGCGCTCGCCGCCGAATCGGTCTTCCGCACGGACGACCCGAGCACCACCTCCTTCGCCTTCATCGCGGTCGGCGATTCGGGAAGCGCCACCTCGTCCCAGTTCGCCGTGCGCGACCGCATGGTCGCGACCCCGGTCGACTTTCTCCTGCACACCGGCGACATGATTTACGACACCGGCGCCGCGGTGGACTTCGATCCGAAGTTCTTCGCGCCCTACAGGGATCTGATCCGCTCGCTGATGTTCTGGCCGTGCCTCGGCAACCACGACTGGGAGACCGCGATCGGCCAGCCGTGGCGGGATGCCTTCTACACCCCCGCCAACAATCCGGCCGGCAGCGAGAACTACTACTCGTTCGACTACGGCAACGCACACTTCGTGGTGCTCAACAGCAACGAGAGCACCGACCCCGCCAGCCCCCAGTACACCTTCCTCGACCAGGATCTCGCTGCGAGCGACGCGTTCTGGAAGTTCGTCGCCTTCCATCACACCATCTACTCGAACAGCAGGCACGGCAGCAATCTCCTCCTCCAGGCGAACGTGGTGTCGCTCTTCGACCGCTACTCGGTCGATCTCGTGCTGATGGGCCACGATCACGACTACGAACGCACCTTTCCCCTGCTCGCCAACCAGGTCGTCGCGCCGGGGCAGGGCACCGTCTACATCACAACGGGTGGCGGCGGGCAGCAGCTCTACCCGGCGGGGACGAGCTACTTCACGGCGTACTCCGAGTCGGCGCATAACTTCGCACGCGTGGCGGTGGACGGACACACGCTCGTCGCGCAGATGGTCCGCGTGGACGGCACGGTGCCCGACTCCGTGACGCTCATGAAGGACGCGCCGTCGCCCAAGTGCCGGGGAGATGCCTACTGTGACGATACCAGGCCGTGCACGGTCGACACCTGCCAGGCCGACGGCTGTCACCACGAGGTGGTAACCCCCGACGCGGTGAAGGCGGCCATCAACGCCGCGCGCCTGGTCGATGGCTGCACAGGCCAGACGCTGCCGGCGTTCGTGTCGCGCGCGCTCACCCAGGCCGCCAGGATCGTGGATCGGGCGGCGCGGACCGGCAACCCGAACCGCACCGGCCAGCAGATGACCATTGCGGCCCACCGACTCGACGTGCTCGCCCGGCGGGCGGAGCGCGCGGCCAACCGGGGCCGCCTCGTTCCCGCCTGCGCCGCAGGGTTCGCAGCCGCGGTCGGGACCTCGGAGAGCCGCGCCCAGTGCCTGGCGAGCCAGCGGCTCCCCGTGGCCGACACCTACATCGAGGAGCTGCGGAAGGGCCGGAAGAACCACGGGGGGGCGCCCACGCTCAAGGTCGACAGCGCGCCCCGGAGCGTCGCCTACCTGAAGTTCGACCTCTCGGCCATCCCGCGCGTGCGCAAGGCGGTCCTCGTGTTGCACGTGGTGGGCAAGTCGCCGGACGGGGGCAAGGTGTACCGCATTCCGGCGACCGGCTGGGTCGAGGGCACGGGCAACCCCGACGTGGACCCGAACAGCGGGAAAGGCCCCGGGCTCACCTTCGCGGAGGTGGACACCAACGGGGACGGGGTGCTCGACGCGGCCGACGATCCTTCACTCGCGCCGCAGCCGGACGAGGTGGTGGCTAAGATGCGGGCGGTGGCGGACGGGGAGGTCGTTCATCTGAACCTGACCCGGGCCTTCCAGAGCGGGCCGGGAATCTACTCGTTCGCCATCATGAACCAGAACCCCGACGGCGCGAGGTTCGCGAGCAAGGAGAACCCAACGCCCCGCCTGCGCCCGGGCCTGCGCATCGTGCGGTGAGGAGGTGGTCGCGCGGCCGGTTTTTTGCGCTCCTCGCCTGGCGTGCTACCCGAAGGAGGCGATGGAGAGGACCAAGGCCGTGCGCGGGCTGGCAGCTGCGCTCGGAATAGGCCTCGGCCTGCGGGCAGCGCCGCCAAGCCGCTCGGCCTCGGTGACACCCTCACGCGCGCTCGGGCGTCAAGCCCGGCATGTGCGCGCCGCGGGCGCGGAGCTCGAGGCGGCGCGCGAGCGGCTCGCACAGGCGCGTCTCGCGCCGACGAACCCCGATCCTCTCCAGTGAGCTCGCCCGCCATACCGGACCGGGCGAGGCACAGCTCGACCGCGGCGTCGTGCTCGCGCAGTACTCGAGGTGGGAGGGGAGCGCGGGGTCTGCAGCGCGGGCGCCCGCCACAACGTGGCGCGCGCCGAGTACGAGTTTGCCGACGCGCGCCGCCTGTTCCGAGGGCGAGGTCCGCCGGAGCTTCTCCGCGCTCGCGGCGCGCTCGCGGCCGAGAGTGCCGCGCTTGCCGCCTGCATCGGCGAGGCCGCCCGCCGCCGCGGGCGGGCGGCGATTCGGGGAGCGGGAACGGGAACCGACTCGCTCTGCATGACTCGATGGCGAGCTGGTGCTCCTTCAGAGGATTGTCCTAATGAGCGGGCGCGCGTGCTACCCCGCTGCCCTGTTCCTCCGCCGCGGCGCGAGGTTCCGGCACGTGCGGCCGCCGCGTTCCTCGCGCTCGTCAGGCCGTCCTTCACATGCCTGGATGTGGATCGTCACCGGGGTGCTTCTCTTGGCGGGCCCGGCCGGAGGCCGTGAGCCCCAGACTCTGAAGCTCCGCTTCCCCCGCTTCACGGTTCGCCCAGGAGGCAGCCCGGAGGTCTGCTTCTTCGTCCGCGTGCCGACCCAGGTGCCGTTCGATCTGGCGTCGTTCGAGATCACGAACCGCGGTGCCGGAGGCAGTTTTGGCGTCCGCCACTTTCTCGTCTACCTCTACGCGGGCGAGCACTTGGACGAATTCTCCCGGGACGCGGGCCGGATTGTCGCGAGCCGTGCCTGCCTCGATCTCGGTCCGGCCGATCGGGACCGACGCCAGCTCATCGCCAGCGGCGCCGCCGCGCGGAGCCGGGGTGCCTTGCCGCCTGGCCTGGTCCTGCGGCTGGCGCCTGTCCCCGCGGTGCCGGGCGGGACGCCCGACGGCATCGGGCTCCTCTTCGATGCAAACTGGGTGAACGGCACGTCTGGGACGCGCCGCGGCTCGACGCGAGTTGTCCTGCACCGGGCCCGGCCGGAGGACGTGCGCCGCGTAGCCTTGCCGATCTTCGAGACCACGGCGGAGCTCGGCCTCCGGGTCCCACCCGGGCTCGTCGTGTCGTCCGAGACGTCCACCGCCGCGCTCAACGCCGCGCGGCCGGGCGAGGCGCCGCTGCGCGACGCATGGGAACCGGGCATCACCGCGGAAGGGGCGCCGCCCCCGAGCGGGGATGCCTGCGTTCTCGTCGTGACCGGACACATGCACAAGCGCGGTCGCTTTCTCGGAGTCGATCTGATCGGGCCCGACGGCCTTCCGCACAACCCGCCCGATGGGCCCGACAATCCCTTCGACCCGGGCCGGATCCACCTCTTCGCGTCCTCCGACTACACGGATCCGGGCGCAGTCACCTTCACGCCGCCGCAGCTCTTGCACGTCGGCGAGGCGCTGCACTACGCGTGCTGGACCGATAACGGGGTCACGATCACACCGCGGCTCGGCTGCGAGGAGATACCGGGGCAAGCCCCGGGGACGCCGCCCGCCGCGGGAGGCGACGGTCCGGCGAAGCCGTGTCACGCGACGGGCTCGAGCTCTCCCGAGTGCCCGCCGACCGACGCCGCATATCCGGACCGCCGGTTCACCGGGGCCTGCGTCCTTGCCAATGTCGTAGCGGGGACGACGCCGGATGACGAGGCCTGCGCGCTCGCCGGCGCGTACTTCGATCCGATCCCCGGTGCCGCGCCGGGCGCGGAGTGCGACGTGACACAGCTCCCGCTTGCGGGAAACCAGCGATGACGGCGAAGAGCCGCTGTGGCTTCCTCGTACTCGGGGTCGTGTTCGCAGCTCGTGCGGCAGGGGCCCACATCGAACCGATCGACCCGAGCTCCTGCACCTTCGATCCGATCGTGGTGGACGCCCCGGCGCTCGCCCTTCGGGCGGCCGCCGTTCCCGCCCGGGCCATCGACGCGCTGGAGATCACCTACGACACCGGGGCGAGCGCGGCGACGTTCGAGGCGGGCTCCGTCCCGGCCCGCGCTTTCGGCGGTAGCGGGATCGCGGGCACGCTTGCCTTCCCGGCCGCCTTCGAGATGCAGATGCAGGCGAGCGGCGCCCTCGCGGCTGAGAGCATTCCCCTCGCCTTCACCGTGGACGGCGTCGCGGCCAACGTGCGGACGACACTCACCACCGGGCTCGCGGCGGCGGGCGATGTCATCGTCGAGGGCGCGCCGCTCACTGGGCGCGGCTGGTTCACGCTGGTCGGCGTGGTCGGCAGCGGTACCCTCCCGCCGCCGCTCGGAGGCGCGCCGACGATCATTCGGCTGACCTGTCAGGCAACACCTGCGCCCGACCTCGACCAGTTCGCGGACCCGACGCTGAGCAGAGCGCTTTCCGGCATCATCACGAGGCGGGCGGTGCACCTGCGTGCCGTCCTCGAGCCCGGCCGCTCCCAGTCCCCTGACTTCGCAGGGACGCCCGCGATCGTGCGCCTGACCGCTGCCGAAACGACGATCGCGAGCGTTCATCTGCCCACGGGCCTGGCACCGCGGGGGCGGCGCGCATTCGTCGGACGGAGCGCCGATCCACCGGCGACCGTCGTGGTGCGGCGGGCGCATCGGGGGATGTACGTGCTCGCGCTGCGCGTGCGCGGCGCGACGATGCCGTCGGAAGCGGGCGCCATCACGGTCCAGATGACGTACCAGGTCGGCGGACTTCTCTCCCGCGTCAGCCGCCTCCTTCGGGCGACTGGCGGTGGTCGCGCTTTCATGTGCTGTGAGCCGTAGCTCACGCCGTCGCGCACAAAGCATCCCGAGGGTATCGGGAGGGTACACGTCCCGAGAAGGACGCGTTCATGGTGGAAGAAGTGGGCGGCGCGACGTCGAGCGCTGCCCGGTCACCACGCGCGAGAGGTCCGAGGCGAAGAACACGACCGGCCCGGGCCGCACACTACGGCCAGACCGTCCGTGTCCGCGCCCGCAATATCTCAACGAGGAGGTTACGCCTCCACCGACGCCCGGCGGGCAGACCCCCGTTCGTCTCTCCTGCTCGACGACTACGCGCAAGGCAATCTTGCAGGCCTGCGGAAACTGCGCCAACGCCAGATTGCGAGACCCTGCCACATCGGCTTCCGCAGCCAAATCGAGGTTGTCACCGGCATAGGGGATGTCCCGGCGCCTGTTGAACTGACGGGCTGAAGAAGGAGCGGCGGCTCCTTCCGCCGTCCATGGTAGGACGGCGGTCACCACAACCATTCGGAAGGAGCCGCCATGACGAAGAGTCGCACAG
>Ga0066686_10000275_pt1 | contig 16640 bp, 14 predicted proteins | sample GraSoiAngelo_135_FD_65627 | JGI IMG/M metagenome (GOLD analysis project Ga0066686, IMG submission 65627) | Grasslands soil microbial communities from the Angelo Coastal Reserve, California, USA - 14_0929_05_40cm | ecosystem: Environmental > Terrestrial > Soil > Grasslands | place: USA...
ACACCGCTGCGAACCCTTCCTCCTGGGTGTCCTCCCGGAAGGCGCTCGACGCCGACACGTCCACTGTCACGACGAGGTCGACCCCGAGGTTCCGTGCGGTGGCCGCCGGGAGGTTGTCCACGGTAGCGCCGTCCACGTAGTAGCGGCCGCGGATCTCCCGCGGCGGCAGATACCCCGGCATCGCGCACGAGGCGAACACGGCATCGGCGACGCGGACGTCCTCCAGGCCCTCAGCCCCCCAGAACACCTGCATACCGGAGTTGATGTCGACCGTGTTGACGATCAGCGGGCGCTGGAGCTGCTCGAAGGTGAGGTCGCCCACCAGCCGGTCGAGCAGCTCGTCGAGCGGCTCGCGGCGGAATAGGGCGGGGGAGCGCATCCGCTTGAACGCCATGTCGGCGTGCGCCACGACGAAGATGTCCCGGCGGCGCAGGTTGACGGCGATCTCGTGCAAGGCCTCCGGGCTGTGCCCCGCCGACCACGCCGCGCCCACGAGCGCGCCCACACTCGACCCGATGATACACGCGGGCACGAGCCCGCGCTCGGTGAAGGCCTGCAGCACGCCGATATGCGCGAGGCCCTTCATGCCGCCTCCGCCGAGCACCAGACTGAAGCGTGTATCCGTGTTCACGTGGTTGTGCGGCTTGCCCGCAGGGTGAGCCTCCGAGTAACGTAGTCGTGGCCCCCTGACCTGCGCCACTCGTGACCGATATCGCCTACCACCCGACACGACTCCGCGCCCTGCGCGACAGCTTCCGCGCCCTCCGCGCCACGGAGTTCCCCTGGACCGCGGACACGGTCTACCTGAACAACGCCTCCATCGGGCCGATCCCGGAGCGGACGCGTCGCGCCCTGGACGAATTCACCGCGAAGCGCACGGCCCCCCACCTGCTCCCGGACCGCGAATTGCTGGGCGGATTACAGGCAGCGCGCGAGGCGGTCGCGCGCCTCATCAACGCCGAGACCGGCGAGATCGCCCTCACCACCAATACGAGCTTCGGGCTCAACGTGGCGGCGCGGGCGCTGCCGCTCCAGCGCGGCGACGTGGTGCTCGTCTCGGACCGCGAGTTTCCGGCCAACGTGTATCCGTGGCTGCTCCTCAAGAAGCAGGGGATCGACGTGGAGCTCGCCCCCTGCGCGGCGGAAGGCTGGCCTGACGAGGACTACCTGATCGAGCGCCTCGAGGACCCGCGCGTCCGCGTGCTAGCGGTCTCGTTCGTCCAGTTCTCCAACGGCTACCGCGCCGACCTCGCGCGCCTCGGCGCCGCGTGCCGCGCCAACGGCACCTTCCTCGTGGTGGACGGCATCCAAGGCGTGGGGAATTCCGTGCTCGACGTGCGCGAGACACCGGTGGACATCCTCGCGTGCGGCGGGCAGAAGTGGCTGCTCTCGCCCTGGGGCTCGGGATTCATGTACGTGCGGCGGGAGCTCGTGCGGGTGCTGGAGCCCGCCGCGGCGGGATGGATGGCGTTCGAGGGCACCGACGACTTCTCCCGCCTCACCGAGTACAACCCCACCTTCCGCTCCGATGCCCGCCGCTTCGAAATGGTGACGCTCCCTTACCAGGACTTCTACGGCATGACCGCGTCCGTGGGGATGCTGTGCGAGCTCGGCGTGCGCGACATCAGCGAGCACACGCGCGCGCTGCACGAGGCGGTGTGGCAGTGGGCGGACTCGAACGGCGTGCGGGTCGTCTCGGCGCGCGAAGAGGCGCACCGCTCGGCCATCGTGTGCATCGCCCCCGAGCGCGCCGTCGAGGCGTTCCATGCGATCAAGCGCGCCCACATCATTTGCTCCCTGCGCGAGGGCGCGATCCGCCTGGCGCCACACTGCTACAACACGGTCGAGGAGATTGAGCGGGTGCTGGACGTGCTGGATCAGGTAGAGTGAGGGTGAAGCGTGACCGGCAACGTCGCATCCCGATGCCCATCCACCCACCACGCCCACACCACGAACAACCATCCGAAGACGATCCCGCCGATGGCGAGCGCCGGCACGCTCGGAGGTGGCGGGCTGAACAGCGAACCCACGTAGGACAGCGCCAGGACGGCCACGAGACCCAACAGGCCGTACCGCCCGACCCGGTCCCGAGCCCGCGTGCCCGCCGCGTACACCGCGATGCCGGCGACGAACATCACCGCCTCGACGGCGACAGTTCCCACCACTGAGTTCCACAGTCCCAGGCCGACCTTGGGCCCGCCGGGAGCGAGCGGCATGTCCGGGCGGTGGGTGATGTAGTCCAACACCCAGTGGCTCACCACGAGCAGGGCGATCGCGATCGCGCCCGCGCGGTAGCGGGTCCGCATGAAGTAGAGCAGCGCGAACAGGACGCCCCACGCGATCAGGGTGAGCAGGCTGTGCGAGATGGGGTACGAGTCGAACGTGAGGTTCAGGAACGGGTCGGTCGCCGGCGTGAGGGTCACCCGTTCCCACCCCAGCAACAAGAAGACGGGCCAGAGGAGGTCCGCGAGCGTGGGCGCGACGAACAGGGTGCCGAGCGCTGTCCTGGGCGCGACGCGCTTGGCGGCGAAGCCGAGGGCGTAGTGGCCGATGAACATGCGAACCTCCTTAGCTGCCGCGGCGCAGCAGCGCGTAGTCCTTCTTGCCCTTGCGCAGCAGCATGTTCCGGCCCGCGAGCCAGTCACGGGACTCGAGCTCGCGGTCGACGCGGTCCTCCCGCTGCTGGTTCACGTAAATCCCGCCCTGCCCGATCTGTCGGCGGGCCTCGCTCTTCGACTTGACCAATCCTGCCTGCACCAGAGCATCCACGAGCGGAATGGCGGTGCCCGACACCGTCGCCGTGGGAATCTCCCGCGCCATGGCGTCATACACGCCTTCCTTCACGGCGCGGGGGTCGAACTCGCCGAAGAGGATGGCGCTGACGCTAGTGGCGTTGTGTGCCGCGTCCTTGCCGTGAACCAGAGTCGTGATGTCTCGAGCCAAAACGGATTGCGCTTCGCGGCGACCGGGGTCCTTCGCATGGTTCTGTAGGAGGCTTGCGATTCCCTGGGGCCCGTCCTTGGGCATGAACGTGAACAGCTTCAGGTAGCCTTCGAGATCACGGTCGTCGACGTTGATCCAATACTGGTAGAACTTGTACGGCGACGTCATCTCAGGGTCGAGCCACAGCGCACCGGCCTCGCTCTTGCCGAACTTCGCACCCGATGCCGTCGTGACGAGTGGCGCGACTAGGCCGTGCGCCTCGCCGCCCTCCACACGCCGGATCAGGTCGATGCCGGCCGTGATGTTGCCCCATTGATCGCTGCCGCCCACCTGCACCGTGCAGCGCTCCTTGCGGAACAGATGCAGGAAGTCGTATGCCTGAAGCAACATGTAGCTGAACTCGGTGTAGGAAATCCCCGCGTCCAGCCGCCCCTGCACGGACTCCTTCTGGAGCATGAGATTCACGGTGAAGTGCTTGCCGACGTCGCGCAGAAAATCCACCAACCGCTGCGGCACGAGCCAGTCGGCGTTGTCGAGCACGAGGGGCCTGACCTCCTTCGCGTCGAAGTCGAGCAGCCGGCCCATCTGGTCGCGCTGGCGGTGGAGGTTCTCGCGGATCTGCTCTTTCGAGAGGAGCGGCCGTTCGTCGCGCTTGCCGCTCGGGTCGCCGATGAGCCCAGTGCCGCCGCCCATCAACACGATCGGCCGGTGGCCGGCCAGTTGGAGATGCCGCAGCAGCATCAGCGGCATCAGGTTGCCGAGCTGCAGCGAGGGTGCCGTCGGATCGAAGCCGCAGTACACCGTCCGGCGGCCGCTCGCGAGATGCGCGCGCAGCTCCGGCGTCGCCTGCTGGACGAAGCCGCGCCACTCGAGTTCGGTGAACACGTCCGGCATGGCGCGGAATCGTACGAGGCCCCCGAACTGCTGGCAAGCGGGCCCCGCCTCGACTAGGTTGTAAGCCGATGGCTTCCATCCCGGCGCCGCTCGCGCCGCGTTTCTCTCCGCAGGCGTGGTGGCACGACCCCAAGACCCGGGCCCGGTTGCTCGGCGCCGCGGCGCTGGCGTTCGCCTACGTCGTCGGCGTCGGCTACGGCTCATGGACCCGTGTATGCGCGGCGGAGCGCTGCCCCTCCATCTCGCGTCTGGTCAGCGGACCGGGGCCGCAGCAGACCTCGAAGGTCTACGCCGCCGACGGCCGCCTGATAACGGAGCTCGGCCTCGAGCGGCGCACCGTGCTGGCGCTCTCCGAGATCCCCGCGTCCGTGCGGCAGGCGTTCATCGGCACCGAGGACAAGCGGTTCTACTCGCACCACGGCATCGACTACGTGCGCATCCTCGGTGCGATCAAGGCGGACGTGCTCTCCCTCAGTTGGGCGCAGGGCTTCTCCACGATCACCATGCAGCTCGCGCGGAACATCTTTCCGGAGGAGATCTCGCGGGAGAAGAAGCTCACGCGCAAGCTGAAGGAAGCCCGCGTGGCGATGGAGATCGAGCACAGCTTCCCCAAGGACTCGATTCTGCAGCTGTACTTGAACCAGATCGATCTCGGCGCCGGAGCGCACGGGGTCGAGGCCGCGGCGCAGGTGTACTTCGGGAAGTCAGCGCGCCAACTGAACGTCGCGGAGGCCGCGACCCTGGCGGCGCTCCCGAAGGCGCCCGCCTTCTACAACCCCCGCACCCACCCGGACCGCGCCGTGCGGCGGCGCAACGCCGTGCTCAGCTTGATGCGCGACCAGGGGTACATCACCCCCGAAGAGGCGGAATTGTGGAAGGCCTACCCCCTGGTCCTCACGACGAACCGCACGAATTACGGGGACGTCGCGCCCTACTTCGTGGAGTGGCTGCGCCAGCAGCTCGACGCCCGCTTCGGCCGCGATCTGTACGAGGGCGGTCTGCGCATTTACAGCACGCTCGACCTCGACATGCAGGAGGCTGCGGAGCGATCGCTCCAGGCGCAGCTCGACGCGATCGAGGCCGGCGTGTACTCGAACGGGAAGCCGCCGGGCCGCGTGAGCTATCACGACTACATCGAGTCCGCCAAGGCCTCCGGCGAGGACCACGGCCCGTACTCGCCGTACCTGCAGGGCGCCATCGTCGCGTTGGAGGCGAACACTGGCTACATCCGCGTCATGGTCGGCGGCCGGGACTTCGACGACTCCAAGTTCAACCGTGCGACGCAGGCAGTCCGCCAGCCGGGCTCGACCTTCAAGCCGTTCGTGTATTCCGCTGCGGTGCGCGCCGGCCACCCGGTCACCGAGATCTTGGACGACTCGCCCCTCAATCCGCCGGTGATCCAGCTCGACAGCACGCTCTGGCAGCCGAAGGACGACGACGACACGACGCTGGGACAGATCCCGATGCGGCAAGCGCTCTATCTGTCGCGCAACCTCGCCACGATCAAGCTGGGCATGCAGCTGGGCGAGCAGACCGTGATCGGGGAAGCGCGCCGCTACGGGATCACCACACCGCTGCGGCCCTATCCGTCGATCCATATCGGCGCGAACGGCGTCATCCCGCTCGAGATGATTTCCGCGTACACGGCGTTCGCCACGCTGGGCGCGCGCGCCTACCCGCTGGGGATCCTCCGCGTGGAAGACAGCCATGGGAACATCCTGTGGCAGCCGCCGGTGCGGCGTGAGGACGTGATGGATCCGGCGCACACGTGGCTGCTCGTGGACATGATGAAGGACGTGATCCACCGCGGGACGGCGTACAGCGCGGTGTGGAAGGCGGGATTCACGCTTCCCGCCGCCGGGAAGACGGGGACGACGGACGACTACACCGACGCGTGGTTCATCGGATACACACCGGAGCTTGTGGCCGGGGTGTGGATCGGCTACGACCTCCAGCAACGCATCCTCGAGCATAACGCGGGGGGCGGCCGCATTACGGCGCCAGCCTGGACGGCGTTCATGCGCGACGTGTACGACCGGCGCCCGGCACCGGCGGACTGGGTCCGTCCGGACTCGCTCGTCACCCGTGAGGTGGACCAGACAAATGGGTACGTGGCGTCGCCGTACTGCCCGCTCGAGGTCCGCCATTGGGACTGGTTCTACCCGGGCACGGAGCCCACGCAGGTGTGCCCGGTGCACACGCCGTTCGGCATCGGCGTCACGCCGTAGGACATGCTGCGCCTTCGGGCCGGCTCGGTGCATCCGGTGACGGCGCCGCCCATTTCGGACGGCGCCGTTCTCATTGCTGGCGACGGCCGCATCGCAGCCGTCGGCCCACACGCCCGCGTCCCCACTCCGCCGGGAGTGGAGATCCGAGAATTCCCGGACGGCGTCCTCGTCCCCGGGCTCGTCAACTGTCACACGCATCTCGAGCTCACCCATCTCGCGGGACGCGTGCCGACCCCGGAGTTTGCCGCGTGGATCCGCCGCATCCGTGAGCTCAAGGACGGGACGCGGCTGCCAGAATTCCGCCACGCTGCGGAGCAGGGCATCCGCGACTGCTGGGCGGCAGGGGTTACCTGCGTCGCCGACACGGGAAGCACCGGCGCCGTGATGGAGGTGCTGCAGGCGCTCGGGGGGCGGGGCATCGTCTATCAGGAGGTCTTTGGCCCCGACCCGGCGCGCTGCGAGGCGAGCCTCGCCGAGCTCGAGGCCGCCGTCGAGCGGCTCCATTCGTTTGCCTCCGACCGGTTGCGCCTCGGCGTGTCGCCCCACGCGCCCTACACCGTCAGCGCCCCGCTCTACCGGGCCGTCGCGGCGTTCGCCCGTCGCCGCGGCCTGCCGCTCGCCGTGCATGTCGCCGAATCGCGGGAGGAGAGCGCGCTCGTGCGCGACGGCGCAGGGCCGTTTGCGGATGCGCTGCGCGCGCGTGGGATTGCGGTGCAACCGCTGGGCCTGTCACCCGTCCAGTACCTCGTGCAACTTGGCGTCGTGCAACATGGAACTCCTGCTCTCTGCATCCACTGCGTTCAGGTCAGCCAGCAGGACGTCGCTCTCCTGAAGGCCGCCGGCGCAGCCATCGCCCATTGCCCGCGCTCGAATCGTGCCCATGGGCACGGCGCCGCGCCCTTCGCCGCCTTCCGCGCTGGGGGGATCCCTGTCGGCCTCGGCACCGACTCCGTCGTCAGCACGGGGGACGTGAACCTGTGGGGCGACGCGCTCGCGGTTGGCCTCGCTGGCGAAGACGCGCTGCGCATGTTGACGCTCGAGGGCGCGCGGGTGCTGGGGCTGGAGTCGGCAATTGGATCGATCGAGGTCGGCAAGCAGGCCGATCTCGCCGTGTTTGTCGGGCTTCTGTCCGACCGTCCGACCGTCCGACCGTCCGACGCCCTTCTCACCGTCGTCGCCGGACAGGTAGTCCACCGCTACATTGGGAGCGCATGAAAACCCAGCGCCACGCGGCCATTCTGAAGGTCATTCGTCACCAGCGCGTGGCGAGCCAGGAGCAGCTCCGCGAGCTGTTGCGCGCGGAAGGGTTCGAGGTGACGCAGGCGACCCTGTCACGCGACATGCGGGAGCTGGGGCTCGCCAAGGTGGCCGCGCCCGACGGCGCCTCCCATTACGCCCCGCCACCCGAGGGGGCACCCGCCATCCGCCCTCACCTGGAGCAGGTCCTGCCCGCGATGCTGGTCTCCGTGGACGGCGTCGGGCCGTTGCTCGTGCTGAAGACCCCCGCAGGCAGCGCCCAGGCGCTTGGCGTCGCGCTCGATGGGGCCGGATGGGCGGAGATCGTCGGCACCATCTCGGGTGACGACGCGGTCCTCGTGATCACGCGGAGCGAGCGGGCCCGCCGTGCCGTGCACACCCGCCTGCAGGAGCTCGCCGGCCTGTCCTCGTGAGCCTCCGGCCCCGGTTGACAGCCGTCCGGGGCGATGTATGTTTATGCATCCTCTTGCATAAAGGTACAGGGAGCGCGTCATCATGGGGCCGCTAGTCGTTCTCGCCTACTCCGGCGGACTCGACACGTCGGCGATCGTTCCCTGGCTCCGCGAGCACCACGGGGCCAGGGTTCTGTGTTTCGCGGCCGACGTGGGGCAGGGCATCGGGGAGCTGGGCGATCTCGTCGCCAAGGCCAAGCGCTCGGGCGCTACGGACTGCGTCATCGAAGACCTGCGCGAAGAGTTCGTGCGGGACTTCGTGTTTCCCTGCCTGCGCGCCGGGGCCGTGTACGCCCGCACCTACTTGCTCGGCACGGCGATGGCGCGGCCCCTCACGGCGGCGCGCCAGGTCGCGCTGGCGCAGCGCGCCGGCGGGCAGGCGCTCGCGCACGGCTGCACCGGCAAGGGGAACGATCAGGTCCGGTTCGAGCTCACCTACGCCGCGCTCGCCCCCGACCTCCAGGTCATCGCGCCGTGGCGCGAGTGGGAGTTCCAGGGGCGCGAGGATCTCATCGCATACGTGCAGGCGAAAGGCATTCCGGTTCAGGCTACGGTTGAGAAGCCGTATTCCACCGACCGGAACATCTGGCATTGCTCCCACGAAGGCGGCATTCTCGAAGATCCGTCGCAGGAAGCTCCCGAGCACATTTTCGTGATGACGGCGGACCCAGTGGCGGCGCCCGATGAGCCGGTGGTGGTCGCGATCGGCTTCGAGGAAGGGACGCCGGTTTCGGTCGATGCCGTGCCGCTGGGGCCGGTCGAGCTGCTCGAGACCCTGAACGCGGTCGCGGGCGAGCACGGGGTGGGTCGGGCCGACGTCGTCGAAGATCGCTTGGTGGGGATGAAGTCGCGTGGGGTGTACGAGACCCCGGGGGGCACGCTGCTGCATGCCGCGCACCGCGAGCTCGAGCAGCTGGTGCTCGACCGCAGGGTCCTGGGGCTCAAGGATCAGCTCGCGCTCCAGTACGCGGACCTCGTGTACGACGGCCGGTGGTGGACGCCTGAGCGGGAAGCGCTGGACGCCTTTGTGGCGGCCACCCAGAAGCGCGTGACGGGGACCGTGCGGCTGAAGCTGTACAAGGGCGGCGCAGCCGTCGCGGGCCGCGAGAGTCCGTACGCCCTGTACCAGCCTTCCTACGCGACGTTCGGGAAGGAGAACGTCTACAACCAGAAGGACGCCGAGGGCTTCATCCGCCTCTACGGGCTCGGGATCAAGATCGGGGCGGCGCTCGAGGCCGCGCGTCAGCGCGAGATTGGGGCCGTCGCGGACTGATGGCGCCCCCGTCCCCGCCCCCCTCGCCTCCCCCACCGCCGCCGCCGCTCAACCAGCCGACGGAATCCGCACCGCATCACATGTGGGGCGGGCGGTTCGCCCTGGGGCCGAGCGAAGCGCTCGACGCTCTGAATCGCAGTCTGCCGGTCGACCACCGCCTGTGGCCGCAAGACGTCGCGGCCAGCAAGGCCTGGGTCCACGCGCTCGGTCGCGTCGGCGTCCTGACGCCGACCGAGGAATCGCACCTGCTCGACGGGCTCGACCGGGTGGCCGAGCGGCTGGCAGACGGCGCTGCCGTGGGCGCACCCGATGAGGATGTGCACACGCTGGTTGAGCGCCTGCTGTACGAGGAAGTGGGCGCGGTCGCGGGGAAGCTGCACACCGGACGGTCCCGCAACGACCAGGTCGCGACGGACCTGCGGCTCTGGACCCTGAACGCGATCGACCAGCTGGATGCCGACCTGGCGGCGCTGGGCCGCACCGTGCTCGCGCGCGCGCGGGACGGGATCGACGACATCCTTCCCGGCTACACCCACGGGCAGCGCGCGCAGCCGGTCCGCTGGGCGTACGTCCTGCTCGCCCACGCCTGGCCCCTGGTGCGCGACCGCCAGCGGCTCGCCGACGCGCGGCGCCGCGTGGCCGAGCTGCCGCTCGGCTCGGGCGCGCTCGCGGGCTCAGGCTTCCCCGTCGACCGCGTCCTGCTGAAGGAGGCGCTCGGGTTTCGCAGCGTCTCCGCCAACGCGCTCGACGCGACCGGCGACCGGGACTTCGTCGCCGAGGTCCTCTTCGCCCTCACACTCGCGGGCATGCATCTTTCGCGGCTCGCGGCGGAGGTGGTGTTATACGCCAGCGCCGAGTTCGGGTTCGTGAAGCTCGCTGATGAGTTCAGCACGGGTTCGAGCCTGCTGCCGCAGAAGCGCAACCCCGACGTCCTTGAGCTCACCCGCGCCAAGGCGGCGCGCGTGCTCGGCGACCTGGTGGCGCTGCTCGCGACGCTCAAGGGCCTGCCGGCCGGGTACAGCAAGGACCTCCAGGAGGACAAGTCGCTGCTGTTTGACGCCTTCGACACCCTGGGTCTGGTGCTCCCCGCCCTCACCGGCGCGATCGCCACCCTGGAAGTGAATCGCGACCGCATGCGCGCGGCGCTCGATGCATCGCTCCGCGCGACCGACCTCGCGGATCTGTTGGTGGAAGCGGGCGTGCCGTTTCGGGAGAGCCACGGGCTCGTGGGCCGGCTGGTGCGGGAGGCCGAGCGGGCAGGCGTGCCGCTTGACCGCGTGGCGCCGGCCGTCGCGGCGCAGATTCACCCGGCGCTCGGCGCCGCGCTGAGCCAGCTTGGAACCTGGGAAGACTCAGTCGAGGGGCGCGCGACGCCCGGGGGCTCGTCGCGTAAGTCGGTGGAGGATCAACTGGAGGAGCTGCGGAAGGCGTTGTTGCCCGGAGGCGTGCCTTAACCCGCGCTCTTGCCGCGCGTTAGCCGGCTGTGTAGCATACGTGGCCGTCCCACCCGTCCCGGGCTTGGACGGCCGCTTTTTCGCCGGGGGACTGACGTGCGCTGCCTCGCGCTCAACGCCTCGTTCGAGCCGCTGACCATGGTGCCGGTGCGCCGGGCGTTGCGCCTCGTGATCGACCGCAAAGCGGAGATCGTCGAGGCCGACGGGGCGGTAGTGCGCAGCGAACGCCTGCAGATCCCCCGGCCGGCCGTCATCCGGCTGGTCAAGTTCGTCCACGTTCCCCGCCGCTTCCGCCGTCAAGTCACCAACACGTTCCTGTTCGCCCGCGACAACTACCGCTGCCAGTTTTGCGGCCGCGCGCAGCCGGAGCTGCGGTTTCGGGAGTGCCTCACGCGGGACCACCTCGTCCCGCTGTCGCGCGGCGGCACCAACGCCTGGACGAACGTGCTCACCGCCTGCTCCAGCTGCAACACACGCAAGGGCAACCTCCTGCCCGAGGAGGCGGGGATGCACCCGCTGCGGCCCCCGTTCGAGCCGCACTTCGTGCATCTCGCGTGGGCGGTCCGTCGCCTCACGTCGATCCAGTCGAAGTACATCCGCACGTTCTACGGGGCGGACGTCCTGTCCACGCTCGAGGCGATGTGAAACGGGGCGCCTGGCCGTGGCTCATCGCCGGCGCGGCCGCGGTGGCGGTCCTCGTCGTGTTGCTCGTGCCGCGGTGGGGGCAGGCAGCGCCGCACCCCGATCCCCGGCCCGGCGTTACCGCCGACAAGGTGCTGCCGCTCTCCCTGGTGCCCGGGAGTCCGGGGGCGCTCGACGCCTACGAGGCGGCCCGGCGCGTGCCGCACGTGCTGGACGGCGTGTATTGCCACTGCAACTGCAGCAAGTCCTTCGGGCATCGTTCGCTGCTCACGTGCTTCGAGTCCGATCACGGCGCGCACTGCGACATCTGCATCGGCGAGGCGCTGCTCGCCGCGCAACTCGCGGCCCAGGGTACGTCGCTCGACGAGATCCGCAGGGCGATCGACGCGCGGTTTGGCAGCTAGCTTCCCCCTCGTACCGATTCCGACCGAGCCTCAAGGGTGAGTCGCGGCAACCCGGCGATCCGCACCAGGACTCGCTGCGCGCCGCGCACCAGCGCGTCGCCCAGGTCGCCGCGCCCGGACACCGCGGGCGAGACGTCGCCCTTGAGCCACCGTTCCAGCTCCCGCAGGTCCGTGTCGTTCAACGTCGATACCTCGAGCCGGCAGAGGTAGTAAAACCGGCCCGCCCCTTTGGGCGCGAGCGTGATCTTGTAGGGGATTTCGAGCGCGCGGCCCAGGGCTTGGGCGGTCGCGTAGCGTGCGGTGGTCCCGTTCGAGCGCAGCAGCACGAAGTCGTCCGCCAGCGGATCGTAATGCGCGACGACGTCCCAGGCCGCCTCGCTCGCGTATTGGTCGAACCAGGTCGCCCGGGTGCGCCACAGCTCGAGGCGAAAGTGGAGGCGGAGCGGAAAGCCCGAGCGCATGAGCCCGACGAACTTCCCGTTCGCGAGCAGCGCGACGACCTGGACGCGGGGTATACCGTTTTGCAGTATGATCGAGAGCGACGGGTCTTGCGCGGCGGCGGGCAGCGCCGCCCCGGAGAGGAGGAGGGCGAGGACCGCGAGTCCGCGCCGCACTCAGAAGCGATGGTCGAGTCGCAGCGTGAAGCGCAGCGGTTCGCCCGTGGTCACCGCCTTCGCGAAGTACACCCCGAAGCCGCCCCAGTCCATCCCTAGCCCCAGGTCGGCGAGCCAGCTACCGCTGCTGGGCAGCCGGTCGGCGGGCAGCCGCCCCGGTCCGTCTCCCACCAGCCACGCCTGGCCGGCGTTTCCGAACACCACCAGGTCGGGCCCCTGGAGCGTGAACGGGGACTTGACGCCTTCGTCCTGCGGCCGGGACGTGCCGTACGACCAGTGCAGCGACAGATGCCCGCGATACTCGATCTGGGTGACCAGGATACGGTCGCACGCCGCCACCCGCGAGGTGCTGAAGACCGAATCGGTGAGGTCCCCGTTGCAGGCGGAGTGGCGGAAGCCATAGCCGGGGAGCGGGTCGGCCCCACCGAGCGACAGTCGTTGCTGGAGCGGCAGCGCGTCGCCGCCGAGCCAGCCGCCGGCGAGGACGCGGAGATTCACCCGCCCCGAAGGGCTGATTCGGGTGTAACGACGGACGTCGAGAAACAGGCGGCTGAACTGGTATGATCCGTCGGTGGGGATCGGCCGGCGGACGCCGACGGGAAGGACCTGTGGGCTGACGTCGTCGCTCCAGCTGCTGTTGACCTCCGCCCGCACGAGCCACCCTGCGGTCGGCTGGTCGCGGTCGTTGCGGGTGTCGAACGTCACCACTCCGCCGAGCGTCGTGTAATGTCCATCGTCGATCGGCGGGTTTTGCCGCCACGGCGTACTGTTGCGGAACACGGTCCACGGATCGCGGGCGGTCACGCTGATCTGCTGGTCGCGGGTGAGCTCGAGCGCCAGGGTCAGCGGCCCGCTGGGCTGCACAAACGCGCGCCCACTCACGCCCCGCGCCAGGTAGTAATCGCGATAGTCGCGCTGGAACAGGAACGCCGCCCACCCCACTTCGGCGCTGCGGAGGCCCCACGCCTCGACCGGCGTGACGGCGCTGTACGCGCGGAACCCGATGCCGATGCCGCGTTGCTCTCCCCCGCCCGAACGTAACTCCGAGCGCACGAGGTACCCGAGGTTCCCGGGCTCACCGCCTACGTCGCCGACCGAGCGGGCGATGCCGAGGGCGTCGAAGCGTAGCCCGACCCCCTCGCGTACGCGCCAGGCAAACTCGGGACCGAAGACGATCGGGACCCCCTCGACGCGGTTGAACGTCCCGCCGGTCGCAACCGTCAGCGAAGAGTGGGCCTCCGTCGTCGTCCACGTCTTGCGCGCGCCGAAAAAGGGAATGCGTCGTCGCGGGTTCGGCGCCAGGGCGATCTCGTCCCCGTCCGTGCGGTAGGACAGCGGCTCGCGATACACGCGGACCTCGCCCCCCACGCGCGAGCCCGGGGCACGCGTCATCGTGCCGCCGAGCACCAGCACGTCCCCCGTCACCTCGGCGGTCGAGTCGAGCGTGGCGTCACCGTTCACGACGAGCAGGGTACCCGCGATCCGGCCGCCCAGCGACACCGAGCCGTTGCGCACGCCGACGTCGCCACGCCACTCGTTGCCGGGTGGCAGAGAGGTGCGGCCAACGAGCCGGGTGGTGGTGGCGGCGTTGAAGAGGCGAATCGCCTGCTCGGCGACGGGCCGGGGGAGCTCCCGCGGACGGGCGGTGACCGCGGCGCTCTCCGGGTTGATGACGATCGCCGTGTCTTGCGCGACGGCGGCGAGGGGAGCCAGCATCGAGCAAACGAGGAGCAGCGCTGCGCGCATGAGACCGACCTGGGACGGAGTCGCGCTCGAGCGACGCACGGTGCGTGCCGCGCGGTGGGCGTGCTCGGCGCCCCGGCCTGCGTGTCGCGTCGCCATCCTCGCGACAGGGATCCGTGTCATCCCGTCACGTTCCGCGGCGGCTCGAGACCGAGGCGGCGCATGCGGCGGTAGAGGTTGGCGCGGTCGGTGGAAAGCCGGCGCGCCGCGTCCGCGACGTTCCCGCGCGCCGCCGACAGCGCGCGCGCGATCAGCGTGCGCTCGTACTGGTCCAGTGCCTCGGAGAGGGCCACGTCGGGCTGGGCGTCGGCGCCCGCTGCCGGGCGCCTACCGCCGTCCTGGGGAACGACCCGCGCGACGTCGTCCGCGCTGATTGTGTCCGTCGCGGCGAGGATGGCGAGCCGTTCGACGATGTTCGCGAGCTCGCGCACGTTCCCCGGCCAGAGATACGCCGCGAGCAGCTGGAGCGCCCCGGCGTCGAAGCGCACGGAGCGCCCGAGCCGCGCCTCCTGGCGCGCGGCGAAGTGCTGCACCAGGGGGGGCACGTCCTCGGGACGCTCCCGCAGCGGCGTGATGTGGACCGGCAGCACGTTGAGGCGGAACAGCAGGTCCTCCCGGAAGCGGCCGGCCAGGGTTTCCTTCGCCAAATCTTTGTTGGTCGCGGCGATCACGCGCACGTCCACCGTGACCGGCTTCTCGCCGCCGAGCCGCTCGATCACGCCGGTCTCGAGGACCCGCAGGAGCTTGGCCTGCGCCTCCGGGCCGAGGTCGCCGACCTCGTCCAGAAACAGGGTGCCGCCGTCTGCGAGCTCGAAGCGGCCCAGGCGGCGCTCCGTCGCCCCGGTGAAGGCGCCACGCTCGTGGCCGAACATCTCCGACTCGACCAGGTCCTTGGGGATCGCGGCGCTGTTGACGCACACGAACGGGCGTGCGGCGCGCCCGCTCTGACGGTGGATCGCCGACGCCACGAGCTCCTTCCCCGTGCCCGATTCCCCCGTGATCAGGACGCGCGCCTCGGTGGGCGCGATGCGGGCGATGAGCGCCCGCACGGCATCGATCCCGGGGCTCACGCCGATCAGGGGGTCACTGTGCCCGAGGGCTTCATGCAGCCGCCGGTTCTCGGCGCGGGTGCGGGACAGCTCCAGCGCGCCGCGCAGCGCGACGAGCACGCCCTCCGGGGTGAGGGGCTTCTCCAGGAACTGGAAGGCGCCGAGCTTGGTGGCGCGCACCGCATCGGTGAGGTTCGCCTTGCCGCTCATCATGACGACCGGCACGTCGGGCGCGCGCCGCTTCAGCTGTTCGAGCGTCGCAAGCCCGTCGGGTCCACCAGGCATCATCAGGTCGAGCAGCACGGCGTCAGGGGCCGCGCGCTCGAGCGCGGCGAGCGCCCCGTGTCCGTTCGCCGCCTCGGCGGTCTCGAAGCCTTCCGCCTGGAGCAGGGCGCCGAGCATCCGCCGGATGTTCGCCTCGTCGTCCACTACGAGGACGCGTGGGCTCATGGCGGGAACACCATCGTGAAGGTGGCGCCGCCTCCAGGCGTCTCGTCCGCGCGGATCGTCGCGCGACACGCCTCGAGCGTCTGACGCACCAGCGCCAGCCCGAGCCCCGTCCCGTCCTGCTTCGTGGTGAAGTACGGCTCGAAGACGCGCTGGCGCAGGTCCTCCGGGATGCCGGGACCATGGTCCGCGATGGTGACAACGACTCCGTCACCCGGGCCGCCCGAGATGGCGACGTCGATGCGCCCCTGTCCACCCATCGCCTCCGAGGCGTTCCGCAGCAGATTGGAGAATGCCCGGCGCAACGGGTCGTAATAGGCGAGGAGTGTCTGTCGCCCGCCATTCGCGTGCACGCTCACCCGCACGCCGTCTGGGACCGCTGTTCGGCTGAGCTCTTCGAGCAGCTCCACCAGATCCACCTCGCTCTGCGGACCCTCGGGGAGGCGGCCGAACTCGGCGAACTCGCGCGCCAGCAGCTCGAGACGCTGCGTCTCCGCGGCGAGCACGTCCACCGCTACCGCTGCCCGCCCGTTGGCCGGACCGCCCGGCCGACGCAGCTGATCCACGGCTATCCGCATCGCGGTGAGCGGATTCTTGATCTCGTGCGCCACGCGGCGAGCGACCTCCCGAAACGCCCGCAGCCGCTCGGCCTCGAGCTCGCGGTCGCGGGCCACGTCGAGCGCCCCGGCGAGCTCCCGCAGGGCCTGGCGCAACGCCTCGAAGTCGGGGGCGCCACGACGCGGGAGACCGGCCGGGAGGGGCTGCCGCCGGCGGATCAGCCGCGTCCACCCCACCAGCTCATCGATCGGTCGTGAAAGCTGCCGCGAGAGGTGTCCCGCGAGCCGTACCGCCGCGAACAGCACCAGTGCCCCGAGCACCACGACCACGGCGACGAACCCGCCGGCGTAGTAGCGGAAATAGGTCTCGGCGCGACGGGCGAGCGTCACTGCGTTCGAGATCTCGGCGAGATGATCGCGCACCGCCGTGCGTTCGGCGGGGGCCAGTCGCAGGGTGTCCACGCGCTCGAGCATGTGCCGTGCGGACATGGCGACCTGCTCGAGCGACGCGCGCGCACCCGCTGAAGGGGCACCGACACGGACCGCCAGGGCCCAGCCGATCACGGCGAGGATGATCGGCACGGCCGTCAATGCCGCGAGGACCAAGAAGATCCGCTGGCGGAAGGAAAGCGGCATATTGTCAGCAATCTAGGGCCAAAGCCCGGGTGCGACAATTCGACACA
>Ga0066686_10000283_pt1 | contig 16558 bp, 15 predicted proteins | sample GraSoiAngelo_135_FD_65627 | JGI IMG/M metagenome (GOLD analysis project Ga0066686, IMG submission 65627) | Grasslands soil microbial communities from the Angelo Coastal Reserve, California, USA - 14_0929_05_40cm | ecosystem: Environmental > Terrestrial > Soil > Grasslands | place: USA...
TACGCGTAGTAGTCGCAACAAGGGAGACATTAGGACCGCGGTGGTGGTTGGTCTGATTGCGAAGCTGATGTCGATTCTATCGATCTTACTGATCCTCACATCAGGGTTCCTTGGACCTTTCAATCCTGTTCCGCAGGCCAGAGCGATGACAAGCTCTGCAAACTAGGCCTTTCGAATGGAACACGGGGCTAGCAGTGGAATTAGCTTCTTCAGGAACGGCTCTTGGTGGAGTGAGCGTACCTAGGTTTGAGCGAGGATTGTCACCCGATGAGTTGGCGTCTCTATCCCCTTTGACGATTTGCAAGTCTTCTCAATCTCTTCCAAATACCGCTTGTCTTTTTCAGGGTCGAACTCAGGGATTATGGGCGAGTCCTTCAGCCTAATGGTCAGATCCTTAATAGTTGGAAAAATCTCGGTGGCAATGTACTCCGTGATTTGAAGGTTCTCGAAGCCAGCTTCTCTTAGCAATCTTTCCTTCAAAGCGATAACTCTTTCCGAAGCTAGCATCTGCCCTCTACCGAATATCCGCGCCAGATTTTCTTTGTCACGCTCCCCGATTGTAATCTCCATTAGAATTCCGTGTCTCTTCAAAACTCTCCGAGCTTCTCGCAAGGAGCTCTTGCGGTCTGTGATGGGCCCACGTCTGCAAGTAACTAGGTCGAAGGTTTCGTTCGGAAAATGCAGGCTCTCAGCATTCGCTAGCTCAAACCTCAGGTTCTTCTGGCCGCTTTTTGAAAGGTTCTTTCTCGCTTCCGAGATCGCGACCCTTGAAAAGTCCACTCCGACAACTTCTATAGCTCGCTCAGCCATTTTGATCGTGAACAGGCCGTCTCCGCATCCAACGTCAAGAACTACTTTCCCGACACATGTATTCAGCATCTTGGCATCAAATTCGTCCTCTCCATCGTTGCCCTCGGTGACGGCGGCCTCTACCATGTAGTTTTCCGGTAGGGCGTAAACTTTCTCCCAGTATTCTCTGTCTTCATACTCCCAGCCTGTCATCTTGAGCCATCAGGTCTAGCTTTCAATCGACCCTCAAGGGATTGACCGCTTTAGAAATAGGAGATCAGCATACTATTTTGATTCCCATTCGAACTGAGCTTCCGTAAAGGGAAGGCCCGGTAATGCCTGAGTTGGGCTGAGCCATAAATGCGTAGGCTATGTCTACTCCTAAGGGAAGACTTCTTACAAAAGAACTGCTGCGCGACTTCTTACAAAGAAACGGCGAGGGCTACTCCTCTATGGTAGGGAAGACTCTGCAGGTGCTGCTGAAGCAGGCCCAGAGCTGGTTATCGGCTCTTGAGAACGGACCCTCTCTCAAGCTAGAGGAGCTAACTAAGCAGATTTCCGTAGAGGACCTAGACGATTTTGTTCTAAAGGCTAGAAGCGAAATAGAATCAGCTTTGATTGGACTTGAAGCGATGAGGCAGAGGACTCCATCTTCCGACTTTCTTGGAGAGTTGCAGAAGTTCGATGACAGACTCAAGACAGCTATGGTCAAGTCCTATGAGAAATATGATGTAGCGTCCTGGGAGAGAAAACCTGCGCCGGTGGATTTCGAATACTTGCCATCGACGTCTTGGTAGTATATAATCTGGACCACAAAACCCGGGCGAACCGAGTCCGGAACTTTGGTGCACACACTAGAGCTCTGAAGACTCTGAGCGATTTTCGTTCGCTGATGGAGCATTCTGATAATATCATGAGTCAGTTCATTCTTGTGCGAGCTGATTCTTGCTGACAGTTTGGGGAAAACCCGAACGCCATCACTGGCTTGGCGCTGAAACGACTGCCACGTCGTCAGCTCTAGCAGGATTATCAACGCTTCAGCATTCGTTACCCAGGGTCCACTTGTGCCATCACTGCAACTTGAGTCGTCTCTTTCCCAGAGCATAGATTGAAAGAGTCACAGCCGAAAGTGAGGCAACTTCTCCCGCTAGCACCACAAAGACGAACAATACACCCGTTTCCCTACCAATCTCCACAAGGCTCGGAGGAGTCAAGCCGGTAGTGTGGCCCAAGAAGCCCCAATTGCTCAGGGACGACAAGATCAAAACCAAAACGTATCCTATGCGCTTCTGATTCCAGCTGGCAGCGACCCCTCCGAGGTAAACGACCGCGAAGAGCGGATTGATCGTGGCATCCAACGTTTCCCCAGAAATGCTTCCAATCTCCAACCGAACGATGGCGTCAGAAACATGAATCAGGCCAAAGAGAATCGACACCAGGGACGCAACTACAAGAGCGATGAGCCAAGCAGGCTTCTGAACAGGGTACACAACTCGACTTTCTATTCCAGTCTAGCTAAAAAGGTGTCACAGGGTAGGGCCGAACAGAAAGCATCTTTTGCAAACCACTGTAGCGAGTTCGGATTAATCGCTGCGAAGACTAGCCGATTGTTGTCGAATTGTCTTCGACAAGGGTTCAGGATGCCCTTTGGGAGATGGGGAGATTGACATATTGTTCGGGGGTCAAAATCCTCACACGGTAATTTTGTTCGATGGCGATCCCGAGATAACAAAAGAGGGTTGTTTTGCATTCTGGGACAGCCTAGTGGAGTCCAAGCGAATTTCGCAACTCACTAACCTCCGCACCTCGAACTCACTAATTCAAGCCAACTATGTTGATTTCAGGCTGCAGCCAATAGAAGGACCGGCGGGTTGTGGTTGTTGTTGTGATGCTGTAGAAGATTTACGAGGAAAGTGAAGCGCCAAAGTAGAGGGCAACGGTGGCCACATCTTGAATGTCGACAACTCCGTCGTCGTTCAGGTCGGTTGCCGCGTTCCAGTTTGGACTGGTGGGTGTCCCTCCGAAGGCGATTGCCACCGTCGCCACATCTATGATACTCACGATGCCGTCCTGGTTTAGGTCGGGGGTCCGGGAGAAAGTGCAACGAGATGATGCTCCGTAGACATTAATTGTGCAACTGACCGCAAGCCAATTGGGACTTATGGGGATCTCGCCTATGAAAACTGCTCTCCCGGACGTATCGATGGACAGATTCACGCCAAATTTTTTCGAGTATTTCAGGGTGCCATCGGTGCCGTTTACTATATTGAAGGATGTTGGCCCAATTAGTGTTCCAGAAGTACTGTTGACGGAGAGATTGCCTATGATGGTCGCGTTCATGCCGTTGAACGTGAGGGAATACTGGAAGATGTCGGGTGGAACCACATGGAGGTAGGATGTCGTCGAGCGCAATGTGCTGTTGGCCGCTCCTTTGATTCCAATCGGGTAATAGCCCGAAGGGGTGGAGGAAGAAGTGGCCAGAGTGAGTGTACTGTTGAAGGGCAACTGGGCACTTGAAGGAGAGAACGAGCATGAGACGCCTGCCGGGAGCTGGCTACCGCAGGCGAGAGTCACGTTACCGGAGAAGGCTCCGATGCCAGTTACTATCACTTTGAAATTGGACTCAGAACCCTGCGTGGAGATCGTGGACCCTCGGTCCGTAGAAATCGTGAAGTCTTGAAATCTCACGATTACCGAAAGAGAATGTGACAGTGAAGCACTGCTACCCGTGACCGTCACGTTGTACGTTCCAGTTGCTCCTGTGCATGACAAAGTAGAGTTTTGGGCAGCGCCAAGACTCAAAGAAGACGGGCTCAGAGTGCAAACCAAACCTTCTGAGGGTGACTCGACCGCGGTCGCGTTCACCGTTCCGATGAACCCATTCAAAGGAGTCATAGTAACGGTGACAGTAGCGGTGGAACCAACGTTACTTGTCACACTATTAGAGCCAGCCTTGATCGAAAAGTCTGGCCACTGACCTCGAACACCATCGGCCATAATTATCAACGGGTCGCTGAAGGCCCGGCAGGTGAACGAGTAGCTGCCCTGTGCGAAGCTAGCCACCTGAAAATCTGTCTCTTGACGCCCATCGGACCCCATCAAACTCCATCCCTGAGCAGAAGGAGTGCTACAGGGAGGGGCATCGTTCATGGACGTGCTGACAAATAGGAACTCGTAAGGTGCCAATCGTGAAGTCTGCGAAGTCGCGAAGTTAACTGTACAGTCGGCGGGACCAACGTCCGCAGCACCGCAATGCTGACTCACTTGCGAGCTTGTATCGAAGACAGCGTCTGTGTCGGCGCTAGCTACGCCAAACGTGTTCATTCGCCACCTCACACTACTGTTATCAGGCACCGCTGTTATGTTGTCAGCAATAAGAGGAAAGTTTGCCACCGCATAATATTCCCAGAAGCAGCTGCTAAAGGAAGCTCCGGTGTAGCAGTACGAGGCGTGTTGAGTAAATTGCAACCCAGAAAAATCCCCAACTGATGGCGAAACCCTGTCACAAGTGGTTGGAGAAGATCCAATTTGAGTTTGACAACTTGCGACCAACACTATCACGTCCGGCGCATTTTTGGTCGATAGGAGCTGGCAGCGACCGCTGATCAAACAACTTCCTGAAGAGACACCTTGACCATCCAATCGTGGCGGGGGAGCGAGCACGAATGTGGGCACAATAACAAAACCGCTTGCCCCAGGCGGTGTCCAGGACAGGTCAACCCCTGACTGCGCGCCGCAAGTCTCGTAGTAGTCGACTTCGATCTGATGAATGCCCTGACCTAGAGAGATGGACCCGGTTCCAGGTGTGTCAGTGGGGCTATGGCGTCCACCATGGTTGAGCACTAGCCCTGCGTCTATGAACAGCCATGACCCATCGTCGCTCGCAAGTCGGAACGTATACGACCCTTTGGTCGCTGTGATGGCGCCTATCCACTTTACGCTGAATTCTCCCCCGTAGTCGAATGGATGCCAGTTCCACCCGGTAGCCGCCCCAAAGTTGACGTTCGGGTCTGTAGCTGTCGCGGTTGGAGCCGTACTTGGACTGGTGGGTGTGTTGTAGCTAGCGCACCCGGACAAGGGAGCCCCGAAGAATGAGTTGTTCCAATATTGGCCGGAGAGTCCTTCAAACGAGGACCGGTTAGTGTTTACCCACACCCCTCTTCCATGGGTCGCGGCGACGAGACGCCCATCTGCGGTAAGAGCGAGGTCGAATACTGATGCGCCTGGAAGGCCGGTTCCAAACACATTCCAAGTTGACCCAGAGTTGGTGGAGAAGAATACGCCCATGTCGGTGCCTACATAGAGATGGTTGGTCGAGTCGAGAAGCACCGAGTTGGTGGGAATGTCGGGGAGGTTGGAACTAATGTTCGACCAAGAACCACCAGAGTTGGATGTGATGTAGACATGGCCGTTGCCGAAGCCAGAGAAGGTGACGGCCACCCTCAACGGATTCGATGGATCGATTGCGATTTTTGTGAGGAAGGCGGGAGGAAGGCCGCTGTCCGCTTCCACGAAACTTGCACCGCTGTTTGAAGAGGCGTAGAACTTGCCTCGGTTTGTCGCGAAATAAACATAGCCTCCGTCTGAGGGAGCGACAGCAATCGCGGAGATGAGTGACCCGCCACAGGGTGCGAGGGCGAGAATTGTCGACCAGCTGTTTCCTCTGTTGGTTGTCTTGTACAGTCTACACGTTCCCAAGTACAAATTACCCGGGTTGGATAGATCAAGAGCCATCGGGATGTAGAATAGGCACTCTCTGAAACCATTGCAGTCTTGACTTTCAACTATACCGTTGTTGATGGTTGCCCATGTCTGCCCACCGTCGACGGACCTTTGGGAAAGAACTCCGTAGAAGTTGTGGTACATTGTCGTCGGAGCAGTAGGGTCGAAAGCTGTCCATCCACCATCTCCTCCAACGAGCAAATTCCAGACATTGGAAGTTCCCGAACGCTCTGGGCTCCCATTGTCTTGGGTCCCGCCGAAGTATGTGTTGGGGTCCATTGGATGTGTTGCGATGAATTGGAATTGTGTTATGCCAAGACCCGCATTGAGATTCGTCCAACATGCACTTGGGGAGCATGTGCTGGCCATATTGGTTGACCATACTCCGCCATCATTGCCAACATAGACATTGTTGTGGGAGAACGGGCTGAACGCTATGGCATGTTGGTCAGGGTGTACGTATCCGGAGTACCCACCCGTATCAATCCAGCTACTCCCCCCATTGTTCGTTCTGTAGAGGTCTTTTCCCCCGAGGTACAAAATGTTCACGTTCGTCGGGTCAACTGCCACGTATAGATCGTACCAGCATTGTCCGTCGCAAAGGCCGGAGGGAATATTGATGGACGACCAATTGCTTCCTCCATCGAGACTCTTGAAGAGTTGAGCTTGAACTCCAGTATCTATGAGCGTGTAGATTGTTAGGGGGTTTGATTGGGAAATTGCAAGGCTTGTCCGTCGGCCTGAGGGCAGGCCACCGGCTAGAGCTGCCCAGGTGGAACCACTATCTGTCGACTTGTAGACAGACCCGCTTGCGGCGGCGTAAATTGTCGAGGGGTTTGTCGGGTCCAAGACCACATCGTATCCTGTTCCGGCGAGTTTCAAGGACCACGTCGCACCTGAATCGAAGGATTCGTAGATTCCCAGGGGGACGGCAGAAGGGACATATCCGCAGGCATCAGTGCTACTGTCCGTGAAACCCTGGTTCGTAGCCACTAAGAGGTTGGATGTGATGCTGGGGTTAACGACAACTCGACCCACCGTCGAGGTTAAGAATGTTGTCGCTCCGAGAACGGTCCATGAATTTCCCCCATCGGTGGACTTGAGGATGCCAGCTCCATAGTAGCTATCGCATGACTGGTTTCCTTCTCCGGTACCAACGTAGATGGTTCCTGAGGAATCCACCGCTATGCTTCCGACGGCCAAAGAGGGCTGGTTGTCAGTAAGCGGAACCCAACTAGCACCACTGTTTGTAGTTTTCCAAACCCCACCCTGGGCTGCTCCCAAGTACACTGTGCCAGCATGAGTTGGATCTAGGGCGATGGCAGTCACTCTCCCGCTACAGAGTCCGCCGGTGACACCACAATTCTGTATCGCTGAAGGACCTACGGACATCCAAGACCCCCCTACGGGGTCTGATGCGCTCGATATCTGGCCAAGTTGAAGCATGGCATGCGGGTACGCGTCTCGAGGGATGCCTTGACGAGAGGCTCGCTGGGAATAGAACCATTCCGAATGGTCCTTGTGGTCCGGTTGAGGGTTTGAGGTGCGGATAGTAGTTTTCGGACTGTGATTGCCTGCTGTAGACATAGACCCTAAAGCCGAGGTCGAACAGACAATTAGGAGAATCAAGACGGCCATTGCTACTCGGCTGACTTGACGATGCTTCACTCGCATCATGACAGAACCCCGAAAATGACTTCGGTAGAATCCCAAACGAGCAACGGGCGGCTAACGGCAGAATCAGATCGAGATGCCACGAGACCTGCGGAACTGCGTACGATATTAATATTTCAGCAGATGGTATCCCACGGTAGAAAATAGAAGAACATAGTATCTCCACATCCCCCTTCCTTGCCATGATGGACGCAAGCTCGTTCTTGAAACAAAACCTAAGAGGCAGAGAATCAAGCAGAGACTAGGAGGACCGCAGTCTCGGTGCCCAATATCTCGTTGGTGAAAGAACCGACGACGATCTAGTCGTCTTCATCGAGCAACGCGGATCTCAATCATGCTTCTTGATGATGATCGTTAAGTTCTCTGCCAATGCTTACAGGACTTGGATAGAAGGCTCGCGTCATGAAAACGTGAAGGGCCCACACCCGGTTGGCAATGAGGACCACAAAACATTCGGGTGGGCCGGAGGGATGTTTCGCGATTACTCAGAACCCGAATTACTATGCTTCACGCTCTGCCGGAGGGATGAAGTGGACAACCACCTGAGGCGAGAGACGTTATTTAGTCTCCCCGCTGGTGCTTGACCCTTTTCGGCGTGGGGTGTTTTGGGCTGGACCTTCAATGGCTGATTCCTTGGATCCGGACGAGGCGTATAAAACAAGCCAAGGCGAGCCTACAAAAGTCCACTGCTGTTCTCACGAAGATGGAGAACATCTTCAGGCCTTTCTTAGCCTCGAAGGCGTACCTGACCGAACGCATTAAACGGCCACTTCTAGCACAGGTCACTGAACTTCGTGAGCGTACTCTACCCCCTATCGCTCAGACAGTTTAGTATACCTCTGCATCAAATATTAACGGCTGATCAACACTACCGAGAGTATGCTCGACTATAGGCGATTCGCAGAGCAAGTGCTCGATATTTGCATTGGGGTCAGGCCTGGTAACAACGTCTGGATCAATGCTTGGGAGGACGACGTACCACTTGCTTCCGAACTGTCCCGGGAGTGCACAAAGCGGAGATGTCCGACATTGACCACCATCCAGTTCGAGAATGTCTGGACCCAGACGATCATGGAGGCTCCGATAGGTCTTATCGATAGTGTGTCGAAATATCAGGCGTCAGCGTTGAAGGAGACTGACGCATACATATTCACTCTTGGCCCGAGAATGATACCGTGGCTCAAGATTCCTACACGGAGACGACATCTTGTCACTAGATGGTTCCTCGAAAGGAACAGGTTCGTCCGTCAATGGAAGGCAATAGCAAGGACCCGGAAAGTGAAGATGCTGGGGATCGAGGCAACGCTTGCCAATCCTGAGAGAGCCAAGAGCCTTGTTATTGACTATGAAGAGTGGCGAAGAGTCATGTTTGAAGGATGCATGGCCGACTACAAGAAGATGGGCACAGTTGCCAAGAGTCTTGCTAAACCTATGGGGAAGAACGGTAGAGTCAGGATAACTGCACCTCATGGAACGGACTTTGCGTTCAACCTTGATTCTCGACCGGTTGATTGGTTCGGCGGAATCGTAAGAGACGAATGGGTTGCTGAGGGACGGCCCGCCTTCCTCCCGGCAGGGGGAATAGAAGTGTCAGCAGATGAGAAGAGCGGAGAAGGAACAGTCGTTTTCGACAAGCCAATACTGTCATTGTTGAGTGAGGGAAGGATCGAAACGCTCGAACTTACTGTTGCCAAGGGTCGGATAATCAAATTCTCGGCTTCCACTCAACAAGAAGCTTTTAGAAAATGGATGAGAAATGGAAGGGGAGACAAGGATAGGTTCGGATTCTTCGGGTTCGGGCTCAACCCAAAGCTACGACATGGCTTCACTCAGGACGATAAGGTTCTTGGCGGCGTAACAATAGGCTTCGGCGATAACACCGACAAGGCCGGCAGGAACAAAGCAGACCGTGGGTTCTGGGCCTCAATGTCGAGGGCAACAGTAACGATCGGTGAAAGACTAATTATGAAAGAAGGACGCTTGCTACGGTCAGAAACACGCTAGCTCGATGACCTTTCAGCGTGGAAGAACCCTTGGCCAATCACTATATTCGTTTTGTTGAGCATCTCAACTTTCTGAGCCTTGAGAAGCTGTCTTTGAGCCAGAATTGAAGAGGCGACCAGGAGATGCTGGTCCGGATGCTCGTCTAGGGTCTTCGCCGGTTTTGGTCGAGAGAAAAAGGAGGTTTATGGAGAGTCGGCTGGACGGAGTCTAGAATCTTTCGGGTAGGCTGTAGGATATGAGGGTCTCGCTGGCCGTGATTCCGTTGATGCTGCCTATCTTCTCAACGGACTTTTCCAGAAGATCTTCGGAGCTGTCGGCTCTGAAAGCCGCCAGTATGTCGAAGGCTCCAGGTATGACGTGTGCCTCTGCAAAGTTCGGGATGGTTTTCAGTCTCCGCAGAATCGCGTCGAAGCTGCCTCTGACCTTCAGGAGAGCGAATGCTAGTGGGCTCTCGCTGTCTGCGTGGTTGGAGCTGTTGATGATGCTCTCGAAGGAGATGGTTGTCTGAGTGTTTGTGATGCTTGGGATGCTCCTGATCTTCTCCATGGTAGTGAAGGCCTTGGTCGGCTCGTTGGTTCGCAGCTTAATCACAAGATCGAATCTTCCCGTTACTGGCGTGCAGGATTCGACATTGGGAATACTCTCGATCTGAGAGATTGCGTGTACGCGTTCTCCTTTGCACTTGGCGAATATGTAGCTTGTCTGTTCGTTTCTCGTCATTTTTTTCTACCGTGAAGACCCTATGATGATTCAACCTATTTTCTCTGATCGTAGCCTAGATGTGTGTCGTGGGTAGCACAGACATAGCCCACGGAGAGGCCCGTCTGCTCGCAAGCTAGACAGATTAAAACTCGTAGAATTATTTAGCGCAAGAAGAAAATCCCCTTCGATCTCGAAAAGCCGCCATATTCTTACTAGCATCGGACAGCCTAAGTAGTCCTGGGAGGTGGGATCAAGTAGCCATCCGTCGCTTTTCTCTAAGGACGAGCGCCTTTCCGCGGGAAGCTCAAAGAGAGAAAGAACGACCTCTTCTCATTTTCTGACCTCACCCTTTACAAGGCCGGATAAACCACACGTTCGCCCAGCTTGTTACAACTCCTTGTCGGCATACCACGTGCTGTTTGCAACGTAGTGTTCAGAAAGTAGTCGGGTTTAGGGGTCTGTGGACTTGCCGCTCCGGTCTCGCGGCAGACTTGATCCCCCGATAACAAGGAGGGTTCGTCTCAAATCCAAGGAACAGGTCTTGGCTCCTCCTTTACCTGCTAAATCAGACTAACCGTCTAACATCCAACAGAAGCCAGACCAAGGCTCTAACGTTAAGAGAGAGGGGCGACGGGAGAACTGTTGCAGATGGCCTCTTGGCGACCACTGTATTCTGTATCATCTTTCCCGTCGCCCTTCGCTCTCTGAAGAGATATTCTCAAACGAGATATTTCAGTCAGGCGTCTACACTGTAACTAGAACGAGTCATTTCTAACACGCCACACGCGAGGTTGGAAACCTCAGCCGTCAAAATGGGGCTTCCCAGCAAGTAACGATTCCAGCAAAAACAATGTCTTTTGCCGCTATCGACCAGCTATTCCGCGGGGTCGAGCTTCAAGTAGACCATCCCAGGTGAAATAATGATGGAGGAGCTGTAATTCTCTGTTCACTGTTGTTTGCTTGTGTTCAACCTTCTAACACGATTCCAAGTAACGGAACGCTTGTGTGAACAATAGAGCAATTACGTAACGTGAGGTTCTGATGACAGCCAGACACGGCTTAGTTGGAGCAATCATGTCCGTCACGCTTGTTCTCTTGACTACAGTAAACACAGTCGGCAGCCCTTCTACGCTATCCATATCTCCTCTAACTGCAATAGCACCTGGACTCGGCGGGACTGTTGAATTGGCCTGGCACGACCATGCGACTAGAGCCTCCTTCTATGCCGTTGGAAGGCCTTGGGTCTTCTACGGGGTGCAAGGTGCTCATGGTCTGAATCTATTCTACTCAACCTTCGACGGGAAACACTGGACCCGACACGACACCACCATTTCCACACAAGGGAATGACTATGGTCAGCCCATTAACGCAGAGACCAACGGGACGTACGTCTTCGTCACTACTGGTGAAGGAAGGGACCAGGGATGTTCATCATTCCTCTGTCTGGTCCTACACTATGGAAGACTGAACGCTGACGGCACGATTACATGGCGAAGCGGACCATCCGGGCCGACAGCGGTCCGGGAAATAACGAGGCTCTGCGGAGCTTGTCCCGTCTTCTCCTCCATCAAAATCAGCACGGAAAACACGCTGTTCGTCTCCTACAGTAACCTCTCGGCCACCTATGTCTCTTGGACCCGTGACTACAATAGCTGGAACACGCTCAAACTGGACAGTCTGAGCGAGGAGACCGCGCTGGCCCGACTATCATCGGGAAAAATGTACGTCGCCTTCGGCGGGGGAAACAATCGCGGGGGAGGATCCAACACGACGATTTACGGAAGACTGTGGGACGGAGAAGGCTGGGGGGACACGGAGGTGATCACTCGGTCGCATGTTGCTTGGAGGGGGAACTTTGGAGTATATCCAACCCCTCTCTTCCTCTTCGCGCATGAGTCTACGATCTCGATCTTCTATCAGGGCTGTTCAGCATGCCGGGAGGACGATTACAGCATCGAGGAGGCCGCTAGGAACGCTTCGATGACGGCGTGGACCTCACCCTCTACAGCTTTCAACAACACCTTACCTAGCGACCTCCTACCGTACGGACAGTGTACTGGTAATCCTCTCGACGTGGACTTGTGGACCATTACCGAGGACAAGTCGTCCAGCAGTAGCTTCTTTCTCACGACATATCTCTCCCCTGGAGTCTCTCCCCCGTCAGAACAATGCTCTCCTCCAGGGTCACGCATTACCGTCTACTCTAGCACGGGAACCCGGTTTCAACACGAGACAGGACTTGCAACATCGTCACTACCCTCAGCTAGGTCAGGGGTTGATTTCGGCGCTATAATATCTGACCCGGAGACAATAGTTATCGCCGGAAGGAGCTCCTTCAACGTCTATGTGAAAGACTCCCCTTGCATTAGGGCCTGCCCACAGGTCCAGGCTTCCACCATCACATTCACATCTCAGTAGAGATGCGTGAATCTCGACACACACTCATCCCAAAACAAGTATAATCATGCAGATTATACCATTCTACACCTCAATATTTCCAACAATTAAATACGATTGTCACCAAAACCTTCTAGGCGTCGCATCATTTTTCCCTCATCACCGCGGACACTCCAGACCGTAAGATACCGAGAGCTATTCCTTAGCGCTCTCTTAATCCTAGGAACAGCCAGCCTTCTCTTCACCACACCTGTTCAAACTGTTCAGGGGCAATCTGTTCCCGCATGGAACCTGAACGTTGCGTGCAGCGCGACTGTGACAACATTCCAGAACATCACAGGCTCTTCTGGGGCCCTGTCAGGAAGCCCCTGGCAGACAAGCTCTACCGCAGGTGGGGTCCCGAACAAACGCGACCTGTCACCGCCCTGCCTGATCACTAACGTCAAAGGACAAGTTGTGTCAACACTAGTTCAGATAAACGGAATCTATCTACCTCACCTGACCTACGGAGACTGCTCCACGAAGTTCGACGCAGTTAATGGAGGTGGACCCTACCCTGATAGGAATCGAGACGGAAAGCCAGACAGTTTCTGCGACGATTATGGGGATATCCATCCCATGGGAGGAGGAAGCACAAGCATCCACATCGAATTCGACCAGGACTGGTTTGCAAAAGGCTACTGCGGACCAGGTCATTCGCCCTGCGATAACCAGACCATAATACAGTACTACTCCACAGGGAGCAAATCCCTAGATGTTCAGGGTTTTGTCTACTGGGACGCTGGCCACTGGGAACTCCACCCATTCACGGCCTGGAAACCCTCCGGCAGTCCCCAGCCCCTCACAGCAACCTTCACCTTCTCCCCCTCGAACCCATCGACTGGGGCCTCGGTCTCATTCATTGCGACCGCAAGCGGAGGAGTACCACCGTACGGTTTCACATGGAATTTCGGTGACGGCACCACAGGCTCGGGCAGCTCCACGAGTCACAGCTACTCGGCCCAGGGCACCTACACGGTAACTCTCACTGTTAAGGATTCAGCGTTGCCGACAGCAACCACTCGGACTGCAACTCAATCCTTCACCGTGTCTCCGCCTTCCTCCACAGGCAATTACACTGTCTCTTGGCAGGGCTTCGACTGGGACGGAGGTGGGGAACACACTCTAGCCCTCAACGGAAACTTCCTAGCCTCTGTTCCATCGACCGACACTCCACAGAACGCCAACGTGTACGTGGCGTTTTCCCTAGACATCACATCACTCATCGTCCAGGGTACTAACACGCTGTTGTTCACGCATGCAAACTGGGACTGCAATACCGTCGACAGAGTCAAGAACCTGCAGGTTACAAACGGATCCACTGTGATCTACAGCAACTCAACGGTTCTTCCTCTTAGCTGCACAAAATCAATCACGTACACGTTTACAGTTGGAGGGTCTTTGCGTAACACTTCGACAACAGTCACATGCCCGCCGTCCGGCACTGTTGATGTAGCTTTGTCATGCTCTGCCATGGTCGCTGACGTTTCGTCTGGAACAGCGAGCACACCGAACGGCGCAGTGACCTTTACTCCCGGGGGTTCGTGTTCGCTCGTCAGCGGATCATGTTCCGTGAGCATCACGCCCACAGCATCTGGCCCGCTCAACGTTTCCGGTTCGTATCTCGGTGATTCAACACACAACGCGAGCACTGGCAGTGCTACCGTGAACGTTGCCAAGCGCAGCACGTCGATGAGTGTCATCTGCTCTCCCAGCGCAGGAAGCACGGGCCTAGTCTCAACATGCACGGCCACTGTCGCCGACATTTCACCCGGGTCATCCAGTACTCCTACTGGCAGCGTGAGCTGGACCCACAGCAACACCGGAAGCTTCAGTGAGACGAACTGTTCACTAGTCTCGGGAAGTTGCTCAGTGACCTACACCGCTACTTCTCAAGGGTCTCACGTAATTACTGGCAGTTATGGTGGCGACTCGACCCACAACGCCAGCTCAAGCCAGGCCACCATCAACATTGACACGGCCGATGACCCGACGCAAACGTCTGTTTCGTGCTACCCCAGTAGTGTAGTGATAAATCAGCCGACGACGTGCACAGCAACTGTTACTGATACAGCCGCCTCAGGCGCAACGCCGCCAACCGGTATGATTGTATTCAGCCCAAGCGGTAGTTGCGCTCTGGCCAATGCCAGCTCCAACTCTGCCGGTTGCTCTGTTAGCATCGCCCCGGCCACGCTGGGAACCATGATGGTCACTGCCAGTTACGGAGGTGACTCCTCTCATAGAGCGAGCAGCGACAGCACGTCTGTCGCTGTTAGCAAGCGTGCTACGTCCACAGTTGTCAATTGTTCGCCCAACCCGGTGACCAACAATGTCAGCGCCAGTTGTAGTGTTACGGTGAGCGACATTGACGTCAGTACGGCCGTTACTCCCGCCGGCACTGTTGGTTTCGTCTCTAATTCAACCGGCACGTTCAACGCTTCCAGCTGTACTCTCGTCGCGACAGCCAGCGTTGGCATAGCCAGCTGCTCTGTGTCCTACAAGCCCAGCGTGACTGGGCACCACGGGATAACCGGAACCTTTGCCGGAGACTCCAATCACAACGGTAGCAGGGGAAGCGTGACCGAGACAGTCGCACAGCAGGCCACATCATCTTCCTACTCACTGGTCATATCTAACGATGGCAGGGTCTTCCGTTATCAGAACGGAACATTCAGGCTAGTTGGCCAACCGGTCACAACGCCCCTTCGACAGGTGGTATGGAAATCCGACGGCTCCTATGCTCTAATCGTGGGCGACTCCGGAGTTCTGCTCAAGTATGATGGGACGCAGCTGACCAGTATACCTACCGGGGTAACGACCAATCTTTACGCATCGGCCTGGAAGCCTGACGGCTCCTATGCGCTGATAAGCGGGTCAGGAGGAATACTGTTCAAGTACGACGGGGCCTTGCTCACGAGATTGCAAAGCCCGTTCACTAACTCTATACGCTCGATAAGCTGGAACGCTGCTGGCACCCAGGCGCTAATGGTCGGGTCACTAGGTGGGGTGCTTCTCTACCCGGCGGGTACGGGACAAATTACCCGAGTCCCCTCGGGAACGACCAACTACCTCTACTCCTCAGCCTGGGAGCCTAACGGGCAGTACGCGTTGATAGCCGGTGTGAACGATACTGTGCTCCGCTATGATGGGACAAGCGTCTTAGCCGTTGACGTCACAGGTCTCAACATCTCCCCGACAATTATCATCCATGCGATCTCCTTTAGCCCTGATGGCACATATGCCCTGCTCGTAGGGGATGCGGCCCTCTTTCTCAAATACGATGGCACCTCCCTGACCCGTCTGACAACCCCTGTTACTAGCGACTTCTATTCCATCAGCTGGCTAGGTGGGACTGCGTACATCGCGGGGGGTACTGGTTCAAGCTTGACATATTCAAGTGGAGTCTTCACTAAACTTGCCAACAATACTGGAACAAGCCTGAGAGGCTGGGCCTGGAAACCAAGTTAGAAACCAGCTGAGGAAAACGTTCTATCTCAGCAGCTCGAAACTCGCCTGTTGCATAGATATCATCCGCCCTTTGGGAGGCGTTATGCCTGCGTGCGAGGTAGATTGTGAAAGGCGGGTGCCTCCCCGCAGAGGAATCGATGAGGGTGAGATTCCCGAACGGTATAGGAGGTTTGCCGGTAGCCCCGAAAGCTGTCGCCACGTGATATATCGAAACCCGATAATTTCGCGTTCCGAGAATGTTGTGGTGCGGAATATTGGTTATAGGCTGCCCGTGCGCTGAACCCCCCTTATGAAAATTCCGAACACCTTACGAATAGCCAAGACAACTCTTCTCTCAATTCTATCCCTTGCAGGCTTAATGTTTCTAGCCCCGGGAGCCATTCAGTCAGCCTCCGCGGACGGAGGCTCCGCGAAGACCCCAACCTTCAGCAACTATGAGCTCGCCGGGAACCCGTTCACAACCGGTGCCAGCGTAGGTACGACCTGCCCCAATTCTCTTCGGACCTGTATGAACACGGAGGGAGAACCATCAATTCGGGCAGCCCCTGACGGCAGTTTCTACGGTTCATCTGAGAACGTGTTCTGCGTCATCGGTGGGCAGTGCGGTGGAACCTTCGCCTACAAGTCAACCGACGGAGGCCAACACTTCACCACTCTTCCTTTGCCGAACAGCGCTTCCTCGGGAAGGGTTGGATTCTCCCCTGCGGGCGGTGATACTGACATTGCGGTCGCGCCTGTTCGAAACCTGAACGGCTTCTTCAAC
>Ga0066686_10000304_pt1 | contig 16208 bp, 10 predicted proteins | sample GraSoiAngelo_135_FD_65627 | JGI IMG/M metagenome (GOLD analysis project Ga0066686, IMG submission 65627) | Grasslands soil microbial communities from the Angelo Coastal Reserve, California, USA - 14_0929_05_40cm | ecosystem: Environmental > Terrestrial > Soil > Grasslands | place: USA...
CTAGGACTCGCGCAGCATACCCATCAGTTCGAAATCGGCGCGTTCGCCTCATTCACGCGCTACGATCGGGCGTTCAACCTCGATAACCAGATCGGTGGCGGAGGCCGACTGGGATATTTCTTCAGTCCGGTCATCGGCCTTGAGTTCGACCTCGGCTATCAGCAGCCATCGCCCAAGAGCGGCGGCACCAATGCGGGCCTGGCGCTCGGCAGCGGCAGCCTGATCCTCAACATGGGCAGCGATCGCAATCTCTTCTACCTCCTTGGCGGTTACACGCGGCTGTCGTTTAGCAACAGTCCCAGCTACACCTTCACAGATAACGCAGTCCATGGAGCCATCGGCGACCGCATCTTCTTCGGCGATCGCGTGGCGTTACGCATCGAAGGCCGCGCGATCTATTCGCCGAGCAGCGGATTCACCGGAACCAGCTCTTGGGCCGGTCACATCGTCGGCTCAGCGGGGCTGTCGATCTTCACAGGACCGAGCGGCTTTCGCGATGCCGACCTGGACGGGGTCGCCGATAAGAACGACAAGTGCCCCGGCACGCCGGCCGGCGCCGCGGTAGACGCGCAAGGATGTCCGCGCGACTCCGACCGCGACGGTGTGTATGACGGCCTCGATGCCTGTCCGAACACGGTGCAAGGCGCCGAAGTGGACGCGCGCGGTTGCCCCAAGGATGCGGATGGCGACGGCGTCTATGACGGCATCGACAAGTGTCCCGGAACTCCGACCGGCGCTCGAGTCGACGCCCAGGGGTGCCCGACCGACTCGGACAACGACGGCGTGCCGGACGGCATCGATCAATGCCCCAATACGCCGGCGGGGGCCACAGTGGACCACTCCGGCTGCCCGGTCGACAGCGATCACGACGGCGTGCCGGACGGCATCGATAAGTGCCCGAATACACCAGCGGGAACCGAGGTCGATAGCGTCGGCTGCCAGCGCGCGACCGACTCGGACGGCGACGGCGTAGACGATACCAAGGACAAATGCCCCGGCACCGCGGCCGGTACCAAGGTGGACGCTTCCGGCTGCCCCATTCTGTTTACTGAAGCGCGGACCCCGGTCGTGCTGCGCGGTGTGACGTTCGAGACGGGTCGCTCCGCGCTCAAACCCGATTCGTACACGATTCTCGATATCGTCGCGGCTTCGCTCGTCGCGAACCCCGACATCAAGATCGAAATCTCCGGGCATACCGATAACACCGGGTCAGCGGCGACCAACACGCGGCTATCGCAAGCGCGCGCCGCCGCGGTGCAGGCGTATCTCGCAAGCAAGGGCGTAGCGCCCCAACGCATGGTCGCGAAGGGCTACGGCCCCTTGCAGCCGGTTGCTCCGAATACGACCGCGGCAGGTCGCGCGCAGAACCGGCGCGTCGAGCTGCGGCAGACGAACTGAAGCGGAGGCCAACTCGTGAGAAAGCTCGCGGCAGTCCTGGTTCTGTTCGCCCTCAGTGGTACCCGACTGGCGGCGCAGTACGAACGGCGCTACGAAGTCGGACTGTTCGGCGCCTACACGAAATACGACCAGTCATTCGGTCTCGCGGACAAGCCGGGCGGCGGCGTGCGGTTCGCCTACGCGCTCGGACCAGCCCTGAGTCTCGAGGTCGAAGCGCTCTTCCAATCGCCGCAGAATCTGCCCGCTTCTGCGCAAATCGAGCCGCTGATCGGGTCCGGGAGCCTGCTGCTCTACGCGCTGAACGCGAGCCGGATGTCGCTGTACTTGATCGGCGGTTATTCCCGACTCGACTTCGGAGAAACGAGTCCCTACCGGTTTACGGACGGCGGCGTGCATGGAGGCGCCGGCGTCAAGTTCTTCATGAGCTCGCGCTTCGCCCTGCGGTTCGAGGGACGGGGGATCTACACGCCGACGACGAACGCCACGTTCGGTCCGAAGAACGCGACACATCTCGTTGCGTCGGCTGGAGTCTCGTTCTTCCAGTCGAGCGGACCGCCCGCTGCGGATGCGGATCACGACGGCGTCCCCGACAAACAAGACGCGTGCCCTGATACGCCGTTGGGAGCGACGGTCGACAAGCGCGGTTGCCCGAGTGATTCGGACGGCGATGGGGTGTTGAACGGCATCGACAAGTGCCCCGACACTCCGGCCGGCGCGACCGTGGATGCGACGGGCTGCCCGCACGACTCAGATGGTGACGGCGTCCTGGACGGAATCGACAAGTGCCCCGACACGCCGGCGGGCGTCAAGGTAGATGAGAAGGGCTGCCCACCCGCCCCCCCCGATTCCGACGGCGACGGCGTCGACGACAGCATCGACAAGTGCCCCAACACCCCCGCGGGCGCGAAGGTCGATCCGACCGGATGCCCAATCGACTCCGACCATGACGGCGTCTGGGACGGGCTGGATAAGTGTCCTGACACGCCCCCCGGCGCCGTGGTCGACACGAACGGGTGCCCGGTGGACAGTGATCACGACGGCGTACCCGACGGCATCGACAAGTGCCCGGACACCGTCGCCGGCACGCCGGTCGATGCGCTCGGCTGTCCGTTGGACAGCGATCACGACGGCGTCCCGGACAACTTGGACAAGTGCCCGAATACGCCGCCGGGAACGCAAGTAGACGGGAATGGCTGTCCGATCGAAAAGGACACCGATGGCGATGGGGTCCCCGATTCGAAGGATCGCTGCCCCAACACGCCTAAGGGATCGCGCGTGGATCAGTTCGGGTGTTTGCTCCTGTTTGAGGAGCACGCCGTTGCGCCCGCCGCGCCCGGTGCGCCGCCGCCGCGCCCGACCCTGATTCTCAGCGGCGTGAATTTCCAGACCGGTCGCTCGGTTCTGACGACTGCGTCCTATGCGGTACTGGATCAGGTCGCGGGATCGCTGGTCGCGAATCCCGAGATTCGCATCGAGATCGCGGGCTACACCGACTCCGTCGGACGGCGTTACACGAACCTGCGGCTCTCGATGGCGCGCGCGGGAGCGGTGCGTGCCTACCTCGCACGCAAAGGCGTGAGTCCGTTGCGGATGCAGGCGCGCGGCTATGGAGCCACGGGGTACATCGCGCCGAATGCGACGGCGGAAGGTCGCGCGCAAAACCGCCGGGTCGAGCTTCACAAACTGCCGTAAAAAGGCGGGCCATGCAGGGGCTTCTGGCCTTTGCATGGCCCGTCCGTATTTTGTCTGGCCTCCCACGAATTGAGTCTGGTATGCGTTTCCAAACTGTTGGGATGATGCTCGGACTGGCCCTGCTCCCTCTAACCCTCCAGGGACAACAGGCCACCCTCCGGCCATGGCAATCCACCGACTACTATCGCCTCACGGTCGTCTCCGATCCGAAGCTCTCGCCCGACGGCCGGCGGGTCGCGTTCGTCGTCACGACCGTCGTCGAAGACAAGGATCGCCGCCACAACGAGATCTGGCTCGCGCCGTCCGACGGATCGGCGCCCGCCTTCCGCTACACCGGCCCAGCAACCGAAGCCACAAGTCCGACGTGGTCCCCGGACGGCTCACTGCTGGCGTTCTCGAGCAAGCGCGAGGGCTCGGACGTCGACATCTGGTTCTTGCGCACCAGCGCGCCCGGTGGAGAGGCTTTTCAGATCAAAGGCGTGCATGCGATGCCGGTGTTTTCGCGCGACGGCCAGAAACTCGTCTACAGCTGGAGCGGCGATGAGCCCGACAGCCTGAAGCAGCAGACCTGGCGCACGCGCGTTTCTCCGGCCGCGATCGCTCACGGGCCCGACCCGAAGCGATTCGACGGCCGTGTGTACACGTCGATACCGCTCGTCGCGGATGAGCGCGGGTTCTTGGCGCCGAAGGAGACGCGCCGCCCCAATCACCTCTATCTGGTGCCGGTTTCGGGCGGCGTGCCGCAACAACTCACCAGCGGCGACTTCAGTCAGACGGCTCCCGCGTGGTCGCCCGACGGCAAGACGATCGTCTTCGTGCAGGATTCCACCGAGAATCAGGAAGTGCCCGACGATCAGTATCCCGCGCTATTCCTTCTGAGTATCGCCGACAGCTCCGTGCATCCACTGCGGAGTGGATTCGTGCAGAGCAATGATCCCGCATGGTCGCCCGACGGAAAGACGATTGCGTTCATTTGCTCGAAGGGTCGCGGTATGGAGAATGACGTCTGCGTCATCCCGGCGGCGAGCCGGGGGGGGCCGGCGCGGAACCTGACGTCGGATTGGAGTCTCGTGCCGAATTCGCCCACTTGGTCGCCGGACGGCAAGACCATCTACTTCAATGCCGAGATCAGCGGGAACGTGCATCTGTTCTCGGTCGCGTCGAACGGTGGACCGGTCCACCAGGTCACGTCGGGTGAACGGCAGCTTCGGGGCTTCTCGCAAAGCGGCGACGGCCGCTGGTTGACGTACACGGCGAGCGACATCACTCACGCCACCGAACTGTACATCACACCCCTTGGCAGCAGCCGGCCGCCAGAGCGGCGGCTGACGTCATTCAACGACTCGCTTTTCTCGAAGCTCACATTAATTCCCGCGGATACGTTCTGGTTCGGGAGCGTTGGCGGCTTGAAAATTCAAGGCTGGCTGATGAAGCCGTACGGCTACCAGCCTGGCAAGAGTTATCCACTCGTCCTCTCGATCCACGGCGGGCCCCACTCGAATTACGGCAACGTGCTGTTTCCCGAATTCCAGATGCTCGCGGGCCAAGGCTACTGGACGTTGTTCATCAATCCGCGCGGGTCGAGCGGCTATGGACACGCCTTCACGTTCGCGACGCGCGGCCGCTGGGGCATGGAGGATTATCAGGACCTGATGCAGGCTGTGGACGTCGCGATCGCGCGCGGCAAGGGCGGCGTGGATACGACGCGGATGGCGGTCCTGGGCGGCTCGTACGGTGGCTTCATGACGAACTGGGTCGTCGGGCACACGAATCGCTTCCGCGTGGCCGAGACCGATCGTTCGATTTTCAACTGGTACTCGTGGTACGGGTCGTCCGACGCGCAGGTCCTGACCGACTACGAGTTCCACGGCGCACCGTGGGAGAACGATTCGCTCTATCGCGCGATGTCGCCAATGACGTACGCGAGCAACATGCGCACGCCGATGTTGATCGTGCATTCCGAGGATGATCGGCGTACGCCCATCACGGATGGCGAGCAGCTCTTCATGTCGCTCCGCAAGCGAGGCATTCCGGCGGAATTCGTTCGCTATCCGCGGTCCTTCCATGGATTATCGCGGACCGGCCCGCCCTGGTTGCTCGTAGACCGGCTGGAGCGGATCCGCACCTGGTTCGCCCACTGGATCGGTACGGGGGACGCGCCGCCGGTCACTGCGGCGAGCCAGCGTTGACGATGCGGCGTGGCGCGCTGGTCGCGCTCGCGCTCGCAACGCTTGTGGCACCGTTGCCGGCGCAACGGCCGCGCCGATCTCCGCGCCGGACCACGCCGGCGGCATCCGCGGCCCACCGGCCGGTTCGCACCGTCATTCCCACCCCGCGGTCGATCCTGGGCTTCGACCCCGGCGATGATCGGAAGCTCGTCGAATGGCCGGTGCTCGTGCGCTACTATGAGGCGCTAGCGAAGGCGAGCGACCGCGTGGATTACCGGGAGCTCGGCAAGACCACGCTGGGTGCGCCCTTTATCGCTCTGGTGATCTCGAGTCCAGCGAATCTCCGCCGTCTCGATTACTACCGGCAGCTCAACACACAACTGGCCGATCCACGGACGCTGCGGACAAGTCGCGCCGCACGGGAGGCGGTGCAGAACGGCAGGACGATCGTCCTCATCACGTCGAGCATTCACTCGACTGAAGTCGGCGGTCACCTTTCGCCCGTTACGCTGGCGTATCGGCTCGCCACCGACACCAGCGCCGCAACGCGAGCGATCCTTGACAACGTGATCCTCTGGCTCGTGCCCTCGCAGAACCCCGATGGCGTGACCATCGTCGCGCGCTGGTACAACCGCACACTCGGCACAGCCGCCGAGGGGACCGTGCCCCCGGAGCTGTATCACCATTACACCGGCCACGACAACAACCGCGATTGGTACGCCTTCACCCAAGTCGAAACGCAGTTGACGGTCGACTCGCTCTACAACGTCTGGCATCCGCAGATCGTGCACGACATCCATCAGATGGAGCAAAGGGGAGCGCGTCTCTTCCTGCCGCCGTATCTCGATCCCGTCGAGCCAAACGTCGATCCGCTGCTGATCGACGGCGTGAACGCGCTCGGCTCGGAAATCGCGTGGGAGCTCGCCGGGCAAGGGAAGACCGGCATCTCGATCAATTCGACCTACGACGCCTGGACGCCGGCGCGCGCGTATCAGCATTACCACGGCGGCGTGAGGATTTTATCCGAAACCGCCAGCGCCGATCTCGCCTCTCCAGTCGAGATCCCATTCGATCGCCTGGAGGCCCGTTCTCGGGGCTACAACCCGCGCGAGCGATCGTGGAATTTCACGAACCCGTGGCGCGGCGGCCGCTGGACGATCAGGGACATCGTCGCGTATCAAACTGACGGCGCGTACGCGCTGCTCGCCCACGCGGCGACGCAGCGGGAGCATTGGCTGGCGAATTTCCTCACTGTCGAGACGCGCGCGGTGCGAGGGTGGCGCGAGTGGCCGTATGGCTACATCATCCCTGCCCGACAGGACTCCGTCGCGCTCAGCGCACTCCTCGGCATCCTGCACCGCGGCGCCGTCGAGATTCGTACCGCCCAGCAACCGTTCACGCTGCAAGGACAACGACACGCCGCGGGAACGTACGTCATCGTGCTGCGGCAACCGTACGCCGCCTTCGCAAAGACGCTGCTCGAAGTCCAGCACTATCCGGACCGGCGACAGTATCCCAATGGCCCGCCGGAGAAGCCGTACGACGTCACTGCGCACACGTTGCCGCTGCTGATGGGCATGAGCGTGATGGTCGCCACCGACTCGTTGCGAGTTCCGTTGTCGGGGCCGATCACTCCGCGATCCGTCACCACCGTCCCCCCGCTCCGCGACGCGGAGAGGGGGTCAGGGGGTGAGGCCCGGCGCATCGGTCTCTACAAGTCCTACAATGCGGCGATCGACGAAGGCTGGACGCGCTGGGTGTTCGACAACTGGAAGGTGCCCTACACCTCGCTCGTCGATTCAGTGGTGCGCGCGGGCAAACTCAAAGAACGGTTCGACGTGATCGTTCTTCCCGATCAATCACCGCAGGAAATTCTGGAAGGCTTGCCGTCGCGCTATCCCGCGCCGTATCCGGGCGGACTGGGCTCGGAAGGCAGCGAAGCATTGCGTGAGTTCGTGAACGATGGCGGAACGCTCATCGCGCTGAACGACGCGAGCCGATTCGCGATCCAGGCGTTGCTGCTGCCGGTCCGCAACGTGCTCGAAGCGACGAGCGAAGAGGATTTCTACGCTCCAGGCTCGATTTTTCGGCTCGAGCTCGATACGACGCAAGGGATTGCTCGCGGATTGCCGCGAGAGACGATCGGCTGGTTCCAGGGAGGACCGGCATTCGAGGTGCTCGATACCGCGGCCGTGCGCGTGATCGGGCATTGGCCGGACGATCCCGCTCGTGTGCTGCTCTCGGGCTGGGTACTCCACCCCGAGCGGGTAGCGGGAAAGGCAGCCATCGTCGAAGTGCAACAAGGTGTAGGACGGGTTATCCTCTTCGGCATGCGTCCGCAGTACCGCGGTCAGAGCGTTGCCACTTACCCCTTGCTATTCAATAGCTTACGGGGTCCATGAGGTCCTAATCCTTGCCGCCCGAGGGACCAATTCCTATGTTGGTGGCCCCTATGAGGTTGGCTCGGCAGGCAGGCGCTGTCATGCTCTGGGCCGCGACCATGAGTCGCGGCCTTTTTGCGCAGAGCTTACCCGCCTCGCCCGACAGTATGCGGCTGCGGGGCGTCGAGCTGCGCTATGTCCTACCCGAACCGCTATTCGACAACACGCCTGCCGCCGAACCCATCAAGGCCGTCTACGTCAACGCGTGGGCGTTCGGTTCGAACAAGCTGGAACGTCTCGTGAGACTGGCCGACTCGACCGAGATCAACGCCTTCGTGGTGGACGTGAAGGACGACACGGGTTGCCTGCTCTATCCGTCCGAAGTCAAAGTCGCGCAGGAAATCGGCGCCACACGTTGCGTGCGTACGAAGGACGTGCGCTCGCGTCTCGACACGCTCCTCGCCCACGACATCTATCCGATCGCGCGCATCGTGGTTGCCAAGGATCCGCTGCTCGCTGAACATCGTCCGCAATGGTCGGTGCAGCATCGCGAGGGTGGTCTGTGGCGTGATCGAATCGGCATCGCCTGGGTGGATGCGTACAATGACTCCGTGTGGATTTATGCGGCGCTGCTCGCCGAGGAAGCGGTGCGGTTGGGCTTCAAGGAAGTGCAGTTCGATTATGTGCGCTTTCCGGACGAGCCAAAGGAAGCGATGGCGGAGGCCATTTTTCCTGCTCGTCGCGCCCGTGAGACTCAGCGCATGGGAGTTCAGGCGGGGATCGCGATCCTCACGAATCGCATCCAGCCGCTGGGCGTGCCGGTCACGTTCGACATTTTCGGTCTGACGTCTGCTGCGACGGGCGACCTCGGTATCGGGCAGGTGTGGGAAGACTTCATCACGGCCGCCGATGTGGTGCTGCCGATGGTGTATCCCAGTCACTACTATCGCGGCAGTTACGGACTGGCCTGGCCGAACGGCGAGCCGTACCGCGTCGTCCATAACGCGCTCAGCGAGGCGATCCAGCGCTCGAGTCCGTTCGCGCAGGCCGCAATCATCCGTCCGTATCTCCAGGCGTTCACACTCGGCCGCCGCAAGCCGCGTTACACGCCGCACGAAATCCGCGAGCAGATTCGCGCCGCCGAGGAATTGGGCATCAAGACGTGGGTGCTGTGGAATCCTCGCAGCGTGTATCAACGCGATTCACTCCGTCCCTATAAGGACGGCGTGACAGTTACGAGCGGCGATCCGTAGCCCCATATTCTCCCGACATGCGTAGCCTGTTGATACCTCTGGCACTCGCCGGCGCGCTTGGCGCGTGCTCCGACGCGGGAAGCGTCGATGCCGACGCGATTCGCGGTCCTGAGCTGGCCGCGGTCCGCACGGCGCTCGATTCCGCTTTTCTGCACGACACGACACTCGACCGCGCGTTCACGGGAGATTCGGGACTCTATGCCCTCATGTCGGCGGTCGTGTTTCCGTTCATCGATCGCGCGTCGCATATCGCGGAAGGAACGGATACCACGCGGATCGTCGGCATCGAATTCGATATCGATGCGACGCAGGGCGGGGTGCACGTCGTCAGCAATCTCACCGCTGTACTCGCGTGGAAGGGCTACGACTCAACCTCGGGCACCGTTGACACCGTGTTCTTTGTCCTCGGATCCGGACGCGCGCCCGTCACCGATTCGCTGTGGACGCGATTCACACTCGATACGGCAGGCACAGGAACTGGTTTTGTCGTCCACCAGGCGACCAGTTCGAAGGTCACGAAGTGGTTATCTCGCGGTGGCCACTTGCGCACGACGCTGAGTCAATACGGCTCCGGCCGAACTCTCGGCGCAGGCGGCACGACGCTCACGGTGTATCGCGGCACCCTGAACGGCGAGCTCGTCATCGATGCAAAGTTGGTTCCGGATTCTACTACTGCGGTGTCGTCAACGAAGGATTTCGGAAGCGGATCGCGAGCACTGAAGGTGAAAATCCGCGGCAGCTTACTCTGATCGAGAAGTCCACGGCGTGATGTACCCGGTGATCGCCGAGGCGGCCACGGTGTAGGGATTCGCCAAATACAGTTGACCGGGACCTGAGCGTCCCGGGAAGTTGCGGTTGATCGCGCTGATCGTGACCTCTTCACGCGTCTTCGATACGCCGGGACCGGCGTTGATGCAGGCGCCGCACGATGGCTCGAGAAAAGTCGCACCGACCCGCTGAAAGACGTCCAGGTATCCGCGCTCTTCGCAGTAGCGCTTCACATCCTGCGAGCCACACTGAATGAAGAAGCGAACCCACGGCGCGATGCGCTCGCCTCGCCCGGCAGCTTCCGCCAGCACGCGCGCGTACATGTCCATATCCTCTTTCTTCCCCGCGGTGCACGAGCCGGCGTACGCGATGTCCACCTTGATCCGCTCGGCGACGTCGTCGATGTACAGACCGTTTCCGGGGTCGCCCGGCAGCGCGATCATCGGACGAATGGCGGCCGCGTCGATCTCGATAACCTCGCAGTACTCGGCAGCCGCATCGCTTTCGAGCCCCGCGCACAGCTGCTCGGCCTCGGCACGGGACATCTTGCGGTAGTCCATGAGGTACGCGACGGTCTTCGCATCGGGCGCGACGTAGCCCGTAAAACCGCCAACTTCGGCCGTCATGTTGGTCATCGTCGCACGCTCGTCTACCGACAGCGACTCGACAGCTTCTCCACAGTACTCCACCAGTTTGCCTATGGCGTGCCCGGTCTTCACGTATGGATGGCGCAGTACCTCCAGCATGAAATCCTTTGCCGTGACGTTGTCGGGCTTCTTGCCGCGAATTACAACCTTCACGGTTTCGGGCACTTGGAGGCGGACATCGCGTGTGATCCACGAATTGAAGATCGCCGTCGTCCCGACGCCGAAGGCGACGCAACCGACCGCGCCCGCGTGTGGCGTATGCGAATCGGAACCGATGATCACCTGGCCGGGCAGCGCGTGCGATTCGAGAATCTTCGAGTGACAGATCGCCTCGGAGCCGTGGCGGCCCAGGCGCAGCTCGCCGTAGAGTTTGATGCCCTGCGCTGCCGCGAATTCGCGCTGCTTTTTCTCGAGCTGGATGGCGACGTCGAGGAGACCTTCCTTGACCCGCTCCGGCGTCATCGCTTCGGGCAGGAATGTGAGGTGGTCGCGGAACATGAGGATCGAGCCGGGATCGTTGACCTTCGCGTTCTTGCCCACCAGCTGCTCGAAAAAGATCGCCGCCATGGGAGTGACGTATTCGTGACTGAAGCGGATGTCGGTCAGCACGAATCCTTCATCGCCCGGCTTGACGGCTGGGACGCCGATCTTCCCTTTCGCGGCATCCACAACCCAGCGGCGCGCGAGAATCTTTTCCCCTAACGTCATCGGACGACGCGCGGTCTTGGGCGGATGCAGCACGACATCACCCTTCAGCCGCGCCAAGTTGTAATTGAAGAGGCCACCGTGCTCGATGATGCCTCGCGTGATCTCGCCCTCGCCGGCTGTGAACGCAGAAAGCGGAATGCTCTCGCCCCGGCGCACCTTGTCGAGAATCGCAAAGTCCGTCGTTGTCAGGACGCCGAGGTTCTGGCAATTCTCGCGGTAGATGCGCTCGATGCTTTCCGCGACAACCAGTTTGATGCCGGCGCACATCTCGGCGTAGGGCGACTGCTCGCGGGATGAGCCCTTCCCGCGCCGCTTGCCGCTCACCGCGGCGACGAACCCGCCACGCTTCACGCTGCCGCGCGCAATCGGGAATTCATCGCGGCACTTGAGGCCCAGGTACGGGAATTCTCCTAACGTTTCGTCGTAGTAGTAGCAGATGTAGGCGGGAGTGATTTCGTCAGTCGAAATGTCATCGCGAAGCTTGATCGCAGGCGTCCAGTTGGGGTCCTCGCCTGCCAGCTGGGTGCGCACGAACGCGGGATCTTCGGCCAGATAGAGGATCCGGCCTTCCAACCGGACATTCGCTTCGCGCATGTGCGAAGTATCACCACTTGCCGAGGGGCCAGCAAGCGGATTTTGTTGAGGGCGTGATCATCGCCGCGCTCGTCCTGCAAGTAGCCTTCGCGGTCCCGGTTGATACCGCCGCCATGGACGCGCATCTCCGGTTTCTCTCCAGTGATCTGCTCGAAGGCCGCGCACCCGCCACGAGAGGCGGTCGCATCGCCGCGGAGTACATCGCCGCGCAGTTCGAGGCACTGGGGCTCGAGCCCGCGGGGACTAATGGGACCTACTTCCAGCCGATCGCGCTCGTCGGAATGATCCCGCAGCCCACGTTCGCGTGGGGTAAGGCGGGCAGGCCCGCAGAGAGTCTTGCTTATCGGGACGCTTTCGTCGCGTGGGGGGAGCGACCGGAGGCCGACATCTCCTCCGACGGTGACGTCGTGTTCGTCGGCTACGGCATTCGCGCCGCGGAATGGAAATGGGACGACTACAAGGGCGCCGATCTACGCGGGAAAATCCTGCTGATGCTCGTCAACGATCCTGGTCTGGTCGATTCGACCGTATTCCTGGGCAAGATTCTCACCTATTACGGGCGTTGGACGTACAAACTCGAGGAGGCGGCCCGGCAGGGCGCCGCAGGCGCGATCCTAATTCATACGACGGAGAGTGCGACCTATCCGTGGGACGTCGTGCGCGGCTCGTGGTCCGTCGAGCAGTTCAAACTCGACCAACCGCAGTCTCCCAACCTCGCGTTCGCGGGGTGGGTGACCGAAGCCAGCGCGCGAGCCGCTCTCGCGCAGGTGGGTTTCAATCTCGATTCACTGAGTCGCGCAGCCGCTCGTCGCGACTTTCGCCCGGTCAGCACAGGGTTGCGCGCCGCTGCGCGGATTCATAGCGCGCTGCGTCGCGTGGCATCGGAGAATGTCGTGGCGCGCTCGCCGGGGACCGATGCCCGCGTGGGCCAGGAGGCGGTTCTCATTACGGCGCATTGGGACCACAAAGGAATCGGTCCCGCGGTGCGCGGCGACTCCATCTACAATGGAGCTGAGGATAACGCCTCGGGGGTGGCTGCGATCCTGGGCGCGGCCCAGGCGCTCACGCATCTGCCCCGGCCCGCCCGCTCGATTGTATTCATCGCGACGACGGCCGAAGAAAGCGGCCTGCTGGGAAGTGAGGGCTATGTGCAGCGCCCGCTTATTCCGCTCGCTCGCACGGCGGCGGTCTTGAATCTGGACGTCACCAATGTCCGAGGCGCGACCCGGGACATTGGCGCGCTGGGTATAGACCGCTCGACGCTCGGCCCAGTCTTCGAAGCCGCGGCACATGCGGAATCGTTAACCGTGCAATCGCAGCCGGATGTCCGCGGCTCGTTCTTCCGCTCGGATCATTTTCCATTCGCGCGTGCCGGCGTCCCAGCGCTTTCCATCAAGCCGGGCATCGATTTCGTTGGCCGTCCCAAGGGCTGGGGCGAAGAGCAGGAAAACATCTACAACCAGCAGCGCTACCATCAGCCGAGCGATGAGTACCGATCGTCGTTCCGCTACGATGGCTTGGCGCAGGAGGTGCGCGTCACCGTCCGCACCGCGCTCGCCGTCGCTAACAATGCGCAGCTGCCGCGGTGGCTAACATCCTCGGAATTCCAGCGCCCGCAACCGTAACGTGCAGCGCTTTGCATACAAACCGGAAGATCGGAACATCTTGCACGACAAAGGGTTAATGCGTGGCGATTGCCTATTACGCGGGGGCGGGGTAGTTTGCCCCCGCTTTTTGACCCGGCTGCACCAGCTGTCCCGACCTCCTCGAATTGGAGCGGCGGTTGGAGATTCCCTCCACGCATACAGTGCCTCTTTCGTGGTTGTTCGAGGCAGCCAGTCCCCCCATCCAATATCGGACGCTGACGGAGGTCATTCCCGAATCAGGACGTGACCTCGAACGCGTGACGGCGTTGCGCGAGCAAGTTCTCCATGACAAGGAGGCGCTCGCGATCACCCGCAAGCAGAAGGATACGGGCCTCTGGGGCGGTAACCTGCTTGCGCCGGAACCCTCCAAGGCATTCGGATGGAAGGAGCGGGGGACCGTCTATCAGTACCGACGTCTGCTCGAGTTGGGCTGGCCGCCGGATGCGCGACCGTTCCGGTTTGCCGATCGCTTTCTGTTCCGACTGCTCTCTCGCGACGACGATCCAGCCTTACTGGTGGAGTTTCAACGCGTCGCCAAAGGAGATCCTGGGCTGGCCCTCTGGGCGCGAAGCATGGGTGCGCAGGCGGCTGCAGCGGCGCTCGCACGCGGCGCCCATCAGGATGATCCCCGACTCAGGGGTGCCGCCCACCGCATCGCGAGTGATATCTCGACCTACCTGCGAAGCGAGATTGCGCAGAAACCGTTCAGGAAGGCTCAAGGAAAGACCGTTCTCGATCCGCTGTCCTACACGCCGACTGTTTTCTCGATAGAAATGCTCGCGTTCATGCCTGCGGTGCAACGCGAGCGCGCCGGGTTTCTGGAGCGACTGGCGGCGTATTTCTCTGTTCCGACGCCGCGCCGCGCGTTCTTCATTCAGGCCGGCAAGAAGCTGTTCCGACCGCTGTTCGAGATTCTTGGAGACCCGCTCCACGCTGATGCCCAGGGCCGCCTGGACGACATTCCCTTCGCATTGTACTGGATCGAGCTGCTCGCACGGCTCGGTATCGTCCGGCAGGTCCCCAGCGCCGCTCGTGTCCTCGCAAGGCTGTATAGCGAGTGCTCCGACCAAGGGATCTGGAGCCCGAAGAGCCTTCGGGCCATGCCCAAGTCCGAGAACCCAGTGGTAGCGCATTATTTCCCGCTGGAAGGGCCCGGCAAGAGTCCTGCGCAACGGCAAACAGACGTCACATTCCGGCTCGCGCTGATCGCGCGGCTATTGGGAATTCCGTTGAATATTGTCTGATAGATAGTTCAGTAGTAGTATCTGCTACTACTTCGATGCTCGACCTCACCCCTTTCGCGTTCACTCCGACCGAATCGCTCGTTTACTCGGTCCTGCTGCGGCTCGGTCCATCCACCGGCTATGCGGTGGCCCACGCAGGTCGTCTTGCCCGCGCCAACGCGTACAGTGCCCTGGAGGGCTTGGTCACGCGTGGCGCGGCATCCCGGACGCCGTCGCCCGCTCGACCGGTGCGCTACCGGCCTACGGATCCTCAGGCCCTGCTTGCTCAACTCGCCACTCTGCAAGGCGAGGCGCTGGATCGCCTGGGGCGGGAATTGCGTGGTCTGTCGCTTCCCGTCGACCCAGTCACCAAGGAGATCGTCGGTAACCGCGCGGTTGCGAATCTCATCCTTCAGCTCGTCGCGCGCGCCGAACGCAGGGTAGACGGCGTGATGGCTGCGGAGTTGTGGCGGCCGACACTCCCCGCATGGCGGCGGGCGGGCGAGCGCGCCCAGCTCGACGTCGCGCTGGCAGGCGACCTGCCGGTGGATGCGCCGTCATGGCTCAAGCAGGCGCCCGAGGACGCACCGAAGGTCACGATGCTCATCATGGACGAATCGCAACTGGTCTTGACGTCGGGCGAGGGGGATGCGATCGCGGGGTTGTGGAGCTCCCATCCTCTCGTCGTGATGATCGGACGTCGCGCCTTGCAGACCATGTCATGAGGGCGCGCGCCGCATTGGCCCTGCTCGCGCTGACTACCGCGTGCCGGGCCGCACCCATTCCCGCGGACCAACGCTACCCCGCGGGGACGCCGTTCCGCGCGCAATATCGAACCATCGATGGCACCCGCCTTCGCATCATTGATTCCGGAAATGGCACGCCCGTCGTTCTTATCCACGGCATCGGCGCATCGCTCTACGCGTGGCGTTACGCGTTGCCTCCGCTCGTCGCCGCGGGGTATCGCGTCGTCGCGTTCGACAACCGGGGCTTTGGATTCTCCGATAAACCGGCGCATGGCTATAGCACCAGCGATTACGCTCGCCTGGTCGTCGCGTTGCTCGACTCGCTGGGAATCTCGAGCGCGGTTCTCGTCGGTCACTCGATGGGCGGAGAGATCGCGGCTGAGACGGCGCTCCGTCATCCCGACCGGGTACGGGGCCTGGTGTTGATCGACGCCGCGGGCTATGGGGTGAGCTGGCCCGGCGTTCTGAAGATCGCGCGCTGGCCATTCGTCGGCGCGATCGCAACGTCGTTCCGCGGTCGCTGGATTACCGGTCGCATTCTGCGTTCGACCTACGCCGTTCCGGACAAGGTCACGGAAGCGGACGTCGATCAGTACTATGCGCCGGTTCCCGATCCGGACTTCGGACGCGCCTTGCGAGGGGTGCTGCGCGAGTTCAGGTTCGACAGTCTCGCGCGCGGGCGCCTGGCAAGCCTGCAGACCCCGACCTTGATTGTGTGGGGCGACGGCGACCGGTGGATTTCGGTGCGCACCGGCAGCCGGTTTGCGCGCGAGCTACAGCGCAGCGCCTTTGTCGTTCTTCCTCACACGGGACACGCCGCCGCCGAAGAGTCGCACGACGAGGTCAACCGCCTGCTGCTGGATTTTCTGAAGGAAGGTTTGGCCCGCATTCCGGAGAACGTCGCACTGGCGGCGCCCGACGAAGAGCCATAGATTTCATCAACCAAATGGTTGACGACATCGCCTAATGGCACCTAAACTCAGC
>Ga0066686_10000305_pt1 | contig 16191 bp, 10 predicted proteins | sample GraSoiAngelo_135_FD_65627 | JGI IMG/M metagenome (GOLD analysis project Ga0066686, IMG submission 65627) | Grasslands soil microbial communities from the Angelo Coastal Reserve, California, USA - 14_0929_05_40cm | ecosystem: Environmental > Terrestrial > Soil > Grasslands | place: USA...
GAGTCCTGTGGCCTGCCATGGATTTGCGGGCGCCAATTTTCCGTACCACAACGACCAAATCAGATAGAACAGCGGGACGACATAACCAACAGCAAGTATCGATGCTCCGGCTGTCGACATAACGTTGAGAACCTGGAACTCGGGTGGATATGCGTGGTAGCGGCGCGGCATACCCAGGTAACCCAGCACAAACTGGGGGAAAAACGTGAGATTGAAACCAACGAATATCGTCAACGCCGAAAACTGTGCCCAACCTTCGTGGTAGAGATGGCCTGAAATTTTGGGCCACCAGTTGTGCATGGCGCCCATGTAGGCCATGACCATGCCTCCGACCATGATGTAGTGAAAATGGGCAATGACAAAGTACGTATCCGTCACGTGCACATCGATTGCAATCGTTGCCAGAAAAAGTCCGGTCAGACCGCCGACCGTGAATAGTCCTACGAATCCGAGCGCATAAAGCATCGGCGCTGTAAACGAAATCGAGCCTTCGTATAAAGTCGCCGTCCAGTTGAATACCTTGATCGCGGAAGGAATCGCGACGGCGAAACTGAGGATCGAGAAGATCATGCTTGCGTATGGCGACTGGCCCGCAACAAACATGTGATGTCCCCAGACCAAGAACCCAATGACGGCAATCGCAATAATGGAGCCCGCCATGAATTCGTATCCGAAGATACGCCGCCGTGCGTGCGTCGTCACAAGCTCGCTGACGACACCCATGCCGGGCAGAATCATGATGTAAACCGCGGGATGCGAGTAGAACCAGAACAGGTGTTGGAACAACAGCGGATCCCCGCCGAGGTTCGGATCGAAGATTCCGACTCCTGTCAGCCGTTCGATTCCGACCAGTGTCAGCGTGATCGCCAGGACCGGCGTGGCGAGCACAAGAATGACCGAGGTGGCGTAAATCGACCAGACAAAGAGCGGCAGCCGGCTCCACGTCATACCGGGAGCGCGAAGCTTGTGGATCGTGGTGATGAAGTTCAAGCCGGTAAGGATTGACGAAAAACCGGAGACAAAAATCCCGATCAACGCGGCAACGACATGCGTATTCGCGAACTGGCTGCTATAAGGCGTGTAGAAGGTCCAGCCGGTATCGACTCCTCCGCTGAGAATCGCATAGAGTTCGAAAAGCCCGCCCAGCACGAGAAGATACCAGCTCAGTAGATTCAATCGCGGAAAGGCCAGGTCTCTAGCCCCAATCATCATCGGTATAAGAAAATTGCCGAACACGGTCGGGATAGAGGGGATGAGAAAGAACCAGACCATGATGATGCCGTGCATCGAAAAAAGCTTGTTGTACGTTTCGGATGTGAACAGGTCGGCTTGGGGCGTCATCAATTCCAGACGGATCAGCGTTGCAAACGTGCCACCGACGAAGAAGAAGAACGTCACAGTAAGCAGGAACAACAGCGCGATCCGCTTGTGATCACGCGTGAAGAACCAGGACTGCCACCCAAGCCTGGTTGTGAGGTAGTTCTCGTGTGCAACTGCAGTCGTCATCTCTGCCTCGTTTCCAACTGTAGCGGCAACTCCCCTCCTAAGTTAGGAGGGGTGCCTGCGAGGACAAAAGTCCGAGCAGGCGGGGTGGTTCCACCTGTTACTTGATAGAACCACCCCGCCCTCGCTTCGCTCGGGCGCCCCTCCTAACTTAGGAGGGGAGTTGCGCTATCCATTCGTTCACAGCTGGAGCGCCCCTACAGTTGCATTCCAGCAATTTATTCACGACTCCTACCCGCTGAAGCGCCGCTCCCGGGCGTCAGCGACTTGATGTAAGCGATCAAATCGATGATCTGCTCCTCTGTAAGCTGCCCTTTAAAGAGCGGCATGTCTGGAGCAAAATCGGCAACTCTCCATGCGGCCGGGTCCAGAAGCTGCGCGCGAATGTAATTCTCGTCGAACAAAACCCGTCTGCCGTCCTCCAACTGGACATGCGTGCCGTACAGTCCGCCCAGTGCAGGCGCTCGAGCGCGCTGTCCCGTGCCATGGCAGCTAATACAGTCGTATTCAACGAAGAGTTTTGCGCCTGCTTCCACCGGTTGCGTACCGTTCTCCCCGGCGAGCCACGCCTGATACTCACTCTCCGGCATGACGATGATGCGGCCAATCATTTTGGAATGGTTGGTTCCGCAGTATTCGGCGCAGAACAAGTGGTATGTGCCGGGACGCGTGGCCTTGAACCACAGCGTGCGATATTCGCCTGGAACGGCGTCCTGCTTCACTCGAAGAGCAGGGAGGTAAAAGCTGTGGATTACATCCTGCGACGTGAGCGTCAGCTTGATGGGCGTATTCTCGGGCACATGCAGTTCGTTGATCTCGCGCCTGCCTTCCGGATGCTGGATTTTCCACATCCACTGCTTCCCAACGACGTACATGTCCTGAGCGCCTCGAGGAGGCGTCTCTCCATCCATATATACTTGCGCGCCCCAGATGAACATGACGAGGGTAATGAGGAACGGCACGGCAGTCCAAAACAGTTCCAACCCGATCGATACCTTCGTTGGTTGTGGAACGGGATGCCGGCTGCGCCTGTACCTCACGGAGAATGTAATGATCAGAACGAAGATCAGCAGGGCGAAAAACCCGCAAACAACAACTAAGAAGTACAGTAGATGATCTACTTGATCGGCATGTTGCGAAGCGCTGATGGGAAACAGAGGAACCCAACGCTCCATCAAATCCTCCCGGCATGCGCGTCGCGCCGGAACATCACAAACATGAACGCGAAGAGTGCGAGCGCCGTGGCGACTCCAAATATCCGGATAGTACGAATGATGACCATTCCATATTTACCGGTAGCCGGATCGTACCGGTAGCAATAGAGGAGGACCCGGTCGACGATATTTCCGATCTTTTCCTCAGAGGCCTGAAGCAGGCTTAACCGGAGGTCGCGCGCGGAATATTCCAGGCCGTAGAAATATTGCTCAATTTTGCCGTGGGGTGTGGCAACCATGATTGCCGTGGCGTGGGCCCACTGCGTTCCGTCCCGCTTGGTGTGAAATCCTAAGGTTTCGGTCAGCGCGCGAATGGAATCCGGGTCTCCTGTCAAAAAATGAAATCCGTTCTCGGCCCCGTCCCGTTCGTAATCTCTCACGTAATGCGCCTTCGCGACGGCCGCCATTGCGGGAGTTTCGTTCGGATCGAAACTGAACGCGACGACAGTGAAGTCCTTCCCGGCAGTGAAAGTCAGAACGCGAAGAGCTTGAACCAGGCTGTTCAGCGTCATCGGGCACAGGGACGAGCACATCAGGTAAACCGGCGCGAGAATCACCGGCTTGCCGTCAAAATAAGTTGAAAGAGGAACGAGCGCTCCGGATTCATCGCGCAACCGCAGATTGAGATCGAGTTGCGCGCCCAGCCTCTGATCGATCCCGACGTCTTGAAGTACGGAAGGTACACTTTGTTGCGCTGCAGCCGAGGCGAGACCTTGAAAGCTGAAAAGAGTGGCGCAAACAACAGGCAACAAATTCCGTAGGCGCTCGTAGGAGCTGTGAAAAAAATGTCCGAATGTTGTGGGCTGGCATATTCCCCTCCTTGCATCACTGCAAGGAGGGGTGGCCGAGCGATTAAAAAGATGTCGCGAAGCCTCCGCTGAACGCGAGGCCGGGGTGGTTTTCCGATTGAAAACGAAAGGAAAACCACCCCGGCTGCGCCCGCTAAGGAGGCTTCGCAACATTTTCTGAATGGGCGCAGCCACCCCTCCTTGCAGTGATGCAAGGAGGGGAATATGCCCTACAATAGGTTTCTGCTGCACAATCGCCCGCCTCATTTTGTTTCTCCCCCTTCTGCATTTGCCGGCGGCAGTCCGCGCTGCGCAATCAGCTCCATCGCGCGCTCGATAGGGATCCGGACAATGCCGCGCGAACGATCGACCCAAGCATAGGAGTTCAGGACGGCTTGCTCTCTGCGGAGCATCTCGGCCCAATCCTCCGACGGCGAAATCTGAAGGCGCGGCTCCGGCGGCAACTGCGGTTGAGCGAGCGCCGTTCCCAACACGCGGCTTTCAGCCCAGCTTTGAAAGGTCCGGAAGATCCACCAGGATGCCGTGCATATAACAGTGACGGAAATCACCAACGTGACAGCCCCCCATACGACATACTTCAAGTTCCAGTCCGAACGTTCGTGATCATGCCGTGGCTTTTTTTCTCCGGAGCTCATATTGCTTTATGCGGAACGGTATTGGGATCGTTTACTGCCAGCAGCGGCATCGCCAGCAATTCGCGCGCGTACATGGCCAGCCAGACTCCGCCGATGCCGGCCAGGGCAATCGGATCGAGCCAGTGGAGCGTAAAACCATCCGGATAGAACGCCGGCGTTACCATCCAAAAGGTGTCTACGATGCGCATGGCCAGCACGAGCAGAGCGATATAACCGAGCCTCCGGCGGTCCCGCTTGTTTCTTCGGGAAAGCAGAAGAAACCACGGAACAAAAAATTGAAATGAAATCAACGCCGCGGCGGTCCATTCCCAACCGTGCCGGAGGCGGCTCAGATACCAATCGATCTCTTCGGGAATGTTTCCGGCCCACATGATTATTAATTGCGAGAACGACAGGTACGCCCAGAGCATGAGGAACGCGAATAACAGATTGCCAAGGTCGTGGAGATGCTCCGGACGCGCCACTTCGGACAGCGGAGAGCGGTCCGATAAAAATGTGAAGACCACGATGGCAAACGCGAGGCCGGACAGGGCCGTATCGACCATCCACAGCATGCCGTAAACGGTCGAGTACCAGCGCGGCTCCAGCGACATGGCCCAGTCGATCAGGGCAAACGTCAGCGTGAATCCGTAGAACGTAAGACCCGGACCGCTGAGCCGCGCGAAGCGCCGCAATAGTCCAAGGTCGCCCGTTTCATCCTGCGCCGCCGACCACCGGTTCAACCGGTTCGCGAAGAACCACCACAAGAAAAAGAAGAACACAGCGCGGGCAATAAAGAAGGGCACGTTTAAATACAACGTCTTTTTGAGAACGGCTTCACCCACTTCCGCCGTCGACGGATTCACCCACCGATAAATCTCTCGCATTCCCACAAGAACCGGGATGAACAGAACAGAAAGCAACACGATGGTCCGTGTGCCCGATTCGAGAAGACGCCTGATGCTGTAGCCCCACGCGCCGCCGACCAGGTGATACATCATCAGAATCGGCAGGCACCCCAATCCGACGCTCATCCAGAACAGATATGCAAACAAGTACGACCGGAAGAATTGTTGCGGTGAAAATGCAAAGCCGATTGCGCATGCGATCAACCCTGCTATGCCGACGGAGAGGAAGGGGGAATGAAAGCTGCGAATTTCATCTTCAATGCGCTCGGTACGGCTCATTGCTTTGCGGCCTCGAGTCTCTTCAGTTCATCGGGCGGGACGTCCGCCGCCGTAGTGCTCCAGCTCAGTTCGAGAGCTCGTACATATGCGATGATGGCCCACCGGTCTCGAGCCGGAATCTGCGACGCATAGGAAGGCATAACGCCGAAACCGTTCGTTATGACATTGAAGAAGTAGCCCGGTGGAGCGGCTCGCAGCCGATCGATGTGGAAAGACGGCGGCGCCTGGCGGAAGCCTCTACGCACGGCCATACCTTGCCCGGTGCCAAGATGGTCGTGGCAGGGCGTGCAGAAAATGTCGAAGCGTTGCCGGCCGCGCTGAAGAACCTCGAGCGTCACCGGAAAAGGAAACGCCGATGCAGGCTGTCCATCCACCGTTCCTTTCACGAGATGTATGTTCCGCTCCCGCTCTTGAGGAACAGTTCCTGGAGGCAGCGGGCGAGCCGAGCTTGCGTTCGAAAAGAATCCGCTTTCCTGAAACGTGCTGTAGCGGGGTCCATTCGCCATGTTCTGGCGGCATGAGGGGAGGGCAAGGAGAGCGAGGACCAGTAAACAAACAGTGGGAATCGAGCGCATTCCCCTCCTTGCATCACCGCAAGGAGGGGTGGCTGAGCGATTAATAAAATACCGCGAAGCATCTGCTGATAGCGAGGCCGGGGTGGTTTTCCGATTGAGAACACAAAGGAAAACCACCCCGGCTGCGTCTTCGGTGGCTTCGCAACATTTTTTTGATGACGCAGCCACCCCTCCTTGCTGTGATGCAAGGAGGGGAATAATCCGCGCCACGATTCCAATTCGTTCACATCGCCGGCGGTCATAGACCGCCGCTACAGTGCTGGCATCAAACATCAACCTCATACACCCCTACAGGTTCGAACTCATTCAAGAATTCTCTGCACTTGTCGCCATCGAACAACGGGTCGTTGGCCTGGATGCAGAAGAAGAAACGGTCGTCCGTCGCCAGCGAAAATTGTGGAACCGCGAAAAGCGGATGATGCGGCATTGGAAGACCATTCAACGCCAGCATTCCCATCGCGGTGAATAAGCCGGAAAAGAGAATCGTCAACTCGAACGTTATCGGAATGAACATCGGCCAACTATGAAGGGGCCGTCCTGCTACGTTGATCGGATAAAAAGCAACAGCAGAACTGTAGAGCATGAAGTACCCGCCCAGGCCGCCGATCAGTCCGCCGGTGAGTGCAATCGCGGGAATCTTCGTGCGGTGTGAACCCAGCGCTTCCGGCAGACCCTCGACGGGATAGGGAGAGAACCCGTCCATCAGCCGATATCCTTTTTCTCTCGCGCTTTTCGCAACCTCGACGAGTTTTTCCGGTTCTTTGAACTCGGCAAGAAGGCCATAAAGCGGTTCGTTCATGCGCGGGCCGAGACCTCCGGCTTATGCAGAATTTTCTTCATCTCAAATATCGAGATTGGCGGGAGAAACCGGAAGAAAAGCAGGAACAGCGTTACAAATAGCGCAATCGAACCAAGTAGCGTTGCCCAATCCCAGATCGTGGCGTAATACATATTCCAGGCCGACGGCAGAAAATCCCGGTGAAGACTGACAACTACGATGACGAACCGTTCCAGCCACATGCCGAGATCCACTGAGAGTGCGACGAGAAAGATGGCCGCAACACTCTTTCGCGCGCGGCTCGACCACATCAGTTGTGGAATGACAAGGTTCGTTGCCACCAGGAGCCAATACATCCATCCGTACAGGCCGAACAGCCGGTTCACGATCTCATACCGCTCATATGGATTTCCGCTGTAGAACGCGATGAACGCTTCGTCGATATAGCTGTAGGTGACGATGATCCCTGTGGCGAGCATGAGCTTCGCCATGTTGTCCAAATGCCGCATCGTAATGAACTCTTGGAGTCGATAGATTTTGCGCAGCGGGATCGCGAGCGTCAGCACCATCGCAAATCCGGAATAAATTGCGCCTGCAACAAAATAAGGAGGAAAGATGGTCGAATGCCAGCCTGGGATTATCGCGATAGTGAAATCGAAACTGACGACGGTGTGAACGGAGACAACAAGTGGAGTTGCCAGTCCCGCCAGCAGCAGATAAGCCTCTTCATACTGTTGCCAGTGATAGGCCGAGCCACGCCATCCCATCGCCATCATTCCATAGACAACCTGTGTGAGCCGGTGTTTGGCTCTGTCGCGAAACGTCGCAAGATCCGGAATCAAACCGATGTACCAGAACACCAGAGAAATCGTGAAATACGTGCCTACCGCAAACATGTCCCAGACCAGCGGACTCCTCCATTGCGGCCAAAGCCCCATCGTGTTCGGGTAAGGCGCAATCCAATAGAAGAACCATGGCCGGCCAAGATGAATCAGCGGAAACAGGCCCGCGCACGTGACCGCAAACAGCGTCATGGCCTCCGCAAAGCGGTTGATGGATTGGCGCCATGCCTGATGCAGAAGGAGGAGAATCGCCGAAATCAAAGTGCCCGCATGCCCGATTCCGATCCACCAGACAAAGTTGACGATCGCGAATCCCCACGCGACGGGTATGTTGACGCCCCATATGCCGATGCCGCTATACAGCAGCCACACGATCGCGAACAGCAGGACCAACGTCCCGGTGAAGACCGCACCGAAGACGACGATCCATTCAATCGGCGTATGCGGCGTCAGCACGAGCGAGCCGATCTTCTCCGTGATCCAGTGAGGGCCGGGATATGGGCGCTCTGCGGGCGGCGTGTAAACAGCAACTGTATTCTGGTCACCCATTGTTGTGTTGCGCAGTTTCGAATCCGGCTATCTCCGGATTCGGATTCTTCAAAGCGGCGAGGTAGGTGGTTCTTGGACGCGTGTTGTATTCCGCCAAAACACCGTAATTTCGAGGCTCGGATTTGAGCTTCCGGACCCTGCTGTTCTCGTCGAGAAGATTCCCGAATACGAGAGCATTCGCAGGGCATGCCTGCTGGCAAGCAGTCAGGACCTCGCCGTCCTGAATCTTCCGATCCGCTTTCAGCGCGTCGATCCGGGTTCTGTTGATCCGCTGGATGCAATAGGTGCACTTCTCCATGACTCCCCTGCTGCGAACCGTGACGTCGGGGTTGTACAACAGCTTCAGGGAAGGAATATCCCAGGCCGCATACTGGAAGAAGTTGAACCGCCGCACCTTGTATGGACAGTTGTTGGAACAGTAACGAGTACCGATGCAGCGGTTGTACGTCATTTCATTGATGCCTTCGGCGCTGTGCGTCGTTGCCTCAACGGGACAAACGTATTCGCACGGCGCGGTCTCGCAGTGCTGGCAGAACATGGGTTGAAAGTAGGCGTCGGGTTCTGCGGCGGGACCTTCAAAATACGTATCGATGCGCATCCAGTGCATCTCGCGGCCTCGCGCCACTTCGTTCTTGCCGACGGTCGGCACGTTGTTTTCGGCCTGACATGCAACGATGCAGGCGTTACATCCGACACAACGGCTGAGATCGACCGACATGCCCCACGCGTAATCGATGTTTTCGTACGCCGGATACATCGTCTGATCGGGTTTAGGCTGGTGAGTTTCGCGCTGGATCAGGCCTGCGTCTTTCGCATAGTCATCGACCGTCATGTGGCGCACCATGTGTCGTCCTTCCGTAACGTGGTGATCCCGGGTGGTAGCGAGCTTGTATTTTTCGCCACGCTTGCGAATGCGGCCGCCGGTAGCGTGCCATGGATTGTCGGACGTCCTCAGAGCGTATGCATTGAAGCCTCGCTCCATACCGTTCCTGCCGGAAACTTTCCGTCCCCAGCCAAGATGAACGGTGACGACATTTTCCGGTTGGCCGGGGATGACCCACACAGCACCGGTTATTTGGCGCCCATTCACGACCAGATCCACCATGTCCTCGCTATTGGCGTGTAGATCGTGGGCCGTTTTGGGTCCAATCAAGACGGCGTTATCCCAGGTCAGGTGTGTCAACGGATGCTGCAGTTCCTGAAGCCAGGCATTGTTGGCAAATGAGCCGTCGTAGACCGAAGCGTCGGGCCGGAAGAGGACGTCGAGATTCCCTGGGCCGGGGGGCGCTTGAGGTGTCCGAAATTGACCCCCTCCGCTCGCTGCGCTCGCGGTCTCCCCCTCACGAGGGGGAGAATAAGTCCAGGCCGTAGTGGAGGTTATTCTCCCCCTCGTGAGGGGGGAAGCCGGCCGCGAAGCGCGAGCCCGATAGGGCGAAGCCTCAAGAGAAGCCGGCAGGGGGTCGCTTAGCGCAATGTTCTGGACTACGCCTTCCTGCAGCGACTGTTCCCAAAAACTCTCGAACTCCTCGCCCTTGTATTGGCCAACCCAGAACTCCCTCACCAGGTCGTAATTCGATCGCGTTGGATTGCCGAGGAAAATGCTGAGAAATTCGTGTGAGCTTTTGGTTTCATACAACGGCACGATCAATGGCTGGACAATGGAAACCGAGCCGTCGTAGGCGCGAACGTCGCCCCACGTTTCCAGATAGTGATGTTTGGGTACGTGCCAGTGGCACGCTGCCGCCGTTTCGTCGTAATAGAGGCTGTGGCTGACTCGCAGCTTCACATTCTCGAGATTTTTCGAGAACTCCAGGTCGGCAGGCGCCGAGTAAGACGGGTTCACATCCAGCATGATCAAGGTATCGACCTGGCCCGACTGCATCGCCTGGGCGAGCTCGCGTAAGGATGCGAACTGTTCGACCGGCCGCATTTCAACAGGCTCCATGTACTCGACGGTATGGCCGGTGTTCCCCAGCTTCTCATTAATGGCATGCACGAGCGCGTGAACGAATGGCGGCTGGGTTTCGCCTGCGATCACGATGCTCGAACTGCCGTGCGATTTGAGATCACGCATCATCGGCTCGAACCACTGTTCGTTCAACTCTTGACCTGGCGCTCCGGCGACTCCAAGCCGCGACGCGATCGCCGTCGTGAGCTCGCCGATCTTGGAGGGAGACATGGAAATCCGATGGTCCGCTTTGAACCCGGTGACTGTCGGCGTGCTTTCCAAAACGTAAAGACGGTTCATACCGCGCCCGGACCCATCCGCCGGGTTGAAGACGCGGCGCGCCGCAAAATCGCGAGTGTGGCGCAGGTGAGCAGGACCCCAGTAGAGAAAGTCGGAATCCAGCGAGACGATCACGTCAGCGCGGTCAAGGTGATAGACACTATCGACGTATCGTCCGAAGGCCATTCGCGATCCGGCACGGGCGTTGTCGTCGTTGACCGGCTCGTACTGGTGCCAATCTGCCTTTGGAAATCGGCGCAGAATCGCGTCGATCAATGCGCCCTCAGAAGGGGACGTAATTCTGCCCGAGAGGAATCGCAGTCCTGCGCCGTCCCTGGACTGCAATTCCTCGAGCCGTGGCGACAGCGCCGATACGAAAGCGCCGAATGTGGAAATCGCGCCGCGGTTGGTTACGGATTTGGCGCGGTCCGGATCATATAGATCTAGGATGGAGGCCTGAGCGAAGACATCCGTTGCGCCGAGACTCGCGCTGTGCCGCGGATTACCTTCAACCTTTATCGGCCGGCCTTCATGGCTCTTCACGATCAGACCGACGCCGTAACCTGCGAAGGGCATCGCTGTCGCAAAATGTAGCGGCCTTCCAGGCAACACATCTTCCGGCGCCTGGACATACGGAACGATCTTTTCGGGGAGCGTTGCGGCGGGCGTACAGCCTTCGACACCTGCCAGCGCCAGCGACGCCGCCATTAACGACAAGAACTCCCGCCTGTTGACGTCACCCAGTTGCGAGGGCATTGGTGCCCTGGGATCTGGTGTCTTCGGATCCAAGCTGCGCCACTGAATGGGCAGATCACGGCGATGCTCCACCAGACGAACCTCCTACCTGTGGCAAATGGAACAGTTGGTCAACTTGAATGCGGGTTCAATGTGGTATTCCGTCACAAGTCGCCGGCCTAACGTGTCCTGGTCCATGGGCGGCTTCCAGCCCATCGTAAATACCTGGTCGCGCGGCCGAAGGTAATGTTCGGGATGACGATGGCATTCGAGACACCACTGCATGTGCATGTCTGAGTGTTTCCATGTGAGCGGCATCATGTCCACGCGTCCATGGCACGTCTCACAACCGACACCCTTGCTGACGTGAATACTGTGGTCAAAGTAGACAAAATCCGGCAGATTGTTCACGCGATTCCATCGGATCGGCCGATTTTCGCTCAAGCTGGCGCGCACGGGTTCAAGCATGTCGCTGTCTCTCCAAATCTGCTTGTGACAGTTCATGCACGTGGCCGTCGGCGGAATACCGGCAAACGGGCTGACCTCGACCGTCGTATGGCAATACCTGCAATCGATACCAATGCCCCCGGCGTGATGCTCATGGCTGAATGGGACCGGTTGATCGAAAGGTGTCCATTCGCCGCTGACGAACGGCGAATAAACGACGGACGCCCAGCCCCAGGCCACAGCCGCCACAACGAAGACTCCTCCGAATATCGTCAAGCGCGAAATGGCATTGGTCGGTCTTTTGAATATTTGCGGCATTGTCTGGTTTTTGCTGTAGCAGCGGCCTATGGAAGGTGTGAAGAAATTTGAATTCGGCAAAGTATTCCCCTCCTCGCAGAGGAGGGGTGGACGCGCCATCCAAAAGATGGATCCGTTCCGAATGGCGCGGCCGGGGTGGTCGGTTCGGCGAACCTGTTCAGGCCTGAAGACTTCGCCGAGCTGACCACCCCGTCTGCGGCGCTTCGGTGGCTTCGCATCTTCGATTGATGCCGCAGCCACCCCTCCTCTGCAAGGAGGGGAATACGCCTGTTTCCAATTCGTTCATACCCTGACAAGACCGCCGCTACAGTTTCAGCCGCAGTCGGCGCAGCAAGTGCCCTGCCACACAAAGCGCGCTGTTTGCGCAGCTTTCAAGGCGGCAAGGCCTGTGTTGAGGGCGCGAGTTGCCATCCCGGAGGTAACCCGTGACCACCTACGACTCCCCTCCTAAGTTAGGAGGGGTGCCCGAGCGCAAGCGAGGGCGAGGTGGTTCCCTCAAGCTAGTAGCGGCAGAGGAACCACCCCCCGCCTGCTCGGACTTTGTCCTCGCAGGCACTCCTAACTTAGGAGGGGAGTCGCCGCTACAGTAGCGCTGCGGCCTTTGAAGTGCATTCTCGCGACATTGTCATGCGTGAGCTGAAACCCATTGAAACTTTCCACCCGCGCGACGCGGAGGCCCTCGCCGCCGCCTTGAGAAAACGGATTCAGGGCGAAGTCCGGTTCGATAACGGGTCACGCGCGATCTATTCGACGGATGCTTCCAATTACCGTCAGGTCCCGATCGGAGTCGTCATCCCGCGAACAATCCACGACGTTCTCGAAACACTCGAAGCGGCCCGGCAATTCGGCGCGCCGATCCTGGCTCGCGGGGGAGGGACCAGTCTGGCCGGGCAATGCTGCAATGTCGCGATCGTGATCGACATGTCGAAGTACCTGAACCGGATCATCGAAATCGATCCTCAGCGCCGGATGGCGCGCGTTCAGCCCGGCGTCGTTCTGGACCAACTCAATAAGGAATTGAAGCCGCACAACGTGATATACGGACCCGATCCGTCGACGCACCAGTACTGCACGTTCGGCGGGATGATCGGGAACAACGCCTGCGGCGTGCACTCGGTTATCGCCGGACGCACGGCCGACAACGTCGAATCGCTGGATGTCGTCACTTACGACGGCCACCGCTTCGAGGCGGCAAAGACGAGCGACATCGAATTGCAGCACCGGATCGCCAGCAACAGCCGCCAGGGGCAGATCTATTCCGATCTGAAAAAACTGCGAGACAAGTACGCGGACGAAATCCGCAGTCGATTTCCGAACATTCCGCGGCGCGTTTCCGGATACAGCCTCGATGAGCTGCTTCCGGAAAAAGGTTTCCATGTGGCACGCGCGCTCGTTGGCAGCGAGTGCACCTGCGTGTTGGTGCTGGAAGCGACGGTGCGGCTTGTCTATAGGCCGCCGGCGCGGACGCTGGTCGTGCTCGGTTATCCGGATGTTTATAGAGCGGCGGATCACGTCACCGAGATTTTGGAATACGGACCCATCGGGCTCGAAGGCATCGACGACGTGCTGGTCGAGAACATGAAGAAGAAGGGACTGCACATGGGAGACCTCCAACTTCTCCCGGACGGCAAGGGTTTCCTTCTCGTTGAATTCGGCGGCGAGACTACCGAGGAGTCCGACGAGAAAGCCCAACGGATGATGCGGCACCTGCGCTGGAGTTTACGGCCGCCCTCGATGAAACTCTACGACGACCCGGCTCAAGAGCAGCTGGTCTGGGAAATTCGCGAATCGGGCCTCGGCTCGACTGCGCGCGTTCCCGGAGAGCCGGACACGTGGGAAGGATGGGAAGACTCCGCGGTCCCTCCGGACAAACTGGGCAGCTACCTTCGCCAGCTTCGCGCGCTCTTCAACAAGTACGGCTACCACTGCGCGCTCTACGGCCACTTTGGCGGCGGCTGCGTCCATACTCGTATCGATTTCGACTTGAAAAGCGCCGTGGGTATCCAGAAGTACAAATCTTTTATTCATGAAGCGGCCTACCTGGTCATCGGCCATGGGGGCTCGCTTTCCGGCGAGCACGGTGACGGGCAATCCCGGGCCGAACTGTTACCGATCATGTTTGGTCCCCAGGTGATGCAGGCGTTTCGCGAATTCAAAAACATCTGGGATCCGGGCAATCGGATGAATCCCGGAAAGCTCATCAACGCTGCAAAGGCGGAAGAGCATCTCCGGTTCGGCGCCAATTACAGTCCATGGCAGCCGAAAACGTATTTCAAATTCCCCGACGACCAGGGCAACTTCGCCCGTGCCACCGAACGCTGCGTCGGCGTAGGCAAATGCCGGCGCGATGAGGGCGGCACGATGTGCCCCAGCTACATGGTCACCCGCGAAGAAATGCACACCACGCGCGGCCGCGCGCACATGCTCTGGGAGATGCTCGAACGGAATCCGCTTGATGGCGGCTGGAAAGACGACCACGTCCATGAAGCGCTGGATCTTTGCCTTACCTGTAAGGGATGCAAAGGCGATTGTCCCATCAACGTCGACATGGCGACCTACAAGGCCGAATTTCTTGCGCACTATTATGAAGGCCGGCTGCGGCCTCGCTCTGCATACGCGATGGGATTTATTTATCAATGGGCGCGGGTTGCGTCACTGATGCCTGGACTGGTGAACTTCATTACGCATACGCCACCCTTCAGTTATTTCGCAAAGCTCGCCGCTGGAATTGCGCCGCAGCGCGATGTCCCGCATTTTGCGCCGCAGACGTTCAAAGCCTGGTTCCAGCAACGCCCGCGGCCGCGCCGCAGCGCAATGCGCCGTGTGCTTTTGTGGCCGGATACCTTTACCAATCATTTCGATCCGGAGATCGCGCGCGCGGCTGTCGATGTTCTCGAGGCGGCCGGCTTCGAACCCGATGTTCCGTCCGAGCCGATGTGCTGCGGCCGGCCGCTGTACGATTTCGGATTTCTGGACACAGCCAGGAAACATCTCGAAGAAATCCTGGAGAACCTCGCGCCTGAGATTTATGCCGGAACTCCAATGATTGTTCTGGAGCCGAGTTGTGCCGCAACCTTTCGGGATGAACTCATCAATATGCTTCCCGATCATCCGCTTGCAACACGGCTCAGCAAGCAGACGTTCCTGCTGAGTGAGTTCCTCGAAAAGGAGGCCCACGATTTTCGCCCGCCGCGGCTCGACGCCACGGCGGTTGTCCACGGACACTGCCATCACAAAGCGCTCATGAAGATGGATGCCCAGGAAAAGGTGCTTCGAAGGCTTGGGCTGCACTACCAAATGCCCGATTCTGGTTGTTGTGGCATGGCAGGCGCATTTGGTTTCGAGGACCGGCACTATGACATCTCCATGAAATGCGGAGAACGCGTCCTGCTCCCGAAAGTTCGTGAAGCGCCCAAGAATACTTTGGTCATTGCGGATGGGTTCAGTTGCCGCGAGCAGATCAAGTCGGGTACGGACCGCCGCGGGCTGCACCTGGCTCAGATACTCAAAATGGCCATCGATGAAACCCCAAGCAGTACGAATTTTCCTGAGAGGAAATACATACGCCAGGAAGAGATCTACGACGCAAAGCCGCTTCTGGCCGCTGTTGCGATTCTTGCCGGGATATCCCTTGCATTATGGGGACTGTTGAGGTCGCGGGACAGCGCCTAAAACGACCAATCGCGTAGCTGTGGGGGCGGTCCACGAAGCGCAAGCGACGTTTGCAGGTGCTCCGGCCCTGGCCTTGTCCTGCTGGAGCCAGAGTTCTAGGTCCCCGGATTGCGCGGATTGAAATTCCCGTAATCCGCGGCCGGCGTAAGACCTGCAAATTCTCAGCTTCGAACTACTCCGAAAGTTTTAGTTAATATAGTTGTTGGATTCTTCATCAGGCTGTATAATTCGCGCCATCCATATTTGGACTTTTTTTGTGCGTGTAAACAGGGACGGAAGCCTTTCCACCGTTCCACTACAGAGCGGATCTGATGCAAAAATCGGCGGAAGCGCGAAGCCTCTCCAGTTCCGACACAGAAGACTTCAGACCAACTGCAGACGAATTGGAGCTGCAGTCCCTACTCGATCAAGCGCAGCTTGCCTTGGTTGTGCGCGACCCGGAAGATCGTATTTGCTTCTGGAACAAGGGTGCTGAGTGCCTATATGGCTGGCGCGCCGACGAGGTGACCGACAAGAACGTTTATGAATTGCTTTTTCCGCGAGAATTACAGGGCATAGAAGAAAAAGAGCGGGTTCTTGCTGAAACCGGGGAGTGGGCGGGCGAGTTGCGTCAAGTTACCAAAACACAAACGACCATAGTCGTTGAAAGCCGGTGGAAGCTACGGCGCGACGAATCCGGCAATCCCAAATCCATTCTGATGGTGAATAAGGACATCACGCA
>Ga0066686_10000309_pt1 | contig 16152 bp, 18 predicted proteins | sample GraSoiAngelo_135_FD_65627 | JGI IMG/M metagenome (GOLD analysis project Ga0066686, IMG submission 65627) | Grasslands soil microbial communities from the Angelo Coastal Reserve, California, USA - 14_0929_05_40cm | ecosystem: Environmental > Terrestrial > Soil > Grasslands | place: USA...
GCTGGAATGCGAGGAATAAATGTAAAAGGCAAGATCGAATCATTGAAAGAGCCTAGAACTGTAAATTTAAGAAATGGCGATACAGCCCAAGTAGCAGATGCGGTTCTCTCAGATGAGAGCGGTAGCATTAAACTATCATTATGGAATGATCAAATTAGCATGGTAACTGAAGGTGACGAAGTGGCTATTGAAAACGGATATACTCAATCCTTTAGAGGAGAAAATAGTCTCAATATTGGACGCTATGGAAAACTTATCAAATTATGATATTCAGGATATTCTATAATTTGGTATCAATAAATTCATAATTCGATTTTAATTTTATCTGAAATCAGCTAATATATCCAATTTCTGGTTGTTTCTTTTGAACCATCTGTTGAACATCGTCACTTGCTGAATTTTTATCACCGATTCTCTGTTCTATGCTTTTTATTAACATTATGGTATCCTTTGCTTTCTTATCCAAATCTTCCATGTTTATTTCCCGCCCAATAATTGAAAGCAATTTTTTAAGGATATGCATTGAAGCATTAGCATCAATAACATATCCTGATGTCTCTCCCAACAAACTGATTCCCTTCACATTGTTTATTTTACCGATACCCAACAAAATACCATTCATTCCTGAAATGCTGCCATTATCAATTTTTGAGATGTTGAATGAATTCAAAAGTTTTAACCCAGCATCATCAGTCGCAACGCCAAATATTCTCGGAGTTTCAACAAACATACCCGTTATGTACGCGCCAAGAGTGACGACTTGCTTAACATCAAAATTCTTTGCAATTTTTATTATCTCTTCTCCTAATAAGTATTCAACCTTAGAACTTACTGGTTGAGCATCTCCAGTGAGAAACAAAAAATCGTGTTTCTTCCCTTTGTCTTTTACATAGTACAGTACATTTTTCATCAATTCAACAATTCCAGTATCCTTTATCATGACTTGTGGGGGAAACGAAGTTGAGTAAATGTCCGCTAGGTGTCTGCTTGTTAATTCTTTGATCAGGTGATCTATTGCAAGTTTTCCAACATAGCCACTTCCCGGAAATCCACAAATCAAGATAGGGGACCTTAAACTAGGAATTTTCTCACTAGAATATACGGTTTTTATATCATTTTGAAAAAATGCCATCATAATAAAATGTGCAGTTTATCTTAAATTCTTTTATTCTAAAGGATTGGAAAATTTATCAGCTAAAGCCAAGTCAAAGAAAAATGGCCGGTATTAAAAAAATAGTTAGTTGGTCGAGTTTGATAAAGTTCCTCTTAACTCGCCATCAGGGAATTTAGAAGTATGAATATTGATGTAAGTCATATTTTGGTTCATCAACTCTATCAATGATGCCAATTTACTTGCGGGTACAGGAGCTGGCAGTGTTGATGTCATATTACTTGTCATATTACCAACAGAAGTCATATTACTTGTCATATTGTTAGCAGGTACAGGAGCTGGCAGTGTTGATGTCATATTACTTGTCATATTACCAACAGAAGTCATATTGCTTGTCATATTACCAACAGAAGTCATATTACTTGTCATTTTGTTAGCAGGTGCAATAGTCAAATTAGCTAAAGGTACCAAAATACTTGATTCATTTATGGTTCCTTGGGCCAATGTACCCTTAATAACTCCAGTAGGTTTGGTTGAGTTTAATAATGCTACAAGAACCTGACCATTCTCTGAATTATCGCCTCTATACAAATACACGCCTGTGACCTTATCCAAAGATGTAACATTTATCTTATACATCAGACTATTATCGTTACCAGATATAAGAGCAGTACCATAAGATTCGCTGAAAAGTGGAGGTGTTTCTGCTTCGCCTACTAGATCTGCACGAAAGCTGTTTTGTGCAAAAACTGTATTACTTATCAAAAATAAAGTCCAAATAGTTACGATGATAGGTGCTAAATATCTTAAATTATGCATGTTTATTCTTTAACTACCCCTTATAAAAAAATTATGAAATCTAATATTATTTGAACATAAATAAAAAAGAATATTGAATACTGACCACTTCAGATACAAACCTGACGAAAAGATAATTGAAGTTTCGTGGTGACATGTCCTTATTACTACTTTTAGTAAATTGTTGGGTTAACTATGCGACATTTATCATAATTAGTTCTGGGCCATTCTTACTAGATCCCTTTAGATTGGTTATCAAACCAGTTCCAAAATTTGTCTTAATGAATCCACCAATCCATCTGCATATCCAACTGACAATATGGCTAGTTCTTGTTTTCCTTGCTCCAAAAATTGAATTGCATCGTCCAAATAATACTCTGCATTATCCAATATTTCCAGTTGAATTTTAGTTTCCTTTTTAGAAGTAATAATGTCTCTAATTTGTTTTATCTCTTTTCTAATCATTGGTTCATATTTTTCCAACATCTGAGCAGAAACACTTTTCAAGGAACCCGTATTATCTGCAGGCCCATCGAGATGTTTTGTCAAATTTATTATTGCTTCTTCTTCTGTAAAATGAAATTTGGCAGGGAAGATAATAGAATGCGGACCTGCCCCATATTCTTGTTCTAGTAGGGATCCGATTTTTCCACTTACAATATTTTGGCTATCGGTGCCAATTCTGGAAGCAACAATCAAAAAAGAATCTTTTGAAACAATTTTATATGCAATGTCTTTCTCAACTTCAAGCAATCTTGACATGATATAATTTGGTTTCAAGAAAAATACTGAATTATCTTCTGCTAGTCTGTATTCTGCCAAAACAATCGTATGACAATTTTGGTTTAGGTTATTAAAGATTGTATTGTACACGCTTATGGCCGATTGCCTCTCTTCCATCATTGTGACAACTTTGCCTATTTTGTAGATTTGTAAACCGCATTCACCGACAAGACATGTTATTCCAGAAGCGGCATGAAGCACTTTTGCCTCTATATTATTTTTTATTGCTCTTACTCTTAATTCTGAAAAGGTAGTTGCAATAGTTGGATCTCCATAACTTACCAATCCAACATTCATTACTTTTGATTCATCCAATATTTGCCTGCCATCTTCTACAAACCACCTCTTTACAATCTCAATTTTTTTTTCTGGTAGAGCTGATTTGAGAAATGTAATATAGTTGTCAGAAATTGGTGATGTAAATCTTTCAAGATATATTCTATCACATTTATTTAATATCTCAATTGAGCTGCATATTTCCATAGTGTCATAAATTCCAGCTCCAACTAACCACAACATTTCAGTATTTCATTTGGTACCTATATCCTTCTTATTATGGTGTAGCCTTGACGTATGAAAAAGTGCCCTATTGTAAATTTCTATACTGGTGAGGAATGATTGAATTTCGACTCTTTCATCCTTTGAATGGGAAACATGTGATTCCCCCGGTCCAAAAGTTACCATTGGAATCTTTAGAGAATTTCCCAGCACGTTCATATCGCCAGTCCCGGTCTTTCTCAATAATAATGGACGCACTTTGCAAATGTCTAATATTGATAGGGAGAGTGCTCTGACAAGTCGAGATGAATGATCAGCTTCAAATGGCTCGGTCATGTCTTCTATCCTATAACTAATTTTGACCTTCCTTATTGCAGAAATATTTTTTATTGATCTATCTAGGGAGTCCAACACTTCAAGGCATTTTACTCCATTTGGGATTCTGATGTCAACTGTAATCTTGCATTTTTGAGGGGTAACATTATGGCTAGAACCTCCAGAGATTTCTGTTAGGCTAAGACTCACAGATTGACTTTTCTTGTCATCTTTGTTATATTTTGATGAAATCTCATTACTGAGTAATTTCCATACTTCATGCACCTCTTCAATAGAATTTCTTGACAGCCACGGGGCACTCGCATGTGCACTATCCATGACATCGCAAGTAATTCTTAAAGCCAGTCTCCCTTTATACGATATTGTAATTTTATTAATTCCACTGGGTTCTCCAAAAATTGCATAATCGACGGCCAATTTACTCTTGACCAGTTCCTTAATACCTGTAGCATTTCCTTCCTCGTCCACAACCCCCGCGAATATTATAGTTCCTCTTTGCTTGAATTCTGAGCACGCCAGCAACATGGAAATAAGTGGACCTTTGGCATCAGAAGCCCCTCTACCATATAAAAATCCGGAATTAATTCTAACGGGTATTTGGCCAGGTACCGTATCCATATGACCACATAGAAGGATTCTTGGCTCCCCACTACCTTTTGTAGCAATTACATTGCCAATGCTGTCAATACTTACACTTTCAAACCCCAAATCGTCCAAGCATTTTTCCTTGATGAGATTTGCCAATTGCCCCTCAGATCTAGAAGGTGTGTATATTTCAAGAGCCTTTCTCAATAATTCAATAGCATATGAAGAAGATATCAATTCTATTGGCTATTTGTTGGAATTTACAACATGTTCAATAATAAGGGACGGAATTTCAACTTCGGTAACTCTTACCGTATTCTTGAACTCAGTATTGTTGTTTACTTCATGTACTACCAAGCCACTTTCTTCACTTTCCATTAAATCAACTCCTAATATCTCACCTTTCAACGTCTTGGCTGATTTCAAACAAATATCTTCTAATTCATTTGTTACCTTGCAAGCTTCTGCCTTGCCACCAAGTGCCATATTAGTTTTCCATTCATTGTCTCCTGAGTATCTATATATTGCGGCAACTACTTTATCTCCTACTACAATACACCTAATATCTCTGGGCGGTCTTTTTACGAATTCTTCAAAGTAATATACATGGTATAATGGGTACATGTGTTCTCTGTCTTCAATCACTGCTTCTGCTGCTTCTTTGTCTTTTAACAAGGCAATCATTCTTCCCCAGCTACCGACAACTGGTTTGATGACTTTTGGGTACCCGTTCTTATTTAGAATATCCATGGCTGATTGATTTGAAAAAGCACAAAATGCTTTAGGAATGGCTATCCCAGATTTTGCCAATTCCATATGTGTGAATAGCTTATTTCCACACATTATTGCCGTATAAAGAGAATTTATCATCTTTGCTCCAAGCCCTTCAAAGGCTGCAGTCGAATGTAAATTGTTATAATAACTTACACATCTCTGTAAAATTACATCACTATCATGAGTAGATTTATCTTTGTTCAGGTCGATTGAATTTTCTCTACAATTAATGATATCCAGTTTTACGTCTTTTTTTTTCGCCGCTTCAATTAATGATTTTTCTTCCCATCGTAGTTGGTCATAAAGAATGGAAAAAGAAGTTTTTTGGCTATTTCCCTTCACTCTCCCCAATCCTCTCCAACAGATTGCGCAGGTCTGATGGTAAAACCATTACTTGATTTTATTAGTTCATAACTGGCACCGCAATCAGGACATGTCACAATTTCGTTTTCCATGGCATCATCTGGAATTTTGATTTCTGCGTCACATTCAGTGCATTTTATCATTACTATCTCCTCTACTTTGATAACGCATCGTTAAGTATCTTTCTTTCTAATCGCTCGTCGAGGTACAACTCCAAAATATCTCCCATGCGTAGTTCTTTCAAACCTTTGGCCATCTTTTCTGCCTCACCTCTTGACGTTTCAAGTCCCAACAAAGAGAGAAGATAAGCTGCACCGTTCTTACCGGCCAGTTCTCCAAAAACAATTTTTCTCCTATTTCCAACTAGACGAGGTTCAAGTATCTCGTATGCTGATGGATTTTGTAAAATTGCTGCTAGGTGTGTACCTGCCTTGTGTTTGTATGCACTTTCTCCAACTATTGGTTTTGATTCTGGTGTTTCTATGTGTGTATAGTCTACTATTGTTCTTGAAAGATCCTTTAACATGTGCAACCTAAATTCATTAGGAATTCTGTATATGAGAGTTAAAGCAACTGCAGTTTCTGCCAAAGAAGGAATTCCCGTTCGTTCCCCTAGTCCATCAATAGTTGTATGTATTTGATCAGCTCCCGCTTCACAGCCCGCAAGCGCATTTGCAAGTGCCAGTCCTACATCATTATGACAATGAACATCCAGTAACGAAGTACTTGTATCGATATTCTCATGTATCATCTTAACTAGGTTGTACATTCCTTGAGGACGCATTATTCCGACCGTATCCGGAATGCTTATCCTCTCAATATGCCGTGAATTCATTTCTTTGCACATCTCTATTAGGAATTGAGGATCTGTTCGACTAGCGTCTTCCATGGTGAAGCGCGATTTTAATCCATGTGATTTTATGTAATCCGCAACTTCAAGAGCTCTAATTTTAGCTTCTTCCCTTGATATCTTTAGCTTTGTAGAAAGATGGATATCTGAAATGCCCATATATGTTGCAACCCAGGTTGCATTACAGTCCAATGCCACGTCTACATCAGATTTTAGTGCCCTTACATGGGCCAGAATATCTGCTTTAAGACCTTGTTTGATTATTGTTTTGGTCGCCTCAAAATGATCGTGGGAGATCACCGGACTGATCTCTATTTGATTAACACCAAACGAATCTAACAACCAAGCGATCTGTATTCTTTGTTTGATTGTAAATGAAATTCCAGGATGCTGTTCCCCCTCGCGAAGAGTTGAATCAAGAATGTTAATCTGTTTAGTTGGTATTGTTTGATTGTATATGTTCGCAAAATGATTCGGATCATCTGAATTTAGTGACATTTTTACTAATTTAGTGCTTATTTCGAATACAATATAAATCTTTTCGGCTAAAAAAACGGATTTTTCGTGCTATGTTAATGTTCTTAGAATAATTACAGTATCCGTATTCGATACGCCATCAATTCTTCTTATTTCGTCAATACTACTGTTTATTTCGTTTATCGATTTGGCTGAAATTATTACTGCAATATCATACTGTCCTGTTATTTCATAAATAATTTTGACACCTCCAATGTTTTGAAGTTTAGATGCTACAGAGTTTGTATCAGTAGTTGAGCTTACTGAAAGTAATGTTATGGCGCTTGTTTTTTTGGTAGCATCTTCTTCTATTGTAAATCTGGAGATTGAACCATCATCAATCAAGTTCTTAATCCTTCGTCTTACTGCAGATTCTGACAAACCCAATTCTTTACCAATATCTACAAATGATTTTCTAGAATCCATTCGTAGGATCTCAAGGATCCTGTTATCAAGCTCCTTAATTTTTGACATTGCGCCTCTTCTCCTCGAAACTCAATATCTCATCCATAATTTCAATAGCTCTGCTCACCTGGGTTTTATCCATTACTAAAGGTGGAAGGAGGCGTATTACTGTTCTCCCAGAATACAGCATCAAAAGTCCATTTTTTATACCGTCCATTAGCAGATCTCTGACATCAAAACGTGATTCTAACGCAAGCATCATGCCCATCCCTCTAACATCTCTAACGATAGGGTGTTTTTCCTTCAATTCAACAAGTTTCTTTTTGAAATAGGTTCCCGTGTCTGCGGCTTTTCTTACTAGATCTTCTTTTATTATTGTATCTATTGTAGCACTTCCTGCAGAACATGCGATTGGATTTCCAGCAAATGTTGAAGAGTGTTCTCCTAAATTCATACATTTTGATATTTCGTCTTTGACAAATGTTACTCCTGCAGGAACGCCTGCAGCAACTCCCTTTGCAATGCACATTATGTCAGGAACAGCATTCCAATTTTGACCTGCCCACATTTTTCCAGTTCGTCCAAGCCCAGTCTGTATTTCATCAAATATTAAAACTAATTTTTTTTCATTGCATATTTCTCTTACTGCTTTAACATAACCATCGGGTGGCATTATTATTCCCGATTCTCCTTGGATTGGTTCAAGAATTACAGTTCCAATTGTTTCATCTATAGCGTCAATAAGCGATGATATATCTCCAAAAGGAACAAATTTTATTCCTTCTAACAAAGGAATAAACGATTTACGATATTTGGAACTGTATGTTACAGATAGTGCACCAAAAGTTTTTCCATGATAGCCTCCGTACATGGAAATCATTCCGCTCTTTTGGGAAAATTTTCGCGAAAATTTTAATGCAGCTTCTATAGATTCAGCTCCACTATTACTAAAGAAAATCTTGTTCAAATTCTCTGGTGCTATTGACTTTAATCTTGAAAGAAATTGAAGCCTACTATCGTTATAGGTAGACATATGACAAACCATAACCTTGTTTATTTGCAAAGTTATCGCGTTTATAACATCCTTGTTACAGTGTCCTATAATTGCTACGCCATAACCTCCCATACAATCAATGTATTCTTTTCCACTGGTATCCCATATTATTGCTCCTTGCGCCCTTTCAATAGTAACAGGAAATCTTTGGTATAGATTTATCAAAAAAGAGTCTTCATTAAGTATCAATTTGAAACCACCGTACAATCGTCATGTTTTATTGCACTAGTAATTGGATTGGATACACGTCCTGACGAAATTATCACTTCTTTTGCTCCTAATGACAGGGCTTCTGTACTTGCCAATATTTTTTTTTCCATTCCAAAGCCTATTTTTGGCAGATATTCCTTTGCTTGACTTACAGTAAGCGTTTTTACTAATTTGTCATCCAGATATAACCCATTTACGTTGGTAAGAAAGATTACTTTATCCGCCTTCAAGTTTCCAGCTATATAGGCTGCTGCTCTGTCGCCGTCGACGTTTAAAAATTCGTAATTCTCGCTAAGTGCTATAGGTGCTATCACCGGTAAATAACGACCGTCCATCAAGGTGTTCAAGAGCTTCGTTTCAACAGAGCTAATTTTCCCAGTATATCCACCTTCAATTATCATCTTGCGTCCTTTTTCATTTAAGACAGTTAATTTAGTTTTTCTTCTTGCCTTCAATATGTTGTCATCTATCCCTGAAATTCCTACCGCTCTTATTCCTGCTTGAATTAACATTCTTACAATTATCTTATTAATTTTTCCAGACATGACCATCGTATAAATTTCAACTGTTTCTTTGTCAGTGTATCTACTTCTAATACCACCAGGAGAAACGATAAATTTCTGTTCTTTTCCAAGCTTAGTTGCTATGTTGGTCACTTCGTTACCTCCACCATGAACTAATACCATTTTTTCACTCAATGAAATTTGATGTATATCTTCAATTATTGAAGGATGTAAATCATAAAGTACACTGCCTCCAAACTTAATGACTATCATACCGGTGTTAAGGGTGTATACTTTAATCCATCAGTTTCATTATAACCGCACATAAGATTCATATTTTGTATCGCAGAACCTGCAGCACCTTTCATCAAATTATCGGAGGCTGATAGAGCAACAACACGGTTAGTGTTTTCGTCAATATCAAAACCAACATCACAGAAATTAGAACCTACCACAAATTTAGGATCTGGGAATTTGTAGAGGCCTTTCTTGTCTCTTATTAATCTAATAAAAGGTTCTTCCTTGTACGAATTTCTATATACTTTCCATAACTCAATCTCTGACTTTGGAGAGTTGAGAAATACATGATTTGTTGTCAATATTCCTCTTACTAAATTAACTGCATGAGGACTCATACTTATCTTAATTTTTTCACCTGATAGAATACTTAGTTCCTGCTCAATTTCGCCCGTGTGTCTGTGTTTGGAAGGTTTGTATGGTCTAATCACGCCATATCTCATTGCATGATGAGTACCTGCAGTATCAGTAGAACCAGCACCAGAAGATCCTATTTTGCTATCCACTATAATATGACTAGTATCAATTAACTTGTTCTCCATCAAAGGCTTCAATGCCAAAATAGATGTTACTGCCATACATCCAGGACACGAAACTAATTGTGCGTTCTTAATTTCATTTCTGTGCATCTCAGGAATTCCGTATACAGACTTTGAAAGTAAATCCGGAAATGGGTGTTCCCAACCATACCACTTAACATAATCATCAGGATTTTTCAAACGATAGTCTGCTGACAGATCAATAATCTTTATTCCTGTACCGTAGAGATCCTTTACAATGTTTAAGGCGTTACCGTGAGGAACTGACACGAATACCAAATCACATAGTTTTACTAACTTATCCAATTCCATGGATGAAAATGTGAGATTGATAAAACCCTTTAGACTGGGATGTATTCTATGAACATATTGCCCTGCATTCTGTCTAGAAGTTAGCACACTTAATTCAACATCTGGATGAACTACGAGTAGCCGTAAGAGTTCGCCACCAACATAACCTGAAGCACCAATTACCCCAACTCTCATATCAATTTCTTCCTTTAACAAATTTTTACTATTACATCTTATGAATTTTGTTATCCAGACAATGATATTTGATTATTTATAAAAGTCAAAATGCTTTGCAGCTGCACTAATAAACAAATCTATTTCTTGCACATTTTAACTAGATAATCCGTCATTGCCCCCGCAATGTCTGATTTACAAACAGCTGAAGCCCCTCTGAATTCTACAGTATTGTTTACTTCATGTACCAAATAACCTCTTACTTTATCTTCCATGAGATCAACCCCTAAAATGCCGTTCCCAATGGCCTTGGATGCTTTTAATACAACTTCTTTTAATTCTGGACTCAAGATGGCTTCTTCTGTTCTCCCACCAACTGCAACATTAGTACGCCATTCATTTTCCGATGAATACCTATAAACAGACGCAACAATCTCATCTCCCACTACGATGCATCTAATATCACGAGATGGACGATCTATCAGTTCTTGGAGATAATAAATTCTAGAAAATGAATTGTCATTATCTTGTCGTGTCTCCAACAACATTTCGGCCATAGATTGATCCTTTATTTGGTAAATCCCGCGTCCCCAGGAACCAATTAATGGTTTGACGACTAGCGGATATCCTAGTTTTTTCATACACTCTCTTGCTGATTCCGCGCTAAAAGCAAACGTAGTTTTAGGCGTAGGTACATGGTTTTTTTTCAAAATCATAGAAGTGATTAGTTTATTTCCACAGATTTCGCTAATACTAAATGAATTTACAATTGGTAGTCCTATGTGTTCTAGACAATAAGTTAAGTGTAAGCCTCTGTAATAACTGATCACTCGCTGTAATACTATGTCACCAAAAGTGGGATCACGTTTACTTGATTCAGTATCAAATATTAATGATTTACCATCTACTAAAGTAGCATCTATACCTTTTTCTTTGATCTTGCTATATAGTTTTTTTTCTTCAAATCTTAATTTATCGAATAGTATGCATATTCTAATCAACTATTGTCCCCAGTCTTCTCCGACTGATTCAGCTTCTTTGATCTCAATATTATCTTGATTTTTTGAGATAATTTCAAAATCGGTTCCGCAATCTGGGCATGTTATAATTTCACCAACCATAGAATCCTGAGGTATTGTAATTTCCGCGCCACAATCTTTACAATCTGCTTTCATTTCTTATTTTCTCCCTTCCTTCCTGTAGACAAATTATTTGATAATCTATTAGCAATAACTGTTTCCATCCCCCATAACTCTATAAAACCTTTTGCAAGATTTTGATCAAATATGGATTCTGACGCGTATGTTGCGAGTGACTGTCGGTACAATGAATTTGTAGATTTTCTTCCAACTACTTTAAGCGATCCATTTTGCATTTTCATTTTTACTTTTCCCGTAACTCTATTTTGAGTTGCATCTATAAACCTATCCAAGTCTTCTCTAAGGGGATCGAACCATAATCCCGAATAAACCATCCAACTCCATTGATTATCCACAATTTGCTTAAACCGCAATTCATGTTTGGTTAAAACTAATTGTTCCAAGTCTTTGTGAGCTTCAATAATTGTGTGCGCTGCTGGAGCTTCATATATTTCTCTTGTTTTAATTCCAATTACCCTGTCTTCGATATGATCAATTACACCAATTCCATGCCTACCGGCCTTGATATTCAAATATGTTATTATGTCCATCAAATTCATTTTTTGATTGTCCACTCCAACGGGTGTCCCGTTTTCGAATTCTAATTCTAAATATTCAGCAGGAATTTCCTTAAATTTGACCAAACTAAATACATCTTCGGGAGCTTCAATCCAGGGATCTTCTAGTATACCTGCTTCTATAGCTCTTCCCCACATATTTGTATCAATACTATACTTTTTGATTTCATCTTTAAGTGGGATACTATTTTTCTTTGCATACTTGATTTCTAGATCCCGTGCAAGATTCAATTCTCTTATAGGCGCAATAATCTTAATACTGGGATCTATGCAGGACATTCCAATATCAAATCTTACTTGATCATTCCCTTTTCCTGTACAACCATGCGCTACTGCAGCTGCATTCTCCTGTCTAGCTATCTTCATAATCTTTTCTGCGATTAAAGGACGTACTAATGCAGTAGCAAGAGGGTATTTTCCTTGATAAAGACCATTTGCCTTTATTGATTTCCTAACGTACATTTCTGCGAATTCCTTTTTTGCATCAATATTGATGTGTTTTATAGCGCCAAGAATTTTTGACTTCTTTCTAATTTCGTCAAAATCATCATCTTGTCCACAGTCGACAGTGGCTGTAATTACATCCATTTTATGATTATTCTGGAGATATTTTACACATACAGAAGTATCTAATCCTCCAGAGAAAGCTAAAACAACCTTTTTTTTGGACATAACTAATGCAATCGTTATGAGAATAGACTTATATTTTTTGGTTAAATCTTGATAGTAATACTCGAGAAATGAAAACTATTAAAATACTAATGATCAATAACTCTACATGCATTACGGATATAATTTTGAGGAAGTAAAGCAAAAGGTATACTCTGCTTTATCTCAAAACTATGCGGGATTGTCCGGAATAGAGTTAGCATCGAAAACTAAGATAAACCGAATGACTCTAACAAAATACTTGAATCTAATGCTTTCCCAAGGATTAATTAGAAAAAAAAAATTGGAACAGTTAATGTATGGCATCTAGATAAGGAATATCTACACATTGAATTTCCACTAAATGTACATAATCTACAACAAAAATTTTTAGATTGCCTAATTCAAGGAAATGAATCACAAGCAAAAAACATAATTTCTAATTTGTTATTTTCAACGATATCAAAAGAGAGAATCTTATTCGATATAGTTTTACCAACTTTGAATATAATAAATGATATGTACAGCAGAGGAAAAATAAATGAGAGCGAGAAATTATTAATTTTTACTACTGCTTTAGATCTTGCACTGATGACAAAATTCGTCGGTACCACAGAGACTGAACAATTAAAGGCATATTGCATGATCATTTCTGGATCAGAAGAATCTACATACATGGCAAGAATAGCTTCTGTCATATTGCATTTGATAGGATGGCATTCTTTGTATTTGGGCAGTATTGAAAATAAGATAGATCCTTTTTTCGATATTGACATTCAAAGGCTTATTACTAAAAAATTAAGCAATGTAGAGGGATTAGTAGTTATACAGATATTTTCTTTTAATGCGAATACCTTAAAATTTTTGTCTAATACTATAAAGACATTAAGGAACAAGTTTAGAGGCGACTTAAGGATTGCTGTTTGCACAAACAATGATCTCTTGCAAGCCTCAGAGGATATGGATGTTGATTATACCACAACCGAATTGACATCACTCATTGAATGGACAAAAGAGGAATACCGGAATTCTATTTTGGCGAATTCATGAAAATAATTCTTCACTTCTTGAATCTAATGGTTTACCCTATGATTGACTCATGCTTTAGATCTAGTTTTATGATACCAAATACTGAAAAGCGTGGACAACTTTTATTTTGATTATTTATTTTGTCATTGAATTTGATCAAAAATTACACCAGATTCAGAGTTCAAGTGTGATTTGATGACTATATTTTACTGTATGTTTGCGGTTAATTTCCTACTCTACAACCATCTACATATTCAACACATATTACCTGATCAAGCTCAGTGGGGCAGCTAGAACCATAAATGAAATTTGTTTATTGCATATTGTGTTCATCAAACTCAAACTCAACTCCTCCCGCCAGTTCTTTGATTATAGGTTGGATTTAGATGAGCAGATACTAAAGACTGATTGAACTGATAAGGTTATCATTGAGTAAGCAGACCCGACCAGTGCCTGCCTTTATGGGTGTTCAACATAGTTCAACATAGTTCAACATCGTTATGGATTGTACGATATTGTAAACATGGATAATATATTGTTCGTCACCTAATAATAATATCCATGTCGTCAAAGGAAACGCAAATAGTAATATTCCTTTTACTAGGAATGGTATTAGGAGTTGCTGCGTTCTATGTGTTCCCTATGCAGGAAGCAATGGCGAGCCTAGTAAATATCAATGGCAATAAAATTTTGAGCGGTAATCAAAATAAGGGTAAAAATAATAAGAATTGTGTAGCACTCTGCTAAGAACGCGGTTAACTCGACCATCTTTTTTTTTATGCGTCTAAGTCTAAGTTTGAAAGGTTATGATACAAAATAAATCAGAAAATCGAGAAATCTTCGTTACTGTTGGATATATGATTTTTTCCTCGTCGGCATATAACCTCTTTTTAATTTTTCACTCAGCTTTTTAAAATGCTCCCCTGCCTGTTCGTAATATTCTTGATATAATTTTCTCATTTCATCTTCTGATACGATTATAGACTCTCTGTCTCTAAGAAAAAAGCGTGCCAGTCCCTTTGGTACAGTGTAACGGGCGGGTTCATCCGAACCTATAGATGCACAATTCGCACATATTCTAAATGGTTGAAGCTCATATTGCTTTTCACTGAATTCCCATTCATAACCACAAATCGCACATTTCATATTAATTAAATCTGTCATTTATTTTCTACAGGTGCAAGAGGATCTTATTATCCATTGCGTCAATCTTGAGCGATTTTATTGTAAAAATTATTAGGCATTTACTATGTAGTCACCAGAATAAAAAGTCCAGCAAAAGTTAATTCACGATTCTATTTCACTATTTTTTTTAATTGTTTGTAATGTTCAAATAAAATGGACATAAGGATCGGATGTGTTAAGACCGGTCTACAAGCGCTGCTACCTGCCGAATTATACAAGCGTGAATAGGAAAACATTTCATCAAACCTCTTTCTATCCTTCTTATCCAATGCTTGCCTAAATGGTTTCCATTTTGATCTTTCCATTTCTACTGCAATTCGATATGAAGGAACTGTTCGACCCACAATAGAATTATGGTGAATTATTCAATATAATACCTAGATTACCTATGGGAGAGGGAATATGATTGAACAAGCAGTTAACATAACTGCATGACTATTCAAAATAATTAATCAATGTGTTTCCTTTTTCTAATTCTTTCCTAATATCCTCATCCTTGATAGAAGAAATGTAGTCTTTTCTCCTTTTGTATTTGGATCTGCTTTTGCTTTTGGTCAATGGATTAGGGATTTGTTTAAGACCTTCAGTTTTGCTTGGAACGTAGTCAAACGGGTTATCTAAAGTCACAACAAAATCCTCTATCTTACTTTCATGTTTGATATTGTATATAGGAATGATATCACCACATCTATAACATTGCCTGAACTTGTCTGCATCTGGGCCCAATTGTGGATCAGGCTCTAATCTTTTTCCTTCCTCTCCTTCTCCTTTTCCTTCTTGCGCAGACCCAGATATAGGCACTCGATAAATTCGTCTATGTAATTCAGACCTTATCCCTGCTTCAAGACATGACGGACAGTATTCACTTGATTTATCCATGGGAAATGAATCAACCGCTCCCGCACTAATTACGCTAAATAATTTCACTTTTCGAACACCGGGCATTTGAATGTCTATCTATCTATTTCTCCAATGAGGAAACTTTAAAGCTTTCTTGATTCTAAAAAAAGTAAATGACAATTATTTCAGACATCAAACCAAGTTCAAGCGAGGGAAAAACAAGACCCAAACCCAATATGGAATGGAACAATAGGACTTATGAATCATACATAGAGAACGGCTTTACATTTGATGAATTCGATCGCCCTTCTTTCAACAGACAGGAGATGAATTTTTTATCAGAAGTTGATGAACGACAGGGTGCAATAGTGCGCCAAGTAACAAGGATAGTCAGGCTAAAGGCAATAGACTGGTCAACTCAGAAAAGAGAGCGGAAAGAATATCTTTACTACTTTGAAAACTGGTATGGTAAAAACTGGCTGGGTCTTAAGATAGCACCGGTAACAGATCATATAGAAGGGATGTTTTATGAACAACTCAAAGAACTAAAACTTGATGCTAGAACAGGGGAAGCGATTCACTATGCAAGATCCGGACAAAGGGAATCTTATTACATTCCGTTCTCAAAGAAAACTGTTGATCAAAT
>Ga0066686_10000318_pt1 | contig 15982 bp, 21 predicted proteins | sample GraSoiAngelo_135_FD_65627 | JGI IMG/M metagenome (GOLD analysis project Ga0066686, IMG submission 65627) | Grasslands soil microbial communities from the Angelo Coastal Reserve, California, USA - 14_0929_05_40cm | ecosystem: Environmental > Terrestrial > Soil > Grasslands | place: USA...
CATCCTTCACTAAAAATTGCAATTGTAGTTGACGAGGACATAAATTATACAAATCCTGTTGAAGTAGAATATGCAATTTCGACTAGATGTCAGGCAGATAAAGATCTTTTGATTATACCAAACTCAAAAGGATCGAGTCTAGATCCCTCTAGCGATCAGAATAACCTTTTAACAACAAAGTTGGGGATTGACGCAACTGCAACTCTTTTAAAGTCTAAAGACAGATTTGAAATTGCGAAAATACCAAAACAAGAAAAAATTAAACTTTCTGATTATTTGTAAATTGATTACTAATATTAGGTTTAGTTAATAGCTTTGGTGGGGATAGCTTTTTTTTATGTATCAATTCGAATAATAGATTAAATAACCTTTATTCATATATTCCAGTACATGCATGAAACCCAACAATTTTGCAATGAGAGATTGGCATCTTGAACATGTTGAAAAGGTAATACTTCGTTATATGGAAGGAATCTCTCCTGATGCATCTTCATTTGAGAAACGTAATTTTAAGAAATATAGCACCATTTCTAGCTGTTCGAAACAGATAGAATATGACATTAAACACGGTGTAACAGCACAGGAAGTAGCTGATCTCATCAACAAAATAAGGACCGATGAATCTTATTCTGAAATAAGACAAAATCAGGAAGCAATACAAAGACTAGATGAACTAGAAAGACAACTAAATGCTCCATAGAAATCGGGTTGGTAAAAAATTTATTCCAATAACTCTATCTTAGATAATGATTATAATGTCAGAAAATAGATTCGTTTCTGGAAACGTTATAGTTCTTTACTGTAATTACGTAGCTCTAGACTCCACGGAGCAATTACCAGAATACATCATGGAAAGAATAAGAGTTTGTGTAAAAACATATCAACGAATTATTACGTCCAAGCCTGACAAATCCGACACAGAAATAATAGTCGTGGCTGACAAAAATGTTGGAAGCGTGGTAAAAAACAATCTTGTAAGTAATGCTGTCGAAGAATCCAAGATAAGTCTAGAATCTTCAAATAATATTGGACATGTATTTTCCATTATTATAGATAAAATTAAAAAAAGACCGAATCCTCCCGTAGTTTATTTTGTTTCTTCATATCATCACAAAGATTTCATTGACTCGGCTGCTGCAAGATACAGGGGATACAAGATTCAATTTGAAGGCGCGCTGGATAAGAGATCGACTGCGGTAATAGAGGAAGATGCAAAAAGAGAGAAGATTAACAAGGGTCTTACGAACATAAAAGAAAAAGGAAAGAACAAAGTCTTTGATATGCTACTAAACTATATCTTTCCAGATAGTAAAAAATAATCTTCACAAGATTTAATATCCAGATTATCCTCGCTTAACAGTTGTGCGGTCATCGTCTAGTTTGGTTAGGACACTGGCCTTCCAATCCATTATCTATTAGTGGAGAAGAAAGCCCGTAACCCGGGACTCTATTTAACTAGAGCGGGAATTCAAATCCCGGTGACCGCAGTATCTATAGGAATTCATATACTGGTTCTTGTACAACTAAGGAGAGAAATAATAGATGATGCCCGCACACCTTCCCTCATCATTATTAACTTCCTCTTCCTCATCGTGCTCCATTCGATTTTCAACTTTAGTTAAAAAGATTAATCTTTCAATTCCTAACCGCAAAAACGCTTCAATAATCTTTGATTTGTACAAATACATGCATGAAAAAGGGGTCGTATCTGTTGTAAATTGAATCCTTATATGCGATAAAGTCCATTATCTACTATGGGATGTTCATGTAAGTTATGTAGACATTCCTACGCATCAGAATGTGAAGGGTCATATTGCAAATGCTGTTCAGATTCAGAGCATTTAATGGACATATGGATAGAAAATGAAGATGAACTATCACATATGTTGGAAACAAAATATCTGGAGATACCAAGTTAAGTAACTAAATTCTGGTAGAAATTGAGTTAAATCCATCATGATGTATTCCAAATGCCGTATTTTTCATTGTAAACCTCACCGGACACAACACCGACAATTATCGCCTATGAAGTTAACAGAGCCAATATTAGATATCCTTAAATGCATCAAAACTCAATATAATTAATGTTATATAAAATTCATCTAGAAAAAGCACTGGGATATGGTTTATTATTGTAACCCTCTCGAAAATACATTCTCTGATCCATGAAAGTGAGAGTAAGTTTATCGACAAGAAAAATTTCTTGATCTGTAAATTATGTCATTGGTGTGCATCATCCTTGACAGGTATAAGGACTTCCACTATCTGTCCTTCATGTAGTAGTAATGAAATGGAATCGATGCCTATATCAGATTATGAATCTTATAAGTTAGATCATGATTATATTCATGGTTTAGTCTCGGAATGCGGATTTGATTTTAATGGAGGTGGCTTAGTAAGGTGAATATTTCAGAAGCAGAATCACAGTATGAAATTATGGCCAAAACTTGTGGATGTAAGGACAAAAATAGGAAAGTAACATATTCCTTCATTGATACTTATCATAGTTTATGTCATGATAAGAATGACATAATATTAGGAGAAATTGAAGCCTGTGAAAGGCTGCTAAAATACACACCAGAATACAGTAGTGATGAGATAGACAGAAAAGTTATAGAAAGGGAAATAGATCAACTTAAAATGGCTTTGGACCTAATGCAATAAAAAGTATAAATTGAATTTTAAGCAGCTTCTGATAGCTGAACGCGAAAACTAGAAGGATTACTACTACTCGTTGGTTTATATAGTCATACACGTTGAAAAGTATTTCCAAAGCAATGGTACTGAACAACACTAAAAACGCGCATAGCTATCTATGACTCTGTGATAACTGTTGACGGTTACTCATTTTACCATGGATTGATAACAACACTTGAATTGTTTTTTGACACCGATAGCTGAATGATATGTATGTTAATAGTTCCTTGGAAACGAACAAGGTGCAATATCCCACCTCAGTTGATTAGAAAGTCTAAAAGCAGCAGGATTGAGTCATTTCACGAATTTCTAAACACACTGACGATTATAGTTATGAAAAATATATTTTCATTAGCAATCAGAAAAAATATCCTAAAAGCTTATTTAGAAAACTGTAGCTGAATTCCTATATTTGGCAAGTTCAAATCCCGGTGACCGCAAACTCAAGCAATTAACATATCGTGATTCTAAGAATTGTTTGTATATTTTTTGTGCTTTTGAAGTTTTGGGCTGCTATAAATCAATCCATGTTAAAGATAATTACTAATCAATATTATCATTAGATGCGCTTCCTGTAATTTCTGATTGATTAATTGGATTTGAATTAATTTTCCTTTTTATTTTCCGTTCCACAAATTTACGATCTATAGTTATTGATATTTACGCACGTATCACAGATTGTTTTCAAATTATGTAACATTTAGAGATTTGATCTTTTCCAAAGTTTTTAGGGACTTATTTAGAAAATTCTAACCTAAGCCCACAAATGTCAATATCCCTCAATTAAACATGGAAATTGAATAGATAATGCCAAGATTTTTATATTATTGGCTTGATACAAAGTCTATCTTTTGTCTCAAATTATTAATCTTCCCCGAACTATGTATAAAAACAAACATGAATTATTTGAGCAAGTCTTTCAAGCCATATTAAAAAGTGGTGAAAACGGAGTATTTCAAACTGAAATCTGTAAAGAATTTTCGCTTGACAGTAGAGACGGATCAAGGTTAGCCGGAAATCTCGAGAAACAATCTCTCATTTCACGTGAGAAGATATTGAATAAAGGCAGATGGACATACAAGCTAATAGTAAAGAAATCGGCGATTGCAGAATATAATAGAAAACCAATTCAAATTGACTGCGTAATGGGAGCTCCGTGTTTTAGCTGTGCTTATCAACACTCTTGTTCTTCTGAAGATGAAGCAAGTCCTTATAGTCCGGCAAAGTGTGTTTGGCTAGAGGAATGGATCGTTGGCGGCTTTGAAAAGTCGTATGTGAAGAGTGAAAAGTAAAAAATTTTTGTTATCCCAGTTCACTATTGAATTTAACTGGATAGATTGTAAAGGCCGAGTCTATCTCAGCAGTCCCGTTAACATTCCATTTTGTGTTATTGGGTGCAAAATTCCCACTATGTAAATTATCAAATAATTGTGAATTAATACTTGAGCGACCTAGCAAGACTGTTGATTGAAGCGTTGTGGGTGCTTTTGGATAAAGCTGTGGTCTTCCGTTAGGTGGAATATCCTCATATGAAATAATTCCATTACCCAAATGAGTATTATTTGCATTTACAGTAAATTCAATCTTAGAAGTCGTCAGGGCTTTACTATCTTGATTTAGAACTTTGAAGGTTACTTTTAATGGTATGGTATTATTAATGATACTTGAATTTTCAACTGCAATGTTTTCAACACTTATATTTACATTTTTCAGATCATTGCCTCCCCTCAGAAGGTCAGGAATGGCGGGAAATAGTACAATGAAAGCGACAATAGCACCAATAACGGCTATAAGAATAGCCCTCCTAGACCCGATAAACATAATCAGGATTATCATACCATAAATATAATCTTAGTCCAAAAACCCACTAATCATCCCGGTTACAAATAACTCTGAGTGTAGCTGCATACATAATATACATAGACTAAAATAATCTTGTGAATATAGAATACTTTGAAAATCATGGGGAAAAGGATCGTTCTTTCCGTTATCCTTATTGGCGCTATATCGATTATTGTTTTTTTAGCAATTTTTCTTTCAAGGAATTTTCAATCTAATGACTTCACAAAAATTGGGTTATCCAACCTCAACTTTTCAAGTATAAAGATTTTCAATCAAGACGCAATCAAGGAGCCTATACCACCCGAGCTGTCCATCAAAAATATTAGTGCTGGAATTGGTAATGACAGAACCGCAAACTTTTCGATTATTTTTGATGTTTTTAATCCAAATAAGGGTACTGTCATACTTGAATCAATTTCGTATAATGTTTATTCCAATTCAACCAGGATTGTTTCAGGTGACATTGGTCAGAGACCAGAAGGATTCGTAGATTCCCAAGACAGTATTTTTCCGGTTATTGGAAACGGTACACTTATTTTGAAAGATAAGAAAATAATTGAGCTTACCAAAAATCTCAACGCATCACAGATTGACACGAATTTAGACAGTACAAGACTCTTGGTGAATGGAAGTTATCTCTACAAGCAAACTGGTAGCTTTCAATCAACAGGCGGCGAAAGAGAATTCAGTATTATATATCCGCACCCATGAAAATTCCTGTGTTAATTAGAAAAAATTAAATGCTAATAATATAAAGTTAAGACGATATGGCCGAAGAACTCTTAATGTATGGAATTACAACAGGTGTTTTTGTAATATTTACCAGCATCTTGTTTGGAGCTAGAACAAAAAGAAATAATCAAAAAATTGAAGGTTTGAAGTAAGAAAAAAAATTCAACCTAAATTAATTAATTAATTAATTTTTATTTCCAATTCCAAAAATATTATCCAATAGGTGTTCCGATTCTTTTTGTTGACCAAAACATCTTTGAAAATATTTGCATGAAAAACATAATTCGCTAGGTTCTACGACTGGTGTTTTCTTTTCTTTAAGTAACAGATGCAAAATTCGTGCTCTTCTTACGACTTGTTCAAACATTCTTTTGCTTTTGATGACATTAAATTCAGTAAATTTTCCTTCAGGAGAAAAATAGACTACAAAACCACTTTCTTTTTCAAAAATGAACATGCAGGCATTAGTGTAAAGAAGGTCGTTTGGATGAGGTCCTTTTGGTATTTCGGAGACTGGAACAAAATTTATTATCAGATCATTATCTATTATTAAATCTACAGTAGCAAATATTGAAAGGTCTTCAATCTTATATTCCCTCGTAATTCCATTTAGCATCTTTCTTAGAGAATTTTTGAATATGCTGCTTACTGCATTTGAAAATTCGTCTGTTAGAGGGTCCATACGTTCAAAGTAAGACAATCTACTGCAACGTGCTATCTCTAATACGTGAATGTTGTTTGAGTCATAGTGTAATTCTAAATTTTTAGAGATTCTAATTAATTCATCTTCTATCAATTTGTGGAAGTTCCTGGTACCGAGCATCGTTCCTCATTAAATAAAGGTCATATTTAATATTACGTGGAAGTTAAGGTCGGTAAATAAAGAGGGAGTCATGCCCAGAATCTTATTTTTAAAATTTTTTTCCTAATATTTTGAAGGTCTAAAGTAATAATCCTAAAAACCTGCTTCTATGGGATCAACTGGTTTCATGAGTTCCCGTAATAGAATGGTTGCATAAGAACCACTTGGTATTTTGAATTTTACCAATAGATTATTGTGATAAGAAAAATCATTTACTAATAATGGTAATTGTCTAAATCCACCTTCCACACTCAATTCCTGCATCTCTTTAATGTAGAAATCTTTCGGGCTGATATTTTCTTCTTTTATTAAGAGTGATAATCTTCTTTCAAAACGCCCATCATTAGATTTGAGTGAATAACCCGGTAAATGCATTGCTGGGACTAAATCAGTAAAACTGTCATCTTGATACTTGATTAATTTTCCTAAAGCCAGTTGGTTTTCCAATCTAAAACAAAAATCATTTTTAATACAATAGGCAATTGGTTCTTCATCTTTTATCATACTGCTCAAACATTTATTAAACATAAATGCCTGGAACGCATGGACGAATAATCTCCTTATACTTATTGGAATTGATCTTAAAACGCTTATGTAGCCTTTGCCAGCTATGAGCGATTGCAAGATATTTCTTTCAAGGTCCATGCCCCTTGGGATAATCTTCATAACATGACCATAATTTCTTGGATCGTTGCACTTTTCTCTTATTTCTTTACTAAATTGGGTATCATATTCTGTTGTATGGCTTAAAAATATCTCTACTGCCTTCTTAAAATCTCTTTTGATAATTTCCCTACCGACTAAGTGAGTAACGAGTCTTTCACTTCCAAAACGCTGCAAACCATAGAAGTTTGGAATATTCTTTATTTCAGGTATGAATCCCGAAATTTCATTTTTTACGGGATTAGAAATTTTTACCTCAAACTGGTTTCCCATTATATGAGATTTTCTTATTGAATGCTTTGAGAATCCAAGAAATGTTAAATTTGTATGAGCTGTGTTACCTTCTCTATTTTTTTTTTCTTCAGAAGTAGCATATTGAGTTGTAACCGCTTTAGAGTCTTTAATGCCCAAAACTCTAAGCCTTATTCCAAGTCGATTGAATATTTCCATTGTAGCATGATTAGAATCCAGCCCTTTTTTCTGTAACAAGTAAACTGGAAAACTATAATGCTTATCAGGAATTTTAGACATACCATTTAAAATTGATTCAACGAGTAACTCTTGAACCTTAAAATCCTCATTCTTTACTTTTATTGAGCCGCCAATTCCATCATATTTTGTAGAATACAATTCGATCCCTGCCATTTTATCAATATGCGGAACGTCTTTATTCATGATTTCATGATTTGACAAGCACATTATTTTGTTTTTTGTGGGACTGATATTCCGATACAAACCAGGTTTGAAAAACTATTTAAATAGAGTAATTGCGCTAGCTTTGTATTAATTAACTTGCTTTGAATCTCACCCACCTGTACTACTATAAAGATTAATATATGATCTGAGACAAGTGATTCTTGTGGATAGATTAGATTCGAATCCATGTCGAAAGTTTGTAATATGCGAAAATTGTCTACATTCTGATAGCATATGCACATTTTATGACGCACATCGATATTGTCTTGAATGTTTGTGTGATCACGCATGTTGTCCCGAATGCAGTTCAGGATACCATGCAATTGTGATTTCAGACTAGTATTGTTTGAATTGATTCTACATACGTTTTGAAATGTTAATTTATGATTCTATTATAATTTCATAATTACGGCATAAATCTGTATTCTCATTCATTGAATTAACCTAATTAAAAATAAAGAATTTATAGAAAGAAGATATCTGATAATATATGGGTGTAAGTCGATACGTTGCTAAAGAGATTATGAAGGAAATTGGTAATCGCTCTAGAGAATTTTATGAATTTGTATTACCGCCGGTTGATATTTATGAAGACGGAACAGAGCTTGTAGTTATAATAGACCTCCCTGGATTCCAGAAAAAAGATATTCGTGTAAATATTTCAAAAGATATTCTTACTTTAAGAGCAAACAGAACTATCGATATCGAATCATATACTATTCATTTTAGACAGAGGCCAAACAAGATTGAGAAAAAGATTCCTCTTCCATATTCAATTCCAGAAGATGACAATGTAAACAGTAAAGCAGACTATGCAAATGGTGTTGTAAAGATAAGAATTCCGATATCTAAAATGACAAACATACCTATCACTTGAGCATTACGTGAGAAAATTGATGATTAATTAGAGAAGGGTGTTTTTTAATATTTTAAGAGAATATGATTAGTACTTCACTCAATATCAGTTTACCAGGATATAAACCTACATTATGAGTTATATTATGATTTATATTCTATATATTTAGTAGTCACATCTTGTTTGGAATCAAATCACTTTCTAATCATGCTGTTCTGGTTGGGAGAATTAACACTTTCCAGTTGGTTACTTTCATATGGAGCAGAACATTTAGCAATTAGATTTGGTGCAAGATTTGTAGGAAGAACATTACTGAGTATAGCAACTACGCTACCTGAAATTGCGATTGTTGCATATGCAGCCTCCAAGGGTTCGTATGGTATAGCCCTGGGGGCAGGATTAGGAAGTAACGTATTGATGATGACGCTTGGATTATCAATAATGATCATAATTGCAACTACACGTCTTTCAAAAAAACCAATCAAGAAAATAAACGTAAGCTCATTCAAACTGGATAAGATTTTTCTACTGACAACAGCACTAATAAGCGCAATTTTGTTTATTGATGGATACAATTTTTTTGATGGGGTAATATTTACTGGGTTATTTGCAACGTACGTTTTCATGGCATTTTATGAAATGAGATTGGAAAAATTGAAAAGTAAACAAACAATTAACGATGAGCATGATACAATCTTAGAAAATACTAACACTCATGGCAATCAAAATCAGTTGATAAAGTCAGGTATAGTTTTCCTCATCGGAACCCTTGGAATCTTTTTTGGAGCGGAACCTTTCATCAAGTCGCTAGAAGATGTATCTATAGAGATAGGTGTTTCGGCAATAATACTTTCGGTGGTAATAAGCCCAATTGCAGGAGAAATGCCAGAAAAAATTTCTTTAATGCTACTTGCTAGAAAGGGTGCTCAAGGAACCTCGATTGCTGTTGCAAATGTGCTTGGATCAAAGATATTGAATAATACTTTGCTACTTGCCTTTGCAGTATTCGGTGCCATATATCATAGTGGTCTAGGTACACAAATACAACGGGATTCATTGTTATCACATCAAATGATTCTGGCAACGATAGTCACATTATTTTCTGTAGGCTTATTATTCAGAAAGGAAATTGGAATTAAGACTGGGTTAATACTTTTATGTATGTATGTTGTCAGCATTGGATTACAATTTTTTATGAATTCATAATTCCATCACAAATTTAATTATGGCTCGGCTAGGATCAGTTAAAGGTAATTTGATTCTAAAATAAATGTATAAAGATTAACCGTATGGCTTTGTTGCATTTTCTATTTTGGTACTGTTATTACGATCGCCCAACAGAACACTAATATCTACATAAGATTGGTTCCTGAAAATAGTAAGAAGTAGTTTCTGGCCTGGTTGTTTTTTTTCATCAATATACGACACTAGATCCTCCATATAAGTAACATTTTTTTTATCGGCAGCTGTAATTATATCAGTTCCATGTTTATCGCCATACTGGTCAGTGATACTTCCATGGAGACCTGCCTTGTCGGCGGGTCCATCCTTTACTAATGAATCTACATATATACCCTTAAATTCTCTACTTAAATTTTCAAAATTTTCAGTTAATTGTGAGGTTAAAGTACTGGCAGAAATTCCTAGCCACGCATGTGAATAATTTCCATTGCTAACAAGGACCGGTGCGATTCTGGAAATAGTGTTGGATGGAACAGCTAAACCTATTCCAGAAAATCCTCCGGAATCAGATAATACACCTGCGGTATTCATTCCAATCACTTCCTCGTTAGTATTAAGCAAAGGGCCACCTGAATTTCCAGGGTTAATTAATGCGTCTGTTTGGATTACGCTCGGGATACTAAATTGCGATCCTTCTGTTGAAATTAGACGCCCCTTTTGACTTATAATACCAAGAGACATTGATCCGGCTAGTCCGTATGGATTACCTATTGCTATAACTTGATCGCCTACCTCCATGTTAGAGGAGTTCCCAAGTCTTAGTGGGTGTAATTGTTCTGAAATATTTTGGGATATTTTTATTACTGCGATATCGTTAAATGGATCGTTCCCTAAAATACTTGCTACATATCTATTGCCGTTGATAAAAGTGACATCCAGATTCTTGGAACCTTGTACAACGTGATTATTAGTAATTATTCTGCCCTCTTTATCAAAAACAAATCCTGATCCTAGGGTGGTGACATTTTCATCCTTTGAAGTTTCATGATTTTCTCGAGTGATTTGGACTACAGAACCTTGCACGTCCTTGAAGATCTTACTCACTGAACCTACCATCGATTTTTTTCCGTTTTCTGATTGCGCGAGTATTTGGGATTGATCAACATGAAATAAGATGCTTGAGAGTATGAAAATAATGGAAACTAGAATGATAAATAATCCTCTTTTCATATAAAAAATCCCTAAACGTAATCATATAGACTTTTCTATTGATCTAATTTCCTGCAGAAATGCTACTATTATCTCATATCAATTTTTTGGTATTTTTCACTTAATTTTATTTTAAGTTCATCCAATTGATCAGAAACCCATTTAACAAAGCCGTCAGTCATTTCTTGCGGTATTTTTCTTTTTTCAGCTAGTACCAAGTAACCTTCAAAGATTTTTGCGTATACGGAATTACATACAATCATATTTGCAAGTGCGTCGGAAACAAAGTCATCGCTCTTACTTTCTATAAAATTTCTTTTGAAAAGATCAAGGAGATTTCTAGTACGCCTATCAATTTCATTTTGATCCAATCCATTACTCATAGTAAATTTGCTCATATACCCACAAAGATAACTCATTATGCGATTATTAAAATATTCATAAATTTAGAAAAATGAAATAAAGAGAGATAAAATCGTAAATGTTTGTTCATATAGGAAAATCGACTCCAAGAAACAGATGTTTAATATAATTAATTATTTCACATTTTTTTATGTTCAATAGAATTGTTTCATTTCTTCCAAGTGCTACTGAGATTATCTATTTGCTAGGATCTCAGGATGTATTACTAGGAGTTACTCATCAGTGTAATTATCCTCCTGATGCGAAGCAAAAGCCTCAAGTCATAAAATCAGTTTTTGACTCAGACTCTATGACAAGTTTACAAATTGAAGAAAAAATACAGGAGCTCTCAAAATTACAAAATGATATGTTCATGATAAATTACGACCTGCTAAAAAAAATAGAACCGGATCTTATTATTTCCCAGGGATTGTGTGATGTATGTTCACCACATAATAGGGAAATTGACAAATCAATTCAATGCTTGGATAACAAGCCTGATACTCTGATTCTGGATCCGCACACAATTGATGATATTATCCAAAATATTATGGATATTGCTGTCAGGGTGGGCAAGGAGTCCAAAGGTTTAGAAATCAAACATTCTCTGACAAAAAGAATTGAACAAATCTCGAGTTATCCAAGTGATAAAAAACCAAAAGTAATTTGTCTAGAATGGATTGAACCTTTTTATATATGTGGTCACTGGGTTCCTCAAATGATTGAAATCGCCGGCGGGATCAATGGAATTAGCAGGATTGGTGATAGATCTGATAAGATTGACCTGATCCAAATTTCCGGATTTGATCCGGACATAATAATTCTGATGCCTTGTGGATTTGATCTTAGTAAAGTGTTGGTAGAATCTACTTCCCTGCACAAAAATCCTCAATGGAATTCTCTCAGAGCGGTTCAAAATGACATGGTCTATGCAGTTGATGCTCTATCATACTTTAGCAGGCCAAGTCCAAGAATTATCACTGGCATTGAAATTCTTTCTAAAATTATTAATCCTGATTCTTTTGCGGATCTAACAGTTCCGCTAAACTCCTACTCTAAACTAAAGAAGGTGACTTGAGGAAGGCGAATAATAATAGAGAAATTGAAATTATTGTTAGGTTAAGGAAACTTCGATATATACATCATCAGGAATTTTTAGTCTCATAAGTTGTCTTATTGATCTATCATCTGCCCCCAAATCGATTACACGCCTATGAATCCTTAGTTCATATTTGTCCCAAGTGTTAGTGCCTTGCCCGCAAGGAGATTTTCTCGTAACTACTTTCATTTTTTTAGTAGGAAGTGGATGAGGTCCCTTGAATTTTATGCCATTTTTTTCTCCAATGCCTTTTATTTCATGGCACACACTTTCTAGCATTTGAAGATTGGTGCTGGTTAGTTTAATGCGCGCTTCCTGAGCCATTGGTTGGACTCACTTCTTAGCGCTGGGATCGTATTTTTCTACGATAGATTTAACGACGCCAGCAGCTATCGTTGTTCCCATATCTCTCAGAGCAAATCTACCAATTTCTGGAAATTCTTTGAATGTTTCTATTGCCAATGGTCTCACTGGTTTTATCTTTACAATGGCAGCGTCTCCAGTTTTTAGAAACTTTGGTTTTTCTTCAAGCGCGCCCCCTGTTTTTGGGTCTATTTTTGCCACAAAGTCTGATAACGTAGCCGCAACTTGAGCGGTATGTGCATGAAGTACAGGTGTATATCCTGGAGCCATTGCGGTCGGATGATGGATAACTATTATCTGCGCTTCAAATTCTTTTGCAGCATTAGGTGGATTATCTACGGGTCCAATTACGTCACCGCGCTTAATAGATTTTTTGTCCACACCTCTCAAATTAAATCCAATATTATCACCGGCTTCTGCAGATTCCATTTGTGTATGATGCGTTTCTATTGATTTAACTTCACCAGTAACTCCAGATGGCATCACAATTACTTTTTGATTAGCCTTTAGTACTCCTGTCTCGACTCTGCCTACCGGCACTGTACCCACACCTGTTATTGAATAAACGTCCTGAATCGGGATTCTAAGCGGCTTTCCTATTGGTTTTTCTGGTGGTTCAAATAGATCCAAAGATTCAGCTAAAGTAGACCCCTTATACCATGGCATGTTCTCTGATTTCTTAACGAGATTATCGCCTTTCCAGCCTGATACAGGTATAAAGCTTATTTTTGAAACATTATACCCTACCAACTTTAACATTTTTTCCACAATGTCTTTTACCTCATTATAGCGTGCTTCTGAATAACCTGAATCATCCATTTTGTTTAAAGCAACTAAGATCTGTCCTACACCCAGAGTTCTTGATAAAAATGCATGTTCCCTTGCCTGTCCTCCTGGATCAGTAGCGGCTTCCGTTTCTCCTGGCTTTACTGAAACTACAAGAATTGCAACATCTGCTTCTGATGCTCCAGTAATCATATTTTTGATAAAATCTCTGTGACCAGGCGCATCAATTAGGGTGTAAAAATATTTTGAAGTTTCAAATTTTTGAAAAGCTAGATCAATTGTAATACCTCTTTCTCTTTCATCCTTTATACTATCTAATACCCAAGCGTACTTGAACGTATCACCTTTTCCAGTTTCCTCAGATTCTTTGGCAAAAGAATCAATAGTTCTCTGATCGATTACGCCCATATCCACCAATAAATGACCTACAATAGTCGATTTACCATTATCAACGTGTCCCACAACCACAAGATTCATGTGGGGTTTCTTACTTGCGCTCATTAGATTAGAAGCGATATTAGGGCTTTATTTGTATTTCGTTAAACATACTGCAATTTTATTGTGGATATTGGTTGCTATTGGTTACTAGTAGAGATACTATCCTAGATGCTCTACGAATACTAACATGAAATGCTATGCTCTATTATAATCATCTTCGATTCTTACAATGTCATTTTCATCAAAGATCCCATATGAAATTTCTAAAACAGTGCATCCAGATTCGCTCGCCTGAATTCTATGGCTCGCACCCGGAGGAATTGTGATTTTGTCTCCTTCACTTAGAGATGATTGTTTGTTCTGGATTTCTACAGTCCCAGAACCCTTGATTATTTTCCAGAACTCCTTTCGTTTATTATGATATTGAAGACTCAACCTAGACCCAGGTTTAATGTAAAGTAATTTGACCGTGCATTGTTCATTTTCATTAAATTTTTCAAATGAACCCCATGGCCGTTTTTCTGAGTAAACTTCCACAAAAAAACAATGAAAAAGTATAATTTAATTATTGTCATATTATTTATAGTAAAAAATATACAATACTTTGAATTAAAATTATTGCCGAAATCCTCAATGTGTTTATGCAATAATCACGGTAATTGTGAGGGCTTTATAATGGAGGAAAAAATATTAAAAAACTTTTGTTCTTGTAATTGCCATGATAATAGATATCAATTAATACGAAATTCAATAGCGTTTCAAAATTTGGACAATACTACCAATTATGCAATGAATCAAAATATAGATTACTAACGTTTAGTTATATCTGGACTGATGATGTATTTTGGGCAAGTCCATTACACCATTCGTCCTAAATATGAAAAATATCCAAATATCACTGTAGAATATTTTCGATTTAACGTTACTAATTTGAGTAATATAATTAATTACTGTACAGATATAAGGATTTTCTTTCCATCTATGTCAATTTCTTTATATTCAACTCCTTCTAATCTATCAAGCGTTATGACTACTTTTTTTACTCTAACATAGTATGCCAGTTCGTTTTTATAGTTTTCAAGTGATAATGAATCGTCCGGATCTAATTTTGAAATGTGTGCATATGATAATATTTCAGTTGGAACAAAACCCTTTTCCTTTCTCAATTGCTGTATATTTCTTGCGATATCCTTCATTAGGCCCATGGAAATCAACTCGCTACTCCTGCTGGTATCAATAAATACATCCGTATTTTCTTGCTCTGATTTGACCACAAGATAGGGTGCTTTTGCATCATAGGTAAATTCAACGTCATCTACCGACAATTCGATTCCACCTGGCAAATATTTTAGATAATACTTATTTTTTGACATTAATTGCTTAAATAAATGTTCGTAATTAATTTTCGCAAATACATCAATGGCCTTGTTTAGATCGTTCTTCAATCGAGGAGCAATTCTATTTATCCTCAGTTTCGCATTTAAACTAATAAGATTTGCTGTCAAAAGAGAATTAACTTTATCAAAAAAATTACTTGATTCTAGACTTTTTATTTCGATAGATTTTGTATTAAGTTGTTTCCTCAAAATATCTAGTAATTCATCTGATTTAAGCAAGTTATCATCTTGAATACAAATAACGACCTTGTTAACGGGCCATCTTCTTTTGAATTTCGCCTTCATTCTAGCAGAATTAACCAAAGAGATAATTTGTTTTGACTTGTCTATTGATTTTTCAACTTCAATATCTACTAGTTCCTCATTTAATTTGGGCCAGGATTCGAGTAAAACCATATCTTTCTTTTTGAAACAAAGCAAATACAAATAATTTGTTGTGAAGGGGCAGTACGAATGAAGAAGTATGTCAATTTGTGTCAGAGTGTGTCCTAGTACTGCATATATTACATGTCTTCGTTCTTTTGTTTCTATATTGTCATCCCAAATGTCGTCCCTGGTCATAGGAACATAAGTCTGACTCACGTTATTAATTATGAATTCTTCCAAAATTTTTGCTCCTTCATTAAATCTACAAGTATCTAATGATGATGTTACTGTTTTAATTAACGATTGCAATTTAGATAGAATCCAAATTTCAGTCAATCCAAAATATCTGCTTTTCACGATGGAATCTATGTTAATCTCTCCAGTGTCAAAAT
>Ga0066686_10000324_pt1 | contig 15828 bp, 14 predicted proteins | sample GraSoiAngelo_135_FD_65627 | JGI IMG/M metagenome (GOLD analysis project Ga0066686, IMG submission 65627) | Grasslands soil microbial communities from the Angelo Coastal Reserve, California, USA - 14_0929_05_40cm | ecosystem: Environmental > Terrestrial > Soil > Grasslands | place: USA...
CCCCAGGATCTCGCGCTCTGTTATGGCGACCGCGCTGCAACCGAAGCGGTTCGCGAGTTCTTCAGCGTTGGCTTCGACGCCCAACATCGCTCGGACTGCGTCACGGTTACCGATCAGCACATTCGTCTGGCGTGCGAGGGGCTCGATGAGCGGGCGCGGGTCGCGACCGCGCCAGAGCGCTTCGCGGTAGTTCAGATCGAGGCTGACCGTCACGCCGCGTTCGCGGGCGGCAGCGAACCCGTCGCTCAGGGCCGTCGCCGGTCCGTTGCCGAGAGCTGGCGTGATCCCGGTGCCGTGCAGCCAGCGCGCCCCCGCTAGCGCAGCGGACCAGTCGACGTCCGCCGGTGTGATCTGCGAGAACGCCGAGCTCGCTCGGTCGTACACGACGCGCATGTCGCGCAGGTCCGCGCCCGGCTCCACGAAGTACAGGCCGAGGCGTGAACCGCCCCGCAGGACGCGGTCTACCGTCACGCCTTCGCGCTGGAGCGCGCCGAGCCCCGCCTCGCCCAGGGGGCTCTCGGGGAGACGCGTGATATAAGACGAAGGGACGCCGAGGTGTCGCAGCGCGACGGCGACGTTCGCTTCGGCGCCGCCGAAGCATGTGTGGAGCACCGGCGACTCGAGCAGTCGCTCCTCGCCCGGCGGGCTGAGCCGCAGCAGCAGCTCGCCGAACGTAACGACGGTCATGCTGCTAGCCGGGCCGCGGCCACGGCGTCCACCAGGGCGCGGGCGCGGCGTGTCAGCTCGGGCCACGCCGCCTCGCGTACGATGGCTGCGCTCACGAGTGCGCTGCCTACGCTCACCGCGGCCGCGCCCGCCCGGATCCACTCGCCCGCGTTCTCGAGCGACACGCCGCCCGACGGCACCACCCGCAGGAAGGGCAGGGGCGCGAGGACCTCGCGCAAATAGCGTGGCCCCACGGCCGATGCCGGGAACAGCTTGACGAGCGACGCGCCGGCGCGTGACGCCGCGAGCAGCTCCGTGGGCGTCAACGCCCCCGGCAGGCAGGGGACGTGGTGGTCGTTGCAGTAGCGAACGACGAAGCGGTCGAACGTGGGGCTCACAACGAAGCGCGCTCCGCGAGCGGTGACGTCGCGGGCAGCCTTCACGTCGAGAACCGTGCCTGCTCCGATCATGCATCCCTTGAGCCCCTCGTCCGATGCAAGCTCGGCGATCGCCTCCAGCGCGCCGGGCGTGGTGAGCGTCACCTCGACCACGTCCACGCCGCCCGCCGCCAGGGCCGCGGCCGCGCTCCGCAGGGGTGCAGCCCCTACAGAATCCGGCAGCCGGACGACGGCGATGACGCCGCCGGACAGCAGGCGGTCAATCATGCATCAGCGCGGCCTCGACACCGTCCCGCGACAGGACCGCCATCCAGCGCGTCGTCGCCGCGACGAACTCCGGGATGCGCGCCGCCTCGCCCAGTGATTCGAAGGGCGCCCGCGTGAACGTCAAGTGCGCCGCCGCCGCAAGAGCGAGACCCGGCGCCGAGCGTCGAACGATGAGCGGCACCACGCGGATCCGGAATTTGTCCTCCTGATTCGTCGCGATGATGCGCCACTCGTGCTCGAGCCACGGATTGGCGAACCGCTCGAGCACCGCGTGCGCGAACGCGCGCGCTTCGCCCGCCGGGAGATCCGTCGCGGGGATGATCTCCTCGAACAGCAGCCGTTTCAGGAAGGGCCCGAGCCGCGGATGCGCGGTGGCGTCGCGCACGGTGCGGATGCCGGCGAGGAGCGCCAGCGGCGCCGCCGCCGTGTGCACCGCATTGAGCAAGCGGAGCTTGCGCTCGCAGTAGAACCCGATGTCGCGTGCGAACACAACCGTCGCGCTTTCAATAGGGAAAGCCGCGCGCAGCTCGGCGGGGTCGGCCTCGATGGCCCAGAGGGCGTACGGCTCGGTCACGGTGAGCAACGCGTCGCGGTAGCCGAGTGTTGTCTCGAGGGCGGCGTGCTGGTCGGGCGGCGGCATGGTCGTGATCCGGTCGACGAGCGAGGAGCAGAAGCGCACGCGCGTCTCGAGCCAGTCGCGAAAGGCTCGAGGCCGGTCGTACCGCCCCGCCAGCTCCTGGACCATGGCCGCCAGGCGCGGCCCGTTATCCGGGACGAGCTCCGTCGGTATGACGAACACGGGCGGCGCATCAGGCGCGCGAGTGAATCGACCGTGCAGCGCGCCCGTCAGCCGAGCCGGGAACGGTGCTTCGATCCGGAACCCCGCCTCCGAGACATTGCTGACGATCACCTGAATCTCAGGGCCCGTAGCGACGTCGCGCACGGCGTTCCACTGGTCGTCCGCAGCGAGCGCGCGCGAGATCGCGCCGATGAGGCCAACCCGTTCGAGTGGCGCGCCGCCGGACAGGCCGCGCTCGACCAGCGTGTACAACCCGTCCTGGGCGTTCAGGGCGCGCGCGCGGGGCGCTCCTTCCGCCGTGCTCTGCACAACGACGATGCGACCCGCCTGCTTGCCTGCGCGATTTGCCGAGTCCACCGCCGCGGCGCACAGCGCGCGCAGCAGCATGCCGCTGCCGAACTGAAGCACGCGCTCGTGGAACTGGTCGCGGGGGTAGTCGCTCGCGGACCACCGCGCGCCGGTCAAGAGAGGAAGCACACCGGATAAGCTGTGCGAGCGGCCGTCGGACGCAACGGCGGCCCCCTCTCCGGAACGGAGAGCGGGTCAGGGGGTGAGGACTACACCGCGAACGTTTTCCGCGCTCGACCAGGCTCACACTGATGCCAAACGGGCGGACCTCGTACCACAGCGACTCGGAGTATCCCTCGACGAAGGGCGCCGAGCGTGTCGCGATGTATTCGCATTTCGAGAAGACGAAGATTCGGGGTCTGCAAAAGGCCGTACCGGAGCTGCGTCCCGAGCTCGAGGCGCTCGAGCACAAGCTGATCGACTTGCTGCTGGTCATTCGGGACAACGTCTACCACCCCGACTTCCTCGGCAGCTTCAGCCTCAAGTACGTGCTGACGCCGCTCGTGCCCGAGCTGATGTACGACGATCTCGTGATCGTCGATGGACTGGTGGCGAGCGTCGAGATCGCGCGGCTGCTGTTAGTGGCACAGAAGATCTCGCCGGAAGAGCGTGGTCGGGTAAGGAAGGATCTGCTGGACTACTGCGAGTGGGACACGTGGGCGATGGTGAAGGTGCTGGAAAGGCTGCGGGAACTGGCTGCGATCGGCTAACCCCGGGGCGGTGCCCCGGGGTACACGAAAGCCGGAGAGCTCTTGCTCCCCGGCTTTCTTCCCCTGTTACCGCTGTCTCTCGACTCTGACGGCGTAGGTCGGCGAGAACTCCTTCATCGCCTTGCCAGCGGACACCGCTCGCAGCACGTATCCGATTCCCTGTCGCGGCGTGAGGCGAATGGAGTACGTGTAGCGCACACCTTTTTCAACCGCCGGCCGCGCCAGCCGCCGCAACACGCCGACGCGCTTGCCCTCGGAATCGAACACCTGGACACGCGTGATCTCGTCGCCGGGATTGACGAGGATCGTAATCCCGCACATCGGACACTTGAGCCACCACCAGGGATCAAAGATCGGGTAGCAGGCAAGCGGCTTGATTTCGCAGATTCGACAAAAAACGCTCGCTCTATCGCACGCGCTCGTGGGGACGGAGAAGAAGAACGGATCGATTGACGGCGGAACCTCGATCGTATGGGCGGCGTCCGCATAGAGTTTGTGCGCTGTCCAGTCGACCTCGCGCCCGTATTTGACGCCAGTCACGAAGTTCGCCACGTCCGGGTAGTTGCTGGTGGAGAACATGCCGACGAAGTTGCGACCGTCGGCCACGAGGGATGCATAGTCGCCGATGTACGGCCAAAACGTGGCCGCCGGCGTCGTCGCGCTCTGGCTGGCGAGCAGCGTGCCCGGTGTGCCGAACGTCGTCGCATCCAGGTCGGTCGAGCGGCTGAAGCGAGTCTCCCACTTCCCGCTGGCCACGGTTTGGTACAGTACTCCCACCACGCCGAGATCGTTGATCGCAACCTCGGGGTTCATTGCGCTCGTGATCGTCAGCAAATCGTTCGACCAGTCCACACCCCGGTTGATAGAGCGTCGCAGATGGATGGTCTCGCTGCTGGCGCCGTTCGCGTCACCCCACGCCACGTAGACGCGGTCACTGTTCCAGGGAGCGACGGCGATCGAAACGTTGCTGGCGCCGAGACGATTCTGGCCCATGACTCCAGACGCCAACGTGAGACCCGTGGTGACGAAGCGGCCGGCCGTTACGTCGCTAAGATCCTGAAGTGCAGTAAAGGGACTGGGACCAATGGCCCAGTTGTCGTCGCGCACAACGACGATCCGCGGCGTGCCGCTCCAGTCGTGGATGAATGCCGCGTAGACCGTACCGTCACGGTTTGCCGCCACAACCTGCGCGAATCCATCCTGGCACGCCGAGTTCCGTGCATCGATTACATCGAGCGTGAATGTCGGCGCAGCAATCGAAGCATCCTGCGAAACGTCGACCGTGGAGGTGCGACCGGACGTAACGACACACCCCCAGCCATTGTTGAAGCCGACATAGAGCTTGTCTTGAGAGCCCGAGGTCTTCGCGGTGGTGTGGGGCTGATCCACGTTGCCGGTGCGCGTGTCGAGAACTGTCATCAACGTCGTCGAAAAAGGATCTTTGGTCCGCAGGGCAACCATCGGGACGCCCGATCCTGCCGTACTGAGGATTCCACCATACAGCCAGCTCTTGTGTCCCGGCACTCCGCTCAGTTTGGAACTGAACATGAGGGTGATGTCCCCGGTGGGGAAACCCGCGCCGATCTTGCTCGGAACGATGAACGCGAGCGACCACGTGTTGCCGTTATTGTGGGAGACGTAGATGGGAGCGGTGGCCGTGACGTTGGGTCCCTGCGTGAGATTATCGGATGTGAACGCCGAGCCGGCGATGTGGGAGCGATGCTGGGGATCAACAGTAATCGTCGGCTCCGCATCCTGATTCGTTTCGCCGCTGCGGCCCTTCGGCACCATGTTCACCAGACGGATCTGAGCAGACGCCGCAACGGCCGTGGACAGCAACACAAGGGCGAGTGCGGTAGCAGTACGGCGCGGCGCTGTCATATCAGCTCCCCTTCTGTCTCGCAAGGAGACTGCGAACGCGAGGCTCATCGGCCGGCTGGAGCACGTCGTAGGGCTGCGTTACGAGATAGAGCGGTTGTTTGTCACTGAGCGCGCCGAGCCCTGAGGTGCGGACGTACCCCTCTTCCTCCTTGGTGGGCACGTGGGCAAGAAACACAGCCTCTTGCCCCGGCTTCAGCTTCGGGGAATTGAACCAGGTGATGTCGCGACTGGCCGCAAAGGCGATCGTCACGACCTGTCCGGAATCGGCGCCTCGTAACGGCGTGTGGACGCGCACGCTGGCGACCTGCCATTCCGGATCATGCTCGGAAGGCGCCCCGCGGCCTTCGATCGGTCGGACATCTTCGACCGAGCCTCGAAACACCATGCTGGCTGCGGCGAGGCGTTCAAGAATTGCTCGGTCAGCAGGGCCTTGACCGGCCCGGTCCAACGGTCCGGATGGGGAAGAATTACCTGGCTCCACCGGACTCTCACCGACGTCAGCTATCGTCATCGTTGTCCCGACAAAGCGCACGTTACCATAAAAAAATGCTTCCTCGCCGGCTTTGACAGCATTGGGCCGGCTCAGGATGACCGTCGCGTTCTTTCCCTGTTGATCGCCGGCGATTTCGCTACCGGCGTACATCTGCCGCACGAGAATGACCGCCGTCCGTCTCGAGGCCGCCAGCATCGGCTCATCACTGGCGTTGAGCCTGAGCACCCTGCCGCGAACCACGACACTGGAACTCTCTGCCAGCGTTGACACTGGCGGAGCCTGCGGGAACGCGGGATTGGGTGCAACGAGTGCGGACAGCGTGAGCAACGCTCCCAGACTCCGACAGCCGAGACTCAATGGCAATTTCATCGAGTCCTCCTGGCGACGAAATGGAAATAGCCTACCGTTTACAGCGGCACTTTGTCGTATCCACTACCACGTGATACGTAAACCCGTTCCCAAACGGCGTCCGCACGCCCGCTACGAGCGGCAACAACGCGCCCTCCACCCGCACGTCCGCCGCGTCGCCTTGCTTCGCGCCCGGCGGCGGCGTGACGCGCACTGGCACCAACACCATCTCACCCGGCTCGAGCAGAATCCCCCGCGCGCCGAGTAGGCGGGCTTTGCGGAGCGTCGCCGCGGCGTATTGACTCGCCGGCCGCGGCGCGGCGTTCAACACTTCGGCGCGCCACCCCGCCGGCAAGGCCGTGGTGTCGACGTGCACGACGAGCTCTGCCGCTACACCCAGCGCGTTGTTCGCCGCCGTCATCACGATCTCCCCTGCCATCGCCGCGCGCGTACTGAAGTTCTTCATCCCGACATTGCTGCTCCGCGCCACGACCGACGTGAGCGGCATGTCGCGCGGATGCCGGATCACCACGCCGACGCACCAGTGCCATTCGCCCCAACTGTTCGTCCCCGTGGGAACGGTCCACTGCATCGTGATCGTTTTGCCCGCAGGCGGCACCGTGGCGACCGTCTGCGTGCCAATGAGCGTCGAGGTGTTGCTGGGGAATTCGACGGTGATGCGCGGATCGTTCCAATACGCCTCGACCACCACGTCGTGGAATGCTCCGGGGCCGTCGTTATTGATGTGGATGTTGAGCGTGACGGTCGCGCCTTCGACGAGATCGGCAGGCGTGGTCCAGATGTCGGGACTCTCCCAGAACGCATGCGTCCAGTTCGTTCCGGTCCAGGTCGCGGACGGCTCGTCGCCGGTATCGCCGGTGTAATCGCGGATCCAGACGTGCCGCGCTGCGGCGTCGTGAATCAACGCCAACACGGCCGCAAGATGCTCCTCGCCCGTCGGGATGATTTCCGTGGGCGGTGGGGCAAAGCCGCCGTCGACCGCGGCGATCGGCGGCCGCAGCTCCGGACTGATCGCCGCCGCACGTCGCTCGTTCCACACGTAGTCGATCGCGCCGCCCGAGCTGCGATAGAGATTGCGGGTGTAAGTGTGACCGTGGACCGCCGCAGTGGCGGCCACCTGACGATTGGCGAGCGCTTCGAGCGTTTGACTCCCCGGCGGCAGCTCCACTGACGTGTACCGCCACGGCGCGAGATACAACTCGCTGTAGGTGTGGATGTCCTCGAACGCCTTGAGATTCGGCAGCGTCGCGAGGAAGTCGCGCACCGCCTGCGTCTCGGGCTCGCTGAACGGACCAGTGCCATAGAAGGTCCAGCTGGTCTCGTTGGCATCGCCGTAACTGCCGTTCGCATCCGCGGGCGCGGGAACGGCGGCCCACTGAAATCCCCAGTTGCGATTCAGATCGACGCCGTAGGACCCGCCGGCGTTGAGCCGCCGGTTCTTGCGCCACTCGGTCCCGTTCGAGTTGATGCCGTCGAGCCAGGTGAAGATGTAGCCATCGGGATTCGTCACGGGAATGATGTAGATCTCGAGGCGATCCACGTCCGCGTGCACCTCCGCGTTCGGCCCGTACTGCTCGCAGATCTTCTCGGCGACGAACAGCGCGGTCTCCGCGGCGAGCCACTCGCGCGCGTGCTGCGTCGCGATCAGCACGACCGCCCCCTCACTGGGCTCGAACGTAGCGACGTTGTCGGAAATCTTGATCGCCTGAATGGGGTTGCCGTCGATCGACGTGCCGATCGTTTGCACCAGCGCGATGGCGGGGCAGCGGGTCTGGATGTTGTTCATCGCCGCCGTCACATCCGTCATGTTCTTGAAGTGCGTGAAGTCGATCTGCGCGGTGAGCGGCGGCGCGGCGAATAGGCCGAGTAGGGTGGCAATCAGAGTGGCGCGCATGATCAGCTCAGGGGAGTTGGACGACGGTGAATCCGGCGGCGCGCAGCCGGTCGATCTGCATGTCCAGCGCCGCGCCATTGATGGTGAATCGTCCGGCACTATCGGCAACGGTGAAGATGTCGACCTGGTAGTTCGCGACTCGCTGCACGTCGTCCTGGCTCGTCACTACAATGCGAATGAGCCGCGGCCGTGGCTCGTCTGGAGCGATCGGTTGGAGCACGTACCCCGCGGCCACCAGCCGGCGCAGTTGGCCGAGTTTGCCGGAGACGACCCAGTAGGTCTTCTCACGCGCGATGATGGTGATGCCCTGTGCCCGCAGTTCTTCTTCCGTTCCGCGGCGCCGCACGCGCAGCACTCGATAGTCCACAGCTTCGGGATCGGCCTGGGTGATTTGGTATCCCAGCTCCCGCAAACGGCTGAGCTGGCCGGCATCTGCCTCGAAGTAGATGGTGCCGCGTGTTGCCGTGACGTGCGTGAGTTTCAACTGCTGTGTCAGCAACGCGATCTCGTCCGGATCATCGGTCGTGATCGCATAGCGCGGCGTGGTGCTCGGCACCGGCAGGACGACGGCCGGCAGGGTCTCTGGTGTAGTGGGGACTGGCTGCGACGGCCTGTGGCAGGCGAGGACCGTGACGCCTGCGATGACGACGACGGCGAGCTTCGACATGTTCAGCACCGTCCGGTGTTCGAGACGTGGCAAACGTGGTGCCTACGCGGGACCTCAGTTAGGGCGTTTTTGCGGCATCGACGGGCCGTTTTGCTGCAGGGCCCGCACCACCCCCCGCACCTTCTCCGCATCCCTCACACTGAAATGCACCTCCCGCACCCCTGTGTCACGAACGAGCCGAGCCACGTTATCCCCGTCGATCCCGCCCCCTACCAGAATCCCGATCCGCCGTTCGGTGAATCTGCTCGATCATCGTGTGATGCTCGGCATCCGTGTACACAAAGTCCCCAGCCCGAGGACGCACCATCACAAAGATTGGAATGCTGAGTTGAGACCGACAGGCACGGAGAACCTGCACGTCCGGCGTGATGCCGCCATGCGCGAGGTCCGAGCACAGCTCGATACGGTGAGCCCCACCCTCGGCGGCCGCGAGCGCAGCGTCCAGCGACTCGACGGCCGCCTCGATGAGAATGGCTACTGCCTGCTGCCAGCCTTCACAAACGGCCGCACCGGGATTCCCGCCGCCTGGCTACTCACGGTCAACGACCCGTCTGACGTGGCGTCATCGTCGCCCTCAAAGCGCCGCGCAATGTCGGCCTGCGCGGCGCGCGCGTTCGCGAGCAGCTGATCACGATTCTCACCAGCCACCACGGCAACCCACAGCGTGACCTTCCTGCCGCGCTTGAGCGTGATCGGGCCGACCCCCTGGATGTAATGCACGTCGCCCGGCCCGACCGACAGATTCTGCAACCCGCCGCTCAACGCGCGGTACTGGTCGGCCGTGGAACCGGGAGCGGGAATATCGGTGAAATCCCAGAAGGAGTTCCCGGACACCGGCGCTCCCAAGAGCAGCGTTCCCACGTTCGTGCCGGCCTCGTCCGAGCTGGCCACACCCATGAACGTGCCGCCCATATCCGTGAAACCGACGTCATCGGTCGCGTCCTCATCCACGTCCCAATCCATGAATGTGCCGGCGTAGAACGTGACGGTCGCGGCGCCACCGTTCTGGATGGAGAACCGAAACAGGACGTAATCGTTGGGGAGTTGACCGTCAAACGACCGCTGCACCACCTTGAGGCCGACGCCTTCCGGCGACGTCGCATCCGAGTACCGCCACGTCACCTGCCTGCCGATCGGGGTCTCCGGTGTGAAATGGAGCACGCCGTCCAGCCCGAAGTCTCGGCACGCCGCTCCGCATTGGAGCTGCCCCTGAACGCTGATACCGCTGAGAATCCGGTCCGGCGCGATCCCGACCATCAATCCGCCACCGAACAAGTGCGTGGCCGATACGGGAACGTGAACCGGGGACTGTCCCGGCCCAATCGGAAACTGCACGCCCCAGCCGATGCCATACCGGTCGGCCAACTCGACTGACTGGCCGCCGATGTCACCGGGCATCGGGGTCACGACCAGACGCGTGTGCGTATGGGAGAATTGCACCGACGGGGCGGTCTCGAGCCGGCAGTTGACGGCGCTCACCTCCGTCGGGAACAAGAAGCTGGCAGGTGGTCCCTCCAGCTCCCGAACGCCAAGCGCCCCACAGCCCCCGGTCTGATAGCGCACGCCATTCTGCAGGGTGTATGGAGCGCGGAAGAATTCAGTCCAGGCGCCGTTTGCGTCGCTGCCTCCGTCCGCCGCCAGAAACCCTGGTGCCTCGTCATACACCATTGTCATCGCCACATCGGGAAGCGGCGCGCCGTCCAGCGTAGCCGCGCCGCCGAGCGCCGTGCCTTCGTGCACGACCACGGGATGGACGACGTCGCTGCCGTCGATGTCGACCGACTCGATGTCCCGCACCGGCAATGCGCCGATCGCCGGATCGAATGGCAGTATCGTGCGCAGCAGGTAGTGGCCTGACGGCAGGTTGAACGAGTACAGGTTGTTCGGGCACGTGATGAATTTCACGGGCGCCGCAAAGGCACCGGCCGCGGGGTTGATGGGCCGTATCCGGAAAACCGATCCATTTGGATTGGGGAGGGAGCCGCACAGGCTGCTGGTTCCGTCGGGTCCGAGGATGGCGCCGCTGAGCATCGGGTCAGTAGCGGCCGTCATGAACAACGGGCCGAGCGGCGTTTTCTGGTCATTGGGTGAGCATCCAAGAGCGAGCGCGCCGAGTAGAGTCAGGCACGTTCCTGCGATCGCGCGGGTGGGCATGGGCCGCCCCCTAGAGGTGAGCCTCCAACATGAGGGCGGAACGAGACGTGCGCTAGCGCAGCATGACAACAACACGAAAGCCGGAGAGCTCTTGCTCCCCAGCGGCTGCGAGCGCGGCGTCCAGTGACTCGAGGGCCGCCTCGATGAGAATGGTCACTCAAATACGAACGCTAAACCGCGAAGGTCTTCCGCACGCCCGCCGCGTACACCGTCCACGGCACGACATTTCGCAGCCGCGGCAACCACGTCGCTTGCGCGCCTACACGGTAGCGCAATGCCGGTGACGGATGCTCGACGATCTGGAGCACGCGCCGCGCCACCTGCTCGGGCGGGATGCCGGACTTGAGGGCGTGACCAAAAGCCGCGAGCATACTCTTGCGGCTCGCGTCGTACGCGGGAAGCGGCCGTGCGGCGGCCGGCGAAGCCTCGCCGATCGGTGTATTGACGAATCCCGGCTCGACCAGGCTCACGCTGATGCCAAACGGACGGACCTCGTACCACAGCGACTCGGAATATCCCTCGAGCGCGAACTTGCTCGCCGAGTAGAAGGCGCTGTACGGAATCGCGGTGTTACCGGCGAGCGAGCTGATGTTGATGACCTTGCCCGCGCCGGCCGCACGCATCCCAGGAAGCACCGCATTCACCATTCGCACGGCGCCGAAGAAATTCGTCTCGAGCTGCGCCTTGGCCTCGTCGACGCTCGTTTCTTCTGCGGCGCCGGTGACGGTATAGCCCGCGTTGTTGACCAGCACGTCGAGCCGGCCGGCCTTCGTCATGACCTGCGCCAGGCACGCGCGGACCGATTCGTCCGAGCGCACGTCGAGCGCCACCATGGTCACCCCGTGCGACTGCGTGCTCTCAGGTTTGCGCGCCGTCCCGAATACGTTAAACCCGCGCTGGGCGAGGAGCCGCGCCGTCGCCTGGCCGATGCCGGACGACGCGCCCGTGACCAAAATCGTCTGCGACATAGACTCTCCGGAGGATTGTGTCTCCGACAACGGTACACCTGCTCTCAGCGTTCCGAGTGATTATTATCCATACATGCCTTTAGCCTTCACCCGCCTCCGCACCCCCATCGGCGAGCTCGTCCTCACGGCCTCCGACACGGCGATCACCGGCGTCTTCTTCCCAACCTCGCGCCGCGGTCCCGCGCCGACGCACCAGGCCGGTTGGGTGGAAGTCACCGAAGGACCGGCTGCCGCATTGCTCGCGCGCGCACGCCAACAGCTCGAGGAATACTTCGCCCGCACCCGCACCACATTCGACTTGCCGCTCGAGGCCCTCGGCTCGGCGTTCGAGCATCGCGTGTGGAACGCCCTGCGCCAGATTCCCTACGGCACCACGACGAGCTACGGCGCCATCGCGAAACAGTTGGGCGACCGGGCCGCTACCCGCGCCGTCGGACTCGCGAACGCGAAAAACCCCATCCCGATCATCGTTCCCTGTCATCGGGTCGTGGGATCAAAGGGCGAGCTGACGGGCTTCGGCGGCGGATTGGATACGAAACGGTGGCTGCTGGAACATGAGGGGGCGTTGATGCAGCTGGGGGCCTAGCGGCCTATTTGTGTCGGTAGACGATCCTGCCTCTGGTAAGGTCGTAGGGCGATAACGCGAGCGTCACGCGATCTCCTGCCAACACCCGAATCCGAAACTTCCGCATCTTCCCGGCAATCGTCGCCAGCACCGAATGCCCGTTCGCGAGCGTCACCCGAAACGTGGAATTGCGGAGTAGCTCGTCCACGATGCCGTCGATTTCGATAGGGACTTCTTTACTCACTGGAGAGGCTCCTCACGTTTGCCGCTGCGGCGTTCCACGAACGCGCGATGGCCGCAAGGGCAATGCTCCACCATCCGGCCAAAGCGATCGGTGCGGAATTGAAGATACTCGTGACAGGTGGGACAACGCGCCGGCCCGCGGTCGACGACCAGCGGACTGCGCGCCGCGGCGCGGTTTGAGCTAATTGCGCGACGCCGATCGGAGGCGATGTACGCCTCGGAGGCCGCGTCCGGCAGGCTCAGGCACCGGACCGTAGACGAGCGAGTGATCGCACATGCATAAGGCGGTGTGCGGCGCCACCGGAGGAGTCGTGACCGACGCCTCGCGGTAGGTCGTCCCCTCGGGATTGGCAATGAACCCGCCACAGCGATGACAATGAATATCAGCCATGGCCCAAAGTAGCGGACTGTACTATTTTTGTCAACTCGATCCGCCAATTGAGCTTGCAGGTTAACGGAGGCTGGTTAAGAAAGATGGACGTCGCCCTAGTAATCCGACAACGGCTCGACGAGCTGGATCTGGACCAGCGAGACCTCGCGCGGGCCGCGCACGTCACCGAGTCCTACGTGTCTCAAATCCTGACGCGCAAGAAAGCGCCGCCCGCCCCCGAGCGCACCGACATCTATGATCGGATGGACCGCTTTCTCAAGCTGCCCCACGGCGAGCTCGCCCGCGTCGCCGAGGCGCATCTCAAGGAAGAACGGAAGCGCCAGCTGGGTGAGGTGGCGCCGCTGGTTCCGGAATTACGCGAGCTGATCCTGCGCAAGTGCGCGCCCTCGGGACTCGAACCGGTACGCGCGATCATCGAGCGGCAATCCTTCGGCGAGCTGGAGCGACTCGTCGCGCAGACACTACTCCACGTCGTCCACCTCGACGGCGACGTGTTGCACATGACGCCGAAGCAGCGCGCCCGGCTCGATGCCGCAATCGCGTCGTGGGAATGGGATCCGGGGACGTTCGCGCTCACGGTTGCATTCGCCACGGGTGAGCGCAAACGCTTCGAGTACAGCGAACGCTTGAATGGGGGTCAGGAAAAGGGATTGATCGAGTTTCTGCGCGATCCCTCGCTGAGCGGGACCGCGACGGCGCAGGAGCTGGCCTTCTTGAAGTCCTTGCAATTCATCGATCGCCGGCCGACGGCCCTCTACTACTATCGGGAGCTCCAGAATCTGCGCGATCCGTTGCACTTTCGCGGGTAAGGTGCTCCAGCTCATCCAAGAAACCCAGCTGCCCGCGTAAGATCTTTCGCCTCGCCTGGGCTAAATCAAACCAGGCGGCGCGATCAACCTCGGGGTATTCGCGGCCTTTCAGCGTGAAGGTATTGCTGCGCACCAACGCCGCATCATAATCCCCTGGCACAATCCATGTATGTACAACCTTTCCGCTGGGCTGCTTGATGGGTGCAAGGGGGATGAAGTTGCCGTCGACCGCGAATCCGGTCTCTTCGGTGAACTCCCGCCGCGCCCCTGTTAACGGATCTTCGCCCGCCGCGAATTCGCCTTTGGGGATGGACCACGCGCCGTCGTCCTTCTTCGCCCAAAACGGCCCGCCGGGGTGGACGAGGAAGACTTCCAGTCCTCGATCCGTTCGACGGTATACCAATAGACCCGCGCTGGTCTTCGCTATCGGAGTCTCCTAGTCGGTGACGAACTCCGCCACGCGCATCCAATCCTTCGTCACGAACACATGCCCCACGCGGACGGAGCGATAGAAGTACGGCAGCCAGAGTGCAGGCCAGATGACTCCGATACCGTCGAGAATGGTGGCAATCGGGGAATACTTGGAATCGATTGCGATCTTGATGATCGAGAACAATAGATGGGCCCACAGGATTCGTCGCAGCGGGATGAGATATGCCGGATCGCGCGTCCGCCGCAGTCGGTGCGCCACAACCGTTTGCGCAATGATGATCGCAGAAAGCGGAACGATCGTGAAGAGATACAGCGGATCGGCGGGCTGGAAGTTCGCTAACAACAGCAATACCGTGAGGACGCTACCGAGGTAGAGCTGGCCATAATAGAAGAACAACCAGCCACCAATCTCCTCTTTGCGTCGGCTGTACGAGACAATCGCCCAGAGGATCGGCCAGATTAGCCCGCCGAGCGGTGGGAACTGGGTGCCCGTGTCCATCTTCGGCGAAGATACCGGTTGTAGCGAAAGGCCGCCAAACAGTCAGATTACTCACGTGATCTTTCGCCGCCCCCTCGCCGTCGCCTTTCTCCTCGCGTGCAGCGACAGCTCGAGCCCCTCCGGTCTCGTTCTCAAGAACGCCGGTACGCTCGCGACGCAGCTCGAAGGCATCGACCGTGCGATGGCGACCGCGCCGCTGCGCGGCTTGAGCGGCCTCGCCGATCCCGTGAAGTTCGTGGGGATCGACGTCCACAACATGTCGCCCTCTGTGGTAGGTCGCACAATGGAATGGGGCCCTCTCTACGGACAACTGGGTTTCACCGATCGCCCGGGTGCCCCGCCCGATGCGCTGCGCCTGATTCTCTACACCACCGATTCGACCTTCCGCCCCGCCTATCCGCTTCACGAAATCGGCTACGCCGATTTGTATCCGCACAACACGTTCAACGGTGGCGGACCGGACAGCATGTCGCTGCGCTTCGTCGTGACCGACACACGCACGACGCCGACGGTCGTCGCGGATTTCCTCGCGCACAGCCACGCCGACTCCACCTGCCAATGTGCCACCGTGGAGGGCTGGGCGAGCGACGGAACGACGCGCGTCGATTTCAAGGTCCCCTACAACATTCCATTGGGTGCCGACGGCCGCTTTCCAGGCGACTTCACGGCGCGAGGCTTCGGATTCCATCACTTCGCGACGTTGCCCGGCCCCGGCGTCTCGACCGCCACCGCGAATCTCGCGTTCGCCTCGGGCGCCGATTCCATCACCGTGACGTCCGGCTTGCTTCGCGCCCACGCGGGTAGGCTCGACGGGTCGACGGAGATCCGCATTGGCGGAGCATTGTTCGCGACCGTCGACCGCACCGCCACAGGCATTACGGCCACCGGTCCGAACGGCCGGCGCCTGACCAGCGCGGAGCTAAGAGCGGCGACCGCCCTCTTCGCCGTGCCTGCCGACATCGCGTTCTACCTCGAGTGGCCGACGTTCGTCATCTTCTTCTGCGGATGCTGAAACGCCTCACACTGCTGTCGTTAGCAGCACTGCTCGCCCAAGTTCCTCGTAGCCAACACGGCGCCGTCACGCAACGCGTCGGGACGACCGACATCACCATCTCCTACAACCGCCCAGTCGCGCGCGGGCGCACGCTCTTCGGCGACGACGGGGTCGTGCACTGGGGCCGCCTCTGGCACCCGGGCGCCGACTCCGTCACCACCATTTCCTTTAATAAGGAGATCACCGTCGAAGGACATGCGCTGCCGGCGGGCCGCTACTCA
>Ga0066686_10000326_pt1 | contig 15814 bp, 15 predicted proteins | sample GraSoiAngelo_135_FD_65627 | JGI IMG/M metagenome (GOLD analysis project Ga0066686, IMG submission 65627) | Grasslands soil microbial communities from the Angelo Coastal Reserve, California, USA - 14_0929_05_40cm | ecosystem: Environmental > Terrestrial > Soil > Grasslands | place: USA...
GCGCGCGGCCTTGCCGCGGCGGGCGGGAATCGTGAGGAGGCTCATCGCGTCTGCATCCCGTGGGCGCCGCGATAGTCCGAAGGCGCCGGTGGCTTCCAGCGCGCCAGGAGCTCGGATGCCGGCTGCCAGATCTCGATGCCGAGCGGCCGGCAGATGTCGAGCCGATCACCGCCGCTCGCGCCCCATACGGGCGCCGACATGTCGCCGTGCGGGCAGTTCGACAGCGCGGCGAGCACGTCGATCTCGGCGAAGAACTCGATGAAGTCGCCGGCCTTCGCCGGACTGGGCTTGGTGAAGTAGCGGCCCTCCGCGGTGAGACCCGTCACCTGGAAGACGTTGAGCACGTCGTGCACGTCGAGCTCGGTCAGATGGTAGGGCGCCACGGCGCGGACGAGGTTGGAGTGGCAACAGAAGTCGAACTCCTCACCGTTGAGCATCTTGTGCACGTACGGATCGCAGCGGGTCCCGAGCAGATCGTGGCAGCCGGCGCCGTCTTCGTCGCGCCTGTACTGCACGGTATCGGCGGTGATGGTCAGCATCGGACGCAGGTAGGGCAGGCACGACCACAGCCGATCGAACGTGCTCACGTGTGCCTGGTGCAGCTGTCGCGAGCGCGAGGCCCAGAAGCGCTCGCGCGGATTGGCGAGATTCCAGACGTTGAGGTCGGCGACCTGGGGCCCTTCGAGGGCCACGATGCGGAAAATCTGTCCGGCTCGCACCGGCCACGCCCGTCCCGACCGGCGCGGGATGACGAACCGCTCGATCAGCGTTCGCTTGGCGCCCGGATCACCGAGCCGGGCGTAGAAATCGCGGTCGACCTCCAGCGCCGAGCCGGGTTTCGCCTGGTAGATCACGTGCGGTCGTGCCATGGGTGCACCTCGATTGTGCATACCGAGTTCGGTTGACAATGCGTCGGCGGGCATAGTCTCATACCGGCCACTGTTGCGATCGAGCGTCCGATCGGAGGACCAGCCATGAGAGTCTCACGGGTCATCACGCTCGCCGTCGTGCTCGTATCCCTCGTCGCCGCCGGCGGCAACGCCGCCGCGCAGCAGTCCTGTCCGAAGGGCAAGCTGCGACTGTACACGTCGTGGCCGATGCAAGGGGCGATGCTGCCCGAAGGCACCGGCATGAAGAACGGCGTCGATCTCGCGGTGTCCGAGGTGAACGGCGCGGTGGCCGGCTACTGCCTCGAGGTCGTGAACCTCGACGACGCGTCGCCGCAGACCGGCAAGTGGGACGGCGCCGTCGAAGCGGAGAACGCCAACAAGGCCGTCGGCGATCCGCTCGCCATCGTCTACATCGGCACCTACAACTCCGGCGCCGCGAAGGTGTCGATCCCCATCACCAACCGCGCCCACATGGCGCAGGTGACGCCGGCCAACACGTATCCCGGCCTCACCAAGAAGCGCGGCGCCGCGCCCGGCGAGCCGGAGATCTACCGGCCGGGCGGCTTCGTGAACTACTTCCGGCCGATCCCCGCCGACGACATCCAGGGCGCCGTCGCCGCGAAGTGGGCCAAGCATCTCGGCGTGAAGAAGGTCTACATCCTCAACGACCAGGAGCTCTACGGCAAGGGCATCGCGGACGTGTTCGAGGCCACCGCGAAGAAGATCGGCCTGCCCGTCGTCGCCAACGAGGGCATCGACTGGAAGCAGCCCGATCAGAAGCCCGTGCTGACGAAGGTCCGCGCCTCGGGCGCCGACCTCGTCTATCTGGGCGGCGTCATCGAGACGGGCGCACAGGTCATCATCCGGCAGATGAAAGAGGTCGGGCTGACCGCGCCGCGCACGCGCTTCATGGGTCCCGACGGCCTGCTGGAGGAGGAGCTGCTCAAGGGGGCGACCTGCGACGCCGCGCTGGGGACCGAGATGCGCATCACGTTCGCGGGCCTGCCGTTCGAGAAGATGCGCGGCGTGGGCGCCAAGACGTACGAGACGTACAAGGCGAAGTACGGCAAGGAGCCGACCTCCTACGCGCTGTACGCCGCCGAGGGCACGCGCGTGATCATCGACGCCATCAAACGCGCGGCGCCGACCATCGAGAAGGCCAAGGACGTCGCCGAGAAGCGCGAGGCCGTGCGTAAGGCCATCGCGTCGACGAAGAACTTCGAGGGCATCAACGGCAAGTGGAGCTTCGACGAGAACGGCGACGTCGATTACGACACGATGTCGGGCTTCAAGGCCGTCAAAACCGACACCCCCCTCGGCTGCAAGTTCCAGTTTGAAACCATTTTGGAGTAGGGGGCCCCGAAATGGCCCCCTACACCCCCAACGCTCGTCGCGCCTCGGCGGAGCCGTGGCGCTCCTCGGTAACCCGGATGGTCGCGTGTGACTGATGCGAGGGGGGCCCGCTCGAGGCCCCCCGTCTCACCATGACCTGGTGGGAAGTCTTAGTACAGCAGACGATCAACGGCCTGACCCGCGGCGCCGTCTTCGCGCTGATCGCGCTCGGCTACACGATGGTCTACGGCATCATCGAGCTCATCAACTTCGCGCACGGTGACGTGTTCATGCTCGGCCTCTTCATCTCGCTCGCGTGGTTCGGGCTGCTCGGCGTCACCGGCACGCTCGGCGGCTGGCAGCTGGTGACAGTGCTGCCGCTGGTGTTCGTGCTGACGATGCTCACCACGGCGGGGCTCAACGTCGCCATCGACCGCATCGCCTACCGGCCGCTGCGCCGCTCGCCGCGGCTGGCGCCATTGATCACGGCCATCGGCGTGTCCTTCATGCTCGAGAACGTCGCCCTGCTCTGGAAAGGGCCCGCGCCGATCGCCTACCCCGACGTCTTTCCGTCGGTCGATATCCTGCGCGAGTGGTTCGGCATCGACTCCGCGATTTTCCTCACCACGAAGGACGTGCTCGTCGTCGTCGCCACCATCCCGCTCATGATCGCGCTCACCTACTTCGTCAGGCGCACGCGCTGGGGCAAAGCGATGCGGGCGACCGCGCAGGACCGCGAGACCGCGCAGGCGATGGGGATCGACGTCGAGCGCACGATCCTCGTCACGTTCCTCGTCGGCGGCGCCCTGGCCGGCGCGGCGGGACTGATTCAGGGCATGTACTACAACATCGGTATGTGGTGGATGGGCTATCAGGCGGGCCTGCGTGCATTCACCGCCGCGGTGCTGGGCGGCATCGGCAGCATGGGCGGCGCCGCGCTGGGCGGCCTCGTCATCGGCTTCCTCTCCGCGTGGAGCGATCAGTACATCTCGGCGCGCTGGACCAACGCCATCGTCTTCTCCATTCTCATCATCGTGCTCGTCTTCCGCCCGCACGGGCTGCTCGGCGAGCGGACACCCGACAAAGCGTGAGCCCGTGAACAGCCGACTCGGCGCGGCGGTGCTCGCCGTCGTTCTGCTCGCCTACCCGTTCGTCGATCAGGCCGTTGGCCTGCACACGGTCCACGCGGTGTCCGACGGCATGATCTACATGCTGCTGGCGCTCGGACTGAACATCGTCGTCGGCTACGCGGGGCTCCTCGACCTCGGCTACGCCGCCTTTTTCGCGATCGGCGCGTACGCGATGGGGCTGCTCAACTCACCCGTGCTCGGCTCGCCGCTCTACGGCCACGCGTGGAGCTTCTGGCTCTGCATCTGGGTGGCCGCCGCGGTCTCGGCGCTGCTCGGCCTCGTCATCGGCGCGCCCACGCTGCGCGTGCGTGGCGACTACCTGGCCATCATCACGCTCGGGTTCGGCGAGATCATTCCCGTGGCGATCAGAAACCTCGGCGACGTCACGATCGAGATCGGCGGCTGGCGGCCGATCGAGCGCCTCAACCTCACCGGTGGTGAGAACGGCGTGAACCCGGTGGGCCGGCCGTATCTGCCCGGTGTGCCGTTCGAGACGGATCCCGTGCCGTGGTACTTCCTGATTCTCATCATCGGCGCCGCGTCGGTGTGGGCGATGACCCGGCTGCGCGATTCGCGGCTGGGCCGCGCCTGGATGGCCATCCGCGAGGACGAGACCGCCGCCGACTGCACGGGCGTCAACCCGGTATCGACGAAGCTGCTCGCCTTCGCGCTCGGCGCCTCGTTCTCGGGCTTCGCCGGTTCCGTGTACGCGGCAAAGTTGCAGGCCATCACGCCGGGCGCCTTCGAGTTCCAGGTGTCGATCATGCTGCTCTGCATGGTCGTCCTCGGCGGCGCCGGCAGCATTCGCGGCGTCGTGCTCGGCGCCATGCTGATCACGGTGTTCGATCGCGTCATCCTCTCGCAGACGACGTTCCTGGTGCGCGGCATCGGCCGCACGCTCGGCGTGCCCGCGCTCGTGTCGCTCGACCTCACGCTCTGGCGCTGGTTCTTCTTCGGCCTGGGCCTGGTGCTGGTGATGCTGCTGCGGCCTCAAGGACTGGCGGGCCGGCGCGTGCAGCCGCTCGCCGGCGCGGATGTCGACGAGGCGGCCGCGCTCGACGCCGCACCGCCGCGCGTCGAGGCGATTCCGCGCTGGCTGCGCGAGCAAATCGCGACGGGTCCGGTCGCGCAGGCCGACGCGCTCCTCGACGTGCGCGGACTCACGAAGGCCTTCGGCGGCGTCGTGGCGCTGAATGCGGTCGATCTGGTGGTTCCGCGTGGCGGCATCATCGGCCTGATCGGCCCCAACGGCGCGGGCAAGACGACGTTCTTCAACGTGGTCACGGGCCTCATCCGGCCGGACGCCGGCCGCCTCACGTTCGCCGGCGCCAGTCTCGTCGGGCTGCGGCCCAACGCGATCGTCGCGCGCGGCATCGCGCGCACCTTCCAGTCCATCCGCCTGTTTCAGTACATGACCGTGCTCGACAACGTGCTGGTCGGCGAGCACTGCCGGCTCGAGGCGCGCGTGGCCGGCGCCGTGCTGCGGCCGCCGCGCGTGAGGGCCGAGGAGGCGCGCGCGCGCGAGCGGGCGCGCTCACTGCTGACGTTCGTCGGCCTGAGCGGCAAGGAAGACGAGCTCGCGCGCAATCTGCCGTACGGCGATCAGCGGCGGCTGGAGATCGCGCGCGCGCTCGCGACGGAGCCGCGGCTGCTCCTGCTCGACGAGCCGACCGCGGGCATGAACCCCCGCGAGTCGCACACGCTGACCGACCTGATCGGCCTGCTGCGTCGCGAGCTGTCGCTGTCGATCTTGCTGATCGAGCACGACATGCAGGTGGTCATGCGGATCTCCGATCGCATCACCGTGCTCGACTACGGCACGCGCATCGCCGAAGGCACGCCGACCGAGATCCAGCGGCATCCGCGCGTGATCGAGGCCTACCTGGGCACCGGCGCCCCGCAGGAGCCCGTCGTGCCCGGCGTGTAGCGCGATGCTCGAGCTCGCGGACCTCCACACCTACTACGGCAACATCCGGGCGCTGCGCGGACTCTCATTGTCGGTCGAGCGCGGCGAGATCGTCACGCTCATCGGCGGCAACGGCGCCGGGAAGACGACGACCCTGCGCACGATCCTCGGCCTCGTCCGGCCCCGGCGTGGCAGCGTGACCTTCAACGGCACGCGCGTCGACACGCTGGCCACCGACCGCATCGTCCGGCTGGGCGTCGCACAGTCGCCGGAGGGCCGTCACATCTTCCCCCGCATGAGCGTGCTCGAGAACCTCGAGCTCGGCGCCTTCGCGCGTCGCGACCGCGACGGGATCGCGCCCGATCTCGAGCGCGTCCTCTCGCTGTTCCCGCGGCTGCGCGAGCGTCTCACCCAGAAAGGTGGCACGCTTTCGGGCGGCGAGCAGCAGATGCTCGCAATCAGTCGCGCGCTGATGGCGCGACCGGAGCTGCTCCTGCTCGACGAGCCCTCGATGGGCCTGTCGCCGATCCTCGTCGAGACGATCTTTCGGATCATCCAGGACATCAACCGCCAGGGAACGACGATCCTGCTCGTCGAGCAGAACGCGCGGATGGCGTTGCGCGTGGCGCACCGGGGCTACGTCATCCAGACGGGGCGCATCGTCCTGCACGACGCGGCCGCTGCGCTGCTGCGCTCGGACCTCGTGCGCAAGACCTACCTCGGCGAGACGTAAACCGCCGCTCAGACGACCGCGGGCTTCACCTCGCCGGCCAGCCGCTCCATCGCGCGCAGCATCGCGGGCACGCCGGCGCGCGGCAGGTCGAAGGTCATCCACTCCGCGCCCAGCGAGCGCACGCGCCGAACGTCCGCGGCCACCTCGGCCACCGACCCCTGGAACGCCGCGCGGCCGCGGCCTTTGTCGCCGTCGGTGAGATCGAGGAGATTGCGCGGCGCCAGACCCGGCCGCTCGCGCCGCCCGTGGCGGACGGCGAGATCGCGCACGGTGGCATAGCCCTTCTCGATGTCGTCGAGGCTGAGCGCCAGCGGATGCCAGGCGTCGCCGAGCTCGGCGCACCGGCGCACGGCCGGGCTCGACACCGCGCCGGGCGCGCCGCCGACCCAGATCGGCGGATTCGGTCGCTGCACGGGTCGCGGCGAAAACGTCGCGCCGGAGAAGCTCGCATACGTGCCCGTGTACTCCGGCACGTCCGCGGCCCACGCGGCCTTGATCGCACGGATGTAGTCGTCGCTCAGACGTCCGCGCTCGCGGAACGGCAGGCGCAGATCGGCGAACTCGGCCTCGTCCCAGCCGACGCCGACGCCGAAGATGAAGCGGCCGCGCGAGGCCTGATCCACGGTGGCCGCCGCCTTGGCCGCGACGAGCGCGCTCCGGTACGGCAGGACGATCACGCTGGCGCCCAGACGCACGCGCTCGGTGCGCCCCGCGAGATAGGCGAGGAGCGCGAACGGATCGGGCCAGTGCCCGCCATAGTGCTGGGTCGTGGCGGGCTTGGCCAGGATGTGGTCCGGCACGAAGACACCGTCGAGGCCCAGCGCCTCCGCCCGCGTCGTCAGCGATTCCGCGTCGGCGACCGTGAGCTGCCAGATCGGAAGCACCACGCCGTAGTTCATCAGCGCCTCCTCGACCGCACGTCGATCAACGTCGGACGGTCAGGCCATCCAGGTCCAGGTCGGGCATCCGGCCGGTCATCAGGTCGGCGACGAGACGCGCGGTTCCGCACGCCATCGTCCAGCCCATGTGACCGTGGCCGCAGTTGAAGACGAGGTTGCGGTGGCGACCGAGGCCGAGAATCGGCGGGCCGTCAGGCGTCATCGGCCGCAGGCAGGCGCGATACTCGCCGCGCTCGTAGTCGGCGGCCTCGGGAAAGAGGTCGCGCGCGAGTCGCAGGATGTTGTTGAAGTCGCGCGGCGTCCAGCCCCAGTCGTAACCGGTGAACTCCGCGGTCGACGTCAGTCGCAGGCGATCGCCGAGGCGGGACCAGCCGACCAGCCACTGCTCGTCCACGCCCGAGATCGTCGGCGCGAGGCCACCGGGCTTCAGGGGGAATGTCGACGAATAGCCCTTCGCCGGGTAGATCGGCAGGCTCACGCCGGCCGTCCGCGCGAGGACCGGGGCGCCGACGCCGGCGGCCAGCACGTAATTGTCGGCCCCCAGCACGCCGTCGGCGGTCACGACGCCGTCGATGCGGTCGCCGTCCGAACGCAGCGCAGTGACGCGCGTGTTCAACCGCACGGTGAGCCCGTGCTTGTCGCGCGCGACCCGCGCCAGCTCCTCCGAGAACACGCGCGAATCGCCGCTGGAGTCACCGAGATCGCGGATGGCCCCCGCGATCTTCGACTTCACCGGCTCGAATGCCGGCTCCAGACGCGCCAGCGCGCTCGCGTCGAGGATCTCCTGCTTCTGTCCGTGCTCGGCGAGCAGCGCCATCTTCTTGATCCCCGCCTCGAGCTCGACCGGATCGCGGTGCAGGTACAGCGCACCCTTGCTGATCGCCTGGTACTCGATGCCCTCGTTCGCGACCAGCTCCTTCATCACCGCCTGGCTGTACTGGCACAGGCGCAGCTTGATGAGCGTGTTGCGCCGGGCGCGCGCCGAGGTGCACTCGCGCAGGAAGCGCAGCCCCCACGCGTAGAGCCGGGGATCGCGCGTGAGTCGCACGCGGATCGCGGTCTCCGCGCCGCGCAGCGACTGCCACAGCATGCGCGGCGCGCGCGGCGACGCCCACGCGAAGGAATGGCCGGGCGCGATGATGCCCGCGTTGCCGGCGGTCGCCTCCAGTCCCAGCGCGCTCTTCTCTTCGACCAGCGTGACCTCGTGCCCGGCCTTGGCCAGGAAGTACGCGGTGGTCACGCCGACCACGCCGCCGCCAAGGACGAGGGTCTTCATCGCCTCACGTGTCGAGCAGGTAGCCGGCGCGGACCGGATCGGCCGGATCGAAGAGGAACTGGCTGAGGCCCGTGAGGTACGACGTGCCGGTGATCTCCGGCAGGATCGCCGGCTGACCCTCGACCGTGGTCTCACCGGCGATGCGCCCCGTGAAGTCGAGGCCGAGCAGTCCGCGGCTGACGAACGTCGCGCCGACGCGCATGAGGCCGCGCTGGTGGAACAGCGCCATGCGCGCGCACGTCCCGGAGCCGCACGGCGCGGCGTCGACCTGGCCCGGGCCCCACACCAGCGCGTTGGGCGACACCCCGTGGGCGTCGGGCAGCTCGTGGACGAGCACGTTGTCGACGCTCGTCTTGCCGATGCCGGGGACGTCGACCCGCAGCTGCGCGTTGACGGCGGCGCGGACGGCCATCCCCCGCTGGGCGATGCGTTTGACATGCTCGCGCCGGATGGCGACGCCGACGTGCGGGGCCTGGACGACGGCGAAGACGTTGCCGACGCCCACGGCGATGTCGAGGGGAACCTCGCCCACGCCCTCGACCTCGACCACCTGGTCGGCGAGCGCCACGAACGACGGCGTCCACTTGAGGGTGACCTCGCGCACGCGCTCGTCCTCCCAGCGCGCGATCGTCTCGACCGGCCCCGCCTCGGTGTCGACGAGGATCCGTGTCTCCGGACCCTGGCGCCGGACCATCCCGGTCTCGATCGCCACCGTCGCCGCGCCGATGGTGCCCTCGCCGCAGGAGACGTAGTAGCCACCCGGGTAGATGAAGAACAGGCCGAACTCCGCCCCGGGCGTCACGGCCTCCGTCATCACGGCGATCAGCAGGCCCCGGTGACCGCGCGGCTCCAGGCACAGGCCCGTCCGAAGATCGTCGAGATGCTCCTGGAACCAGCGGCGCTTGTCCGCGATGGTCGCGCCGGGCACGCGGCCGAGACCGCTCGTGAGCAGCCGCATCCCGATGCCGGCGGTGTGGAAGTCGATGGTCGTCAACACGCGATCGGAACGCATGAGACCTCCCGGGTGGACGCCATGAAACTGCGTTGCGGCAACCAAGTCAAGCCGTCGGTGCGACCGTTGCATCGAGCCGTTCGATCGACACTGGGCTGACGCCCGACACATCAGCGTTCGACGCCTGACGCCGCTCGACGCGTGATTCGCGGCCGATGCGCGCGGCATTCGCTTTGCTGCGAAACAACGTTGTCATTGTCACTTCGGGTGAGAACGGTTTTCCTCAGGGGCCAGGGAGCCGGGGTCATGAACAGTTACGAGTTCGCCTGCTTCGGGCGAGACCTCCACGTGTTCAAGCACACCGTTGCGTCGTGGTGCTCCGCCGCGCTCCTCGACGGGGCGCGGGTGCGCATCTCCGGTCGGGACGACACGATCCGTGAGGCGATTCGGATGGTTCGCGAATGGATGCGTCGTACCAACTGATCGATCGCTTCCTGCGACAGCATCCGGGCTTCATCTGCACGGACTGCCTGGCGACGGCCGTCGGCGTTCCGGCGAGCCAGGTGAGCATGGCGACCCAGCGCTTGCGGCAGGATCAACGATTCGCCTGGAAGATTGGCGTCTGCTCGCGATGCTCCGCCGAGCGGACCGTGATCCGCGCCGCATGACCGCACACGAAGCTCGTCGCGACGCGCGACAGCGGGCTGACGCCCGACACGTCAGCGTCGGACGCGTGACGGGCACGCGCGCGGCGTCGTCGCGATTTTCGCGGCTGCTCCGCGCGGCATTCGCCTTGCTGCGCCGTCGCGACGTCAACGGCGCGTCGGGTAGGACCAATGTTCCGCACTTCGGCACGGGAGCGGCGGGAATGGACAGTTACGAGTTCGCTTACTTCGGGCGGGATCTCGAGTCACTCGAGAACGCGATCGCGACGTGGTGCTCGCAGCGCAAGTGCCGCCTGGAAACCACCGAGCTGCTCGAGGGCGCGACCTTCCGCATCTCCGGTCCCGAGGCGACCATCCAGGAAGCCATGAAGATGGTGCGCGTCTGGATGCAGCGGAGCCGCTGAGCGCTCAGCGCGGCTCGGGCGGCCTGCGCGCCTTCCACTCGCTCGCCTGCTCGTAGGTCCAGCCGATGCGCAGCGCCATGTCCTCGCGCCCGGCGTGGCAGAGGATCTGGAGTGAGGTCGGAAGCCCGTCCGTCGTGAAGCCGTTCGGCACCGCCAGCCCGCACAGCCCGAGATAGTTCCCCGCCCGGGTGAAGAACGCCGCCGTCCCCGACTGGTCGACCTTGGCGATCGGGATTGCCGCGGTCTGCGCAGTCGGTGTCAGCAGCGCGTCCACGTCGGCCAGCGCGCGGACGAAGGCGCGACGGTGCTCCTCGCGCTCGGCCAAGGCCAGCAGATAGTCGCGCGCGGACATGCCGCGGCCAACCTGGATGCGCGGCCGGATGTGGGGATCGACCGGCAGGCTCGCGTCGTCGACGAGGTGGCCGACGAAGCGATAGCCCTCCGCCCCGATGATGCGGCCGACGCCGGCGGCATAGTCGGCGAAGCGGTTGGGCAGGCTGACGCGGACGATCTCGGCGCCCAGGCCGGCGAACTTCTTCACCGACGCGTCGTAGGCCGCGAGCACCTCGGCGTCGACGCCGAGCCGCTCGTCCTCCGGCATGACGGCGAGCCGCAGCCCCTTCACGCCCCGACGCAGCGTCGGCATCGGATCGGACGGCGTCCACGCGAGCGTCGGCGGGTCTTGGGGGTCGGGTCCGTTGAGCGCGCGGAAGAGCAGCGCGGCGTCCTCCACCGAGCGCGCCATCGGTCCCGGCGTGTCGAGCGTGAACGACAGCGGCAGGACGCCATGCGTGCTGATGCGGCCCGCCGTCACCTTCAGACCGACGATGCCGCACCACGCGGCCGGCAGTCGAACGGAGCCGCCGGTGTCGGTGCCGATCGCGGCCGGCGCCAGACCCGCCGCGACGGCGACGGCAGAGCCGCTCGACGAGCCGCCGGGCGTTCGGTGCACAGCCAGATCCCAGGGATTCCATGGCGTGCCCAGGTGGGTGTTGGTCCCGAACGAGCCCATCGCGAACTCGACGGTGTGCGTCTTGCCGAGCACGATCATGCCGGCGCCGATCAGCCGCTCCGCCAGCGTGGCGGTGACCGGAGAGACGCGGTCGATCCAGACTTTCGAGCCGCCCGTGGTGACGCGGCCCTGGAGATCGACGAGATCCTTCAGCGCGATCGGAATGCCGTGCAGCGGCCCGATCCGGTGGCCGCTCGTGATCGCGCGGTCGGCGGCCTCGGCGGCCAGCCGCGCCTCATATTCATATATAGCGATATATGCATGTAGCGCGTCGCGCGCCTTGATGCGCGCGAGCAGCGCGCCGACGACGTCGACCGGCGACAGCGCGCGGCTTTCGAACGCGGCAGACAGCTCGGCGAGGCCCGCCCAGACGGGATCCACGACGCTCATGACATCAGTCCTCCTGCCAGGTCTTCTTCGCCCGAGGCCGGCGCGGGCTCCGACCCGCGGAACGACACCGGACGCCGGCGCGTGCGGTCGACGGTGAGATCGAAAACGTCGAAGCGGTTGTAGTAGCCGACGACGTCGTGGAACTGCTTGGGCTCGACGCAGGCCCGCGTGTCGATCGCCGCGTAGAGCAGGCCCTCGCGGTCGGAGAGCAGCTCGCTCACCGGCTCGCCGGTGGGACCGATGACCATCGAGACGGCGCGCGGACTCTCGTCGAGCACGCGTGCGGCCTCCGGGCCCAGCGTCGCCAGTTCCTCGCGCATTGCGGCGTCCATGAAGCCGGAGGCGACGATGTTGAAGGCCTTCGCCTCGAACGCGTGCGCGCCCGCGCGGATGCGGATGGCGGCGGCCAGATCGTAGTTACCCCCACCGCGCGGGTCGCGCGTGGGCCACACGGGGGGATAGGTCGAGACGTGAACCTGCTCGCCCTGCGCCATCAGCGTGAAGCGCGCGAGCGGGTTGGTGTTCTCGCCGCAGATCAGCACGCCGAGGCGACCCAGGCGCGTGTCGCACACGCGCAGACCGGCGCCGTCGCCGTTGGCCCACGTGAGCTTCTCCCAGAACGTGGGCACGAGCTTGCGGTGGTGGCTGAGGATCGCGCCGTCCTCGCCGATCAGCACGTTGCTGTTCCAGAGACAGCCGACGCTGTCCGCGGTGCCCTCGTTGAAGCCGAGCGACACGACGATGCCGGCGCGGCGCGCGGCGTCGGCGATGCGCTCCAGCTCCGGCCCCGGGCATCGGATGCTGCTGGCGGCCAGGCGCTTGAACCACTCGTGATTGTGGATCGGCGCGACCACCGCCGACCAGAGCGGGAACGCCGGAATGTACGTCTCGGGGAAGGCGATCAGCGCCGCACCCTGGCGTGCGGCCTCGGCGATAAGGCTGCACGCCTTGGCCACGGTCTTCTCCGCATCGAGGAAGACCGGCGCCACGTGCGCTGCCGCGGCCTTGAAGGCCGGATACTCGGTCGCCATCACGTGCCCGCTTTCTTCCACGTCGTCTTGATCCAGTTCACGGTGGCCGACGGATCGTTGTGACCACGGCCGGGCTTCGGCCAGCCCGGCGGCGCGGTCATCTGGCCGACCGGAATGGTCATGATCCGCTCCGGATCCCACACCGCGAACGGGTAGTCCGCCAGATTCTTGCTGAAGCCGACCTTCACGTCTTTGTAGGCGCGATGATCTTCCTTGCGGATCGTGACAAGGCCCGACGGCGCCTCGATGCTGAGGCCCTCCAGCTGCCGGATGACGGCGTCGTCCTCCGGCCAGCCGCCGCCCGCCTGCTTGTGCGCGCGCTCGACGGCGGTCTTGAAGAGATAGAGGCCGGTGTACGCGGCCTCGGCGGCATAGGACGGGTATTCGCTCCAGCGCTTCTGATATGCCTCGACGAAGCGTTTGTTCGCCGCGGACGCGCCGGCCGGCGCGTAGGTGAAGTGGTAGTTGGAATGCACGCCGGCGATGGCGCCCTCCGGGTGATCCTTGCCGATCGCCTGCGGCACGACGCCGAAGTTGATGTTGCCGGCCAGCCGCGCGCGGCGGAACAGTCCCTGGCCCAGCGCCTGCTTGTAGAAGGCCACGTACATGCCGCCCCACATCGACGTCACGATGACGTCCGGTTTGGCGGCGACGGTCTTCGTGATGTGCGAGGTGAAATCCGTGGTATTCGGGAACGGCGCCCACACCTCCGAGACGATCTCGGAACCGGGCAAGAGCTTCTCGCGTGCCGCATCGAAGTGCAGCTGGAACCAGCGACCGAATGCGTAATCCGGGTTGATGACGGCGATGCGTTTGACCTCCGGCCACGCGCGTGCGACCGCAAGCGCGGTGGTGACGCCGTCGGCGGACAGGATGTTGGTCATGCCGAACAGATACTGGGGATTCGGAACCTCGATCTCGAACAGCTTGTCGATGCAACCCTCGGTCATGATGGTCAGCAGCTTCAGCTCCTCCACCACGGGGCCAACGGCCAGCTGGTTGTGCGCCGCGATCACGCCCGAGAAGTAGTCGATCTTCTCGACCAGCTTCATGCGCTTGAGCTCTTTCACCGTCGCCTCGGGACCAGCCGCCTCGTCGGCGGTGAGCGTCTCGATCTTGCGCCGGCCGAGCAGGCCGCCGGCGGCGTTGATCTCCTCGGCGGCCAGCGTGTGGCCCTTGAGCGACGGCAACCCGAGGATCGCGCCCGGCCCCGACTGGATCGTGATGTGACCGAACTTCACCGGCGTGTCGGGGACGCGTCCCTTGGCCGTCTCTTGCGCCTCCGCTACGCCGGCGACCGCGACGTCACGCGCGACACCGAGCGCGGCGCCGCCGAGACCGAGCGCGGCGCCGCCGAGGGTGGCGCCGAGGCCCTTGAGAAGATCACGCCGCTCCAGCTCGCTGGCCATCTCGTCCTCCTGCCGCGCGCCCCGAGCGCGACGGCGATGCGGATCGCTCACTCGACGGTGACGTCGATCGTATGAATGCGGTTGCGCCCCGTCGGCGGCTGCCGCCGGCCGTGCTCGTCCGTCGCGCGTGCGTGCACGGCATAGCGGCCCGGCGCGGCCGCGTCCCACACGTACGTGAAGGCCTGCCACTGGTGATCGCCGCCGCGTGGGGCCACGCGTGCCGGCTCCCACGTCGCGCCGCCGTCGGTGCTGACGTCGACCGCGCGTACCGGCCAGGCGCTCCACGCCCAGCCGCCGATCGACCGCGCGCCGCGCGTGAGCACAGAGCCGTCGGCCGGCGTCACGATGACCGCGTGCACGTCGAGCTCGCGCACCGGTCGCATCTCGCCGTCCACGCGCCGGTTGTAGAGCCGCGTGGTGAACAGGCTCTCCGGCCGCTCGGCGGTGAGCGTTAGCCGCGACAGCCACTTCACGGCGTTGGTGCCGAAGTAGCCGGGCACGAACACCCGTGCCGGGAAGCCGTGCTCGGCACTCAGCGGCGCGCCGTTCATCGCCCACACGACCACGACGTCGGGCTCGAGCGCGCGCGCCAGCGGCAGGTCCTTCACGTAGCGATCGCTGTCGACGTTCGCGAAGGTCCCCGAGTCGAGGCCCTCGGCGCAGAGGTAGCGCGCCTCGGGCGTCGGGCCGGCCCGGCGCACGAGCTCCGCCAACCGGACACCGCGCCAGACGACGTTGCCGACCCGGCGGGTCGCCACGTCCGGTTCCACCGGGTTGCCGAAGCATTCGAGCACCGCGGTGACCTCGGTCGCCGGCAGGCTCGTCAGCGCGTCGTAGTCGAGCTCGAACGGACGCTCGACGAGACCGTCGACGGAGAGCCGCCACTGCGCGACGTCGACGCGCGCGATCCCCATGTGGGCGATGACGTACACGTCGTCGCTCGGCGTCACGGGCTCGGCCAGCCGATCGACGGGCACGAGATGCCGATACGTCTGCGCGGGATCCATGACGACGCGGGGCTTCGACATCGTGGGAACGAATTATCGGCCCGGCCGCCGACCTGTCAAGCGCGGCGCGGCGAGATCGGCGTGTATCGCGTCGCCGCTAGATCGCGCTGGCCGCGATGTTGACCGTGAGCGCGAGGAGGGCGGCGTTGAAGACGAACGACACGACGCCGTGGGCGGCGACCGTGCGGCGGATGTGCCTGCTCGTGACGCCGACGTCGGAGACCTGCGAGGTCATGCCGATGACGAACGAGAAGTACACGAAGTCCCAGTAGTCGGGGGCGGCCTCGCCGCCGGGAAACGCCATGCCGCCGCCCTCGGTCTCGTCGTAGAACTCGTGGGCGTAGTGCAGCGCGAAGATCGTATGGATGAACGCCCAGGAGAGCAGGATCGTCAGCGCCGCGAGCACGACCTGGGCGGGCCGGCGCGGCGTGCCGCCGGACGAGCCGAGCTCGGCGACGATCGCTCCGAGGCTGGCGAGCGCCGCGGCGACCGTCAGCACGAGGATCGTGACCTGCCCTTCGTCTTCCAGCGCGGCGCGCTCGCGGATGTGACGAACGTCGCAGACCGACATCAGGTGTGTCACCAGCGCCAGGTAGAGCCCGACGTAGACGTCCCAGCCGACGAGCACGCGGGTGGCCGCGCGCCAGTCGGTCAGGGCAACGAGGCCGAGGCTGACGAGCGTGCCCAGGGCGAGCGAAGCGAAGAGCCGCGGCCGCGCCCGGACGATACGTGCGAGGAGAACGCGCCTAGCCTCCCTGTACCACGACGTTCGAGAGCG
>Ga0066686_10000327_pt1 | contig 15766 bp, 11 predicted proteins | sample GraSoiAngelo_135_FD_65627 | JGI IMG/M metagenome (GOLD analysis project Ga0066686, IMG submission 65627) | Grasslands soil microbial communities from the Angelo Coastal Reserve, California, USA - 14_0929_05_40cm | ecosystem: Environmental > Terrestrial > Soil > Grasslands | place: USA...
GAGGACGAACCCGCTAGGCGGAAGGAAGCACGTCGCGTCGGGTAGGCTCCCACACCGGCGCGGTGCGACCCGCGAACACGCGTACCCATGCGTGTAACACGGCGACGTTGCCGGCGGCAAGGTACCCCGGCACCGCCAGCAATCTCGGGGGCGCCTTACCCTGGGGCCAGAGCCATCCGATTGCGGCGAGCACGCCACCTGCCCCACACAGCGCCCAGAGTGCACGAGCCCACACCGAGGTGAACGCCACCCCCGCCAACGCGGCGAGCGCAATCAGTAACCCCCAGGGCAGCAGCCAGCGGCACACCTTGTGGCTAAACAGCATCCACGCAAATGCGCCGTAGCGCATGGGGTTCAGCAACGCACGCTTGTGCGCGAGCGTTGCCAGACCGCGGGTGATGGTCCGGACCTTCCGCCGGTACTCGTGGTGCAGTGAACGGCCCCGGGGCACGTAACAGATCGCCTGAGGCACCGACACCGCGCGCAACCCGTGCTCACGGGCCGTCAAGGCCGCCGCAAAGTCTCGACTGAGGTCCTCACGCAGGGGACGCATGTGCAGCGCCGCCCGGATCGCGTACAAGCACCCGGAAGCGCCGACGATGCCGTCAACGGCGGTCTCGAGGTCGCGAACCCACATCTCGTAGCCGACGTACGCACCTTCTCCCCTGTTCGCTTGCGTGGCGAGGCTCGAGACGCTGACGTCGCGCCCCGAGGCGACACCGACCGAATCGTCGTCGAATGCGGCAACGAGCGCCTTGATGGCGGCGGGATCGACCCGCACCGACGCATCGGTGTTGATGATGATCTCACCCGTCAGGAGCGGCCGCGCGGCGTTCTCCGCGGCGGTTTTGCCCTGGCGCCGCGATAACCGCAAGAGTTCGACCCCCCGCGGGGCGTAGCGAGCGACGATCTCATCGGTTCCGTCTGTCGACGCATCAGAGACGACCAGGATCTGCCTCCGATCAGCGGGATAGTCGATCGCGAGGAGCCGTTCCAGCGTCGCCGTGATGACCGCCGCCTCGTTGAAGACGGGGAGCACGATGCTGATTCGCGGGAGATGCGAGAGGCGCCCCCCCCGTCGCGGCTTGGGTACGCGGTTGCGCAAGCTCAACAGTTTGAGGATGGCCGGGTAGCCGACATATGTATACAGGCAGAAGCCGGTCGCCAGGAGCAGCACGAGCCCGAGCGGGCGCATCAGGCTACCGCCGGTGTCGACGCGCTCCGAGTGACCAGTCGGTAGATCTCCACGTAGCGACCGAGCCAGGGGCCGACAGCGAATTCGCGCTCAAGACGGGCACGCGCCGCGCGGGCGCGCCGCGCTGCAGCCGCGGCATGCTCATACACGTCGCGAATCCCCGACGCCAAGGCGAGCGGGTCCTCGGACCGGACCAGCACCGCCTCCTCCACCGACACGACGTCGGGCACTCCGCCCACCGTCGTGGCGACGACGGGAACTCCCGCCGCCATCGCCTCGAAGAGGACGACCGGTGTGCCCTCGGTCCGCGAGCTGAGGACACAGGCGTCGAACGCCGCGTACACTCGCTCCGCATCCCGCACCACGCCATGCCAACGAATGCGGTCTGCGACTCCCAATTCGCCCGCGCGCGCCTGCAGCGCGAGCTGTTGGACCGCGTCTCCCACGCCGATCATCGAAACCGTGAGCGGTACATCGTTGAGGTGCGGCAGAGCCTCGAGCAGCACATCGGGCCCCTTCTCCGCGCTCAGCCGGCCAACCCAACCGACAACAAAGTCCTCTCGTGGAATCCCTAGGGCGTGGCGCGCGGTGTCGCGGCCGAGCGCTGGCGCCATTCGGCGCCACGCGTTTGGCACTATATGAATCCGCGACCGGGGCACACCGGCGCGCGCGAGACGGTCACTGAGCGGCCGGGAGACGGCGACCACGGCGTCGAAGCGGCGAAACGCGCGACGCTGGAGATATTCGTAAACGCGATTTCTCCAAGTGCCGCCCGTGAAGCCGTGCGCCGTCGTAATGACCGGGATGCCGAACTGCCGCGCCACACCCGCGTCGATGAGGTCGGGCCGATAGCCGTGGGTATGAACGGCGTCGGGGCGCAGGCGCTCGCACAGGGCCGCGATCGCGGCGCGTTCGCGCGCGTAGCTCCTTGCGGACACAACGATCTGGTGCGTGTCCACGCCCGCCTCGGACAACGGACCGAGAAACGGCTCCGCCCCGCCAGGATCAGTGACGACGGATACGACGTGAACCGCGTGTCCCAAGCCCAAGAGCCCCGTCCCCAGCATTTGCACCACCCGTTCGAGCCCGCCGACTTCCGCGGGCGCGACCACGTGCAGGACGATCATGCGCTCCGTGCAGCCAGCGGCACCCTCGGTTGTGTTACGCGGCGATTTGAGGCTACGGCCTGACGGCCGACGACCATGTCAGCGATCGCTTGAGCCGCGACGGCCGCTCCTTCCGGCGTAAGGTGGTCGTGGTCGAAGTAATGGCGCAGACCCTGGTTCAAGACGGGCCGCAGGTCGAGGTGCTGCAGGCCGAGCTCCTTGGCGACGGCCACGACCCGGGCATCGATTTGGCTCAGGAGACGGTTGATCACTTCGAGACTGAAATACACGCTGACTTTCTCTTTCCACGGTTTCCCGATTCCCCCGTGCCAAAACCGCGCCCGTTCCTCGTCCGTGTAGTCCTTCTCAAACCAGGGCTGGCGGACGACGAGCACGCGCGGCGCGCGCGCCATCGCGCGGCGCAACGCGCTGCGGAAATACTGCTCGAAATGCTCGAGCACGGCGGTCGGCTCGGGTACGCTCGTGCGAATCTCCGTCGCCTCCGCCCGCATCTTCCGGCCGGCCACCAACCACGCTCCGACGTTCTCCTTCACTTCGACGGGATGCAGCCACACCTGACGCAGGCGGCGCGCCAGCTCGGCGAGTGCCCACGCCCGAGGGTGCCAGCCGAACGGTTGACGGGGATGTTGAGCGAACAGCAGCTCTTCCGGAACCACAAACGGCGCGCGCGCGGCCGGCGCCCCGTCCTCGAGCCAGTGGTAGACCGTGCTCTGCCCGACCATGACGACGATCGCGTCGAGCCGATCGTAGTTGGGCAGGACGCGTTCGAGAATCATATCGAGCTCCGCCGCACCGACGCCGGAATGACCGATATTGCCCACGTGCACGCGCCCGGCGCCCAGGCTGCGCAGGACATCCGTGCGGTTCAGCAGACGCTCCAGCGCGCCCGGCCAGGTCGTCGGCTGATCAAGCGCGTAACACTCGACGGCGCTGCCGCCCACGACCAGGACCCGGAACAGGCCCGGTTCGCGGGCGTCTACTTCACCGCCGCGTTCCCCGTCCGCATTCATGTCGTGGCGGACTCGCGGCTCGACTTCGGCAAACACCTCCGGGTGTTGCCGCACTTCGAGACGCATGCCGGGTGGCCATACGCGGTAACGTGTGCGGTGGCGGATCCACCAGCGGGCGGCCAGCTCTGCCGTGATGACGAGGAGGCCCGCGACGAGCCCGGTGGTGACAATCACGCTGATCATACGCGACTCGGCACTCCCCCCAACCTGCGCGGCAGCGCGGCCCGCAGATCGAGATAAGGGTCGTTGCGGTAGACGAAGAAGACGCACGTCGCCGCGAACACCAGGACCATCACAACGCCGGCCGCCGCCAAAGCCACTAACCCTCGCACATCGAGCTGGACCTTGAACCACAGCAGCACGGCCAGAGCAGGCAGCGCTCCGAGCACGGCACGCGGCACGACGTAGCCGAAAAACTTCCCGAGTGACACGTCGAACTCGCGACACGCCTGCACGAAGACCACGATCGCGAACAGCACATTCGGAATCGCGGTGCCGAGCGCGACCCCGGCGAGACCCAGCGGACGGACCAGCGCAATGCTCAGACCGAGGTTCAAGACGCCGGCGACGAGAAATCCGATTGTCGGCAGGCCCGCTTTTCCCAATCCCATCAACATCGGCAGCGCGACGCCGCGCACCGGCAGGAATACGACGTAGGACAGCATCAGGATCTGCAGGACCTGACCAGCCGGCTGCTCGAAGGTGGGATCGATCCACCAGGCGATGAAGCGGGGGCCCAGTACCATGAGAAACAATCCAGCGGCGAGGGTCAACGACAGCGCGATTTTGGACCACTTCATGAAGATGTCGCGCAGCTCGTCGTGTTTGCCTTGCGTCTGCAGGCGAGTGGCCGCCGGCATGACAACCGCTGCGATGGAGATCAGGAACTCCATCAGATAAATGATGAAGCTGTTGGCGACGGTGAAATACGGAATCGACCCCACGTCCATGTAGGCGCCGATGACGATGGAGTCCGTCTCGAACGAGAGCCGCGCGCCGGCGTTCAGCACGAGCACGTAGATGCTGAAGGCGAAGATCGCGCGCGTCATGCTCCAGTCGAAATCGGCAAGCCGGATCCGCGTCGTGGGGTACTTGCGCCGGATGATCAGCCAGCAGAGCCAGAAGTCGAACACCATGCACACGAGCTGCACGACCGCCAGCATCGTGAGCGACGCGTGCAGGAGCAGCAGTCCAAAAGTCAACACGACGCGCAGCAGCAGCCCCCACAGCCGCACGACGTTGCGTGGGACGAAATCGTCATGCGCGGAGAGGAGACCGTTCGGAAGCAGCGCGATAAAACCCAGGGAAACGAACACCACGACCAGCGCGAATGCCAGTCGCGCGTCGCCATGCAATGTCGCGGGGATGTGGTAGCCGCGGACGAAAAAGAAGTACAGCGCCGCCCCCGCCACCAGCGCGATCGCGCCCAACAGCAGATACAGCGCCGTGCAGCTGCCGATCGCCTCGTTCAGTTTGCGATCGTCGCCCTTCGCGATGTGTTGCGCGAAGTACCGCACCGACGCCATCGGCACCCCTAAGACCAGTAGTCCCAGGTAGCCGGTGATGGCATTGATGAGATTCCACGTCCCGTACGCATCGTCGCCGAGCCTATGGATCGTAAACGGGGTGAGGAAGTAGACCACGACGACGCTTGCGACCGTTACGACCCAGTTACTCCCGACATTCTTGAACACGAATTGGGCCTCCCCGCGGCTGGGCGGATGGTCTCGGGTCGGTCATTGGGGGGAGCACGTGCTATGCCACGGAATGCTGGTGCGGCACGGCCATGCCGAACGGCTGCCAGGCGTTGCGAGGCCGCAACAGGTGCGGCGCTCGCTAACCGAGTAGCGCGGTCGCCGCCTCGCTGACGGTGGCAAACGTGAACGAGGTCAGACCCGCCAACCCGTCGAGATAGCTCTCGATCGACGCGTAGAGCCGCTCGACGTCCGCAGTCGTCGCGGCGAACGGGCTCAAGCCGGGTTTGAGGCTTGGGGTATGCCAACTCATGTGCAGCTGGCGCACGCCATGTTCCAAAAGGCGCTCGGACAGCGTGAGCATGTCGGCGACTGATTGGGACTCCGGACTCAGGCTCACGCGCCGGCCCAGACCGGCGCGCGACGCGAGTCCGGGCAAGCGCAGCCAGCAAAGGGGGGCTGCTTCGAGCAACCGTCGTGCACGATCCCAGAAGGGGAACGGCCCGCGATTGAATCCATAAGACAGAGGCATTTCGACGACCGGTCCATCCGGATCCGGCTCCCGTACATCGCGGTGCGGCGCCAACCGGTAGGCCTTGATTGGGGCGCCGACAAAGGTCGGCCCGTCATCGACGCGTTCGAGACTCACGAACGGGCTGACGCTCGAGTCGACGCGATAGCCGCATGCGGCCAGCGCTGCGATCGTGTCGGGACCGATGCCGTAGCGGCCCGCGCGAAATGCCCGCGGTCGTCTGCCGAATGCCCGCTCCAATGCCCGTGTCAATGTTTCGATCTTGGCCAGCTGCAAGTCCGCCGGCAGGTTCTTGAGCATGGAGTTGCGCGCCACGAACTCCTCACGGAGCGGCGGCGTGTTCCACGGGTGTAGGTGCGCACCAATCTCTCCGCGGCGCTCGTCTCCGACCTCTCGCAGGACTCCCTCGGCCACCGGATCGATCGCGACCTGATACGTCGTGAAGTACGTTGGCCGCACGCCCAGGCGGTCGAACAACTGTGCCAGCCGCCGCAGCTCGCAGATGTTTCGCACCGTCACATCGGTACGGCTGCGGTTCCAGTTGTCCTCTTCCGTGTCGAGCGAAACGATGACAAACACATTTCTAGGCATCGTGATCGCCCCCTCGCGGCCCCGCGATCGAGTCGAGCGCACGCAAAAACAACCCTCGCCACCCCGACCGAACGATCACGAGCTCCTCGGTGGTACGGGATGAAGCAGTCCATTGCCCCTTGTAGGGGTCGTCGCCGCGCAAGAAGTTGAACTGACGGAAGCCGCGCTCGATGGCGCGGCGAATCATCAGTCCCATCAGCACCAGTCCGACGCTCTCGCGTTCCCAGCGTGGGTCGCGCCCACTTTGGTAGAAGTACACGGTCGTGTCTGATGTAAACCCATACCATGCGGCGGCCGGCTGTCCGTCGACGCCCAGGGTCGTCAGCCAGAGTCGGTTCTGGCGCGCCATTTCGCCAGCGAACTGCCGTTGCAGCAGCGCGATGCGCGAGTCTGTGAAGGCTCCTCCCCCCGCGCCCTCCCAACGCCGCTCGTGCAGGGCCATCAGGTGCCGCCAACCGGTGTCGAGCTGGTCCTCGTCGTAATCGGTCAGCGTGACCGTGTGCTCTCGACGCAGGCTCCGTTCCTTGCGACGCAGGATCTGACGCCGGTTGGCACTGAGCCCCTCCAGGTAGGCCTCCCATGAGGCGGGAAGCGTGAATTGGGGACAACGCCAGAGCCGACGCTGGCGTGCCGCGTGGCCGAGCGCCACAAGCGCTTCGCGCAATCGCTTCGCCTGCGGCGCATTCTCTGCGAGGTTACTGAGGATGAGGACCTGCCACGGCAGGACATCCAGAGCCGCTGCGAGGGACCGCATGTCGGCCTCAGGAAGCGCGGGGATGTCGAGCTCATCCGGACAACCGTCATCCCCGATCGCCCACGTCAGGGCGCGCACGGTGATCCGCCGAAATCGCTCATCCGCAAGACGGATCGGAAGCAGGGCCTGCAGCGATCCGTCCGGACCGCGCAGCTGCAGAACCTCGCTCGCGCGAAGATCTGCCGCCGGTCCAGTATCCGCCCACGCACGGTGCCACGCCCAACTCAGAAATGGCGAAGACGAGCCGGCGCGCGCGACCAGGTCGTCCCAGACTTGGGCGCCGAGCTCGAGCGCGTGCGGGAGGGAACTCCGAGTCACCCCGGCGTAGCCGGGCAGCACCGCTGGGGCTACGTCCCGTGCGGCAGTATGCGAAGCCATTGCAGCGTCTCGACTACGAATGGTGCGGGATCACGCCAGCGTCCGACTTCGGAGCGATCGCGACCCGGGCGAATCCGGAAAAAGTCCAGCAACGCACGGGAGCGCGAACCTACGCGCGCATCCCGTAAGCGGAGATAGAGATGATCGACGTCCCCCCAAAACCAGCGACTGCGGACGCCGAGCCGGTAGTCACGACATTCCGGCACGTGCTCTCCCGCCGCGCAGCGAACGAGGAGCGCGGGGAAATCGACACCGGCGTCGATCGCTAGCTGCAGCGAGCCCCAGAATCTGCCGTTCACTTCGATCACCATGGGGCGGCCGGTCGCCTGGTCTCGTCTGCACTCGATCATGGCGACGCCTTGCCACCCTAGGGCCTCGAGCAAACGAACGCCCGGACCGACGAGCGCCTCGTCGAGCGCGATACTTTCCCGGTAGACGCTCACACCGCCGGCCGGCGGCTTCTCGCGCAGGCGGCGGTGGGCGAACATGGCGACCATGCGACCATCCCAGCGCAGCGCGAAGAATCCTTCACCCACGCCGCGAACCGTTCGCTGCAGCAGTACGGGGAAGGCAGCCTTCGGCAGAGCGGCCAGTGCGCGACGGCACGCGGTGGAATCGGGCACCTGAGTCACCTGGGTCTTGCGACGGACGCCTCCGCCGGTGATCACCGAGCGATGCGGCTTGACGATCGCGGGGAAGAAGTCAAAGGCGCGCAATACCTCGTCGGCGTCCTGAGGGGCGTTGATGACGCGTGTTTCCGGGACGCCGAAGCCACTCGCCTCCGCGAGCGCCAGCAGCCGCGCCTTGTCCGAGGCGGCGCGGTAGGTTTCGAGGTCGGGCAAGGGCACGGTGACATTCGCCGGCAGCGCTCGGCGAAATTCGAGCACCGCCTCGACCGACGCATCGGTCAGCGGCAGCACGATCTCCGCATCCTCATCCTTCGCAATGCGACCCACCTCGGCCGCGTACTGCGGCGGATCCGCGAGGGGATCGGCCCGTAAAGCCCGCGGCCGGCTGCCGCGCGATACGCCCGCAAGCGACAGCCGAGTTGGTGCCGCCACGACCACAGCGTGGCCCGCGCGGACTAGAGATCGAGCCACGGCGAGAGCCACGCGCTCGTTCCCATCGGTTATCAGGACGCGCATAGCAGTCTCTCCCAACGCAACATGCGGGCCGGTCGGCGCTTGACGGATTCCTCCGTCCGGCACGACCACGAGCGTTGCGTCGATGCAACAGCTGCAGGGGACTCGTCGCTCGCTCTTCTCGTGGCTTTGCTCTTGCAACGGCGACTCGCGTGGCCACGCGGTACGAGACTCTGGAGAGCGCGCCCCCGCCCCTCCCCCTCCCCCCCGCTTCCCTCGAGCGGACGAGGATTCCTGGATGGGACTTGCTGCTCGGGTGCCTTGCGGCGTACCTCGCCACGGCCGTAGGTCGGATCCACGAGGTTTTCCCGATCCTGCTGTACCTCAAACCGACGTTGCTGGCCGCCGCGCTGTCGATCGGGCTGTATCTCCTCCAGAAGTCCCCGCGGCGCCGGATGGGTCTGCTGTACTCCCCGACGACCGTATGGCTGATCGGGTTGGTGGCCTGGGGTGCGCTATCAGTTCCTGCAGCCCTGAACCAGGGATTGGCCTTCCATTCCTGGACCGATTACGCGCGCACGATGATCATGTGCTTCGTCGTCGCGGCGAGCGTGCGCCTTCCGCGCGACATCGCGCGTTTGCTTCTGGTCTACTTCGGCGTGACCGTCGCGTACGTGGCCGTCGTCCTGTCACGTTTCCAGCTCGGCGGCGATAATTGGCGCCTCGGCGATCTCTATACCTATGACGCCAATGACCTCGCGACGTTCATCGTGACCGCGATGCCGTTCGGGCTGTACTTCGTGATCGGGCAGCGTCGCCTCGTGTGGCGTTTGCTCGCGATCGGGGGGCTGATCGTGTTGGCGGTGGGGCTCATCCGCTCCGGCTCACGGGGGGGGTTTCTTGCGTTTCTCGCGGTCGGCGCCTTCGTCCTGCTGATGATGACGACAATCCCGAAGCGATCGCGTGTCGGTGGGCTCGTGGTGATTCTGATTGTGCTGTTGGGGACCGCCAATGACAAATACTGGACTCAGATGCAGACCATCGTGCATTACGATCAGGACTACAACGTCACCTCTGAAACGGGTCGCGTGCGAATTTGGAAACGCGGCATCGGATACATGGAGGATCACCCGCTCTTCGGCGTCGGCATGCGCAACTTCCCGGTCGCCGAAGGCACGATCTCGCCGATAGCCAGACTCCGCGAGCGCGGCATCGGCGTGTGGTGGGGCGCCGCGCACAACACTTACGTACAAGTGGGCGCGGAGCTCGGGTTTCCCGGACTGCTGCTCTACCTCGGCGTGATCGGCACCGCGTTCGCGTCACTCCGCCGGGCGGCGCGCCGCGCGTTACGCGCGCATCCCCAGGGCGGTGAGGTCTCGCGGCTCGCGCAGAGTCTCATGGCGGCACTCGTGGGATTTGCCGTCGGCTCCTTCTTTCTGTCACTCGCATACGCTGACATGCTGTACATGCTGATCGCGTTGACGATCGGGTTGACCAAGGCGGCACGCAGTGACTTCGCTATGATTGCGCAGACGAAGCAGGCGCGGGAGCGTGTGCTGCTAAGGTGAGGGCAGGATTGACCGCACGCGCGCTCGGATGATCAGCGCGTCGCGACGGGATTGCGCCAGCGGTTGACGATCACGGCCATCTTGCCGGATCGCGCGCGCTCGAGACGATCGACTCGTGTGACGGCGATTCGCATGGACCCGAGGTGCAATGCAATTCGATTTTTCAGGTGCGTCAGCTGCTCGGCCGTGGGCTCCGTCGGACTGAGTAACGCGATCGCGAGATCGGCCGGACCTTCCTGAACAACCTGAAACTGCGGCACGCCGATCCCCTTTTGTTGGAGCTCTTCGAACAGGTACATGAAGAACTCGCCGTGAAAGCGCCGGCCATCGCGCGTCTCGACGAAGTCGTACTCCCTTCCCCAGATCCGCTGCAACGTCGGAAATCCGCGTCCGCAAGAGCACGGACCGCTACCCGCCACGGCAAAGTCCCCCAAGCGGTACCGAACCAGTGAGGTGGCGCGATTCGCAAGATCGGTGACGACGACTTCGCCGCTTTCGCCGGGACCAACGGCACGGTCGCCTGGCCCTACGAGCTCGACGAACAAGTGGCCCGTCATGAGATGCAGCGCGCCGCTGGGACATTCGTATGCGATCGGTCCCACCTCGCCGCACCCGTATTCGTTCTGCACGGGGCATCCGAATGCAGCGCGGAGGTGAGCGCGCTGCGGTTCCGAGAGAACCTCGGCGGTCGTCACGACGAGCTTCAGCCCGAGTTGTCGCCCGTCGATGCCGGCGTCCAGCAGGTGGCACGCGAACGCATCCAGCATCGACACATAGCCGTACAAGTAGTCTGGCCGGAAGCGGAGGCAGCGTCGCCAGTACGCACGCAGGTCCGCTGAGTCGAACGCGAACGCCGAGAACCTGATGCGATGCATCGCGAGATCCGCCGCCACAAAGCGCAGTCGTCGTTGCCGCGTGAACGGCTGTCCCCAGAACCGAACGGCACGGTCGCCGATCCGGACGCCCCACCAACCGTACCCCAGCCATGACGCCGCCATCTCACGAGCCGTGGCTTCGCGATCCTTGAGAAGGGTTACGGCCTGTCCCGTGGATCCTCCGGTGGTCTTGCGCGTAACGCGCCGCGGCCGCCGCTCCGATACGAGTGCGTCCGCAGCTTCTTGCAACTCCCGCTTTGTGAGAAACGGCAGCGCCGCCAAGACCTCCTGTGCGGTGTCGGGCGAAACGTCAATCGACCTGCCCCAGGTTTCCCGATAGTACGGGACGTACTGACTGGCGTAGCGCAGTGTCTCCGCAAGGGCGGCGCATTGCCGCCGCTCCAATTCCTCGGGCGAAAGCCACTGGCTCGCTTCGAGCTCTCGCAGATGCCGGAAGACGCTCTGCTCTCCGCGCAGTCCGACGACCGCGGGATACACGAGATTCCGATGCAGCGATCGACTGAGCGCCTTCACCGGTGCCGAGCCCCGTTGACAGTCTGTTTTAGGCCCTGGAGCAAGCGCTCGGTGTCGCGCTCCCAGTTATACATGTCCCGCACGGCTGCCTGTCCGCGCTGCCCGCAGGTGCGCCGAAGCTCGGGATCGCGCAGCTCCAGAATGGCGCGCTCCAGGTCAGTGGCATCGGGATGGGAATACACAAGTCCTGCCCCGGTCTCGCGAATGATGCGCGCCGCCGGACGGGCATCCGATGTCACGACGGCGAGACCCGCCGCCATGTAATCGAACAGCTTGTTTGGCACGGATGTGTGCCAGCTCTCATCGGCGAAATGCGGAATGATGCCGACATCGGCTTCTGAAAGGGCGGCCAGCGCCTGAGCGTTCGGGACGTGACCACGAAAATCCGCCTGCGACTCGTCCAAGCCGAGCGCGCGAGCCTGCGCGCGAAAATCCGGCAACTCGCGGCCCGCCCCGAACAGCGTGAGGCGAAACGGAACGCCGCGCCGCGCGAGCAGGGCCGCCGCGTCGAGCAGGATCCGGATGCCGCGCATTTCCTCCATCAGACCGAGATAGACCAGGTGCAGTGGAGTGTTGGAGGCGAGCGGGGCTCGTCGCGCATGGGCGACGCGCGTCGCGGGCGGTGTGTTCGAGACCACGCTGAGGCGCTTAGGTTCGAGACCGGTTGCAAGCAGCCGGAGGCCTGCTTCCTCGATCACCACCAGAACGTGGTCGGCACGCGGCACCACCCACCGCTCAACCAGTCGGGCGAGCGCCGGATTGCGCACGACGATGTCGATCAGGCGCGCCCGTCCCGCGTCCCAGCGAGACTGCAGCATGGCGGGATAATTCTCCGCCAGATCGAGAACCACCGGGATCCCGACCTGCCGTCCCGCCAGCACCGCCGGTATCGCGAGCGGCAGATCGCGCGACAGAATCACGTCGGCGCGGGCGTCGCGCGCCGTGCGCGCGATTGCCCGGATCCAGCGTGGATTGAAGAACGCCGGAAACATCGAAGCGGCGTTGAGCGACGCCGGAGCCCATCGGAGCGGCGTCAGACGATGGACGGTGCCTTCCGGCAAGCGTTCCGTGGTTGGCTCGTTACGGCGGTTGCGGGCGACGAGATGCACCGTGTGCCCTGCGTCGGTCAGTGCGAGCGCGATCTTTTCGACCCGCACGTCCCATGGGTATTCCGCGTCCCATACCATGCACACCGTGAGAGAGCGCGGCGCCCTGGGTACAGAAGCGGGCGCGGGAGGGCTGAGCCTAGCTGTTGCTGGAGGCATACGCTGCGCGCGAGACATTCAGCTCGTCGGAGCGGACGGCGGTCGAGTCGTCCGCCGCCTTCCGACGGTCACCGACGATCCAGCGTCGATACCACAGCTCGAGAGCAGCGACCCGCCACAACGGTTCTTCGAAATGCCCGCGTTGTCGCTCGTGCGCGTTGAACAGCTGCGCGACGTAGCCGTAGTTGATCCCCGGCACGACCCGCTCGGTCAGGATGGACGTCCACAGTTGCCGCAGCGGGCCGCGGAACCACGCACCGATAGGCAGCTGAAAGCCGATCTTTCGATGGATGATCGTCTGATACGGCACGCCCCACCGCTGCGCGAGCCGGCGCAGGATCACCTTGCTCACGCCGGGGATGGCACGTGCCGCAGCCGGCAGCCGGTAACTCAGATCGACGAGATCGTGATCGAGGAAGGGAACCCGCGCTTCGACTGACGCCCCCATGGTTGCCCGGTCCGTGCGAACCAAGAGATCATCGGGGATGCGGCGCACGAAGTCGAAGGCACCCAACGCAGCGAGGCCACCGCGCGTTGCGCGCGGGAGGGATGGAAGACCGCCGAGCCGAGCAAGCAGCTGGCTCAACTCGCTCGAGCCGAAGACAGCCGCCGTGCCCATGTAGGCCTGCCGCCGAACGAAGTACTCGTCCACGCGCGGACGATCCTGCAAACCCAGCGCGCCGATGGCCTCGAGCGCTCGAGCCATCGAATGGCGCATCGCCGCCGATGGCACCACCCGGCCCAAGGCGCGCAGCAAGAGGAACTTGTGATAGGAGCCGTAGCCGCCAAACAGCTCATCGGAGCCTTCACCCGACAAGAGCACGATGCAGCCGCGCTCGCGCGCGAGCCTGCTGACGCTGTACAACGGGAGACTGGATGCATCGGCGACGAGGTCATCGTTCAGCTCGACCCAACGCGGCAGGGCAGCGATGAACTCTCCATCGTTCGCGATGTGAACATGGTGCTCGCACCCGAACCGCTCGGCGACACGCTGCGCGAATGCGCCTTCGTCATCACGTGACCCCGGGAACGAGGCGGTAAAGGTGCGGATGACCGGATGGCCGAGACGGTGCATCGCGGCCACGACCGTGCTTGAGTCCAACCCTCCGCTCAAAAAGGCGCCGAGTGGCACGTCCGACACGAGTCGGCGCCGAACGGATTCGAGAAACGCCGCTTCGAAGGCGTCCAAAGCCTCTCCGGGCCGAATGGGCGAGGTCTCGCACCCGTTCTCGCGCTCCGATGGCAGTGTCCAGTACCGCTCCAGGCGCGAACGGCGGGTGTCGAGGTCGTAGGTGAGGATCGCCCCGGCCGGCAATTTCTGAATCCCGCGGAACAGGGTGTCGGGCGCGGGCACGCACCGAAACGTGAAGTAGGCGGCGAGCTGCTCTTCCGCAAATGCTGGTCGAATCCAGGGGAGCGCGAGCAGCGCCTTGGGCTCTGAGGCGAAGAACAGACCCGCCGGCACGTCGGCAAAATACAGCTGCTTCACGCCCAAGCGGTCGCGCGCGAGGAGCAGGCGCCGCTGCGAGAGATCAAGGTAGGCGAACGCGAACATCCCGCGCAGCGGAGCGAGTCCGCCGCGGCCATCCCGCATCAACGACCGCAGCAGCACCTCCGTATCGGATGCGGTATGGAAACGCACGCCGTCCCGCTCCATGCTGCGCCGCACATCGCGGTAGTTGTAGATCTCGCCGTTGAAGACCAGGTAGTGGCTTTCGTCGGCGCTCATCGGCTGGTCGCCGGTCGCGAGGTCGATGATGGCAAGCCGCCGGAAGGCCAGCACGGTGTTCGCCGCGCCGACCACCTCCAGCGACTCTGCGTCCGGGCCACGATGCGCCACGGTGCGAACCGCGGTCCGCATGGCCGCGACATCGTGCGCGTCGACCGATCTCCGAAAGATCCCACCGACGAAGCCGCACATCAGGGTCGCGCCATCGCGCTGGACATGATGACCGAAACGCGCTCGGCCACTCGCTCCCACGTGAAGAAGCGCAGTGCCCGCTCTCGGCAGCGGCGCCGCATCGCCGCAAGCGCGTCCGTTCTCGTGAGGGCCCCGATGAGCCTTTGACGCAGCATGGCCACATCGTTCGCCGGTACGACCCACCCGGTCTCACCGTGCGAGATGATCTCGGGAATAGCACACCGATCGCTCCCAATGCACGGCAAGCCGTGCAACATCGCTTCGATAAAGACCACGCCGAACGGTTCGAACAGGGACGGCATACAAAAGACGTCCGCGCTGTGATACAGGGCCGAGAGCGCTGTCTGCCCGTTGGCAGAGTCTTTCGCCACCCGTCCGACGACCTCCACTCCGGGTGCGCTGTCGGCAGGGATCGGCGGCGTGCACCCTACGATCACGAGCCGCGCGTCGGGCACGGCAGCCCGGACGCCGCGAAAGGCGTCGAGTACCAGCGGGCCTCCCTTGCGCTCCCACTGCTTCCCCACAAACAGGATCGTCGGCGGGCCGTCACGCTTGTCAATCAGAGGAGGCAGGGACTCGAGATCGAGGTTGGCGCCCGCGAACACGGTTTCCACGGCTTGCGCCGGAACACCGAAATCGACGATGAACGAGCGTCGCAGATACTCGCTCATCGCAAAGACGGTGTTGGCCTGGATGTACACGGCTCGTTCACGCGCGAGCACGGCTTCTTGCTCAAAGGGGCGCAGCGCCGCTACGTCTCCGACCGGCGCGTCCCGGCCGGCAAGGCTGGCGTTGGCGTCGCAGTACACGAATGCGGGACGGTCGGTCCAGCGTAGGGCGTCGAACGTCGCGCCGATTTGGAGTACGACGTCGACCTCCCGAGCGTGTTGGGCGAGCACCGCCCGCGCACGCCGGCTCCGACGCTGAAATCCCCATGGACCGAGATGGAACCGCGCCACCCAGCGGCGCCGATCGGGTACCCAGCTGCTCGCCAGGACCGCCCACCGGCCGAGCCAGCCTTGACTCACGTCGGCGGCGATGACGTGGTGACCCATGCCACGCAGCGCTCGCAGCAGGCTGCGCGAGCTGCCGGACCAGGAATCCCACGTCTCCGGGTCGCCTTCAGCTAAGAGCAGGATGCGCAAGAGTCGCCTCTGGAGTCCGGCCGACGGGGATGCGTGGATGCCACCCGCCATTGCGCCACGCGAGCAACGGAATGACCAACCAACTGAGACGCAGC
>Ga0066686_10000333_pt1 | contig 15716 bp, 13 predicted proteins | sample GraSoiAngelo_135_FD_65627 | JGI IMG/M metagenome (GOLD analysis project Ga0066686, IMG submission 65627) | Grasslands soil microbial communities from the Angelo Coastal Reserve, California, USA - 14_0929_05_40cm | ecosystem: Environmental > Terrestrial > Soil > Grasslands | place: USA...
ATCGGTCAGCAGATCGAGCTCGTGCGCGCTCTTGTCGATCAGCTCGGACTGCTCGCGACCGTGCAGCCCATCCAGCGCCCCCGCCACATCAGGCAACCGCTGGATGGAATCGCGCAGCGCCCCCAGTTCACGCGGTGTGGCACGGCCGAGCGCCGCTCGCCCGGCCAGACGTTCGAGATCCCGCACACCGTCCAGCGCCTCGCGCAGCCGCTCGCGACCCCGGCCGTCGGCGACCAGCACCGCCACGGCGTCCAGCCTGGCGGTGATCGCGGCGGGATCCACGAGGGGCGCCAGCAACCAGCGACGCAGCAGCCGACCACCCATTGGAGTCAGGGTGCGGTCGATCACCTCGAGCAGCGTGGCACCCTCGGCCCCCCCTCCGGCGCGCAGCGGCTCCACCAGCTCGAGATTGCGGCGCGTCATCTCATCGAGCGGGAGCAGGTCGCCGCGCCGGACGATGGTCGGGCGCGCGAGGTGCGGCAGGCCGCCCGGCTTGAGCTCGCGCGCGTAACGGAGCAGCGCGCCGGCCGCGCCGAGCGTAGGCCGGTCATCGGGCCCGATGCCCAGTCCGTCGAGGGACGCAATCCCGTACGTGCGCATCAGATCTTCGCGCGCCAGCTCGGCATCGAATTCCCACGCTTCACGGGTGGTCACCGTCGCCCCCGCGGGTGCGGCAACCGTCGTCTCCGCTGGCAGCACCACCTCACGCGCCTCGTAGCGGGCGAGTGCCGGCTCGATCTCGAGGGTCGGCACAACCTCGAAAATCAGCTCGCCAGTGGTGATATCGAGAACGGCGAGCCCGGCGGTGGTGCCGCGGAGGTCTACCGCGACGATGTAGTTGTTGCGATTGCGGACGAGCCAATCATCCGTGAGCACCGTGCCCGGCGTGACGGTCTCGACGACCGCACGACGCACCAGGCCTTTGGCGAGCTTGGGATCCTCGATCTGCTCGGCGATGGCGACGCGGTGTCCCTTCGCGATCAGCCGTCGCAGGTACTCCGTCGCAGCCTTGACGGGGACGCCGGCGAGTGGGACTTCGGCGGCGCCGCCGTTGTTGCGAGAGGTGAGCGTGAGCCCCAGCTCGCGCGCGGCGAGCTTGGCATCGTCTTCGAACATTTCGTAGAAGTCGCCCATCCGGAAAAACAGGATGGTGTGGGGAAAGCGGGCCTTGATGTCACGATACTGCTGCATCAGTGGCGTTTCGGGAGGCGTTACCGCAGTCATGGCTCCTCCACCACGAACGGCTGCCCGCCGACTTTCTGCTTGAGGCGTTGCTGCGTCCGGACCGCCTCGTCACGCGTGGCGTAATGGCCGACGCGTACCTTGAAGAAGCCGGTCGAGTCACGCACGACGCGCGCCTCGAAGCCCATGACCTTGAGCCGGGTGAGCATCTCGTCCACCTGCGCCGCGCTCTTCACGGCGAGAACCTGGACGGCATAGGCGTGGGAGGCCGTGGACACCGCCTTGGACCCCGTATCGGTCGACGTGGGCGTCGCTGTGGTGGTCGTGGTGACCGTCGCACCGCAGCGGGCCGCGTAGAAGCTGACCTGGTTTTTGAACTCGACGTCGTCCCCGGCGCCAGCGAGCGCCTGCTGGATGAGCTCGCAGCCGCGGGTTTCGTTCTTGAGCTCGAAATAGGCGCGCCCGGCGTAGAAGCTCGCGCGCGGGCGGAAGGGCGAGTCGGGATAGTCCCGATTCAACCGTTCGCCGGCCTGGACCGTCTGGGCGGGGTCGTGCTGCGCGAAGTACAGCTGCGTGAGCAACAGCAACGCGTCGTCCGCCCACGGACCGGCTCCGTATTCGACCACGATGCGGTTGAGATTCGAGGCAACGGTCCGCGCATCCGGCGCGATCTTCGCGGCCGCCAGCAACGCCTGCGAGTAGGAGGAGTCGCTCGGCGGCAGCGTCGCTAGCAGACGACGCACGATCGCGCGACCGGAGTCAACCTGGCCGGACTGGGCGAGGCGAAGGGCTTCGAGGAGGCGGGCGTCTGTCTGTGCAGAAAGTTGGAAGGTTGGAATGATGGAAAGAGCCAGAACGGCGAGTACCGTTCCAACATTCCAACCTTCCATCCTTCCAGCGCTCACGCAGCCTCCCGATCCAGTTTTGCGAACCCAAGCACCAATTGCGTGACGATCCCCCGGTCATCTGAAACGGTCGCTGTTTTCAACGCATTATCAGCCGCGAGCGCGGCGCGCAGGGCGTCGCCCAACTCACGAGTGGTCCAGCGCTCGCTCCACGCGCTCCACCGGGCCGCTTCCTCTCTGTAACTCCGCATGCCGTATGGCCGCACCGCCTGTATCTGCCGGTACAGGATGTCCGGAAGGCCACTCAGGTGCACGCCGCGATCGCGTTCGGATCGCGCCAAAGCCGTGCCGACCAGGTGCGTGCCCAGCAGCGACAGGATCTTTACGCCGCTCATCCCGGCCTGCTCCAGCACCGGCTCGACCAGCTGCGCGGCTCCCGCGGCGCGCCGCTCCAGGGCGGCGTCGACGAGGTCGAAGACAGTTTCATTCCGCCGGACTCCAACGAGGCTCGACACATCCTCGACCGTGACTGGCCGGCTCTTTGCACTTCCCGCGTCGAGCGACGCCAGCTTCTCGAGCTCCCTGCTCAATGTGCTGAGATCGTTGCCCACGGCCTTCAAGAGCAGGTCCGCGGCATCGGGGGCAAGGGTCAGGCCCAACGTCGTGGCGCGGTGCTGCAGCCACCGCGGCACGCGCTCGGCGGCGAGTGCATCCAACAGGATGGCGGTGCTTGCCCGAAGAATCTCGGGATCGGGCTCTTCGCCCGCTGCGACGACGAGCACCAGCAGCGTGGTCGGATTGGGCGCCGCGAGATAGCGGAGCACCTCGTCGCGCAGCTTCGTCTTGCGCTTGCCGAGCTGCTCTATTCCGCGAATCACGACCGCGCGGCGCTCGGCCAGCATCGGCGGCGTGTTGACGAGCGCATGAAATGATTCGGGGCTCAGATCGGGCGCGTACCGCACATCCAGATTGAAATCCCGACTCGATCCCACGGCGGGATCGACCAGCATCCGCACGGCCTCGTCCTTGAGGACGTCTTCGTCACCGTACAGCAGGTAGACAGTTGCGGAGGGTGGAGCGCCCTTTTTCAGGCTGCGAAGGAGCGCATCGAGCGTGAGCGCCGCCATCCAGCGAAGTTACCGCGCCCCTGTGCTCGGAGAAAGGCTCCTGTGTGGGGAAGAGGGATTCCCGACGAGGATGATGGCGCGCGGATCCTGGAAGGAAACGAACGGCAGCCCGGCGCCGGTGACGGGCTTGGGAAACGCGACGGGGGGGAGCAGCGGCGCGCGGGCAATGCGCGGGCGGTGCGTGACCTCAAAAACGAGGAGCACCAGCGCCGCGATCACCAGCATCGTGGCCGATACCCCGGCCTGCGCCGGTGTGCGGGGCACGCGCCGCCGCTCGACCGCAATGCGAGCGTCCAGGCGCTGGCGAAAATCCGCTGAGGGAGTGATCGAGGATGTGGCGTGCAAGACCTGAACGGCGTGACGGACGGTGGCGTCGTAGTGTCGACACGTCGCGCAATGTGCGAGGTGTCGCGCAAAGCGACGCAGGTCCCGGGCCGAGGTGATCAATCCGTCCCGAAAGTCGCTGTGGTGTTCGAGGAATTCCCTGCAGCGCATGGGTGAGAAAGTGTACCACTGCCGACCACGGGGGGTTCCGCGGCCGGGGGTTCCAAGCGGCGAGTTGTAGCTAAACGAGGATGGGACCGATGAGCTGGGCGAAGCTGTTGCGGGCCCGATTCAGACGGCTCTTCACCGTCCCCAAATTGCACCCGGTGATTTCGGCGATCTCCTGGTAGCTCTTCCCTTCGAGCTCGCGGAGCACGAACACCGCGCGGTGGTGCTCCGGCAACCGCTGCACGCACTGGTCAACGGCATCCTTCAGGAACCGCTTCCGATAGAGATCGTCCGGCCGGGCAGTCGTATCCTCGAATTGCAATGGCCGATGATCCGCTTCCCAGTTTTTCTTGATGGTCTGGAACAGCACCAGGGGATTGCGGCTGCGATTGCGCAACTCGTTCTTCGCGAGATTGGATGCGATCGTATAGATCCACGTCGAGAATTTCTTGGTCTGGTCGAAGCGGTGGAGATGGCGGAAAACCCGAATAAAGACCTCCTGGACGAGGTCCTCGGCCCGCTCCCGATCTCCGATGGTGCGATTGACGAAATTGAGCAGCCGCGTCTGGTAGCGGTCCACCAACGTCCCGAACGCCTGCGGCTCTCCCGCCAGATGGCGCATCACCACCTGACCGTCATCGAGCTCGTGCAACGCTTCGCGTTGCAGTGCTCGCTGCGAGTCGACAGCCGGCGTGGGACGCTTGAGCGCGTTGCGCATCGTTACCCTGCTGTTTCTGACGGAAACGGCGAAGACGCTGCCCCGATTCACTTTATGAGCACTTCGCACAAAGTGTGCCTCCCACGTTGTTGATTAACAGCTTATGGGGCAATCAGTTACGACTGGCAACGGGATGCGAGATGGGAATATTGTCCGTGCCTGAGGACGACACAATTCCACATTCGATCTAGATCCGAAGGAGGAGAGTACTAATGCTCCAGGATGAAACCAGCTACGAAGAGGAGGCTCAGGGCGGTCTTGGCGTCGGATATGGCCCCGCTTTGCACCATCTGCAGCGCTTCTGACAGCAGCTTGGGGATGACTTCGATGAACTCGTCGGGCTCGCGCGCGTGCTTGTCCGCCGTGAGCTCGGATGCCCAAAAGAGGTGAATCCGTTCGTCCGTGAAGCCGGGTGTTGTCCATATAGTAGTAAGACGCTCGATACGCCCAGCCGTCACACCAACCTCTTCCAGCAGCTCCCGACGAGCGCACGCCTCCGGGTCCTCACCGGGATTCAGCCGTCCGGCGGGGACCTCGATCAGCGACCCATTCGCGGCGTAGCGGTACTGCTGGATCAACAGGATGGTGGGATCCTTGCCGCGCTGATCGGACGCGAACGGTACGACGGCGGCGGCGCCCGGATGCCGGATGATCTCGAGCTGGCCTGTGGATCCGTCGGGAAAACGCACCGTATCGATGTCCAGATTGATCACTCGGCCTGAGTGGACGCGCTTGCTGGCGATCTGCATCGGGCGATCCTTTTGCTTAGTGCTGAAACGCCCAGGTAAAGGGCACCTTGAACCCCTCGGCGAAGAGGTATCCGGTGTTGCGCCGCACGTTCGCGTGGATGGGCGAGCCGGCGGCGGGCGACGTGTACGGGGTGAGCCCCAGGCGCCGGGCGATGATTCGCAGTCGCAGCATGTGAAAGCCGTCGCTCACGAGGAGCACGCGGCGGCTCTCCCGCCCCCCGAACCAGCGCTGCACTTGCTCGATCGAGGAGTAGGTGTCATGGCCTCCGGCGAGCGGAATGACCGCCTCATCCGGGAGGCCGAGCCGGGTCAAATAGTCCCGGCCGACGTTGGCCTCGTTGAGTGAGTCATGAGCGCCGACGCCGCCCGTAACGAGGACGACAGGGGCCAGACCGCGCTGGTAGAGCGTTGCGGCGTGATCGAGCCGGGCGCGAAACACGGGGGATGGGCGGCCATTGTACTGCGCGGCGCCGAGGACCGCGATCGCGTCGGCACCGGTCGCTTCATCGTGGGCAGCCTGAATGGCGACCGCCACCACGACGGCCGCCCAGGTAAGCGCGGTCAGGACAACGAGAAGGAGGATCCCGCCGAGAGCACGCCGTCCAGTCCAGAAAGGCATGCCACAAGATACTCAGGGCCGGGTGAGCAACTCCTCAAACAGGGCCAGCGCCCGGGGATCGTCCGATTGACCCAGCCAGAAGATGGCTTTGCGGCGCAGGTCGGGATCTTTGTTTTCCCTGGCGATCCGGATCAGGGCCGGCACCCCTTCGTCGCGGGGACGCTGCGAGAGCGCGAACACCGCCGACTCGCGAACCTCGCGATCCTGGCCACCGTCGGCGACGAGATCAGTGAGGCCACGCGTCGCGGCATCGCCGGCCGCCTGCCCGAGCCAGAACACCGCGGAGCGGCGCACCTTCCGGGAGACGGCGTCGGACTTGGCAATCTTCAGGAGGTCGGGCCAAATCGTCACGCTGTCGGCGAGCACGGCGGGGAAGATGGCTTTTTCCGCGGCGCGGGACTCGTCGCGCAAAGCCAACCCGAGCAAGTAGCTGGTCGCGTCCTTCGCGCCGACCGTGCCGAGGTCGGTCGCCGACGTGTTGATGCGCCACTGGCCGCCGACGTACACGCGGAGGTCGGTGATGCGTCCACTGCTCTTGCTGAGTGCTACCCGCACCGGGCCCGAATCGCACGGCATGTCCCAGTCGTCGCGATCGTTCCAATTGCCGTCGACCTGGCGGCTGCGGCAATTCCCCCTATCGCAGTCCCAACTGATCATGTTGCGGCCGTTGCCGTACACGCCGGGCCGGGCGGCGAAACTGAACCGCACCGAGCCGTCCGGCGCGGCGGCAATGCGGCGCTCCAGCGTCTGTGCTCCAGCGACGGTCGTCACAACCATCGAGGCAACCCACGCACCACGCACGAGGCACGACATACGGTTTTTCATTGGTTGATCAGCTCCTGGAGGTACTGCGCCGCCCGCGGGCTCCGCGACTGCCCGATCCAGAAGATCGCTTTTTTCCGGAGCTCGCGGTCAGGGTCGTTCTTCCCGATTTGGAACAGCTTGTCGAGCGCGGCTTCTTCGCGCCGCTGTGAGTAGACGAAGATCAGCTGCTCCCGCATCTCGCGGTCGTTCATGCTGTCGTAGAGACGGACCAGGTCGGCGACGTCGACGTTGTGCCCCTGACCTGCCCAGAACAGCGCCTTCTTGCGGATTTCGATGTCCTCTTTCGAATCGAGCGCGATGTCCATGAGCCAGCGATAATTATCCGCGCCGCCCATTTGCGAGAGGGAGAAGATGATCTTTTCCTTGAGATCGTCGTTCTCCACCTTGGCGTACAGGTCCTTGAGGAACTGCGCGTTGTCGGGTGACCGATTCTGCCCGATCCAGAAGATCGCCTTCTCCCGCAGATCGGTGTTGACGTCACGCCGCGCTGCAAAATCGCGGAGAATGGCGCCGGCGCGCGGGCTGCGGTGCTGGGACAACGCGAAAATGGCTTTTTCCTGGATCTCGGGAGAGGTCTTGGGATCGCGCAAGATCGAGTCGAGGGCGGCAACAGTCTCGTCGCCCGGCACTTGGGACAGCCAGAACACTGCCTGCTCCCGAACCTCTTGATCGGGGTCGGAGCGAACTGCGTTCAACAGGAGCGAGGACGTCTCGTCGGTGCGCTTCTGCGAGAGCAGGAACACGGCCTTGCGCCGGAGGCAGGCCGACCCTTCATCGCGGCGCGCCAGGACCGTTTTCAGCAGCGGCACCGCGCGGTCCGGGTCCATCTGGAGAACGGCATTGAGCGCGGCAATCCGAATGTCGTCGTCATCGTCGCAGTTTCTGTCGTCGGACGACCGTGCCGCCCGTGCCGCGCGCGACTCCGCCCTGGCCTCTGCACGTGCGGCGCGACTCGCCGCGGCTGCCGCGCGGGGGCTGGTGAGCTCGTCGACGTCCTGCGCGATCGCCGTGGCCGCGGGTTGGTCGCCGCGACGCGCGAGCTCACCCTGCACGCGCCGCAGTAGTACCGCCGCGTCGCGGCGTGTCGTCGCCTTGGGGTACTGATTGGCCTGAGTCTCGAGCGCCGTCCGGGCCGTGCGGAGGTTGTCGTCCGAGCCCGTGCGATACAGCGCAAAAGCTTCCCAGTAATAGGTGTTCGGCACGTACGTTGACTTTGGATAGCGCTCGCGAATGCTCCGGAAGAGTCGCGCGGCTTGATCGTAGTCGTTCCGGTTGAGTGCTTGTCGCGCAGCGCGGTACACCGAGTCCGCGACGTCGGCCTGAGTGCTGGCCTCGTCTTGCGGCCAACGCAGCTCCGGCTCCTCCTCGTCGTCGAACGTGAGATCTCCGACGTCCGCGAGCGCCGCGAGGCCGGACAGGCCCGAGAGTCCCGCGAGGCCCGAAAGGCCGGACAGACCGGTGAACTCCGGCATCGCGGCGACCGCAGCGATCGCCTCCGCCGACATCGCGAGGACAGGAGCCTGCGCGCTCAGCATCGCGAAGTCCGGCTGCGCCATCTGGAGCTGCAGGTCCAGCTGCATGGCCGCCGCGTCGAGCTCCGCCAATGGGGCCACGAGCGGCGCGACGGCGGCGACCGGCGGGCGGCGGTGCGCCCGAGGTCTTGGCGACGGTGTGGCTGTCGCCTGCATGGTGGTCGTAACGGCGAGCAGGAGGGAGAGAGAAGACAACATCAGAGTGCTCCTTGTGTGCGCACCGGTACGGGCCCGGCCGGAATCGCCGAGCGCAACTTGGGCAACACGTTCGATTGGTTCATGCCTTGAGTGATGAGATCGCGGTCGTGACCATCCTGCACCGGATTGAGCAGGGATATCTGCATCAGCACGAGCTCAAGATCCTCAAGCAACGAGCGCAGGCGCGGATTATCAGCCGCGGGTGAATCGAGCATCAGTTGTGTAGTCGTCAGCAGGTCACGCGCCTGGCGCGCGAGCCGTGCGGTGTTCGCCGAACGATTGGCATCCGCGCGGAACGACGTCAGGAACGCCTCGGTGCGCGAGAGGTATTGCGTCGCGGCGACCTGGTAGGCGACGGTGGCGAGGGAGTCGATCTCGTTCGCGACTTGCGTGCCGGCGGCCGTTGTAGAGGCGGCGGCCGGCGCCGACGCTCGATTCGCCGACCAACGGCCGATGCCGATCCCGAGGATCAGCACGGCCGCGGCAGCGACCGCCCAGCGCATCCAGGGGCGTAGCTCGATGATATGACGGTGCTTTCGTCTGGCGGCGATGCGCGCCCACATCTCTTCGCGAGGCGTGGTGCGTGGTGCGTGGTACGTGGTACGCGCCTCGTCCTTCAGCCACTGATCGAACTTGGGATCTTCGTGCTGGTCCATCATGTCACCCATTCTCCTGCGAAGTCCGACAGTGCCACACGCAGTTTTGCCCGCGCGCGCGACAGTTGAGCCTTCGACGTACCGGTCTCGACGCCCAACGCGGCGCCGATTTCTTCGTGTGTGTAGCCCTCGACATCGTGCATCAGAAACACCGTTCGGTAACCCTCCGGCAGATCATCGATCGCCTGCTTCAGCCGCGCTTTCAAATCCGGCTCGGCGTGCCGCTGTGCTGTCCCGATGTCGTGCGCGTCGTCGATATCCGCTTCGCGCTGCCGAAACCGCTTCACCTTCCGTAAGCCGTTCAGCACGACCGTGGTCGTGATCGTATGCAGCCAGGTCGAAAACGCGGCATCGCCACGGAACGAGCCGAGCCGGTCGAACGCGCGAATGAACGTTTCCTGGGTGAAATCCTGCGCGAGGGCGTCATCGCCCGCGAGCCGGAAGGCCAGGCGGTACACGCGGTCCACATGCGCGTCATACAGCGCGCGCGCTGCGGCGCTATCCCCGGCGCGGACGCGGGCTATCAGCGTTGATTCGTCCACGGCGCTCCGAGGTAACGGGCTGGTCTCGTAACTACTGATGGGACACGGGGGACGACAAAAGGGTTACGTCAAGAGGGGCCTACCGAGTGCCAAACAGGCGGTCGCCGGCGTCCCCTAAGCCGGGCAGAATGTAGCCCTTGGAGTTGAGCTCGCGGTCGAGGGCGGCGGCATAGACGGGCACCTTGGGGTGGGCGTCCAGCATCGCTCTGACGCCCTCGGGGGCGCAAACAAGGCACATGAACCGAATCCGCTGAACCGGCGCGCCCGCACGCACCAACGCGGTCACCGCAGCTACCGCGGACCCGCCGGTCGCGAGCATGGGGTCGAGCAGGAAGAACGCGCGATCCGCCTCGCCCGAGGGGATTTTGAAGTAGTAGTCCACGGGTTGGAGCGTCGAATGATCCCGATAGAGGCCGATGTGCCCCACCCGTGCCGACGGAATCAGCTGCGAGATCCCCTCCACCATCCCCAGGCCGGCCCGCAGGATCGGCACCAGCGTCAGCTTCTTGCCCGCCACCTGGCTGCCCTGCGTTTTCTCGAGCGGCGTCTCGATCTCCACCGGCTCCAGCGGCAGGTCCTTGGTCACCTCGTACGCCATCAGCATCGCGATCTCGTTCACCAGCTGCTTGAAGTCCCGCGTGCTGGTGCGCTTATCGCGCAGGATGGTGAGCTTGTGCTGGATCAACGGATGCGACAGCACGGTCAGGTTGGGGAACGGCTGGGATGGCACGCGCGCCATGGGCGGAGAAGCTACGCGTTCAGTTGCGACCGCGCGACCGGCGGGTATTTTCAGCGTCCCCATTCGGAGCTGCTTCAAGGCCGTCGCATTTGGAGGATCCATCATGCGTGGCACTTTGCTGAAACTCGCGGCCCTCGCGCTCTGCGCGACGCCCCTCTCTGCGCAGTCCGTCGACAGCCTCATCGCCAAGTATGTCCAGGCCTGTGGTGGCATGGCCCGCATGCAGGCGCTGCAGACGTTGCGTCGCACCGGGAAATTCACCGGGAGCGGCGGATTCGAGGCGGTGGTCGTGCAAGAGAACAAGCGACCCAACAGCGTGCGGGAGGAGTTCTCGATCCAGGGCATGACCGGCATCAACGCGTACGATGGACACAGCGGCTGGAAGATCGAGCCGTGGAACGGCAAGCGGGATCCGGAAGCCCTCGGGGAAGATGAGATGCACAGCATCCTCGACGACGCGGACTTCGATGGGCCGCTCGTGAATTACCAGACCAAAGGCAATCGCGTGGAGTATCAGGGCGTCGAGCAGATCGAAGGCAGCGACGCCCATAAGCTCAAGGTCACGCGTCCGAACGGGGACGTCAGCTTTTACTACTTGGACACCGAGTACTACGTCCCCATCAGAATCGACACGCAGCGCATGATCCGCGGCGCGCCGCAGGAATTCGAGACCTCGCTCGGCGATTACAAGCAGGTCGCCGGCGTCTATTTGCCGTTCTCGTATGAATCCGGGGCGAAAGGCTCGAGCAGCGCGGACCGCGGGAAAATCACCTACGACAAGATCGAGGCCAACGTCCCGCTCGACGACCAGCGGTTCGCCCGGCCGGGAGCTCGCCCATGAACGCCCTCCTCCTCCTGCTGATCGCGCAGCAACCCGCCGTAACCGTCGATTCGGAAGCGATCTCGGGGCTCGGCGCGCGCAACATCGGGTCGGCGGCGATGAGCGGCCGCATCGCGGCGCTCGCGGCCGTACACGAAGGCGCACGGCTCACGATCTACGTCGGCGCGGCGAGCGGCGGCGTGTGGAAGTCGGTGAATGGCGGCACGACGTTCAAGCCGGTCTTCGACAAGCAGCCGGTGCAGTCGATCGGCGCGGTCACGATCGATCCGAAAAACCCGAAAGTGGTCTGGGTGGGCACTGGTGAGTCGTGGATGCGTAACAGCGTGTCCATCGGCGACGGGATCTACCGCACGGACGACGGCGGCGAGAACTGGACCAACATGGGACTGCGCGAGTCCGAGCACATCGTCAAGATTCTCGTCGATCCCACTGCCACCAACACCGTCTACGTCTGCGTTCCCGGCAAACTGTGGAGCGACAGCGAGGACCGGGGCGTGTACAAGACGACGGACGGCGGCAAGACGTGGACCAAGGTGTTGCGTGGCACGAACCTGTCGACGGGCTGCTCGATGCTGGCGATGGATCCGTCGAATGCGAAGACGCTGTACGCCGGAATGTGGGACTTCCGCAGGCGGGGGTGGACCTTCCGCTCGGGCGGCGACAGCGCAACGGCGCCGAGCGCCTCGAGCCTGTTCAAGAGCACCGATGGCGGCGCGACGTGGACCGATTTGACGGCAACGGCCGGCTCCGGGTTACCGCCCAAGCCGTGGGGTCGCGTCGCGGTCGCGGTGGCGCCGTCGAAACCGGACATCGTGTACGCGTTCATCGAAGCGGTGCCGCCGCTCAACGCCCTGTATCGCTCCGACAACGGCGGCAGGACGTGGCAGATGCTCGATCGCAGCCAGAATATGATCTGGCGGCCGTTCTACTTCGCCAATCTGATCGTCGACCCTGCGAATCCGGACCGCGTCTACAAGCCCGACGGCGGTCTCATCGTCAGCACGGACGGCGGCAAGAGCTTCAGCGGCATCTCGGGCGGCGCGCACGGTGATTTCCATGACGTGTGGGTCGACCCGAATGACACCGATCATCTGATCACCGGTGACGACGGCGGCCTGTGGTTCTCGTACGACGCCGGCAACAAGTGGGTGAAGAACGAGAACCTTCCGGTTTCGCAGTTCTATCACGTCAGCGTCGACATGGCACGGCCCTACAACGTGTACGGCGGGTTGCAGGACAATAGCTCCTGGGTGGGGCCCTCGGAGTACCCCGGCGGCATCACGAACCACCAGTGGGAAAACATGTACGGTGGCGACGGCTTCTGGATGTTCGCCGACCCCACCGATCCGGATTATCTGTACGCCGAGTACCAGGGCGGAGAGATCGCGCGCGTGAATCGACGGACGCACGAGTCCCGCAACATCCGCCCGCTGCCACACTACCAGGAAAAGAAGCTCCGCTTCAACTGGAACACGCCGATTCATATCAGCGCGACGCAGCCCGGGACGATCTACCTCGGCGCCCAGGTCCTCTTCCGCTCGCGAGACTTCGGGCAGACGTGGGAGCGGATCTCTCCCGATCTCACGACCAACGATCCGCTGAAGCAGCGCCAGGAGCAGTCGGGGGGCGTGACGGTCGATAATTCCGCCGCGGAGATGCACACGACGATCTTCGCGATCGCGGAGTCGCCGAAGAATGGCGATGTCGTCTGGGCCGGCACGGACGACGGCAACCTGCAGGTCACGCGCGATGGCGGGAAGACGTGGGCGAACGTGGTGACCAGGATCGCCGGGCTGCCGAAGAACGCGTGGGTGACGTCGGTCGAGCCCGGGCATTTCGATGCGGGCACGATTTACGCGACGTTCGACCTGCACACGTTCGGGGACATGCGGCCGTACGCCTTCAAGTCCACCGATTTCGGCGCGACCTGGACGCCATTGATCGCTTCGGCGAGCCCCGTACGCGGCTATGCGCACGTCATCAAAGAAGACCTCGTCAATCCCAATCTGCTGTTCCTGGGCACGGAATTCGGCCTGTGGGTGTCCGTGGACGGTGGGAGGCAGTGGGCGCACTACAAGGGCGGGGATTTGCCCGCGGTCGCCGTGCGCGATCTCGCGATCCATCCGCGCGATCACGATCTGGTCGTCGGGACGCACGGCCGCGGCATCTGGATCATCGACGACATCTCGTCGCTGCGGGCGTTGACGCCGCAGGTGCTGGCGAGCTCGGTCGCCTTCCTACCGGGGCGTCCGACGGTCCAGCGCCTGCAGGCGGGTGGCGGGTGGGCGAACGGCGACGCGATGTACGTTGGGCCCAATCCTCCCAGCGATGCCGTCATCACGTACTACCAGCGGCGCCGGCACATCTTCGGCGACATGAAGCTCGAGGTGTTCGACGCTAGCGGGAAGCTCCTCGGCACGCTGCCGACGAGCAAACGGCGTGGCCTGAATCGGGCAACGTGGTCCATGCGCCTGACGGCGCCGCGCGTGCCGCCGGCGGCGAGTGCGGCTTTCGGCGCGGCGTTCGGCCCGCGGGTCCTCCCCGGCACCTACACGATCAAGCTGACGAAGGACACGGCGACATTCACGACGCAGCTGGCGGTCGTCCCCGACGCGCGCAGCAGGCACACGGCGCAGGAACGCCAGGCCGCGCTCGATCTGGCGCTCAAGGTGTCCGGCACGCTGAACGACATGACGTTTGCCGTCGAGCGGATGAACGGTGTCCGCCAGGCGCTCGATGACCGTGCCGGGAGGCTGCCGGCGGCCGATGCCGTCGCGAAGCGCCTGCGTGCCGCGTCGGCCACGGTCGATGCGTTGCGGAAGAAGATCGTCGCGACGAAGGAAGGCGGCATGATCACCGGTGAGGAGCGCCTGCGCGAGAACCTCACCGATCTGTACGGCAACATCGTCTTCTACGACGGCGGGCCCTCGCAGACGCAGGTCGAGCGCGCCGACGCGATCGCGCGGGAGCTGACGGATGTGGTGCGGGACTTCGATGCGTGGACGACGCGAGACCTGGCGGGCATCAACGCGGCGCTGCGCAGCAAGAAACTCGAGCCGATTACGGTGTTGAGCCGGCAGCAGTGGGAGACGGCGGCGCAGTAACTGCTGCTATCGGCTATCGGCTATCGGCTATCGGCTTGGACGCGTGGATCAGGTCGCACGGTAAAGGTCTGAGTAAGTGTCCGGCCGTTCACGGTCAACCGCGCGGTGAACGTACCGGTGAGCCGCGCGCCGCCGCCGCGTCGCGGGCCACCGCCACCCCCACCCGGAGCGGCGGGCTCCGGCGGTGCGACCGGCCGCCAGACGACGCGGTGCATCCCGGCACCCGTGGAGAACACCTCCGGCACGGGTTGCCACAACGGCGACACCCGCGGGAGCCCCGTCCCAGCGCGGCTTCCTCTCGCCTCCGCGCCCGCCCCCGGTTCGCCGGGCCACTTCCGCAGGACTTTGCCCGTGGCGTCGAGGATCTCGAGCGTGACCGCTCCCGGAGCCGCCGCTTTGAGATAGAAGTCTAGAACCGCGCCGTCGGGTGGGTTCTGAGCCTGCGGCTCGTCGCGCTGGAACGGTGTGCCGTTATCGTCGCCCTGAATGAAGTTGATGGCATCCGTGGGCCGGAACAGCCAGGCGTCGGCCTGGAGCACTTGGCCTGTCACCTGCCGCAGCGCGCTGATGTCGTCCATCACCCAGAACCCGCGGCCGTGCGTGGCGACGATGAGATCGTTGCCGTACACCAGGAAGTCGCGCACCGACGTCACCGGGAGGTTGCGCTGGAGCGGCTGCCAGTGGTCGCCGTCGTCGAACGACACGAACGCGCCGCGCTCGGTCCCGGCGAACAGCAGCCCTCGGCGCACCGAGTCTTCCTTAATGACGTGGACGTACACGCCGTCCGGCAGGCCCGTCGTAATGCGCTGCCAGGAGCGGCCCTGATCGCGCGTGCGGTAGATGTAGGGCGCGAAGTCCTGGAGCTGGTGGCGGTCGACGCTCGCATACGCTATTCCCTCGTCGAAGTGCGACGCTTCGATGCTCGTGACTCGGCTCCACGCTGTGATGGCGGCCGGCGTCACGTCGCGCCAATTCGCGCCGTCGTCGGCCGTGACCTGGATGAGCCCGTCGTCGGTGCCGATCCAGACCAGCGGCGCGCGGAGCGGCGACGGGGCCACCGCGTAGATGACGCCACGCTTACCGTTCCGATCGGTGGCCGCGGCGGCAGTCGCGTCGAGGTTGGGCGGGATGCCGGGATCGGGTCGCGTCAGGTCGCGGCTGATCTGGGTCCACGTGTGCGCGCCGTCGGTCGTCTTGAACAGGAACTGGCTCGCGTAATACAGCGCGTGTGGATCTGCCGCCGAGAGTACGAGCGGCTGAGTCCAGTCACCGCGATCGGTCTCGGTGCCCTTTGGCGCCGCGGTGTTCGGGACCGAGAGGTTGGTCTCGAGGTCCCAGCGGCTGCCCTCGCCGCCGTAGATCACGCCGGGATGCAGCGGGTCGCCGGTGGCGTAGCCGCTCTCGCCGGCGGCGCCGATCGGCTCCCAGTCGCGCTGCGAGATCTGCGCGAACTTGCCGCGCGAGCGCACTGCCACGGCGCCGCTGTCTTGCTGCGCGCCGACGACCCAGTACGGGAAGCGATAGTCGACCGATGCGTGGTAGATCTG
>Ga0066686_10000336_pt1 | contig 15684 bp, 13 predicted proteins | sample GraSoiAngelo_135_FD_65627 | JGI IMG/M metagenome (GOLD analysis project Ga0066686, IMG submission 65627) | Grasslands soil microbial communities from the Angelo Coastal Reserve, California, USA - 14_0929_05_40cm | ecosystem: Environmental > Terrestrial > Soil > Grasslands | place: USA...
GAGCGCCGACTGGCCGAGAAAAAGCACCGCCAGTCGGTCAAGCGGCGTCGCTCGGTGGGCCAACGTGACGAATGATGCCATGAGCAAACCTGTTTGATCGTGATCAGGACAGGGAGAGGTCGTGCGGCACCTCGTCTGGATAACAGTGATCGTCGGGTTCGTCCTCCTGATGACCCTGTCGTGGGGGAAAGAACAGGCCTCCGATTTCCTGGGACGGGATGATGGGCGGACGAGGGGCAATCTCCAGGCGCCGATCACGCTCGTCGAATATTCCGATTTCACTTGCGGGTTTTGCCTCAAGTTCTTCCAGGAAACCTGGCCCCGAATCAGGGACAAATATATCGAGACGGGAAAAGTCCGGTTTCTCTATCGGGACTTTCCACGAGCCTTCCAGGGGCCAGGCGTGGATGCCGCCATTGCGGCGCGGTGCGCCGGTGATCAGGGCCGGTACTGGCAGATGCATGATCGGCTGTTTACAAACGGCGGAGGATTGGACGAGTCCGCGTTTCAGCGCCATGCCAAGGCGATCGGCCTGGATCAGCCAGTGTTCGTGACATGTCTCAAGGAGGCTCGTCACACTGATCCGATCTTCCAGGATCGCAGCGAAGGCGTCAGTCTTGGCTTTAGGGGCACCCCAGGGTTTGTGTTGCTGCGGACGAGAGGCGGAGAGCAGGAGAAGGAGCCTCCCATCGTCATTCCCGGTGCGTTTCCATTCGAGGTGTTCGAAGAGCAGATCGACCGCCTGCTAGGGGTGGCTGACGCCAAGGGAAAGGGTTGAATTTCTGCGGGGAGGAGCCTATCCTTCCAACGGCGGCCGATCCAATCTGTAGAACTCAGCATAGAAGGGTGGACCATGTCACACGAACAAGCATTTTGGACGGTCGAGTGCGGAGAGGGTGAGCCGGATCTGCTCGTCTGTATGTCCTGCCTGAGTGAAGTCTTCAGACGGAAGGTGCCCACGCCGGAATGCCCGACCTGCCACGGCGTCTCGACCTATGAGGCCTTTACGTTGGAATCCATTCGGGACTGGGGGACGGAAGACTTGATTGCCAAAGCGCTGAGCGCTGAGGCTGAGATTGTGCAAATGCCGGTTCAGTCCGGTCAGATGTCAGTGAGCGAACCGACGGAGTGAGAGTCAGCCTATGAGAGAGCGTTCCACGTGGGATCGGCGCATCCATTCCTGATCGGCAACCGGTGGCAGCACAGTGCCACGACGGTCCCTGTCATCAACCCGTTCAATGGGGACAGGGTCGCGGAAGTCTGCCAAGCCGGGAAAACGGAGGCGGAAGATGCGATCAGGGCGTCAGTCACGGCCTTTTCGGCTATGCGACGTCTCCCAGCTCTCGCGAGGGCGGCAGCGCTCGGAACTATTGCCGGGAGGGTCACCGCTCGTCGCGAGGAACTGGCCCGCACGATTACAGCCGAGGCGGGCAAGCCGATCGCCGATGCACGCCGTGAGGTCAGCCGGGCGATCCAGACCTTCACGGTGGCGGCGGAAGAAGCCAAACGGATTCCTGGAGAGGTCATTCCAATGGATCTCTCTCCCGGGATGGATGCGTCACTTGGAATTGTCCGCCGGTTTCCGGTCGGGCCGGTGCTCGGCATCACGCCCTTCAATTTCCCCCTCAATCTGGTCGCACACAAAGTTGCCCCCTGCTTCGCCTGCGGGAACCCCATCGTCTTGAAGCCGGCTCCACAGACCCCGTTGACCGCGCTGATGCTGGGCGAGATTGTGCTGGAGGCGGGGTTGCCGGCCGGCGCCTTAAGCGTCCTGCCCTGCGACAACACGGTGGCGGAACAGATGGTGACGGACCCACGCTTCAAGGTCCTGAGTTTCACCGGCAGCGCGGCGGTCGGCTGGATGCTGAAAGCCAAGTCCGGCAAAAAGCGCGTGCTCCTTGAATTGGGCGGCAACGCCGGTGTCATCATCGAGCCGGACGCTGACCTGGACCTGGCAGCGCAGCGCTGTGCAGTGGGAGGGTATGTCTATTCGGGCCAGTCCTGTATTTCAGTGCAACGAGTGTTCGTGCATCACTCCGTGTATGATCGCTTCGTCGAGCGGTTCCTGGTTCGCGTCAAGGCGCTCAAATCGGGCGATCCATTCGACGAGGCGACAGTGGTCGGCCCCCTGATCAACGAAGCAGCCGCGCGTCGTGTTGAAGATTGGATCGGTGAGGCAGTCGCGCAGGGAGCCCGGTTGCTGGCGGGCGGGAAGCGATCCGGCTCGGTGGTCGAAGCCACCGTGCTGGCTGATGTCACGCCGACGATGAAGGTCTCGTGCCGCGAGGTGTTCGGTCCCGTGGTCACGGTCACGCGATACACAGAGTTCGAGGAGGCATTGGAGGCCCTGAATGATTCCGAGTTTGGCCTGCAAGCCGGGGTGTTCACCCGAGATGTGGAACGGGTGTTCCGCGCCTACCGTGATCTTGAGGTGGGTACGGTGCTCGTCAATGAGAGCCCCACGTTCCGAGCCGAGCATATGCCTTATGGAGGAGTCAAGGACTCAGGGCTTGGTCGGGAAGGCGTGCCCTATGCGATTGAAGAGATGACTGAGCTCAAGCTGCTGGTGCTCAACCTCAAAGAATCGGGGAACACCTGAACGCCATTGCTGCTCCAAAAGCTCGTCCTTCAAAAAAGCCTCTCATTCATATTGCGAACCTTTCCAGAAATTGGTACAACTGCGGCCCGGTGCCAATGAGGCACGAGCCTCCGGCAGGACACGCCTGTGCAGCGGGCGGTGCGAGATGGTCGTCACGTGTTGGACTGAGCTGGGGCCCAACAAAGGAGGAAGGGAGAAACGATGGTTCCGACTCATATGTTTCTGACCAGAGGCGTCGGGGTCCACAGAGAAAAACTGGCTTCGTTCGAGGAAGCGTTACGGAGCGCAGGGATCGCCTATTGCAATCTGGTGAGCGTGTCGTCGATCTTTCCACCTGGTTGCAAAATCATTCCACGAAAGATAGGAGAAGGCCTGCTCAACCCCGGCGAGATCGTCTATTGTGTGATGGCCCGGTCGGAAACCAACGAACGCAATCGGTTGATCTCGGCTTCAATTGGGCTTGCCATTCCAACGGATCGGCGAACTTACGGCTATCTTTCCGAGCACCACGCCTATGGAGAGACGGACGAAGAGTCGGGCGAGTACACGGAGGACATCGCGGCCCAGATGTTAGCCACGACGCTGGGCATCGAATTCGATCCCAATATAGCCTGGAAAGAACGGGAACAGGTCTTCAAGATGGGCGGCAAGATCGTCCGGAGCCACAATATTACCCAGTCCGCCATCGGCAAGGCCAACCGCTGGACGACCGTCGTGGCCTTGGCTGTCTTCATTCCTCTCGAGAATCTCCCGAAGAGATTGCGGCTTCGAAGTGGGAAACAAGCGGCGAAGTAAGGCCATGACGATTCCGGAAGGCTGGCTCGGCCCGGACCAGAATTTTCTCGGGCTCGATGAGCCCTGGTGCCGCCCCGACCGAGCCGGGGTCTATGTGCTCCCTGCTCCGTACGAACATACGTCCAGCTACGTGCAGGGCTCCGATCGAGGACCGTCGGCGATTCTCGAAGCCTCCCACCAAGTCGAGCTCTATGACGAAACGCTGAGATCCGAACCGTACCGAGACTGGAACGGCGTGGCGACGGCTGCCCCGTTACAACTGGGTGGGAAGGTCGATCGGGAGGCGGTTGAGGCGATTGGGGACTTTGTCCGTCCTCACGTCAAACCGGGTCGGTTCCTGGTGACGCTGACCGGGGAACACACCGGCGCGCTGGGCGCCATTAGAGCTCATGCGAGACAGTGGCCGGACCTCTGCGTCGTCCAGGTGGACGCCCACGGAGACCTGCGTCAGGCCTACCAAGGTAATCCGTTCAGCCATGCGAGCGTCATGGCCCGCGTGGTGGAGGACGGTCTCCCGCTGGTTCAGGTGGGCATCCGGTCCATTTCTCCCGAAGAAGTCGAGTTGATCCACAAGACCAAGACCATCTCGACATTTTTTGCCTCGCAGATCTTGGATCCCTCGGGCCCCTACGAGGGACGCGCCGCTACGTGGGTGCCGGAGGTTGTGAAAGTCTGCACCGGGCCGGTCTATCTGACCTTTGATTGCGACGGGCTCGACGCCTCGTTGGTGCCGGCTCTGGGAACCCCGGAGCCGGGAGGGCTCGGCTGGTACGACACCCTTGCCTTGGTGACAGCCCTGGCGAATGGCCCCGGCATTGTCGGCATGGATATCAGCGAGATTGCGCCGATCGAGGGGTTCGTGGCCCCGCAGTTCGCGGTCGCCCGGCTGATTTACCGCATTCTGGGCCGCGTCGGGGCAGCGAGAAGTCATAAGGCGTCAGGCGTCAGGCGTGAAGAATGATGAAAGAACAGAAAGGAACGCATGGTCGGAAGAAACTTAACTTGAGTCCTGCGTCTTTCCCTGAGTCATCCTCTTCTTTTGTCGCCCCTCACCCTTCACGCCTCACGCCTCACGATCAGAAAACCTGCCGCATCAATAAATTCTTTACCCAGCAAGGCCTGTGTTCCAGACGGGAAGCGGACCGACTCATCGAAGAGGGCCGGGTGACGATCAATGGCCGAGTGGCCGTGCTGGGTGATCAGGTCGGCCCGACCGACGTGATCGTCCGGGATGGCCTGGTGGTACCCTGGGGAAACGCACCGGTCTATCTCAAGTTTCATAAGCCAGTCGGGATCACGACCACCAGCGAGCCTCACGTCCCGGGGAATATCGTTGCGTATATCAACTATCCGGAGCGAATCTTTCCCATTGGCCGGCTCGACAAGGATTCCTCCGGGCTGATTCTGCTGACAAACGATGGGGAGATCGTCAATCAGATTCTGCGAGCCGAACATGGCCATGAGAGAGAGTACCTCGTGCAGCTCGACCGGCCCTTTGACCAAACCTTTCTCGACCGCATGGGTCGCGGCGTGGTCATCCTCGGCAAACGCACGAGACCTTGCGTCGTCAGCCGGCGCGGGCAGCGGGAGTTCCGCATTGTCCTGACGGAGGGGCGCAATCGGCAGATCCGGCGGATGTGTCAGGCGCTTGGCTACAAGGTGATCGCGCTGAACCGGACCCGCATCATGAACATCACCCTCCAGGGTCTGCCGGTCGGACGATGGAAACACCTATCCGATCAGGAGCGGGCCCAGTTACTCGCAGCTCTTGGCCGCTCATCGCCCGAAGCAGCGCAGCGCTGAGGCGCGGGTCAGTCGCAGCCAGAGTTCGCTCCAGACGGCTTACTCGCGACGGAGAAGGGGATCGGTACGCTTCAGTGAGGGTGCAAATGGGGGGGCTTGCTGGCGGTCCTGTGCTACAGAGGGCGAATCTGAGGCAGCATCACGCGTGGCGGGTGCTCGTCTTACGAGCAGGTTCAGAAAGGCGATCAAAAGGCTGCCGACAATCAGTGCGGCGCTGGTTTCTCGAATCGTCTTGGTTCCTTCGTCGCGCATGTCTTTCGCGACCTCGGCCACGGTTTCCAGGAGGCGGTCCAGGGCAAGACTGACCTGAATCAGTTTCGGCCCCGAGTTATCGGCGGCATACAGCTCCGCCTTGCTGCGCAGCTCCGCGGCTTCTTGTGGTGAGCGGGCTACCCACAATTGGACGAGGAGATTGACCGTGTGGCTGGCCGCCGAAAAATACTGGTCAAGGCTTTCCCTGACCGCTTGCAAATCTTCCGGCTCGCTCCGGCCGCTGAGAGACACGCGCAGGCTGGCTGCGGCATATCGGTCAATAGCGTGCTGAATGCGAGCGCGCTGATCCGGCAAGGAGGCGGTGATGCGATCGAAATCCTTCTTAGTCGGAGCCTCCAAGGCCCGGATGATCGTGGTCCGGAACCGCATGATGTCGGCTGAGATGTGGGCGAGGTCCGTCGCGCCCAGGGTGTACTCCGTGTACATGATGCGGAGGTCCTGGTCCACCTGGCTGAGGGCTCGGGCCCCCATCAGCCCAAGTCCCGCAATCAGCAGACTGATAAGGATCTGGCTCAAAGCTGGCCGAACAATCTGGAATCGAAACGGAGTTCTCACTCGCCTGTCTCCGCGTGACAGCTATTCGTTGAGGTGCCCGCTGCTGGGCAGTGGCGCCGTCTCCACTGCTTGCGGCTAGTCTAACAGATCGGCAGCGAACAGAGAAGCCCCGCCAGTCTGGAGGGACATTGAGCGATGCTGGTACGGTCAGCCCAGGACCAGGCGACGATCCACGTGGGCCGTGAGGGTTGGGTCGTTCGAGACAAAGATCACCGACCAGGTCTCTTCTTTGGAGCAAAGTCGTCGGAGGATGGTTTCACGGATGATCGGGACGAGGGCGTGTAGGGTCCCGTCGAAGATGAGGATTTGCGGACGGCTGACGATCGCGCGGGCGACCAAAATTCTCAGGACTTGACTGGTCGTGAAGACCTTCCCTTGAACCCGGACTGGCGTCTTCAGGCCTAGCGGAAGCGCATCCGCTTCCTCCTCCATCTCGACGAAACGAAGAGCCCAGAGGATGTCACTGTACGGGATGGCAGAGCGCCCGAGCGTAATGTTCTCTTCAAGGGTCCCCGCGAACAGCGAAAGCTGCGAGTCCAGGACCAGACCGCGGCATGTATTCAGGGACGCCATGTCTAAGTCACGGAGATCCACCCCGTTGTACCGGATGACCCCCGACGTCGGCGCGGTGAGGCCGGCCAGAACCCTGGCCAGGGTGGTTTTGCCGGTGATGGTCTCAGAGAAGATCGCAATTTTCTCGCCCGGGGTGATTTCCAGATTAAAGTTCTCAAAGACTGGTGTCGAGTCAGGGTAGGAGAACGACAGATCTTTACAGGTCAGCCTGACCCCATGAATGGTCGGATCCGGCAGCGGAACGGACACCGTCGTCGGCGCAGCATCCTTGGGAAGCGAGAACAGGAAATCCAGCTCGGTCAACGAGGTAAAGAAATAAAACACATGCTCCATCTGCTTGACGACGGAGTCAAAGTTCAGCAGCAATGTGCCGACGATCACTTCAGCGGCCACAAATTGGCCGAGCGTGAGCTGACCCACCGCCATCAACCACCCAGCAGTGGCGATGAGCCCGCTATGTCCCAAGGCTTGCCACCCCACAGAACCCAGGTATTGCCGGATCAGGACACGGAAGCGGCTCCGCCTGGCCGCCAGGTACGTATTGACCAACTCGTCGGTTTTCCTGAGCAGCAGCGGCTCACTGACGGTCGCCTTAAAATGGAGCAGGTTGTAGCCAATCTCCTGTAACCAGTAAAGGGTTTCATACTTGGCGTGAGACATGCGCAGGGTTTCTCTCAGGCCGCCATGGGTCAGCACCATGAAGATGAAGGCGAACCCTGCGAGAAGGGCCAAGTTGAACGCGAGAAAATAGGGGTGGTAGAAGACCAAAATAGACATTCCGACGATGCCACCCACGACGACGTTAATGATGTCCACCATCAGCGTCGCGATGGCGCGCTGCATCAGGACGGCCTCGTTGAAATAGTTTGTGTACTTGGGTCTGAACCCCTGCGCTTGAAAACGGGGGAGTTGCTGGGTCAGCGCAAGCGCAACCCGCGCGAAGACCCGTCGCTCGAAGATCTCGATGGCATAAAACTGTAGGGCGCGGAAGGCGCCGACGAACAGCAGAGTCAGGACCATGATTCCAGCCAGGGTGACGATCATGATCGGCTGGATGGCGAAGGCAAAGGTGTTCACCAGTTCCTGGACCGTTAAGGGAATGATCAGAGAAAACAGGCCGATCGCCAGCGCATAGGAGATGACGAGCCCGAGCAAGCGCCGTTCAAGCCGGAAGAGCAGGCTGAGGCGGGCGATGATGTCCCGCACCTGAATGGACTTCTGCTGGTGACTCATGTCGAAGGATCCGACGTCGCTCATCCTGTTTCTCACTGGCGGGCGTGGACCTGAAGCCTAGGTTCCCTGTCAGGAAACCAGTCCCCGCTCCGTCTCACCGCGGACCCATGGCTACCTGTGGGACAGCTAATCGCTACCTAGCCTAGCAAAGGACACAAGAAAATGCCACCGTCTCACTCATCTATTGGGTTGGCCTGTAGCTCACTGGTACCACTAAAGCCGGGCTCTTGCCCCAGGCCCCAATGGCCCACTGGTAGAACGCCAGCGCTTTCCGGTAGTCCGCCAGCGCTCTGATCCACTGGTTCTCGGAATCCACGGAGTTCCGCTCGCGAAGGTTGACAAACAGCACGCTGGTGGCACCCATGCTGAACCGGAACCGCTCTCCCTGTTCGAGTGTTCTGGCCAGTTGCAGTGATTGGAACGCGACTGCGATCCGTTCTTTGGCTCGCTCGATCGCCGACAGCGCATTGTCCACGTCCACCACCACCTGCTGCTCGCGGAACTTCTGGACCAGTACGAATCGGTCCGCTTTCCCCTGGGCTTCGAGAACTTCACCTCGCGCTCGGCGCTGGAGGAACGGAATGCGCATCTCGACGCCGAACCGATAGCCCAGTCCAAGGACAAACTCGCCTGCTTTCCTGGATGGCTCCGCCTCGGCATTCAGAATGGGAAGAAGGTTGTTCTTGGCCAGTTCCAGGTCAATATTATTCATCTTGGCTTCAATCGCGACCTCTCGGACTTCGGGGCGCATCGATTTTGCGTTCACTTTGTCTGTCTGTACCACTTCGGCCGTCGGCAGCTCGATTGGCTTCGGGAATTCGGGGACTCGTTCCCCCTCCGGGGTGCTCGGCGCGTCTTTGTCCCAGAGAAACATCGACAGCCGGTATTGCTCCTGTTCGATCGCCCGCTGGGCCGCGATGAGGATCTCCTTCCGACGTTGTACTTCCTGGTTGGCCTCCACCACGTCAAGCGGAGCCACGGCGCCAGCCTTTGCACGTTGCTCGACCTGGCTAAACCGGTCTTCTGCCACCTTCAGCGCTCGTTGCTGCACATCAGCCAGTTTCCAGGCGGCGACCCAATCCCAGTATTGCCCGGCGGCGGCCAGAAGCAGGTCCTGCCGGGTCTGCGCGATCTGGATGTCGGCGCGAGGGTCGGCCAGGCCCGACCGCTGCAGTTCGGCGTTCTCCGGGTTCACCATCAATCCCCGCAATAAGGGCATGGAAAATCCCATGATCGGTTGCTGCTTCTCGCCGACTGCCAAATCTGCGATCGAGATAGGGCCGATGCCGACACGCCAGCCCCCGGTGGCCCTGACTCCCGAGGGGTGTCTCACATCCAGAAAACTATCGTTGAACCCAACGCTGACGGTTTGCCCGGCTTTCACGAGCCGCTCCAGTTCCCAATCGTTGACCAAGGCCGGCTCGAATGCGCCTAGGGCCCTCAGCAGTCTGCCCCTGGCCACGATCTTTTCGGTGCCTGATCCTTTCAGCAACGGATGGGACCGGTCCACCCAGGCAAGGACTTCTTCAAGCGTCAATGGAATCGGCGGCAAGGCTTTCGCCTTGGCGTTCTCCGCCGCGATTGCCGAGGGCAGGTCCGCGACCGAGAATATCAGCAACAGTCCGATCAGGGCGAACAGACGCGTCCGGATCATGGGGAGTCTCCTTTCGTGAGGCCCGTTGTGCAGAGGAGTTTCGTTGCACAACCTGGTGATGCACCGGAAAACAGTGCGGGGGAGGAAAACCGGCCAGAGCGGTGAGTGAGCCCTGTGAGGGTGTCTACTTGGCACCTCTGCCGGCCTTGGGTAAGAGCGTATCTATCAGGCTCGGTGGTCTCTCCTGGTAATCGGGTGGGAAGAGGTTAAACCGTCGCCACATTTCGTACCACAGGGGCACTCGATTGAGGATGACCCACCCCATGACCTTGGTCCCTTGCCGCACATGACTCTGCTCCGGCCAAGGCCTGTCTCCGGGGTCCGGGACAACCCAAAAGCGGAAGTTGCCCTTGCCGTCGTCCACCTGGTCCACCACCTTGATCACGCCCCCATAGGTGCCGGCCATCAGCTCTGGCCAGGCCGGCAGCGGAATAGCCGGGATTCCAAAGAAGAGCAGCCGCACCTTGCGGCCCACGTTCAGCAACGGAGAGTCGATGCCGTCGGCCCAGAGCTCCGCCGCCTTGTCCGCGCTCAAGGGGGAGATCCGAACCAGCTTGTCACCAGGTCTGACCGTCTCGCCGGGGCCCACTTCGGCCATGCGTACCACCGTGCCGTCGATCGGAGCGAAGATGCGGCTGGCGATTCTCCGCTGAGTCGCGTTGGAGAGCCGAAGCGAGACGTCTGCCACCTCATTTGCTGCTCTCGCTGCGTCGGCGAAGGCCCCCGCCCGCGCGGCTTCCGCATCCAGGAGGCGCTGTAGCACATCCGCGCTGATCTGATCGCGCCCAAAAGCCAGGGCCTTCATCCCCTGTTTCGCCGCCGTGAGCCCGGCTTGGGCGCCCTGCATCTCGGCCTGGGCGGCGATGGCTGCCTGAATCGTCACTTCCAGTTCCCGCTGCGAGACAAGGCCTCGCTCAGACAGGTCTTTGTGTCGGTTTACGTTGAGCTCGGCGGTATCCACATGGACCTTGGCCGCCGCCACCCGTTGCTCTGCTTCCCGGACCCTGTTCTCGGCTTCGACCACCCGGGCTTGAGCGGACGGGACCGCAGCCTGGACTAAGTTCTGCATCTCCTTAATTCGCTTTTCGAGCTGATCAGCACGCTCCAACGCCGCCAAACGGTTCTGCTCCAGCGCGACCCTCCTTTGTTCAAGCAGAGACAGCAAGTCAGGTGCCATAAACGCAGGGTCCACGTCACTCAGCTCCAGGATCAAGTCGCCCTGCTTCACCCGCACGCCTTCGAGCACGTGCCATTTCTGAATGCGAGCGGCGATCTGAGCCTCGATATCCTGAGGTCGTTCGTAAGGAGAATAGGCCGAGAGCTGACCAGTGGCCGTGATAGTCTGGGTCCAGGGGACGAAGGCGATGACGAGGGCAAAGAGGAGCAACAGCTTGATCGCGAGCCTGGCAGAGAAGCGTAGCCGATCCGGGATCTGAACAGCTTCCCAGGATTGCAGCTCGGCGGAGGTGGCTAAGTGGTCAACATCGATCTCGTCCAATCCCGTCGGCTGCTCGACGAGCGATTTCATCTTCCCTTTTAGGCTGGCTCTGATCCGCTGCACCGCGGCGCCTCATCCGTGATGAAAACGTCGTGGTATCATATAGGATTCTGCGGTCTTCGGTCAATTATTGGGCCAGAACGCTCCAAGCCCCCCATGGGGGATTCGGTTTGTGCGTCTTTCGCCTTGACCCGCGAGTGCCAGAACGCTAAGGTAGGTTGAAACGCACAGCTTCTTATAGCGAGTAGCGAATAGCGAGCAGCAAAGAACAGTAAGCTGTTGGCTAGTCGCTACTAGCTCTTCGCTTATAACGGGTCATGAGATGGCCACTCGGCGTGCAGGAAAAGCAAAGGACGGGCTTCAGGACCTGAAACGGATTCTGGCCGACGTAGAGCGCGGTGGAATCGTGCTGGTGAATGAGCAGACCATTTCTGTGCGACATCCGATGGTTGTCGAACTCAAGGCCTCTCAGAGCCTGGTCTCAGGTGAATTGCACATTGCCCTGTCGTGGCCCTGTGCGCCGGAGGAGGGACACGGGGCATCTCCGCTGGTCGGTGTGCTGGGAGGAAGCAAAAGCGATTTCCCGGTGCTCGAGAAGGCGGTGACGGTGCTGACGCATCTGGGCGTGCCGAGCGAATTACTGGTGGTTTCAGCGCACCGGACGCCGGACCGTCTGTTTGCCTACGCCGAGCAGGCGCACCGGCGGGGGATTGAAGTCATTATCGCCGGCGCCGGGGGGGCGGCGCACCTCCCTGGGATGCTGGCCGCCAAGACGCATTTGCCGATCATCGGCGTTCCGATCCCGACCGAGAACTTAAGGGGCCTCGATTCGCTCCTCTCGATCGTGCAGATGCCGCGAGGAGTGCCCGTGGCCACCGTCGCTATCGGAGGAGCGGAGAATGCCGGGGTATTGGCGGCCCAGATCCTGGCTGGTCGGTATCCGGTCCTCCGTGAGCGCCTCAAACAGTTTCGAGCCGAACAGACGCAGGCCGTGATCGGATCCTCGGGTGAATCGAAACCGAAGCGTACCGAGCCGCGGTAGCTTCCAACAAGCCAAGAGCAGTGAAGCAGAGCCAGATCGAACCGGGTGCTATGCTAGGGGTCCTCGGTGGGGGCCAGCTCGGGGCCATGTTTACGATGGCGGCGCAACGCCTCGGCTACAGGATCGCAGTCTGGGACCCCGACTCCGATGCTCCGGCGCTCAAGCTCGCGAATTGTCCACTGAGCGCGCCGTTCACCGACCATGCTGCTCTTGAGCAGTTTGCCACATCCATCAGCGCAGCCACCTACGAGTGGGAGAATATCCCGGTCACTGTCACTGATGAACTGGAACGGCGGGTTCCGGTCAGGCCGGCCAGTCGCGTGTTGCGTGTGCTCCAGAATCGGCTCGAGCAGAAGACGTTTCTGGCAGGCCACGGATTCCCGGTCGCTCCGTTTCATGGGGTTCCCTCACCGGAGGCACTCACGGTGCCGGCTGCCGTCGGCTTTCCCTGCCTCTGCAAGACTGCCACGGCTGGGTACGATGGCAAAGGTCAGTGGCGATTGACGGGATTAGACGAGGTTCCCGTTCTGCAGGAGCAGCTTCGGCGACTGAACCAGGCTCATGCTCGCTGGATTCTGGAACAGTTTCTCTCCTTTGAAAAGGAACTCTCGGTCCTGGTGGTGCGGGCCGCGGACGGAGACCGGCGCGTCTTCCCGGTGGCCGAGAATCTGCACGAAGCTGGTATTCTGCGTGTGACCCGCGTACCGGCCGACATCGAGCCAAGGCTTGCCGAGCGTGCCGCGACCCTGGCTGGCTCAGTCGTGGAGGCGCTGGACGGGGTCGGCGTCTTCTGTGTGGAGCTGTTCCTCATGCCGGACGGTCGGGTATTAATCAACGAAGTCGCCCCGCGCCCGCACAACTCCGGCCACTACACGCTCGATGCCTGTTCGGTCTCCCAATTTGAACAGCAGGTCCGGGCTGTCTGCGGCCTCCCGCTCGGAGAGGTGCGCCTCCTCTGTCCGGCGGTCATGGTGAATCTGATCGGCGAGGACCTGATCCGGGTCGGCTCAGGAGAGGGTTTGACGAATCTGCTCCGCACACCGGGCGCGAAATTGCATCTGTACGGGAAAAAGTCCATCCGCCCCCGCCGCAAAATGGGCCATGTCACCTTTCTCGCCGAGAAATCCGAGACGGCCTGGGAATCAGCGCTCGCGCTGAGACGAAGGCTCGGCAACATCGAATTGCCTGAAGGCACTCCCCAACAGAGACGCTGATAGCATGCGTTCGGACGAATGCCTTCGTGTCGGATGTGTCAAAGGTCCAGCCCTTCTCGGCTTCATCGGGGTATGATCCTTCGACGAATCGATAGGCTGAAGCATCGGGATCAAAAAGGAATAACTTTTGAGCTACGGACTTACGTGATGTATGCTAGTAGCGCTGCTACAGGTGACGGTACTTGTGAGGCACGTGTAGATTTCCAATGGATTTACGCAAGCACAAGCGGATTCGCGTACAGTTCCGAAGCTCGTTCTCGGGGGGGCCAATGGTTGGGGGAGAAGGGTTACTGATCGACCTCACCATAAAAGGTTGTCGCGTGGAAAGTGACGTGCGCGTACAAACGGGTAATCAACTGGAGTTGCGTGTCTATCTGCCTGATCACGATTCCTCGTTAGACGTGGAGTCGTCAGCGGTTCGGTGGTCACGTGGACGGGAGTTCGGACTTGAATTCGTCCGTATGCGAAGTGAGGCGCAGAAATTACTACACCAGGTCGTCACGGGTCTCGAAGGTGGTGCGAGTCAATAAGTGGATCATGTGATGTGTGTGCACATCCAGCGCAATGGTGCATGTTACCGTCTTACGCGCTCACGTCGTACGAGCGTCTGCTGGAGGTGGCCGCTCTCGACCGTGACATGCGCTTTGGTCGGCGCATCGCTCTCTTGCGACCAATGACCGATCTGAGTTGCCTTGAGGGGCATTTTTATCATTGGAGCATGACAAAAAAAGAGTAATGGTATATTTTAATCAATGAAGGAGTTTGAAGCAGAGGCATGCAAGTAGGCTCTTCACCAATGAACAGAATCCCGAGCAACGGTGCGGGCGAGTTTCTGCCTCTCTCTGGTCTGCGACAATCACAGATTGGCTCACAGCAGCCAACGCAGGTCCTGAGCTACCCCGCGAAGTGTAACCGATCCCAACTCTATCCTGTGTGTCTTTTGTTCGTTGCGGCGGCCTTTTATTCAGGCTGTGCCTGGACAACCCGGGAGCAATCTGAGGAGGTAATAGCCGAACGCGAAAAAATCGAGAGAGCCTACCAGAAGGTAAATGTTGCCAATCAAGAACTGGAAGGGAAGCTCGCTAGACTACAGTTGCTGCTGCTAGAGAAGGAGACCTTGAACAAGGAACTTAGCAAAAAGCTCGAGGAAGCCATTTTGGAGGTGGTGCGGGCAAAAGCGAAACTGCGTAGTATGGAAAGCAAGGCAGAGGCAGCCTCGACCCTAGCAGAGGGAGAGATTGCCTTGAAAGCTCTCAAGACAAATGAATTCGGATTGGAGAAAGACACGGACTCCATCAAGGCCGAGGAGCTTTTGAAGGCGAGCGGTCTGGAATTAAAAAAGGAGAACTACAGCGGGGCCCTGTACCTCGCCACCCAGGCCAAGGTCATCATTAACCAGGGCCAGGAGCGATCGAAAGGCCGGGAGAAGATGCCGATGATGGCAGGCGAGGTTCCCTTCGCCATTCCTCTCTCGCTTCGGGCGGTCGGTCCGAGCAAGATCAGGGAAGGCCCTGGTCTCGATTTTAAGGTCCTCTTTGCGCTGCATGAAGGCGCTGCGCTTGTTGGTTATTCTTATAAGGGTCCGTGGGTGCGCGTGAGAGCCGAGGACGGTCGCGGCGGCTGGATTTACTATAACCTGATAGGCGGGCGATAAAAGTAGCCTTTACCTTTTCACGAATTAGCCAAGGGGATCACTTAGCCACTTCTATGTCCGGTTGTAGATTACTGCTGGCAAGGACCACCCGGTTGCGCCCGCTCCGCTTGGCATGGTAAAGCGCACCATCAGCAGAGGCAATTATAGTTTCTGCGTTCTCGCCGTGCTCCGGGAAGGCCGCCACGCCGATGCTGACCGTGACAGAGACCCTTTCGGCATCGCTGCTCAGCGCTTCCGCGTCCACCCTTTCGCGAATACGTTCTGCGACCTCGAAGACTCCCCCTGACCCGACTTCAGGAAGCAGGACGATGAACTCGTCTCCACCATAGCGTGAAGCATAATCAACGCTTCGTAAGGATTCCATGAAAATGCCCCCGATCTTTTTCAGCAGATTATCTCCAGCCTGGTGACCAAAGGTGTCGTTATACTTTTTGAAGTGATCAATATCGATCATCATGACCGATAAGGGGTGCTTGTGGCGCTTGGCTCGGGTCACCTCCTTGCCAAGTACCTCCATAAAATGCTTGCGATTATAAAGCCCTGTCAGGCTGTCGGTGATGGAGAGCAGTTCTAGTTCTTTGTTTTTTTCGGTCAGGGTCTTGTTGATGGTTGCCAGTTCTTCCTGCCCTTGGCGCAAGCGCGCCACCATGTGATTAAAAGCGTCGGTCAAATAGCCAACTTCGCTGTGGCTGACCACGGGGAGTTGTACCTCCAGATCGCCTGTCGCCACCCTGGCTGCTCCGTTGGTCAAGCGGTCTAGGGGGCGAACGATCGTGAGCCCCAGGAGGTAA
>Ga0066686_10000346_pt1 | contig 15496 bp, 9 predicted proteins | sample GraSoiAngelo_135_FD_65627 | JGI IMG/M metagenome (GOLD analysis project Ga0066686, IMG submission 65627) | Grasslands soil microbial communities from the Angelo Coastal Reserve, California, USA - 14_0929_05_40cm | ecosystem: Environmental > Terrestrial > Soil > Grasslands | place: USA...
GCCCGATTTGGTCATCAACCGAAAGACTGTGTATTGACGCCCCGAAATACGCTCGCGCAGGGGGTGGACAGTAAGGTCAGCTATTTCCGTTCCTGTTGGCGATTGATTTTCATGGAGTGGACTTGAGTGTCTCGCTCGAAAGGCGGCCAGGCGTTCCTGACGATTAAGGTTTGATTGCGGCATGTGCCTCAAAAGGTCATTTGGTTTTCACAGCTCAGGGTTCGGCCATCATTTCAAGGCGCCTCGGACAGCCAATCTTTCATTGCCATCGGTCGCAGCGCGGCCACATTTCGGTGGGCGCACTTTCGTTGCTTTATCGTGGTGAAGCGGCAAAGAGCTCGCGCCTTCGGCCGTGCCAATCTACCACAATCGCAAGATTGAAGGCGCGCGCCAAAAATTCGAGTGCCGTCTTTGCGTACATTCGGCGAATTCTAACCCACGCCGGGCGAACCGAACCCAATGACAGTTGCGAAATATAGTGACGACCGGCGTCTACCGCCGCTCACAGAGCGGCGCTACAGAAGACCACCGTCACAATATTTTGAAAACTTCCGTGAATTAGCTCGCACCAAAATAATGCAGGTTGTGGTATACGTGGGCCGCCGGAAGTTCCAAGAATCGAAAACCGGTGAAGAGTGGTCGTCTGAAGCACAAAGGCTTTGAAACGAGGTGCCCCGCTATGGGGAAGTACCTTGACCGCAGGATCGTCAAGAGCCTTGCTTTCGGGATCATGCTGTTCGCGACGAAGCAGATGCTCGCAGTCCCGGCAAAGATCTCGGGGCCAATTGTCGTTGCCTCGGGCGGACGCGCGCAAGCTTCGATTGTCACGGGCGCGCAAACGACCGAGACTTACCGCTTCGCCGCGTCCGAACTCGCCAGGTATTTGCAAACTCTTTCCGGCGCTGAGATCAAAATCATTTCGGATACGGAAATCGGAGCTCTTCCTCGCCAGGAAGCTCTGATCGCCGTGGGCGGGCCCGACGTCAACAAGACCACCAAAGAATCAGCCGCGGCTCTCGGGTTGAATTTCAACGGCCTGAAGCCCGAGGGCTTTGTGATCAAGACCGGCCGGCTAAGGGACCGGCCCGTGGCCGTGGTAGCCGGAAATGATGAGACGTCCTCAATGTATGCCGTCTACGAGTTGGTCGAACGGCTGGGGATAACGTTTCGACTGACGGACGACATCATTCCGAAGCAAAGGGATGTACTTGAAATTCCGCCGCTCGACTTGCGATTGGAACCTGCGATGGCAAGGCGAGGCTTCCTTGTACAGGATGGGGGCTACGAGAACACCACGATGTTCTCGTACGAAGACTATGCCAAATTGATCGACCAGATGGCCAAAATGAAGTGCAACTACATGCAGTTCTGGTGGTTCTCCTATGAGCCCTGGCTGAAATTTGGATATAAGGGCGAGATCGCCGGGCTGGGTGACGTCTCCACTAAGGAGAGCGGATATCTTACCTGGGCGTTTGGAGGATTTGGCTCGCGGACCAAAGACGACGTGACCATTGGGAAGGAACGGTTCAAGTACAGAAGAATCGCGCCACCGGAAATGCAGAACGTGGAAACTCCCGACCAGGCTTTTCAAGTGGCGGAAGACCTGCTTCACAAGATCATGCAGCACGCCAAGGAGAGAGGCATCAACGTCTGGCTGGCCGTGGAATTGGACGCCTTGCCGCCCAACCTCGCCCGGTATTGTGAAGAAGTAGGGAGCCTCCCTTTCCACAATCTTGCCGGAGCCTTTGTACATCCGCTGGACTTAGTCAACCGCGAGATACAAGTCAACCGCCTCAGAGCATTGTTGGAGACGTACCCCGAAGCCGAGGGCTATTTTCTCAATGTCGGCGAGATGTATCCGGAGCTCAACAATGAAAAGCATCGGGAGTTTTTTGAAAAAATGCGACCGGAGTTTTTCGAGCTGCGAAAAGCACGGTTCCCCTGGGTCATTGACATCCCCCAAGATTCCGATCCCGTCGTGGACTCGAACATCGGTTATTTTGACCTGTTCAAGTTTCTGCTGAACCAGAGGGATGCCATCGCCCCCAAGGCGAAAATCGGCCTGATGGGGATCGGGCGCGGCTACGCCCTGCCTCTGTTCGACAAGTTGTTGCCGAAAGACGTTGCATTCACGGATATGGAGTCCAGCGGCGTGTGGACACCAGCCGGGGTGCCTATGCATATATTCGCCAATATGGGGCAGCGAGAAAGAACCATCGAGCCGCGCGTCGACGATGATTTTGAAATGATGGGCATGCAATTCAGCGTCAGACAATACAGTGTCCGGGACAACATATTTACGGACGGATTGAAGAACGGTTTGACAGGCTTCGCCGGCCAGATCGATCGAGTTCGGGGCACAGAAACCAACAGCTTATTCCTGACCCGTGCAGCATGGGCACCCGATTTGGGGCCGGAAGAGTTCTACCGGAACTACACCAACCAGGTCTTTGGTCCGAAAGCGGCGCCTGCGATGTATCGTGCCTTCACGGCCCTTGAGGATAATCAGGAATACGTCGGATACAACCTCTATTGGTATCTCTACACGATGATGAACTGCTGCACTTCCCTTCCCGAAGTTCACATGGCGCATCGTTATTTTACCCAGCCCGATGCTTTTGACGGTCCCACAATACCCGACTGGAAGGGCTTCATCACGACCCTGCCGGATACGATCGTGCGCTTCCAGGGCTCGATCGGATTTCTGGACAAAGCCCTCGTGGAGATGCACGCGGCCCAGCCTGATGTAGCACCTCAGGGAGAATATGAATTGCGTTATTTGATCAATCGCACTCAATCCTACCGGGTTTACATCGCGGCCCTGGTGACCATGAGAGAAGCCTACGGGGTATTCGACAAGGCGTTCAGGGACCGAAACAAGGTTTCCCACGACGAATTCGTGGCCGAATTAACCAATGCCATGGATCTATTTGACCAGGCGAGCGGGCAGGTGCAGGCAGCAACTCGAGAATATGCGGAATTCATGGATAGCCCATCCGACCTGGGCGTGCTGTACCATCTCAACGCGCGCGCGGTGCTGGGATTCGATCTGATCTGCCAGACGATGCGAAATGTTCTTAACTATCACACCGGCAAGCCCTACTTGAAGCACGTTCCTTGGGAAAGACTATTCTCGCCGGACTTTAATGCGACTTGAGAGTGCAACCGTTTTCCGACGCAACCCTTCCTCACGGGTACTGAGGGTGCATTCGCCGCGAAGTCGCAAAGATTCTAGGAAGAAATATTGCGTTTACACAAAGCGATGAGCCATTCAAGAAACTGTATCCCGGCCATGGCGATACTTATTTTGCTGGTGTTCAATCCTGCCCTTGCTCAAACACCGGTCAGCACGCTGAAATATCGATCAGATTTCTTGGATGTTGAGGTGTCGCCGGACCAGCCCGCCTTTGGATCACTAGCCTTGGATTCATTGGGGAAGAATAAGCTTGGACCGAATCCGCTCAGGCCGCCCGAGCCTTCGGAGAAGTCTTATCTGGTTGCCCGACAAGGCTCGAAATTCATATACCGAGCCAGGAGCGCGTCGCCTGGCGAGTTTCCGGCGTGGACATTCGAATTTTCAGATCGGAGAATCCGCCTCCGGTCCGTTTATTCAGCCCTGAATCCCCCTGCTCCGCTCACACTGAATTTCAATACCCATCTCAATCACGCGACGCTGCTTGGCCTCATGAATGATGACGGAAGCGTTCGCCTTCCTTCGCTGGTCCATCTGCCAGATCAAGGTACATTGCGAATCACGTCGAGCGGTCCCAAGGAGATTGCGCTCGGCTATGACGCCCAGCGCTTTCACAAGCCGCACCAAGGCGACGATTACGTCAAAATCACCTTTCCGGCAGCTTCCGCCGCCACGCCCGCTTTGGAATACACTGTTGACGTGGTGGCCATTTATCCGGAGCTGCCTGGAATCGATCAGGATGCGCGCTTCGATGGATTCCGGCGCGATTGGCTCAACATCTTCCAACTGAGCCCTCACTATCGAGCCCTTGCCAACAACGCAGCCAGCGACGTTTGTGCTTTTACGCTTTTCGAGTACTCGGCGGTCGCGAAGCGAACTCCTCCGCTCGCGCCGGGACTGACTGCGCTGGACATGGTCAGGCAAACGCTTGATCGGTATCTTGGCGGAATGAAGGGCTATGGGATCGTCGGCTACGTCCCCAATGACTTCACCAATCCATACGACTACACCGACACATATCCCTCACTATTAATCGCCGCTTCGGATTACGTTGAAGGGAGCAACGACGAGCGCTGGCTGAGAAAAAACTATGCAGGACTGAAAACCTGGGCGGCGAAGCTCGTGGCCATGGATCGAGATGACGACGGTTTGATCGAATACCCCGAGTCCGGCAATTCCGGCTCCTGGGCGCACAAGATGATGCCCCCGCCATGGCATTTTTCGAAGCACGCAGCCAATTGGTGGGATGACATCGGGTTCGGGCACAAAGACGCCTACGGAAACGCGCTCGCGTACCACGCATGGCTGGGCATGGCGAATTTAGCTCGGAAATTGAATCTCCCTCAGGACGCAACTCTCTATACTTTGCGCGCTGAAAAGCTTCGTTCCGTTTATTTCAAAACTTTTTACAATCCGTCCACGGGCGTCCTCGGTGGTTGGCGAAGCGCGGATGGAGTCCTCCATGACTATTACTTTACTTTCGTCAACAGTGTCGCCATCACCTACGGTCTTGTTCCTGAAAAGCAAGCCAACCTGATCATGGATTGCTTACTCGCCAAAATAGAAGAGGCTGGGTATACACATTTTGAATTCGGACTCCCCGGAAACCTGATCCCCATCCGGCGTGATGACTACCTAGAGCCGAGGCGAGAGTGGGGCGGCGGCGACAAAGAGGATGGCTCCGAGGGCTTCCAGATTTACGAGAATGGCGGCGCTTCAGCGTGCTACGTGTACTTCACGATTCAGGCCTTGTATCAGTTGGGCCGGCACAAAGAAGCTGACGCGATTTTGTTTCCCATGCTCCGCGCCTTTGAAGATCGCGGCTTCCAGGGGTATGGGCCCAACGGCCGCACCTACGATTGGAGGGATTGGGACGGAACTGCGTACGGGTACGAAGGCTTGCTCGTGGACGGGTACATGACACTCCTGGCCGTCCTTTCCAGATAGGGCCGGCATCAGATCAGGTCCGAAATGGTCTGGGCATTAGCACAACCGCTACCTCGGTCCAGCCATTGGCGCGCCAAGCCTCGAACCGACTCAAGAGTCTCTCCAACGCGGATGAGGGTGTAATAGACGTGCCGTTCGGACCACTTGTTGAGGTCCATGTCGCGAGCTTCGATAGGATAATCTTCTCCGGCGTTGCGTAGTGGGTTATTCACGATGTAGTGGGAAAATGGCGCGAAGTGATACGGGTAAGGAGAACCCGGCTTGTAATGGTTCATCTGCGCATTTGCCCAACCGATTGGCCAATGATCCCAACGCGCCGCTCCCCAGCCCCATCCTCCTGTATCCTTGAAAGAATGATCCACAATCTGGCTCTTCTCAGAAGGAAATCCGCTCGAAGTCCCCATAACCGTGAACAAGAATCCTGCCTTGAACGGCATGACCATTGCGAAACCGTGAGAATGCGAGATTTCCATTAGCAACGGCGCATCGCCCGTCCGCCGCGCCGCGCCCTCGTGGTTCCAAAACACGTCGTACCGCCTGGAAGAATAGGCATCGAGCACCGATCCCACATGGTAATCGCCATGAAGCTCGTCAACCGGGAACAGATCCTTCCACTCTGTTCCGGCGGGAGCAAGAGCAAAGAAGTCGATGGGTTGCCAACTGTAACCCTCGGGTTTTTCGGGCCGCAAGGTCGAATAGGTCAGGCGGCGCCATACGAGGCCGTTCGGGAAGGCGACGTAATCTTCGGTCCCGCGCAGCGCAGGCTGTGAGTCGTCCTCGTTGTTCACGCAGAAATAGTTCCACCGCAACCACACGGGGTGCTCTCCGCTCTGGATAATATCCACGAAGCTATTGCGTTCTTTTCGCCCGTTGTTATTGAAGAGCTCGGCCCAACCGTTGTTGCCTTCAAAGAACTGGTTACAAAGTCCGACTCCGTTTGGCAATTCAATCCAGGGATCGTAACTCGCCTCGTGGCTGAAAACGAGCCGGTGCGGCTTGTTTTTCCAAACTATGATAACGGCTCTTCTCGGATTGTGATCAGCATGAGGAGGACTTGGGGCAAGGTTGCCCTGATATCCCGCAGGAGTGTAATCACTCACTTCGTACGCAGCCACAGCCTCAGGCGACTCGCGCCTCAACTGGGCCATCGTGATAGGCTCGGGCTTTTCGAATATAGGATCCGGTCCCCAGGTTTCAAGACTCTCTCCGCCGTTTTCTAAGCTACAGCCTTCGTTTCCTTCAGGGCGCACGCCGGACGGCACCGTTCCAGTCAAGGGGAGCAACGAGCCTGCTCCCGCCATGACTTTTTGCAGAAAGTTCCTGCGAATAATTCTCACGCTCTCTCCTGTTCAGACACGTGAATTCTAATAATCGCTTGGCCGGCTATCGCTCCATCGCGCCTTATGGTTGCACTTCTAATTTAATGGGAGACATGACCCGCTCAGGGTGAAACTCCCAACGAGGACTCCCGTTGTTTCGGCATCGGCGCTTCCATTGAATCCAGGTTGCTTTCCCCCGACGGAAATCCTTATCTCGCCAGGCTCCACAGTCCGCCTCCCCGCGCTGTCCACTATTGAAAGTTCACGCGACGTAAGCGTGAAGGGGACGTGGCGAAGTTCGCCAGCCATAAGGTGAACTCGTCGAATGCCGGCCAGCGCACGAATGGGGACTGGGACTGTGGTGTTCGGGTGTGTCACATACAACTCCACAACTTCGTCTCCCGGGACAATGCCTGTATTCTTCACGTCGGCGCTGATGTGAACGTCTTCGCCCACCGCTGGCCTCTCGTTTGGGATGTTCAAATGGCTGTATTCAAATTTGGTGTAGCTGAGTCCAAAGCCAAATGGGTAAAGTAGATCGCCGGAAAAGTAGCGGTAGGTTCGGCCGGCCATGTTGTAATCCGCAAAGGGAGGGAGCTGATCGACGGATTTGACGAAAGTGGCCGGCAGGCGCCCCCCTGGATTGTTAATTCCCGCGATCGTCTCGGCGATCGCCGTGCCGCCTTCTTCCCCCGGATACCAGACTTCCAAAATCGACGCGGCGTGGTCGTTCGCCCAGTTCACGGATATCGGTGTGCCGTTCATGAGGACGAGCACGAGCGGTTTGCCGGTCGCCCGGAGCGCCTCCAACAGGTCTTGCTGCGCGCGCGGCAAATCCAAATCGGTGCGATCGCCGCGATTGAAACCCTCCAGGTGGATTTCCATCTCTTCGCCTTCAAGCCGCGGAGAGATTCCACCAAAGAATAGGATGACGTCCGCAGCCCTTGCCAGGCTTACCGCCTGGTCCCGCAACGTTTCCAGAGGCGGCTGCCAATTCAATGTAAGCCCGGCCAAAAATACCGGCGCGTCATGCGTGTACTCCACTTTGAAGTTGTGCGCATCTTTCGCTTCGGAATGCATTTTAAACGTCGGCACGCTTACATTGCGCGAATTCTGATTGACCGAAATCACGGGCTTGTCGTCCAGGGACATTCGAATGCTCTCGCGTCCGTCGCAAGGCCAGCAAAACGGCTGGTCGAATCCAAAAATGTAGTCCCCCGGCCCGGGCAGTGTAAGCACTCCAGTCCAACGAACCGAGAAGGCAATCTTTGAAACGCCTGGAACGGGCTGGGCAGCGTTCCAATCGAATTGAATTTGCGGGTCAATTCGTGTCAATGTCGGCTTTCCGGAGAAATCAAGGTTGGAGAAATACTCTCCCTTCAGACCCTCCGTCACCGAATCGGGTGACGGGTGGAAAACGGAGCGCGGCATCTGCACAGGGAAATTGGAAATGTAGGGCGAGCCCTGCGCGTATATCACTTTCGCTGGGGAACCCAACTGTTTGACGATTCCGTCCAGAGGTAGAACCGGCTTCCGGGCCGCTCCGTTGTAATTGCCCTCAATTGAACTGAGGGATTCCGCGTTAGGTCCGATGACTGCGATAGTCCTCACATCCTTTCTTAAGGGCAGTACACTACCGCGATTCTTGAGCAAGACGATGGATTCCCGCGCCGCTTGAAGAGCTACTTGGCGATTCTCGGCCGAGCCTACCTCCGAGATTAGTATCTTATTGAATGGAACCATCGCCGGTGGGTCAAACATTCCCAGCCGGAATCGGACTTTGAACAAGCGCCTCAATGCGGTGTTCATCTCCCCTTCGGTCAGCAAACCGTCTCGTACAGCTTTTGGGAGAGTCACGTACTCCGGGCCGCAAGTAATGTCAGTTCCCGAACGGACGGCAAGCGCCGCGCCATATTCATTGTTGGGTGTCAAGTGATGGCTCTGTGTGATGTCATCCACCGCGTAGCAGTCGGACGTGGCGTAACCCTTGAACTTCCATTCATCGCGAAGTATACCTTGCATCAGCATAGGATTGGCGCAGGCCGGAGCGCCGTCCAAAGCGTTGTAGGCGCACATCACGGACATGGCATGGCCATCCACCAGAGTCGCACGGAACGCGGGCAAGTAAGTGTCCTCGAGATCGTGTGCGGTGGGATTGGCCTTGAAACCTCGACGTAAAGCCTCCGGGCCACTGTGTACGGCGAAGGCTTTGGGAGTGGCGATAGCCTCAAAATACTTGGCGTTGCCACCCTGTAATCCCTTGACGAAAGCTACGGCAATCTTCGAAGTAAGATACGGATCTTCTCCGTAAGTTTCCTGACCCCGTCCCCATCGTGGGTCGCGCAGGATGTTGATCCACGGCGAAAAGAATGTGAGGCCGAAATAGATGTTGTGGTTGTTCTCGCGTTGCGCCTGGTTGTATTTCGCGCGCGCCTCATTGGAAATCACGCGCCCTTCACGGAAAATCAGGTCAGGATCCCAGGTCGCGGCCATCCCGATGGCCTGTGGAAAAACGGTGGCATGGCCCGACCGCGCCACCCCGTGCAACGCTTCACTCCACCAATCGTAGGATGGAATCCCCAATCTCGGTATCGCCGGGGCCGAGTTTTGCATTTGGGAAGCCTTTTCCTCAATTGTCATCCGCGCAATAAGGTCGTCAACCCTCGCTTCGATCGACTTTGAAGCGCCCAGATACGGCGGCTCTGGTGGCCTGGCTTTCCGCGCCGTCCGAACCGTTTGTCCGAAAAGCGCAAACGAAGCGAGCAACACCATTCCGAATATGCGCGCCATGAGCTTCATCGCACGTTTACGTTTCCTGCTTCGCAGCCAGCCCGCTATTCGAGATTCCCGCGTTTGCTTGTCTGGTCCGAATTTGTGAGGGTGTCAAATCCCTTGATGATATGGCCTATCCTTTGAATGCGCTCTTTCCTGCTCCGTCTGACCACTTAGGCTGCGCAGGCCGAGGGTCGAGGACGTGCATTCAATCGCTTTTCTTAAAAATCGCGATATGCTGCGAGGGCAGTGTTTCCACGGTGGGTGCGGGCACAAGTCCGACTGCGCGCATTTCTTTTTCCAGTTGTTCCAAAGACATTTTGTGCAATTCCTTGATGGCCACTCGCGGATCCTCCTTCCGGTACTCGATGAAGACGACGCGCCCATTCGGCTTCAGTGCGGCGCGGACTTTGGTCATCACTTCATACGGGAATTCGAGTTCGTGATAAACGTCCACCATCAAAACTAAATCCAATGCGTTGGCCGGCAACTTGGGGTCCGTCGCTGTGCCTTTCACTTCCTCCACGTTTGTGACATGCAGCCGGGCCGCGCGTTCGCGGATGGTTTCCAGCATTTCGTCCTGGATATCCACCGCAAGCACTTTGCCCGATTTGCACACCTTGGGGGCGAGGCGGAACGTGAAGAAACCGGATCCCGTGCCCAAGTCCGCGGCGAACTCGCCGCACCGAAGTCCCAGCGCATCAATGACGACGCGGGGGTGTTCCTCTTCTTCGCGCTCCGGCCGATCGAGCCAGGAAATTCCTCCGGGACCCATAACTCTGGCGATTTCACGGCCCATATAGAATTTCCCGATTCCATGCGGGTCATGAACGGCCCGAATCTCATAAATTGAGCTGCCGGCTGAAGCGGCAACTTGAAATGCCGCGGCGAGCGCAGATTTTGGGAGACGCTGAATTGCGCGTTGATTGACCTTCTTTGAGGCTGCCTCAGCGACAAAGATGGTCGCAGCAAGACCGGCGGTCAGCCAAACCTGCTTGTGACGGAGCATTAGAAGTGAGCCTCTGCGTCCTTCAGAACCTCGAGATTTCAGATCAATTTGTGGTCAAAGTAATCCGTGATCAGACCGGGCAGGTTGTTCGGTCGAACGCTGCCCTCGCAAGTTTAACTCGGCGCAAAAATGCCGGGACGAAAATCGTGCGCAATCGGACAGGAAGCTACTGTCCCTTGGTGGTTAACAGATCCAATGGTATTCTCTAAATTATGCGGCTCGCGATAATTTTCCTCCTTGTGAGCTCGACAGCCTTCCCGGAAGACGGTGCGATTCTTTTCAAAATCAAATGCTCAATGTGCCATCAAGCCGGGAGTGGCACCCGTGCACCCCTGCCCGAAGTTCTGCGGCGGATGTCACGCAATTCGATCCTGACCTCATTGGAAACCGGACGCATGAAGCCGCAGGCCGCCGGTCTAAGCCATGACCAGCTCGAAGCCATCGCGAACTACCTCGGCATGCCGGATCAACCGGCGCTTACAACGCGCTCGGGAGACTGCGCGGGCGATCCACCGCCAATGTCCGACGCTCCGGGTTGGGTCGGTTGGGGCGGCGATCTCGCGAACACCCGTTTCCAACCCGCGAACGTTGCCGGCCTCGATCCCGCTGAGATACCCAAATTGAAACTCAAATGGGCATTCGGATTCCCCGGTGCTTCGAGCGCCAGCGCACAACCATCGATAACAGGTGGCAGAGTGTTCGAAGGTAGTGAGGACGGGACAGTCTATGCACTGGACGCAGCTTCCGGCTGCACTATTTGGAAGTTTAAAGCGAAGTCTATGATCCGTTCCGCCGTGTCCGTTGGTGCGCACGCGGTTTTCTTTGGCGATGTTCAGGCCAACGTATATGCCGTCAACAGGGAAAACGGCGCCCTTTTGTGGTGTACGCGGGTCGAAGACTTTCCAACAGCTCGCATCACTGGCTCTCCGGCGTTGTATCGAGATCGGCTTTTCGTCCCCGTGTCCTCGGGTGAAGAGGGCTCCGCGATGGATCCGAGTTACGAGTGCTGCAAGTTTCGCGGAAGCGTCTTGGCACTGGAAATCGAAGGAGGCAAGCAGCTTTGGAAAACTTACGTCATTGCAGACGCTCCGCGGCCTACCACCCGAAATTCAAAAGGCACGCAGATGTGGGGACCATCCGGCGCGGCTGTCTGGTCTGCGCCAACGCTGGATCCGGCGCGGAAACGCGTATATGTGGCCGTCGGGAATGATTATTCGGAACCGAGCACCAATTCGAGCGATGCCGTGCTAGCGCTCGATATGGACTCTGGATCAATTCTCTGGTCACGACAATTCACCGCGGGGGACCGCTGGAACCTTGCATGCGTGAATCCCGACAAGGCCAATTGCCCGAAAGAGGCTGGACCCGATTTTGATTTTGGGGCTCCGCCGATACTCGAGTCCTTGCAGGGCGGCCGCAGCCTGCTGATTGCAGGACAAAAGTCTGGAAACGTTTACGCGATGGACCCTGACCAGCAGGGGAAACTCGTGTGGGAATCCAAGATCGGCCGCGGCGGCCTGCTGGGCGGAATCGAATACGGAGGCGCTTCCGACGGAGAGTATGTTTATTATCCGCTCTCCGATTGGGTTGAAAAGGATCCGACGGCCGGCGGTGGACTCTTCGCCTTGCGAATGGAGACTGGAGAAAGAGCCTGGGCTGCCCCACCATTTAAGCCCGCATGTGTCGGCTCGGCAGGATGCAGCGCAGCGCAGTTGGCACCAACCACCGTTATTCCCGGCATTGTTTTTTCAGGATCGATGGACGGACACTTGCGCGCTTACAGTACCAAGGACGGCAACGTTCTTTGGGATTTCGACACGGCCAAAGAGTTCGAGACCGTTAACGGAACCAAAGCCCACGGCGGATCACTAAGCCAATCAGGGCCCGCCATCGCCAACGGAATCCTGTATGTCACCTCAGGCAATAGCATGCCGGGAAATGTGATGCTTGCTTTTTCTGTAGAAGGAAAATAAGGCCGACGGCCGGCGCAAGTGTCATCCTTCTTACTTCTTATGGATTGGTTCAAAGTTTTTGGTTGTGTTCATATTGAACCGACCAAACGACGCACAGCCTCCCCTGGTATAACCGCGCTGAAGTCTCAGTCGGTTCATTTAACAAAGGTTACTACAGCCACTCCGAAGCCTCCCAACTTCAACGAAGGGCCAGACAAAGTCCTCGTGGCTGGGGGGTTGGAGGCCGTGGTCTGGTCCACCACCTCCACCTTTGCTCCTTTGACCTCAGGAAGACCTATCACAAGCTCACGATCGCGCTTGTTCACAACCAGCAGTTTATGTACCCCGTGCGGGCTCACAAACGCCTGGGCCATCACGTAGCCGGAATCAGTTGAGGTTTCAACAATCTTGTCGCCGGGCGGGAAACTGTCATGAATCAGCTTGAGGACCCAGTACCGCGCATTGGGCTCGCCGGTTTCCCAGTCGAGCATCGCTATGCTTGGCCACATCCCTGGAGCCGTAGGAATTCCCGATTCTGCCGCATCTTCGATACCCAACCGTGCCAGACCCGCATAAACATACGCGTAAACAGCGGCTGAGAGATTCCAGTAAGCAGGCCGGATGGGCGTGAATTTATAGCCGGGCTTGGTCTGCGTCCAATCCTCAGGCAGCATCGTTCCAATTTCGTTCACCATGGTGCCCGTCGTGGGCGAGAGCATTTTCCGAATAGTTTCCAGATATCCCGTAATCTCCAGGAACCTGTCCGCTTGGTTGAAAAAAGTAAATTGGTGTGCCTCCGGAGGCTCATCGGCGTTGGGAACGGCATAAAAGTGATAAGAGATCATATCTAGCGGGATTCCCGGTTTGTGATTCTTCGGATTTAGGAAATATTCATATAGCTTCGGATGGCCAGCGGGATAGGAATCGGAAAGTCCGACAAACTTGGTTTGGGGGGATACCTTGTGGACAACCTCCACTACGGCGTCGTAGATCGTCGTGTAGGACTCCGCGGAAAGTCCGTGCTCGTTATCCGGCTCATTCAGAACCTCCCAATAATCCACCTTCCAGTGATGGCCAGATTCGTGCCACTCGCCCAACTCGTCTATAAAGCCGCCGTTCACGTGCCATGCCACGACACGGGCAAAGTACTCGCCCACTTCGCGGGCGGTAGGGTCTCGCAGCTCCGAGCCTTGCTCGTATTGCCAGGCGCGGACCGTGGGATCGGCCGGATACGGAACCGGCTTGTCAGTCTTGAACATCCATTCCGGAATGGCGCTGAAATTCAACACCAATGGATGTCCTTTCGTGACGTTCATCACGTCTTCGGTCACCGGGTCAACGTAGGAAAAATCCCAAGAGGTTTTGGTTCCCGTGGGCGGATCGAGCTCCAGGATGCCGAAGTGAGGATAGACGTATCCTCCGCCGGCGTATCGAACGTCATCCGCTCCGAGATCCGCAAGGGCCTTGGAAATCTTGTCGTGGAGCGGCGACTTTCGCCACATGTCCGGCGATGCTCCCAGCAATAAGGTCGGCTTGGTATTGGAAATCCGAATGGTCCGGTCCCATCGGACTTGAACCGTTACTGGCGGGTCCGCCGCCCTGCTGCTGGAGAATCCAAGAAAGAAGACAAACCCAAGAAAGAACCCGATGATTCGTTTTTGGCGGGGCATCCTGAAATCTCCTCAAGACAGATTGAGATCGGATCCAAATACGTCATGAAAGCTTGGCAAGTGGACTCACTTGATTCCATGAAGTCGAAACGTTGAAATTGATTGCAAATTGTGGACGACTTGGCGAAGGGGCAGCAAGAATCGAAAGCATGCAAACTTGATTTGGGCATGTAGCGCCACCGGCCCATTCGGACAATTACTGGTTCGAATAGCACATCGCGAGAAGAAAGCCATTCGTTCAATGCTTCCCAGCGCGTGGCGGTTGGGTCCATGCCCGGTCGTATTCGAACCCGGCTGTGATTCCCCCATCGACAACGTGCGCAATCCCCGTGACACCTTTGGAATCATCGGAGACCAGGTACAACGCGCCGCGCGCAATGTCCTCCGGCGTCAGCACCTGACCGAGGGGAACGCGCGTGAGCCGCTGCTTTAACACCCCTTCCGGATCGCCGGATGCCTCTAAGTGCTCCTCGAGCATCGGAGTGTAAGTAATACCCGGGCAGATACAGTTCACTCGAATGTTGTCCGCCCCATAATCCATTGCCAATGACCGAGTGAGCAGCATCACAGCCCCTTTGGATGCCACGTAGGCCGGCGTTTTGAATTGTCCGCCAAAACTGCTGATGGAAGCTGTGCTGAGGATCACGCCTCCACCTTGCCTGCGCATATGCGGGACTACGTGCTTGACCCCCAGGAATATGGATTTGAGGTTTACCGACATCAGCCGGTCCCACTCTCTTTCGCTTGTGTCTTCCAAAAATTTCACCAAGACAATGCCGGCGTTATTGAAGAGGATGTCCACTCTTCCCCACCCTCGAACAGTCTCGTCCACGCAGTCTTTCACTTGTTCCTCAACACCAACGTCGGTCAAGGAAATTCGGGCATCGCCGCCTTCTTTTTGAATGAGGGCCAAAGTTTCGTCGAGGGCTTCCTTCTTGACGTCGACAAGTGTCACGCGGGCGCCCTCTTTCGCAAACAAATTAGCCGACGCGCGTCCAATCCCGCCCGCCGCACCTGTAACAATCGCGACTCTTCCCTTAAGCTTCATGAAACCAAACCTCTGATCCCGCATCCGAAGACAATATGAAAAACACGAAGCTGAACGCCCATCTATAGCTCTAACCTTCCGCCTTCGCTGCTCATGCTGACTTTCCCGAACTCGTCGCCAGGCCACGGCGAACTTCATTCACCCCCTCGGTCAATGCTTTTTGGAAAAGCCAGATATCCCCTGAGTAGCTGATGCATCGGAACCCCTGGTTGATGTAATGGAGGGCTTGCTGCGCGTCGCCAGCCAGAATTCCAGCAGGAATTCCTCGCCGCTTACAGGCATTGAGAACGAGTTCCAAAGCCTCGGTAAATCGAGGATGATTGAATTGGCCGGGAACTTCCATCGAAATTGAAAGATCCAGAAATCCGAGCCAAATGAGATCGACACCCGGGACTGAGACGATTTCTTCCACATTTTCCACGCCCGCCGTCGTTTCAACTAAAAGCCCGCAAATCATTCCGTCATTGGCAGCCTTCATTTTTTGCGGAATGTTTCCGGAAAGGTAATCGTCGTGGGAAATGGAAAAGGCCGCGCCTCGATGCCCTAGAGGAAAGTATCGGCAGGCATCGGCAATCCTTTCAGCCTC
>Ga0066686_10000356_pt1 | contig 15357 bp, 14 predicted proteins | sample GraSoiAngelo_135_FD_65627 | JGI IMG/M metagenome (GOLD analysis project Ga0066686, IMG submission 65627) | Grasslands soil microbial communities from the Angelo Coastal Reserve, California, USA - 14_0929_05_40cm | ecosystem: Environmental > Terrestrial > Soil > Grasslands | place: USA...
CCGGCGACGACGGCACCGGACACCGGGGCCATCGCGAACAGCAGATTACAGCGCGCGACGAGATAGACGCCGGCCGTCACCATGGTCGCCGCATGGATCAGCGCGGAGACCGGCGTCGGTCCAGCCATGGCATCGGGAAGCCAGGTGTACAGCGGGATCTGCGCCGACTTCCCGGTGCATCCGAGGAACAGGAAGAGCGTGATCGCCGTGATCGCGCCGCCTCCCGCGACGAATGCGGTAGGCGCGTGCGAGAACACGGTGCCGAAATCGAGCGAGCCGGTGGACCAGAAGATCATGAACATCGCGACCATGAAGCCGAAGTCGCCGATCCGGTTCATGATGAATGCCTTGCGGCCGGCATCCGCGTTGACCTTGTCGCTGAACCAGAAGCCGATCAAGAGATAGCTGCACAGCCCGACGCCCTCCCACCCGACGAACATGACCGGGAAGCTCGAGCCGAGGACGAGGAGCAGCATGAAGAACACGAACAGATTGAGGTATGCGAAGTAGCGCGCGTACCCCGGATCTTCCTTCATGTAGCCGACGCTGAAAATGTGAATCAGCGATCCGACGCCGGTGACGACGAGCAGCATCACCGTTGAGAGCTGGTCTACCTGGAAGCCCACGTTGACCTGGAGACTGCCGACCGGAATCCAGGACCAGTACTGGAATACGACCGGCGCGTCCGTGTGCAGAGCGACAAATGAACGGAAGACCGCGATACCGATCGCGAACGCGCCGAGCAGGACGCCGACGCCGATGATCGACACCGCCGTCTTCGTTGCGGGGCGGGCGAGCGCCAGCGTGCCGTTCAGCACGAAGCCGAGCAGCGCCAACGCCGGCGCGAGCCAAATGAGATCGACGGCTGTGCCGGTCACGTCAGTCCTTGAGCAGATTCATGTTCTGCAGGCTGACCGATTGCTTGTGGCGATAGACGGCGAGAATGATGGCGAGGCCCACGGCGGCCTCGGCGGCGGCGACCGCCATCACGAAGAACACGAATACTTGCCCGCCGATGCCCAGGGGCTGCGCGAGCGCGACAAACGTCAGATTGACGGCGTTGAGCATCAGCTCGACGCACATGAAGATCACGATCGCGTTCCGGCGCAGCAGGACGCCGGCGACGCCGAGCGTGAAGAGCACCGCGGAGATCGCGAGCGCCGGGCTGAGCAGCATTTAGAGCTTTCGTTTCGCGAGCACGACCGCGCCCACGATCGCGGCGAGCAACAGCACGCTCGCGATCTCGAACGGCACGAGATACGTGTCGAACAGCGGGCCCGCGACCGCGCCGACGATCCCCTGACGTGCCTGCAAGGCGGCGAGGCTGCCGGGCGGCAGCTGGATGGCGCTGGGCGGCAGCGCTTGTGCCCCACCGAGCACACGCAGCTGGAAGAGCAACGTTCCTGCCAGGACCGCCGCCAGCAGGAGGCCGACCGGCCCCTTGATGTCGGTGGGGCCGGGACGCCCGAGGTTCAGCAGCATGATCACGAACAGGAACAGCACCATGATCGCGCCCGCGTAAACGAGCACCTGCAATGCCGCAATGAACTGGGCGTCCAGCATCACGTACATCGCGGCCAGGGCGAACAGCGTGACCACGAGCCAGAGCGCGCACACCACCGGATTTCGGCGGGTGATGCACAGCAGGGCGCTGCCCATCGCAATGACGCCGAAGATCCAGAAGAAAGTGAGGATCACTACTCGCCCTTCGGGTCCGACGGATCCCAGAGGGTCGACACCGGATGCGTCTGCGCGCTGAGGCGCTCGAGATCGTAGACGAAGCGGTCGCGCGTGTACTCGGAGTTCTCGTAATGCACGCCGACGTGGATGGCTTCCTCCGGACAGACTTCCTGGCAGTAGCCGCAGAACACGCAGCGGAATTCGTCGATCTCGTAGATCAGCGGATAGCGGTTGCCCTCTTCGTCTTCGCCCGGCACCAGCTTGATGCAATTCGCGGGACAGATCTGCGGGCAGAGGCCGCACGCCACGCACTTGGCTCGACCCTGCTCGTCGGTGAGCATGCGATGCGTCCCACGCCAGCGTGAGGACAAGGTCCAGTCCTTGGACGACTTCTCCTCGGGGTATTGCATCGTGACCTTGGGCCGCAGCAGATGGCTGAAGGTCAGCGCCATCCCTTTCAGGGTCGCGCGCAGGTAGGAGGTCTGCTGCGTCGGCCGTTTCATGACCTTCACACCGATGGCCATCAGGCAGCCTCCTCTTGAACCGACCCGGACACGATCCGGCCGCGGTCGAGCCACCACACCAGTGCGATCAGCAGCACGAGATTCAGCCCACCAAGGGCCCACGCCATGCCGGGGCCGTACTCCCAGCCGAGCTGCGTCCGGATGAACCAGATCGCGACGGCGAGCAGCGTGATATACAAAAGGGAGAGCGGGAGCAGCACCTTCCAGCCGAGCGCCATGAGCTGGTCGTAGCGGAAACGCGGCAGCGTCCACCGGACCCAGATGTACGTGAAGAGGAATACGAACGTCTTGAAGCCAAAGACGACCAGTGTGGCCAACGTTTTCAGGACGCTCGGATCGCCGGTCGAGTCCCACGTCGTGAACGGAATGTCCCACCCGCCGAAGAATAGAGTGGCCATGAGGGCGGAGGCCGTCACCATGTTCGAGTACTCAGCGATGTAGAACATCGAGAACTTCATGGCGCTGTACTCGGTGTGATAGCCGGCGATCAGCTCGGCCTCCGCTTCCGGAAGATCGAACGGCAAGCGGTTGGTCTCGGCGAAGGCGCTGATGAAGAAAATCACGAACGCCACCGACAGCGGGACGATGAACCAGGCATGCGCGGCCTGCTGTTGGGCGATCACCTGCGACAGCGTGACGTTGCCCGCGAGCAGCAGCACGGCGACCGTGCTCATGCCGAGCGCGATCTCGTAGGAGATCATCTGCGCCGAAGCCCGCAGCCCGCCGAGCAGCGCGTACTTGTTGTTCGAGGACCATCCCGCGAGCACGATCCCGTACACGCCCAGCGAGCTGATCGCGAGGATATAGAGGAAGCCGACAGGCAGATCGGCCACGACCATGGGGACGATGCCCCACCGCGTGGGCAGCGGCGCCGCGAACGGGATGACCGCGAACGTGAGCAGCGCCGGCACGAACGACACGATCGGCGCGAGCGTGAAGAGCGCCTTGTCCGCCATCGCCGGCGACGTCTCTTCCTTCAAGAAGTTCTTGAGCCCATCGGCGGCTGGTTGCAGGATGCCTTGCGGCCCTACGCGGTTCGGCCCCAGTCGATCCTGCATCCAGGCGCACACGCGTCGCTCGATGAGTGTCAGGAGCGCCACGCTCACCATGATCAGGTTGAAGACGACGAACACCTTGATCGCGGACGAGACGATGAAGAACGTCATCGCGTCGCTCCCGCGAGACCCATGGCGTCGACCAGTTGCCCGAGCACCCACGCGGCTGGTTGCGCCATCCCCGGAGCCGGCTTGGCCTGATAGTACCGCTGCTCGCGCCCATCGCGATTGACGAAGGTCCCTTCTTCCTCGGCGACATTCGCGATCGGCATGACGACGTCCGCGCGCCGGCACGGCGCGTCGCTGCCGAGCACCGTGCCCAGGTAGAGGAGCGCGCCGTCGGTCTCGACCGCGCAGTCGGGGTCGTCGAGCACGAGCACCACGGCGGCCGTCTTCGCTGCGACAATGGCCGCCGCATAGTCGCGCGTGTATCCCAGGTTCTCAGCGCCTTTCGCGTTGGGTGCCCGTTCGGCGCGAAGGGCGAGGTTCGGTACGCCAGCGAGCGGGGCTTCCTCGCCCATGACGACCTGGAACGCTCCAGTCCAGGAGAACCCGGACAGCAACCGCTTTGCTTCGGCGAGCGCCTCTGACGATGCGCCAGGCGACACCAATGCCACGGCCTTCCTGCCTTCGGCGGCGCCGCGCAGGATGCCAACGACGCGGTCAAACGCTTCGTCCCAGTCCGTGGCCTGGAGCTCGCCGTCGCGACGGACCAACGGTGCTTCGATCCGGTCGCCGCGATTCATCCAGCGATAGTGCATCCTGCCGTGATCGCAGATGAAGTAGCGATTGACGTCGAGATTCGGCCGCGGGCGGACGCGCACCACGACCTCATCGCGCGTGTCGAGCGAGATATTGCAGCCCTGCGAACAACCCGTGCAGATCGAGGCCGTCTTGTCGAGCTCCCAGGCGCGCGCCTTATGCAGGAAATCCTTCGAGAGCAGAGAGCCGACGGGACAGAGGTCCACGACGTTCCCCGCCCAGGGGTGGTCGAGTCGCGCTTCCGGATGAATGCCGATGAACGCGCGGTCGCCGCGTTCGGAGACGTTGAGCACCGGCTCTTGCGCCACGTCTTCCATGAAACGGACGCAGCGCGTGCACAGGATGCAGCGGTTGGGGACGTAGAGGACATCGGGTCCGAAATCCTCGACGGGATTGAACCGCTTCGCGTACTCACCGTAGCGTGTGCCCTGGCGCCCTTCCTGGAAGACGAAGTCCTGCAGCTCGCATTCGCCCGCCTGATCGCAGATGGGGCAGTCGAGGGGATGATTAATCAGCAGGAATTCGAGGACGCTTTGACGCGCGCTTTTCGCGGGCGCGGTTTGCGTCTTCACAACCATTCCTTCGGTGACGGTCGTGGCACAGGCGATCTGGAGCTTGGGCGCCTTCTCGATCTCGACGAGGCACATGCGGCATACACCCGCGACCTGCAAGCCGGGATGGTAGCAGTAGTGCGGGACGAGGACGCCCGCCTGCTTCGCCGCTTCAATGACCAGCGTCCCGGGCGGCACGCTCACCGGGGCGCCGTCGATAGTGAGATTAATCAAGCCATCTGCCATCAGCCGTCAGCCCTCAGCTAACCAGTACGGGTGCGCGTTTGCCGGCCAGGTACGCCTCGAACTCAGCGCGGAACTTCTTGATGCCGCTCACGACCGGCGCCGCGCACGAATCGGACAACACGCAGATCGTTTTGCCCGTCATGTTCTCCGAGAGATCGAGTAGCAGATCGAGGTCTTTCGGCTTCCCCTGCCCCGCCAGGATGCGCTCGAGGATCTTCGTTGTCCACGCGGTGCCTTCCCGGCATTGCGTGCACTGCGCGCACGACTCGTGCGCATAGAACTTCGCCAGGCGCATGATCTGGTAGACCATGTCGGCGGAGTCGTCGAATACGATCACTCCGCCCGAGCCGAGCATCGACCCTCGCTCGACCACGCCTTCGTAGTCGAGCAGACAGGCTTCGGTTTCCTCACGCGTCAGGATCGGAACCGACGAGCCGCCGGGGATGCATGCCTTGAGCGTGCGACCCGTCGGCGGCCCACCGCACATATCGTAGATCAGGTCCTTGAGCGGGAATCCCAGCGTTACTTCGTAATTGCCGGGCCGCTGCACGTGACCGCACACGGAAAACAGCTTGGTGCCCGTGCTCTTCGGATTCGAGAGACAGAGGCTCTTATACCAGGCCGCGCCGCGCGTGATGATGTGCGGCACCGCCGCCAGCGTCTCGACGTTGTTGATCGTCGTCGGCAGGCCAAAGAGTCCAGCGGCGGCGGGGAACGGCGGCTTGATCCGGGGGTTGCCGCGCTTGCCTTCGATCGAGTTCATCAGCGCGGTTTCCTCGCCGCAGATGTAGGCCCCGGCGCCGCGATGGAGATAGACCTTGATGGTGCCGAAGACGCCGGCCGCGTTCGCCTCGGCGAGCGCCTGCTCCATAATCGTCCATGGCTCGGTGAACTCGCCGCGGATGTAGATGTACGCGACCTCGGCGCGGATCGCGTGCGCGGCGATCGCCGTCCCTTCGAGCAACGCGTGCGGCGTCCACCGCATGATCTCGCGGTCCTTGAAGGTGCCCGGCTCCGACTCGTCGGCGTTCACGCAGAGGTAGTGGGCCCTTTTCTTTTCCTTCGGCATGAACGACCACTTCAGGCCCGTTGGAAATCCCGCCCCGCCCCGTCCGCGCAGCCCCGATTCCTTGACGATGTCCGTGACAGCGACAGGATCGGTCTTGAGCGCCTGCGCGAGCGCCTGGTAGCCGCCACGCTTGGTCCATCCTTTATACGTGCGGGCGTCGGCGTCGCCGAAGTACTGCGACAGGACGACGGTTTCCTTGGGGTGGGGTTTGTGAGGGAAGCCCATTAGCGGTACTTCTTCACAATCTCCGGCACTTTCTCCGGCGTCACATTTTCCAGGAAGTCATCATTCACGAGCACCGGCGTCGCGAAGCCACACGCGCCCAGACACTCCACTTCGACGATCGTCCACTTGCCGTCTTGGCTCGTCGTTCCCGCGTCGCCTGCGCCGGTCTGCTCGAGAAACGCCTTCACGACCCCTTCGGCGCCACAGATGTTGCAGGGTGAGGTGGTGCAGACCTGCACGAAGTTTTTACCGACCGGGTGCTGGTGGTACATCGTGTAGAACGTGACGACGCCCTTCACATACGCCGGCGTCACCCCGAGCACTTCAGCCACCTCGGCCATCGTCCGATCCGAGATCCAGCCGCGCTCGCGTTGCGCGATCCACAACGTCGGCAGTAAGGCAGCCTGCTTGTTGGGGTAGCGCACCAGTATGGTGTGCAGCTCCTCGAGCGTCTTCCCGGTGAAGATGGGTTGATAGTCCTCCAGCACCGTCATCGATCGACCTCGCCCATCACGATGTCCACGGAGGCGTTGATTGCGATCAAATCGGAGAGGAGATGGCCTTCAGCCATCTTCGGCAGCGCCGACAGATTGATGAAGGACGGCGGCCGAATGCGCCAGCGGACCGGCTTCGCCGTTCCGTCGGACACGAGATAGTTCCCCAGCTCGCCCTTGGGATTCTCGATGCCGATGTAGGCCTCCCCCACGGGCGCCTTGACCCCTTCCATGACCTGCTTGAAGTGGAAGATCATCGCTTCCATGTCGCTCATGGCCCGAGTCTTGGAGGGCAGAATCACGCGAGGATCGTCGACATTGATCGGTCCGTCGGGAAGCCGGTCGACCGCCTGCTGAAGAATGCGGTTCGACTGATAGCACTCCTCGAGTCTCACGAGATACCGGTCGTAGACATCGCCGTGCTCGCCGACGGGGACGTCGAAGTCGTACGTCTCGTAGCCGAGATACGGCTTGTCTTTGCGGATGTCGTAGCCGACGCCGCTTGCCCGCAGCATCGGGCCCGAGAGCGAATAATTGGTCGCTTCGGCAGCGGTAAGTGCGCCGACATTCTGCGTGCGCCCCACCCAGACTGCGTTGCGCGTCAGCACGCGATCGATCTCGCCCAGTGTCTTCGGGAACGTTTGCGTAAACTCGCGCAGCTTCTCGACGAAGCGGTCCGGAATATCCGCCATCAGCCCGCCGACGCGCGTCACGCTGGTGGTGAGGCGCGCGCCGGTCCACATCTCCTGGAGATCGTAGATCCGCTCGCGCTCCTGAAACGCCCACAAAAACGGCGTGAAGGCGCCGAGATCGATGGACGTGGTGCCGAGCCAGACCATGTGCGAGATGATGCGGCTCATTTCGCAGGCGATCACGCGCAGCACCGTGCAGCGGGGCGTGATCTCGATTCCCATCAGCTTCTCCGCCGCCAGCGCGAAGCCGACGTTGTTCGCCATCGGCGACAGATAGTCGGTACGGTCGGTGAGCGGGATGATCTGATTGTAGTGGCGATACTCGCCCAGCTTCTCGAACCCGGAGTGGAGATAGCCGACGTGCGGGATGCAGCGCACGACGGTCTCGCCGTCCAGCTCAACCACGAGCCGAAGCACGCCGTGCGTGGCGGGATGCTGCGGACCGATGTTCACCAGCAGATGCTCGCCGCCCAGGTCGGGCTCCTGCGTCGCCAGCGGGACGCGGGTGGGACGTCCCTCGGCGTCCACCCCCGGCGTGGCGAGTGCCATCTCGACGGTCCGCTTGCTCATGGAGAGGGCGGCTCCGGGATGACGCCGCGCTCGCCGCGGCGCAGGCGATCACGCATCTCATCCGGTAAGTCGCCGGCGGCGTCGGCGATCGACAGCTCTTCGAGCGAATAGTGCGCTTCGGGATTCGCGTTCAGCGCTTGGCGGACCTGCTCCGCCCGCGAGAAACGGCCGCGGAGCGGGAAGCTCTTACGGAGGGGATACCCTTCGGCGTAGGTCTCCCACATCAGGATGCGGCGCAGATCGGGGTGGCCTCGGAACGTGACGCCGAACATGTCGAACACTTCCCGCTCGAGCCAGTCGGCGCCGTGCCAGAGCTCCCACACCGAGTCAACCCAGAGCTCCTCGGAAGGATCGAGCTCGACTTTGACCCGAATGTCCGCGCGTCGCTTGAGGGAGCGCAGGAAATAGACGACTTCGAGAGAGCGTTCGCGGTCGCGGTATTCGACCGCCGTGACGTCCACGAGATAGTCGAACTCCTGCTCCGGCGTGTGCTTGAGCCAGGTCATCACCTCGAGTAGCCGCTCGCGCGGGACGTAGACAATCGTCTCGCCGTCGCGCGCGACCGCTTCTCGCAAGGCGCCGGGAATCACGAAGAACGAAACTGGTGGACGGAATTGCCGAACGGCTCGGAGATCTCGTCGATCGTCTCGGGTGGTAGCCGCAGACCCTTCTCATCGAGCGGTTGCTCGTCGCGGCGCCGCACGGCGTCGAACAGCGACTCGCCCTTGATCTTCTTGTGCAGCAGCAGAATGCCGTACAGCAAGCCTTCGGGACGAGGCGGGCAGCCGGGCACGTAGACGTCGACCGGCACGATCGTATCGATCCCCTGCACCATCGAGTAGTTGTCGAAGATGCCGCCGGTCGAGGCGCAGGCCCCCATTGAAATGACCCACTTCGGTTGCGGCATTTGATCGTAGATGCGCCGGATCACGGGTGCGAGCTTGAAGGGCAGCCGCCCGGCACAGATCAGGACGTCGGCCTGACGTGGCGAGAACGCCTGGCGCTCCATGCCGAAGCGCGCAAAATCGAACCGGCTGGCCGCCGTAGCCATGAACTCGATGGCGCAGCACGCGGTGCCGAACGGCATCGGCCACAGCGAATTCGCGCGCGACGAGTTCACCGCCCAGTCCACGAGATCGTGGAACTTGGCCAGCAGGTAGTTCGAGCTTTGGACTTCGCCGACTCGTTTCATTCCGTCAGTCCCACTGAAATGCGCCGCGTTTCCAGACGTAGATGTAGCCGACAAAGAGGATCAGCAAGAACACCAGCATTTCGACCAGCAGGAATCCCGTCGACAGGGTGCCGTTTCCGAGAAAGATCGTCGCCCACGGGATAAGGAAGACCGTCTCGATATCGAACAGGATGAACAAGACGGCGACCAGGTAAAACTTGACGGAGAAACGTTCGTGCGCGTTGCCCAGCGGCGGCATGCCGCTCTCGTAAGGCCGTTCCTTCACGTCGGTCGGCCGGCGGGGACCCAGGAAATGAGACGCCACGATCATCGTCGTAGCGGCGACGATGGCCAAGCCCACTAACATCAGGAGGGGGATGTAGGTCAGCATCCTAGCTCGTGAAAAAATTCACTAGTGGTTGCTGGAAGCTATTCCCCGCTCAGAGGGTTGTCAACCGAATCGAGTGGCGTAAGTGACGGCGCCACCATTACATTGCGCCCCCATGTCCATCAAATCCGATCGCTGGATTCGGCGCATGGCAAAGGAATTCCGGATGATCGAGCCATTCGCCGACCGCCAGGTACGCGACGGTGTGATCTCGTATGGCGTCTCCTCGTACGGCTACGACATGCGGGTCGCGCCAGAGTTCAAGATCTTCACGAATGCGTTGTCCGCGGTCGTCGACCCCAAGCACTTCGATCCAAAATCCTTCGTGGAATTCGCCGGCGACGTCTGTATCGTTCCGCCGAACTCCTTCGCGCTCGCCACATCGGTCGAGTATTTCCGGATTCCTCGGAACGCGCTGACGATTTGTCTGGGCAAGAGCACGTACGCCCGCTGCGGCATCATCGTCAACGTGACGCCGTTCGAGCCGGAGTGGGAAGGCTATGTGACGCTCGAAATCTCAAACACCACGCCCCTGCCGGCGAAGATCTACGCCAACGAGGGCATCGCGCAGGTGTTGTTTTTTACGGCCGATGAAGGAGACGAGTGCGAGATTTCTTACAAGGACAAGAAAGGGAAATATCAGGCGCAGAAAGGCATCACACTGCCGAAGTTGTGAGGCTCCTCGATCCCGCCACGGTGATCAGCGCGCTCGCCGCCACGAGAATCGCCAGGTCGGGTATCCAGCCAAGCTCGGTCGCCGGCACCAGCATCTGCACGATGTACATCACGAAATCAAACAATCCCAGAACCAGGCCGAGCAGCAGCGTGTATTGCAGCGCGCGGCCCAGCTGGCCGAGCAGGCTGCCCGTCACGAGCGCGACGGCGCCCTGAGCGGCGGCGATCCCTACCGCCGCGACGGTGCCGCTGAAGAGCGTCTCGATGAAGGCCGACCGGCCGGGATGGTAGCTGAAGAACCAGGTGTGGATGAGCGCGACGACGAAGCCCGCAACCGCGGCGCAGATCGTCGCCCAAATCGCGTAAAACGTAACGATGCGAGTGCGGCTGTTGCTGTCCGTCATAAGGCAATCTCCGGTCCCTACGAATTTACCGCAATGCGGCGGCGGCCTCCACCAGGGCAGCGCGCGCCCGGTCCACGCGGGCCACGAGATCGGCGAGCTCGCGATTGGCCGTCGCGGCATCGGCATAGCGAATCGCCTCATTGACCGTGGGGAACGCCATCGTCGCGTAGCCGTTGTCGACGTCTGCCGCGAATTGCAGGCTCCGGAACCAGGGACGCGTGACGAGGCCCGCGGGCCGCGTGAGGCGCCGCTCGACCTGCATCAGTGCATGGTTGACGCGCTCCGCGCGCACCGTATCCACCCCTCCCGACCGGCTGAGGGCGCTGTCGCGCGCAGCATCGAACGCGCGCGCCACCGCGGTGAAGCGATCGAGCGCGTCCTTTAACGGTTGCGTGCTCGCGCTCGCGGTCCACTGTTTCCGCGTAATCCCGGAATCGAGCTGCGCGACCAGTGTGCTCATCTCCGTGCCGAAGGCGGCGTAGTCGAGCGGGACCACGTCGCTGTTGGCGAGGCGCGCGAGAATCACTCCGACGAGCTGGGCGCCGGCGCGATGGACTTTGTAGCTGGGATCGCCGAACCGCGTCATCCAGTCGTACGAGTCGTACATCGAGTGATAGATACCGTCGGGACCGTCGAACCCGATCCCGCCCGCGGGAATGCCGAGGTGATGATAGAAGCCCGCAAAATCGGATCCGCCGCCCAAATTCCCGAAGGTCAGCGTCGTCGTGTCGCCCTTGTGCGCCTTGAGCCACACGTCGTACACGGTGCCGGGCCCCACGGGATCGGGAACGACCTGAGTGGCGGAGCGAAATAGCGGCTTGAGAGAGGGCGATCCAGCACCGCTGAACGTCGGTCCTGAGAAGGTACCGTCTTCGTTGATGTACGCGACGACGTGAGCGCGCAACGAATCCTCGAGCTCCTCCACCCATTCCGTCGACCCAATGAGGCCCCACTCCTCCGCGTCCCAGCTGCAGAAGACGAGCGTGCGCGCCGGCCGTAATCCCTGGTGTGCGAGCGTCGCGAACGCACGTGCCGTTTCCAGCACCGTTACCGTTCCGCTCACATTGTCGCGGGTGCCCGGTCCCCAGGCATCGCGATGGCCGCCGACCACGACCCACTCATCAGGCCACCGCGCCCCGCGAATCATTCCAACCGTGTTCCAGATCTTGTGGAAGCCGCTCCCCCGCGTTCCGCGCTCGGTCTTCACGCGCAGCCGCGCGCGGACCGGCCCCGGGCCGACGTGATAACGGAACGGCAGCGCGCCCTCCCAGGTCTGCGGGACGGACGACCCTTCCACTGGCTCGAGGAGGCGACGGGCGTTGCCGTAGCTCATCGGAATGATCGGAATGTTTGGGATATCGAGTGAATCCTCTGGGAGCCGCCGGGCGCCTTCGATCGAGGCCCATCCCGGCGTCGTCGGATCGCCATTCCCGTTCATCATGCTGCCGCGCTGGATTCCGCCTGCGGGACGCATCGGACCCTTAGGGTAGACGTCGCCGCGGAAGTATCCGTCGTCCTGAGGATCCGAGTAGACGATCAGGCCCACGGCGCCGCGCTTCTGTGCTTCGCGCGCCTTGATGCCGCGGAACGAGCGGCCGTAGCGCGCGATCGCGATTTTGCCGCGCACGCTGAGGCCCAACGAATCGAGTGTCTTGTAGTCCTCGATCAGGCCGTAATTGACGTAGACGACCTCCGCGGTGACGTCACCGTCGCCCGTGTAACCGTTGAACGGCGGCACCTGCGGCCCACTCCCCGGCTCCGGCAACGAGAGCTGGGCCGGCTTGGCATGCGGACCCGCCATCACCCAGGCGGCGACAACCTCCGGTTGCGGGATGTAGACCGTGTATTCCTTGCTCCACGCATCCACGCCCCACGAGCGCAGGTGCTCGAGGACGTAATCGCGCGTCGCGGCCTGTGCGGGCGTCCCCGCCATGTGCGGCACCGCCGAGAGGTCGCGGGACATTTGGCGCACGCTCGCCGTGTCGGGGATGGCGATGAGACGCTGCTCGAATGACTGGGCGGTTAGGCGGTTGAGCGGGTGGGCGGCTAGAAGAATCGCCGCACCGACCGCAAACCGCGTAACCGCCAAACCGCCCCACTGCCGGCTGTACGTCACCGCGGCACCCCCGGCTCGCGCGAATTCAGCACGCGGTCAATCCGCGCCTGGAGGTCGACAAAGTGGGCGCGCGTCGACCGATCACCCGGGGGGGCTTTCGGAGCCGCGGCGCGGAGGCTGGTCTGCAAACCCTGCAATTCGAACCGCGCAAGCGCGCGAGCATCCGTCGGCCGGTTGGTCGCGGTGACGCCGGGGAAGAACGCGAATTGAGGCGGCGGCAGCGTCGCGAGCGGCGTGTTGATCAGGCGGTCCATTTGATCCACGAACGCTTCCTGCAGGTTGCGCCGGTACGCATCCACAGACGGCTGCGCCGACTCGAGCTCCGAAAAGATGCCGCGGCGCACGTCCGCAAGGAGATCAGAAAGCGTGTAGGCCGTGCCGGCGGGAAGCGTCGCTCCCTGCTCCGCCAGCCGTGCCAGACGCTGATCCTGGAAGAGGGCGCTTAGCAGCGCGGTTTGGCGCACGCGAATGCGGTCCACGAATCCGCTCGGCTCGATGCGCCGCAACACCTCGGAGTCGAGGAAGTACGCCGGCGTCTTGAACGCTTCCTCATTCAAGAACCGAACCGCTTCCGCCTGGCGGGCTTTCGGAACCGGAGTGTGAATCACGCCGGCCTGATCGGGATACTTCTCGTGCCGCCACACGCCGCCGATGACGACGGCGACGTGGTTCATCTCGAGGCCCCACTGCCCTACCAGCCGATCATACAAGTCGTTCAGCAGATCGTAGTCCTCGAGCTTATCCGTGGTGGCGGCAGGTAACAGCATCGGCACCAGGCGCTTGATATTAGCAAGGCCATAACGCGTGGCCTTCACGGGGTCGTCGCCGAGTGCCTCCGTCTGCGTACGCGGATCGATGCCGTCCGGGTTGCCGAACCGCAACCAGGGGTGGTCATCTTGCAAGCGCGCCAGCGAGTCGAGCACCGGCCGCTCGGCCTCGGGCCGATTGGCGCCGGGAATCCGGCGATAGCCCCAGTCGATCGCGTAATAGTCCCACGGCCCGAGCTTGGGCATCAGCTCGGCGGAATCGCCGGGCTGCGCGACGTAGTTGTTGCGCGCGTAGTCCATTATCGAATAAGACGTGCCGTTCGCGCGCGTGTAGCTCGCACTGCGCAGCGAGTCGACGGGATAGTAGCCGGATGAGAGCTGGTTGTGCGGCAGTCCGAGCGTGTGCCCGACTTCATGCGTCGCCACGTACGCGACCATCTTGCCCATCACGGAGTCGGGGAACGGAAGGTGCCGCGCGCGCGCGTCGACGGCGCCCGCCTGCACCCAGTACCACGCCTGCAGCAGGCTCGTGATGTTGTGGAACCAGCCGATGTGCGACTCCAGGATCTCACCGGTGCGCGGATCGCTGACGTGCGGCCCATACGCATTCTCGATCGTGGATGGCAGCCAGCGGACCGCGGAGTAGCGCGCGTCGTCGAGATCGAAGTCGGGGTCTTCCCGAGGCGTCGGCGCGGGCCTGGCGGTGATCGCGTTCGAAAAACCTGCCGCCCTGAACACCGGCTGCCACGCCTCCACGCCTTTGATGATCCACGGCACCCATCGGGGTGGCGTGGCGGGGTCGATGTAGAACACGATGGGCTTGATCGGATCGCTGACGGCGGCGTTCGGGTCCTTGGGCTCGAGCCGCCAGCGCGTGATGTAGCAGCGCGTCGGCACGCGGGCATTCTCGGAACCGTAATCCTCGTAGCTCACGGAGAAGAATCCCACCCGGTTGTCGCAGAGTCGCGGCATCATGGGGTGGTCCGGCAGCAGTACCATCGAGAAATTCGTCGGAATCGTCATGGAGTTGAGCGAGCGATCGGGCGGAGAACCCGGCGCCGGCGGCAGCGAATCCACTTCGAATGTTTGGAGTGCCGTGACCTCCACGTTGATCGGGAAACTCTTGGCGCGTTCGATGAACGAGCGCGTCGGATCGAATCGCCGCACGCGCACCCCCAGCTGACGCACATTCAGCTCCGAGACATCGGTCGTGAACAGGCCGCTGACCTCGATCACGGCATTGGAATCCTTGGGACTCCAGGCGGCGATGTCGAAGCTCTTGATAATGGGAGCGGTGTTGGAAAGGTCGACCGCGCGCGCGACCGGCAGCGTGGAGTCGGCTCGCATCGCGTAGCTGATCAATCGGAGCAGGACGTGATTGCCAAAGCGGTCCCAGCGCACGGCGCGGGCGGCGATCTGCTCGCCCGCGTAGCCCACGCCCCGGATCGTGCCGCGCCGGTCCACAACGAGGATGAACTCCCGTCCCAACATGCGGCGCGGGATCTCATAGTACAGCTTGTCGCTGATGCGGTGGATGATGAACACACCCGAGTCGGTCACCGCCTGCGACGTGATGACCTGGTTGTAGGGCTTGGGTGCGACGCCGTCAGCGGGAGCCTGGCGGCCGCCGCCGGCGTGCGAAGTGTCCTGTTGCGTCGGACCCGGTGCTGGAGCCGGCTGCTGCTTGGAGGATGCTGAACTGGCACTTGAACACGCGAGGATGCCGAACGCCAGCAGGGCAATGATTGGACGCATCGTTAGCACCTTAGTGGTGTGAAGAGTTTTTCTTGGGAACGAGGAGATTAGGCCGCTTGTAGGGTTCCGTCTAGTGGCACGGATAGCCGAAACAGTTGCATTTTGGATTCCATGACCAGCCTGCGTCTTCTTATCGTCGGCGCGGTCGTCGCGGCGATGGTCTACGGCGCGGCGCTGACACTCGCGCTCACAGGAAATCTCGGCTCGAAGGCC
>Ga0066686_10000363_pt1 | contig 15242 bp, 22 predicted proteins | sample GraSoiAngelo_135_FD_65627 | JGI IMG/M metagenome (GOLD analysis project Ga0066686, IMG submission 65627) | Grasslands soil microbial communities from the Angelo Coastal Reserve, California, USA - 14_0929_05_40cm | ecosystem: Environmental > Terrestrial > Soil > Grasslands | place: USA...
GAAAACGTTGGCGCCGGCCGAGATGCCGACCAGCAGGCCCTCCTTCTTGGCCAGCAGCTTGGCAGTCTGGTAAGCTTCATCGTCAGTGACCGTGATCACCCGATCCAGAATCGAGCGATTCAAGACCTTGGGAACAAAGCCGGCACCGATTCCCTGAATCTTGTGCGGGCCTGGGTCTCCGCCGGACAGAACCGGGGAACCGGCTGGTTCGACGGCGATGACCTGCACTCGCGGATTCCGCTCTTTGAACACTTCCCCGCAGCCGGTGATCGTGCCTCCGGTCCCGACTGCGGCCACGAAGGCGTCAATCTTGCCGTTCAGCGCCTCCCAGATCTCCACCGCGGTCGTGCGTCGGTGTATCGCCGGATTCGCCGGATTGGAAAACTGGTCCGGCATAAAATACGACGGGTTCTGTCCTACGATGCTCTCGGCTTCCTTGATGGAGCCTTTCATCCCTTCCCAGGCAGCGGTCAAGACCAATTGCGCGCCATATGAGGATAGCAGGCTGGCCCGCTCCATGCTCATGCTCTCCGGCATGACCAGGATCAACTTGTACCCGCGGACCGCGCAGATCAGTGCGAGACCGATGCCGGTATTCCCGCTGGTGGGCTCGACGATGGTAGAACCGGGCTTAAGCCGGCCTTGCCGTTCCGCCTCGTTGATCATGTTCAGGCAAATGCGATCCTTAACGCTGCCTCCAGGGTTGAACGATTCGACTTTGGCATAGATCGTGGCGGCTCCATCAGGGGAGAGTCGGTTTAAGCGGACCAGCGGTGTCCCGCCGATGAGCTCAGTGATTTCCTTGTGCGCCTGCACCGTCATTGTCCACCCCCCATGTAGAAGAGGAACTCCACCTGATCGCCTTCCTTGACGGAGGTCGTGGCCAGATGATCGTGTTCTAGCATCGTGCTATTCAGTTCGACGGCTACCATGTGGGGATCAATGTTCTTGGCCTTGAGCAGGTCAAGGACTGTGGCTCCCTGGACCTCCTCTGCTTTTCCATTGATTTTGACCTGCACGAAAGCTCCGAACTTGGCATAGAGACTGGGGAATTTATGCAGGCTAACAAAGCAGGCACTCAGTTGTCAAGGCGAACAACTTCGGGACCAGTTCGTGTGTCTTGGTGGTTCGGACCACGATATGGCATTCCGGTGTTTCCCGGAATGAGCTTCAGCGGTCTCTTGACCATGTTGGCGCGATGACCTTGGTGAAAATAGCCGATCCAAGGCAATCACCCCCTCGCACTTGAGCAGGTCAGGTTGGATGTCCAGACCATGCTGGAATAGGTCTTTCCAGGACAATCAGAATGATCACGGTCTTTAGACGTTGTTCTATCAATGCCTTATCAAGCGGCGGGAGAGCCCTGATAGACCGGAATATGACCTCGATACCGAGGGACTTGTTTACAGAGCGACGAATGGAAGCGAGGTAAGAAGAGAGCCGTTTGGGAAGGATGTCGGAGGCCTGGAGTGTGGCGAACGAAAAAAGCCCTTACTCATAGCGGATGAAAAGTTAAGACCCCACGATCCTCTCTAGAGGATCTACGGATCGAAACCCCTTCAGGTATTCCCACTCGTTGCATTCAGGTCTTCTCCTCATTGTTTTTCTCCGACTGAGTTTATATCATTTTTACCGGAAATGACATGGGATCCAGTCACGCGTCGAATTTTCCGAAGGATACAGAAACAAATCCTTTTTAGGCAACAGACCGGCTAGGCAGACGTCCGAACGGGTCCCTCCGTCGGTTCCTTGAGGAAGAGGAGTGCGTGATGAGTTGCGCGCGATGTGGCGGCCTATTGGTCAATGAATTTATTGTGGATCCAATCGAAGGCTCCCATTCTGGCTTTCACGGGCAGCGCTGCCTGAACTGTGGCACGATTGTCGATGAAGTCATCGGAGAGAACCGAACGCTTTCACTGTCGCGCCAACGTCACCCTGTCAAGTCCCGACCACGCTTGCGCTTTGTCTTCACGAATATCGGAAAAGCTTACTAAGAGATACTTTCAGCATGTGACAACGACCGGTTTGCTCAATGAGAGCTAAGAGGAAAGGGAACCGGGGTATGGCATCGAACGATCCTAAAGGCGACGAACGCCGGCGCAGTCAACGCATTGCATTGGCGGTGGACCTTTACGTTGTGAGCCTGGATCCTTCGGTTAGCTTTCGCGGGCGCCTGAATACTATTCAGGTGAGCAGACACGGTTGTCTGGTCGGCACGCGGCGCCCTTTCCGACGCGGGACTGTGCTTCGTCTACAGCTTTTCGACACCAACCGCAGTATCACCGCTCAGGTTGTACACTCAGACCCGACAAGAACCTACACTAGGATGTGGAACGTTGCGTTGGAGCTTGCCGAGCCCGGAAATTTCTGGGGGATTGACTCACCGCCCCAAAATCTGGGGTCCCACGCTGGGGAAGTCTGACTCCATCCACGGTCTTCTACGCATAGTTCAAGCCTGATCACTTTTTACTCAGCCATACCGCCTTCAGCTACTCAAGTGGTCATGGTTTCAGCTTGTCTCGACCACCTTCTTATTATTTCTTCTCTCTGAGTCCACAATTCGCTTGAATGTCGCCGATCTCCTGGAGAAGGGTGTGCCGGCTGGCCCGAGTGATCTGTTCGTCGGTGAAGTCAACAGGCTGGCCTGCTCCATGCTCATGCTTTTCCGCATCGCTGCCATGCCGGCCCTGATCCGTATTCTACGATCTGCCTGTCCAACGTTATCGCGGGTAGAGGGGCAACGAGCAGCTTCATCGCCCCTTGACATTCCATTCGGTTGACCTACAGTATGGCCACTTTTGAGAGCAGGCGCTCCTTGTATGTGGAAGCACAATTTCATGTTTCGGGCGCAGGAATCCAAACCACTCGAACAGTCTGAGAACGAGCTTTTTCATGACACGGAGCCGGCGCTCGATAGTGCTGGGATGCATTTCGAGAAGTTTATCTCTGTGTGGGTCCAGGGTGAAGGAGATGACGGGGCTCCCACTACCTATACCACTGTCTATGTACGGACAGCCACCCTGGACTTCAACAAGCGGGCAGGCTTTCTTCAGCCACTCCAAGGACGATCCCACCAGATCAAACAACTGTTGACTCCTGGCCAGAAGGCGTTCCTGAAGAACTGGCTAAGCAAGACTTCTCCCCAAGCCTGGAACGCCGCAGAGGATCATTTCCGAGAACTCTTCGAAGTCGACTGATCACAGGGAGACTGACGGGAACTGCAGAGAGCGGGGAGAACTCCTGGCCGATGCCTTCTAAGCGGCTGGCGGGAAGAAGGGAAGATCGTGAAGCGCTACGTGATCATCGGAGGTGGGCCGGCCGGTGTCAGTGCCGCCACAGTCATCAGGGCCAAGGATCCTGATGGGGAGATTCTTCTCTTCGACCGAGACCAGGACCTTCCTTACTATCGCACGGAACTCGACACCTACATCGGTGGCTCGACATCCGATGCAGACATGCCCCTGCATCCCTCCACCTATTATCAAGAGCAGCACATCGTCCTCCGGCTGCGTGCCGTCGTTACGAAAGTGCAACCACCGGAGCGATGGGTTGAATTGGACGGCGGCGAACGTGTTTCGTACGATGCGCTCCTCCTGGCGCCCGGCTCCTTTCCTCTGACGGTCAACTGCTCTGGGGACCGGGTATCCGGCGTGACGACGATGCGGACCTGGGAAGACGCCCGCAGGCTGATCCGTCGGATTGAAGAGACAAAACCACCTGTCGTCGTGGTTGGAGGGGGAGTGCTTGGCTTGATTCTGGCCGAAGGCATCCGGCAGCGAGGCAAACCGGTTGTCTTATTGGAGCGGGAACTCCGCCTCTGGGCACCGGTCTTGGATGAGACTTCCTCTGAGCTCATCCGGCAAGCTCTCGCGCAGGCCGGCATTGAAGTGTCCTTAGGTGAAGAAGTCGTTCAGATCAACGGAGCGAACGGGCGAGTGGCAGGTGCCAGTACTTCCAAGGGCCGACGTCTTGACACTGAGCTTGTGGTGGTTGCCATCGGGGTGCGGCCGGACATCGGGTTTCTGCAAGGAAGCGGCATCAGGACCGACCGCGGCATCCTCATTGATCACGAGTTTCGCACCAACGTTCGGGAAGTGTTCGCGGCCGGGGATGCAGCGCAGGGGTACGATCCGGTGTCGGGGCTCTTTCGAGTTGCGACGAATTGGAACAATGCCATGGAGCAGGGCAAGTTGGCCGGTGCTTTCATGGCTGGTGGCGGGGATCCCTATCGAGGTGTCATTCTCTCGAATTCAGAAACCTTCTGCGGACTGCGGGTCAGTGTGCTAGGCCTGACGCAACTGTCCGCTCCTGGTACCGTCGTTCTGATTGGCCGTGATCAGGATAAAGGCATTTATCGGAAACTGGTCCTATGTCAAGACAAGCTGGTCGGCGCTATCCTGGTCGGCAACACGTCGGGAGAGGGACTGATGAGAAGAATGATCGTCGAGGGAAAACCCACGGGCCCTACCGAGGTCAAGTCGAAGTTTCTGACCGGGGTGGTGATAGAAGAGATCCTGTACTCATGAGGGTCGGCGCACAGAGCGGGGCAACGACACGGCTGAGCAGCCTGCTCTTACTGGCAGTTTTAGCAGGGCTCTGCTTTGTCTGGTTGGCCGCTGGACCGTTCCTTCACGCCGCGGCAATTGAAATCTATTACGCTCCGGAGGATTTGCCCGGAGACAAATTGGTCGCCATCTACGATCGAGCCAGAAGATACATCTATGTCTCAGTCTATGGAATCACCTATCCACCTGCCGTGAAGGCCTTAGTGGCTGCAAAGAATCGAGGGGTGGATATTCGGGTCATCACGGACCGAGAGAAATTGAATGATCCCAAACAACGGGCCGCCCTCGAGACCCTGCGGTTGGCCGGCATTCCAATCAGGGTGAATCAACATGACGGCCTGATGCATTTGAAACAGGTGGTGGTGGATGACGAGATCAATACGTCCGGTTCCATGAACCAGACGACGAGCGCTCACCGGTACAATGATGAGCGGTTGGATGTCATAACTGATCCGATCACAAGTGCCAAGGTGCGCGACAAGTTCCTGGCGATGTGGACAGATCCTGTTCGCTATGGGCTGTGGCGATGATTTCAAAAGGCTGAAAGAGCACAAAGATGACGGAACGGACAGAGGTCGTGATCGTGGGGGCAGGAGGGGGAGGCGCCGTGCTGGGTTTGGCCCTTGCCCGGAAAGGGGTCAGCACTGTGGTGCTGGAACAAGCTGCCGGGCCGCCCGGAGGTTTGCGAGGCGAAATCCTCCAGCCCAACGGCCAGCAGGTGCTGGATCGCCTCGGGTTGTTGGGACAGCTTCCGCCCGATGCGACAAAGTCCGTCCGACTGTTCCACTTCTGTCGCGTGGGTGGGAATCGACTCTGCACGGTGGACTATGACCTATTGCCACCGCCATACAATCGCGCGATCGTCACGCTACCGAATGTCGCACATCACACGATCTTACAAGCTCTGAAGTCGCGCGCTCCCGGGGCGTTGCGATATGGGGTCCAGTTCAGGGGGCTCTTGCGCGAAGGGAGACGTGTGGTCGGAGTGGAGGCGGAATGCGGGAACAAATCACTGACTATTTCAGCCAAGTTGGTGGTGGGTGCAGACGGAGCCTTCTCCAAGGTCCGTGAGGCGCTCGGAATCCCGGCACGTCTGCACCTGTACGGGGAAGCGTATCTCATTGCGATCCTGGAAAGTCCTGACGAGCTGGAGGACGCCCGATATTTTGTCGGTCGCCGGACGATCTTTGGATTATTTCCAGCCGCCGGTCGGAAAGTCTATCTCTTTTATATGATCCCGGCTGGTTCGATGCCGGCGGTGAAGATCGCTGGCCTCGACGCGCTTCGAACCAATTGGCTGAGAATCGATCCGAGTCTCGAAAAGACGAGCCAAAGCCTCGTGGACTGGGACCAAACCGCCTATATGCCTGCAGCACGGGTTCGGACAGCCAGATGGGTGACCGAGGGGGCGGCGCTGATCGGCGATGCGGCGCATGCCATGAATCCCCATGCGTCCCAGGGGCGCATGCAGGCTATGGCGGATGCCATGACGCTGGCAGATCTGATCTCCTCGTGCCGGGAACGGGGGGACTGGTCTGCTGAAGCCTTGGCGTCATATGAGCGGAGCCGCCGTCCCCAGGTGGAGATGCTGCAGCGCTTGGCGGATGAGCAGGTGCTGTTCTGGAACACAGGCAATCCTCTGCTGGCTTGCCTTCGCGATCGTGTGTTCAGGACCCTAGACCGTAACCAAAGACTTCGGTACCGGGTTTTGGCCACCACGGCGGGGTTGCGCACGGTCGCGCCGTTCGGGCTGATTGACCGGTTAATGGCGGCAGGCTTTTTGCGTGATCCCCATGCCGATCGGTTATCGGCAGAAACAAGTGATGAGCGATGAGTGGTGAGGTCCTCCAAGACCTTCCGCTCGACGTCCGCGAGACACTCCGATCGTATCTGACGGATATCACCGCCCTCTTTGGTCCTTTGTTGGAGGCTATCATTCTTTACGGGAGCGCGGCTCGTGGCGAGTACCTTCCTGGACGATCGAACATCAACCTGCTTCTTCTTCTGGCGAAGCACGATGTCGGGGCTCTGCAACGATACGGGAAGGAGCATCGTCGTTGGAGTAAAGAACGCATCGTGGTCCCGCTGTTCCTGACTGAAGAAGAGCTCCGATCATCCGCATCCCTCTTTCCTCTGGAGTACTTGGAGATCAAGGAACAGCATGTGTTGCTTGCTGGTCGTGATCCCTTCCCTACTCTTGCCATAGATTTGCGCAACCTGCTGGGACAATGTGAACAGGAGATCCGAGGAAACCTCTTGAGGCTCCGGCAGCGATTTGTAGAAGGGGCCGGCAAGTCGGAAACGGCCGCGATCCTGCTGCCACTTTCCCTCACGGCTCTGCTTCCCTGTTTGAGAGGCCTCTTTCAGGTATTGAAAATTCCAATCCCGAGAATGACCGAAGCTTTGCTGGAGAGTCTCCAGCCTCGCTTGGGGGTTGATCCCGTGACTTTTCAAGATGTATTGTTTTTAAAGCGGGGACTGATCTCCCCTGGTCCATTGGAGATGCCCCGCCTCTTCGAACGCTATGTTTCTTCCCTCCAGAGCTTAATTGAACGAGTGGAGCAGTTGAAGGCACAGGGTCGTTTCTGAGAGAGAAGCGTGAGGGGTGAACCGGAAGGGCGAGGAGCGTTAGGCGTAAGGGGTGAGGGGTGAGGCGGAACGGATTCGGTTGGCCGATTGCGCTGAGTCTGGTGCTCGCACCAGGGTTAGCGAACGGATTGCCGCAGGGGAAGCCGCAATTGCCAGAACCGCTTGGCTACGTGAGCGATCATGCAGGAGTGGTCGAGATTGATTGGAAAGCCCGCGTGCGATCGGTGTGTCAGGATCTTGAACGAAAAACCGGAGCTGAGATGGTTGTGGTCACGGTCAATACATTCGCACCTTACGCGACGGCGAAGGATTATGCGGAGGCTCTCTATCAGCGTTGGGGAATCGGAACGGCCCAGCAGGAGCACGGCATTCTCGTGCTTGCGGTGGCGGATGGGCGGCAGGCCACGGTCACGGTTGGACGGAGCTTGCTTGCAGTGGTCTCCCCGCAGGTTGTGGAAGACGTTGGCAAGAAATATTTGGAGCCAGCCTTTCGTGGGGGACGATACGGCGAGGGCCTCTATCGTGCAACGGTTGCTCTAGCCTCGGTTGTACAAGACATCCGAGTTGTCGAGCCGCATCGGTCACGGTTGAAGGGGCTGGGCGTCGTCTTAACGCTGTTCACCAGCTTCGGAGCCTTGTGGTTCCTCTGGTGGATCAGCCGCCCGGACTTGCGCCATCCTTTTGGGCGTATTCACAAAGGAGAGTTCTGGGGCAGTGGCCAGGGCGGTTTCGGCGGGAACTTCGGCGGATTCGGAGGAGGAATGGGAGGGGAGAGTCTTAAGTGACGCCCGGTAACCGCTCATCGTGAGTTGTTTTGTCCGTGTATATCGGTTGTGTCAGTTTAATCCGTTAACGGACCAACGGACCTAACAGACGTAACGTTTTCCAGTTCACGGTTAACGCCGAACGGCGCGCTGAATCGGAACAGGGCGTCCTTCTTCCAGGTCCAAGAGATCCGTCCAACTGGTGATGTCCGTACGGCTTGGGTCCACTGCTTCCAGGATAGACTTGAAGTATTGCCACTTCTCCTCAGTATCGGGGCCTCGCGTCAACATGACCTCGTTCCAGGCTTCGATCTCAGCTTGAGAATGCTGCGCAGCGTTCTCGGCGAACCAGTCCGCAACGGCTTGCTCGGAGGATCTGGCCTGGACAGTCTCGGTGAACTGATCCGCCTCAAGCCCGGCGAACTCCAACAAGCGGCGATCCATGGGGCAAGGATAAATATATTCTCCCTGCGTGCCAGCTAGCACGGCTCGGCACTTGTCAATCATCCGGGCCAGATGCACATATCCGGCTAGCTTCTCCCGCACACTGCGTGGGTAGTGGATTCGCAGGTCCATTCTCTTAGCCCGAATTTTCCATGAATACCTACTGCGGCGATCGATCCTCTTGCGGGGTGCCCATTGCTCTCCAGGATGCAATGGGCCAAGGGCTTTTCGCCTCGACGGACTGTTGACCCGTTGCAAAAACGAGCAACGGTGATCCGGAGCAATGGGCGCCCCGAGCAACGGGTACCCCTACGCCTGCGTCGCCCTCACTTGCGAGAAGCCTCGGCGGACTTCGGTCTCATTCACCTCGTTACGACATCCATGAATAATCCGGGCTGGGCTCAGAGCATTTTGTGATTTTCAAAGGTGAGACTTTTGACCGTCACGCCACCATTCTCGTAGGAAATAATGCGCCTGGTTGCAGGAAGGTCGGAAGTGGCTACACGCCTGTGTGTATCGGTAAAGCTCTCGACATTGGTGAGCTTCCCGTCTTGGGGCGAGTAGTAATAGACGGTGTAGCGGGTGGTAAGAAACTTCCCGTCTTGCGTAATGGCGCTATCCTCCACGTTGATCGTAAAGCCGATGGGCGGCATGCCGGGGTGAGCCATCTTCCGGTTGATCTGCGTGATCCGATCGCCCTTGATCCGATAGAACGAATGCATGCCGTCTCCGTTGATGACCAGCCTGGGTCCCATCGGATGATCCCGGTCCTGACCCAAGGTCAAGGCGTACTTGCCGTCTGATTCCTCAAAGCTCCGGGGTCCCCGGTGGACGGCGATCATGGCGATCTGCCCTTCCGCCCACTTCTGTAGCTCCGGGTCGGACAGCCCCACGCTCACGTCCCGGGGGCCCTTGACTGTCACGGTTCCGCGAGATTCCTTGCCATTGACGTTCACCGTGAGGTCAGCGGTAAAGCCCTTGAAGTCAGGTTGCCAACGGGCTGTTTTTTCAAAGGCTTTGCGCAGGAGCTCACGTGCCAGCGGATCATCCTTCACATCCAGTGTGCTTTCTTCACGTTGATGCTGTTCCATCGGTGTCGCTCCTTCAATTCAGAGAATTGCCATCCCCATCCAGTGGCGTGGGGGAGGAGAACTGGATTATAAATCGACGAGTTGCTGACATACAACCGCTGACCTTGTAGCCGTGATTCATAAGAAGCCATGGCTCTGGTGTGATACAGGCTAGCGCCAAATGTTTTCAATAACTTACGATATGAAGACCCATAGTTGCTCGAGTTGGCATCACCGGATTTTTGAGAAGATTTTGAATGGCTAAGCTTATTTCCCCTGGTAAAATGACGGGCTCGTGGATATAATGACCGCTGTCAGTGTAAAGCCGGCCATTTTGGTGATAGCTCGGAGGGAGTAAGGCTTGAAAATGCAGCGACGAGCGGGCTCCCATACTGAAGAAGAAGAACTGAACCAGCGGAGACGACTGCTCAATCTGGCCAGGAAGGGCGATCCAAAGGCCATTAGCAGGCTTTTTGAGTTGTACCAGGTCAGGGTGTACAGCGGAGAAATGCTGAATAAGGTCGGGCGCTTACCCTTCTTCCCTCCCATGCATCAGAAACCAGGGAAGCGCCCGGTCCGGAAAAGGGTCACCAAGAGGACATCGCGATCTTCACGCACCTCCCGTCGAGTCGCCAGGAGAAAACCGGGGCGAAGGGCCGTTCACCGGTAATCCCTTCATTCCCTGTCACTGGACTGCCACGAGCAGCCCGCCTCCGACAAGATACTTGGCGATCCCTTCTGCGGTCTTCCAGTCCCCCATGTAGACAGTGGCACTGCCCTGGTGGTCGATCTGCCAAGCCAACTCAAACGCTTTACGCGGGTTCATACCCGGTATTGCTTCGCAGAACAGAGTGATCACCTGCTGATATGTATGGCAACTGCAATTATAGACAACCACTCGGGCTTCCAGGTCATCGCCTGTGCCGGTGCTTTGCTCTTCGATCGCTTTGGGGATCGTCGCTGGAAGCGGTGCCTTAGCCATTGTGCAGCCATTTTACCAAACTTGGTACCTGGTGCCAAGACAGCCTAACCCACCAACCAGTTGTAAGGCGTTGGAATAGCTTTACAATTTCAATACATTTCCCTTGGAATCCACCGATTGTTGATGGAAATCCGATCTCTCACGCAGGTGCGCTCAAGCAACCGAAAGTGACCTTCCGAATCAGTGACTGCAATGAGTCCATGGATCAAGCTCAGGCGAATGGTGTAGACGAGCGCCGCAGAGGTCTTGACCAGCGCAAGCCCATATTCGTAGTCATACCCCTCCTCAAGCGACAGCTGGCGTCCGCTCAAGCGCTGGAGTTCCTGCAGTGAAAAGGGGCGATGCTGTCGCGAGGCTTCCACCAATCGTAAGAGAGCTGCAGGGCCAGGTGCCGTTGCCGGGCCGATCTGCACTCCGTGCGTCAAATTAAATAACCCGCGCTGGAACCGGCGGTCGTTCAGGAGGGAGGCGTGGAATTCAGATCGCCAAGTTTCGTCTGCCAGGTCCCGATTGACGGCGGCGATCGCCTCCCCATCCAGCGGACCGCTGACTGAATAGCCCTGCACGAGCCGTCCGGATGCAACCAGTTCCGGATGGGCATTGCCCATCCGATCCATGTATGCCGTCGTTCCGCTCATCGCCGTCAGCTGCAGAGCCATATAATCCCTGAAATGCAGGGACGAGTAGTCAGCCAGCAGCTTCTGAAGAGTCTGTTCATGACAGAGATGAAATGGATAATAGAGAGCATGGCGTGATCCTTGAGATGTCATCGACATGTCCAGGAGGCTATGTTACGGTGGCGGCGCGTTCGTTAAGCGTGAATCGTTATTCGTTAACCGCAAGTTGTTTTGTCCGTTATATCGGTTGAGTCAGTTTAGTCCGTTCACGGATCCAACGGACCTAATGGACGCAACGTTTTCCGTTTTGCGCTTAAGGGTGAACGTCTAACGACTAACGGGACCCCAAACGACGGCCAATGGATCGGACTTGCATCGGCACCTGGGCCTGGAACGTGCTCTACGCCTTCGCACCCCTCGCCGTTGCGCTCGAGCTGCTCCATGCGGATCCAATGCTCATTTTCATCTCGTCAGCCCTGGCAATCATCCCGCTTGCGAGTTTGATGGGGAAGGCCACAGAACACCTGGCAAGCCGCGTGGGTGCCGGGATTGGAGCGCTGCTCAATGCCTCGCTGGGCAATGCTGCGGAGCTGATTATTGCGTTGGTCGCTCTTCGTGAAGGGCTCCACGACGTCGTCAAAGCGTCGATTACCGGGTCCATCATCGGCAACATCCTCCTGGTTCTAGGTCTGTCCATGGTGGCCGGTGGGCTTCGTTACGACCGCCAGCGGTTCAATCCGACGGCTGCAGGGATGGGCTCAAGCCTCCTGCTGCTCTCGGCGATCGGTCTCGTGGTGCCGGCGCTGTATCAGTTTACTGCGTCAGAGCAGGGTCAGGGATTGGAGCGAGAGCTGAGCCTCGAAATCGCCGTGATCCTTTTCGTCATCTATCTGTTAAGCCTCGTCTTTTCGTTGAAGACTCATCGTCATCTCTTCTCCGGCGAGACGCCCAGGTTGAGTCAGGACATGCACCAATCGTGGGGGCTGCGGTTTGCGATTGGAGTCTTGGTGATCGTCACCGTGGGAATTGCGGTGATGAGCGAGTTACTCGTCGGAGCGATCCAGCCGGCTGCAATCCGTTTAGGTCTGACCGAGCTGTTCGTAGGCGTGATCTTGGTCGCGTTCATTGGCAACGCTGCAGAACATTCGACTGCCGTCTTGGTCGCCATGAAAAACAATATGGACCTCGCGTTCGGAATCGCTGTCGGGTCGAGCCTGCAGATCGCGCTGTTTGTGGCCCCGGTGTTGGTCTTTGCAAGCTATATCCTTGGCGCGCCGCTTGACTTAATCTTCACGCCGTTCGAAGTGGCCGCCGTCACCATCTCAGTGCTGGTCGTCGGATTCGTCGCAATGGATGGGGAATCTCACTGGATGGAGGGCGTGATGCTAGTGGGCGTCTATCTGATTCTTGCCATCGCGTTCTATTTTTTACCGGCGTAGCCTAATTACAGTTTAGAGTTATGAGTCTTGAGTCGTGAGTGCAGCACACTTCGTTTAACTCAGCACTCATAGCTCAAAACTCATAACTTGAAGGGTTACCATTTATCCATGTCGATGACCTCGGTGGCGTCCCAGAGGTTCTTCCATTCCGCATCAGCAAGCGCCTTCTCGCAGTCCTCATTCGTCTCCACACCAAACTGCTTTGTCTTGGGCCTGGCAGGGTCCTGAGTCTGGGGGCTGGACTTCGCCGGAACCTCTTGGGGTTCAGCACGCGGGCGACGTTTTTTCGGGTCCATGTTGACAGGCATGGTCTGGCTCCGTTCGCAGGTGACTGGCGGCTACCTGTTTCCTACAACCGTCTCAGGCAATTGTCAAGCAGAGGTCTGAACGTTCAAAGCTGCAAGTCGGATTGACGCGGGGAGGATCGGCTGCTAGAGTGCCGCCGCTTGTTCAACGTTTCTGATGCGAGACAAGGGATCGATGAACTGAGAGGATGCGATGGTTCTGAGCGCAAAAGTTCTGTGGCCGCTCTTTCCACTCCTGCTGTTGATCGTGGTGGTCTGTTTGACCTGGGCGCTGGTCTATGCCGTCCGTCGGTCACGCGGGGCCACCGCCATTTGGCTGCAAGGAGCAGCGCTCGGTTGCTACCTTCTCGCCGCAGGGGCTGCCATGGCCAGTGAACGGGGCGCGATGTCGGCGCACATCCATCGCCCCTTTTCGCTTCTCACCCAGCTCACGATCGCCGTGGCATTGTTTCGCATCTGCGGGCGCGAACGGCCTCTGATGGTCCTCAACATAGGTGCCTGGGCGGCAATTTTAGCTGACACGGCGCTTCACTATTTATTGGCTCGTTGACAAGCTTGCTCCGCTAAAGCAACTCCACCGCAACGGAGTCGGCGAAGCGACGCCCTCTTTCAGTCATTTTGACCCGTCCTGCCTGTTCCTCCAACAGACCTTGATCCATCAACCGGTCGAGCACCTGCTCCCAGGCTCTATCCGTCGTGTCCTGTACGATCCCAAGGTCGATTCCCTCGATGAGACGTAACCCGAACACGATCGCTTCTCGCCGCCGCTGGTCCGGTGTGAGCTGCTCGCGTCCCTGAATTGGGAAGTCTCCTGATTCCAGAGAGCGATGGTAGGCCTGGAGATCATCGACGTTTCCGAATCGGCAGCCGTTGAGGTAGGACTGGGCGCTTGGTCCTAGCCCAAGGTATTCTTCACCGCGCCAGTAAAGCTGATTGTGTCGGCAGGCGTACCCGGGCCGACTGTAGTTCGAGATCTCGTAGCGCTCGAATCCTGCCGACGCCAGCCGTCGGACCGCCTCGTCTTCCATGGCATTCTGGAGGTCAGCGTCTGGTTCGTCGCTGTGACCATCTCGATGGTCACGGTGCGGCTTCGATCCCTCCTCCAGCGTGAGCGCGTAACAAGACAAATGGGTTGGCTGCAAAGCGACGGTCTCCTCGAGCGTAGCGCGCCAACTCTCTGTCGTTTGACCAGGCAACCCATAGATCAGGTCCAGGTTGATGTTGACGAATCCGGCCGATCGAGCAGTTTCGACTGCGATACCTGCAGCATGTCGAGGCGTCCGACGACCGATCCGTATCAATTCGCCGTCATCCATCGACTGCACGCCGAAGCTAATCCGATTGAACCCAGCGTGAACGAGGCTGCGCAGTCCCTCCTTGGTCACGGTAGCCGGATGCGCTTCCAGGGTTACCTCGGCCTGTTTTTGCAGTTCGGAGCAGTGTCGGACCTGTTCTAGTACAGAGGAGAGCTCATTGGAACTCAGGGTTGTCGGAGTGCCTCCGCCGAAATAGACCGTGTCCAGTGGACGTCCGTTGAGGCTGTCCATCTCAGCGTGAAGCCGGATCTCACGACTGAGGGATTCTAGGTAGGCCAGGGCCCGATCCTCACGATGAATCTGGAGATAAAAGGCGCAGAAAGAACAACGTGCTTTGCAGAAGGGAACGTGGAGGTAGAGGCCAAGCCCCATAAAAGGTCTTCGTTCGGTCCGGCCGCTAGTTCAGTCTAGACAGGTCTTTAGTGAAGTCCTTCATCATGGCAATTTCAATCTCGTCCTCAGGTGACACGCCGCGGTTGCGGACATGCACGGACCAGGATGGATGGCGCCGCAAGGAATCAAAGATGACTTTCAGGAGATCGGGCTTGACCTGTGCCTGCCAGTCTCGGAACCACGCGAGATTATCCTGGTCGCCATCGTAGTCATCCGGGAATGTGGCCTCCAGGCTGAAGCGTAAATTAAACTTCTTCTCTTCCTGAATCATGCAGGCCTCCGTAGATAATCGTCACTGGAACAGCCACTATCGCCCCGTCTACATTGCCAGATGGGATGCGCCTGCTTATAATACCATTCGTGACCTCTAACAAGGAGTAGAAACCATGCCGATCTTTGAATATGTCTGTCAAGAATGCAACCATCGCTTTGAGATGATCGTGCAGGGCTCGACGGTGCCGACCTGTCCCTCCTGCAAAGCCACCACATTGCAAAAGCAGTTCTCTGCGTTCGGAGTCGGGGCCACGGCAAGTTGGGCGACATCGAGTGGACCGGGACCATGCGGCACCTGCGGCGATCCACGAGGCCCTGGTTCTTGTGCGACGAACTAGCTGAAAGGCGTTAATCGTTAAACGTGAGACGTTAATCGCGGGAAGACGTGAACCGTTAATCGTTATTCGTGAACCGAAATAGAGCCCTTCGCGTTTGACGTTTAACGAATAACGTCTCACTGCACTTAGCGGTTAACGATTAACGAA